>OGPH01000642.1_pt1 | contig 34667 bp, 37 predicted proteins | sample 1552891 | NCBI WGS metagenome assembly OGPH01 (sample SAMEA2580272, study PRJEB22360) | human gut metagenome | biome: human gut; feature: human-associated habitat; material: faeces | place: Denmark | collected 2008/2010 | reverse complement strand
TAGAGCCGTTCCCCCCGGCCACCCCCCTTCTCCCCAGCCATAATATCGGCAGCCGTGGCCGTAGCGTCGGCTGTCATCTCCGCAAGCGTGGGGCACTTCTTCGAAGGTTGCCCGGCTTGGACTAATCCCAATCTTCCTAAACTCATGGCTTACCGCATTTTATTGATGTTAAGCTGCAAATCTTCATCTCCGACACTAATAGTCGTTCCAGCAGGGAAATAGAAACTGATAATCGTTCCGGTAGCCAAAACTAACCGGCTGTCTGTGCCGTCCGGGTAATCGATTTGTATGACTTTTCCGCTTTCAACGCTCAACATATACACACCGGCTTCGGGCAATTCTACCGAATCCCCGCTTCCTTCAATGTAATATTGCTTTCCGGGCTGCAAAACCCCGATAGGGTTCCTATTTATGTCTAAGGGTTGATATTCGTTCATAACAGAAATGTTTTTAATCTTTATAATATCCGCGAATAACGGCCAAGTTGTTTTCCAATCCGGGAACCGATGTGTCGAATGTCACCGTAAAGCTGTTTTCGATTACGATTCCGGGATCATTTTTCAACTGCCACGATTCACCGGGGAATATCTTCACATTTCCCAATACATAGGCTATCGATGTGCCTTGATTGCGGAATATGATAATCGAAGGGGAATTTGTTCCCTCGTTCTCGATCGTCCCGTTCGACGTTCGGATCGTGTTCTTATATATGATTTTTAGAGGCTTAATCATCGTTATCTCGTTTAAAAATGTACCACAATATTATACCGGCGCAAATGATGGATCCAGCAATGACAAATACGTTGAATCCGGTTTCTAACCCCATACTTTTTTTTTTAGATCGATCCACCTTTTAAATTCACCGACGGTAATCCGGTCGTCGTGATCCAAATCGATACCGGGGTTTGCGTCGGCTATCACCTTCGCCGGGAGTGTCGATGTTTGCAACACATAGCTGTCCGGTTTACCGAGAGCGGCAGGGAAGAAGGTAACGAGGTAAAGATCATACAAAGAGCTCATCTTGCCCCGATACGGATAAAAATACTTATACACGTAGTCGAGTTGGGCGACATTCGACATCTTCCGTAGGGTTTCGGTCGTCGTACCTAACCCTTTCGCTGTGTCCGGCATGAACTGGATAAGGCCCGACGCTCCGCCATTCGGATTATAAGCCGCCGGATTCAACCCGCTCTCCGAGTTCATGACGAACATAAGCCAATCGGGCTCTATACCCAGTTTCGCACAGATTAGTCGTACCTTCTGCAAGAATGCTTCCTTATTGCTTGTTACTTTATTTTCGAACCACATGATACATAGTTATTTATATTGTTATTCTTCCTGAATGACTAAAAACCAAACGAGGGCTACCGCTCCGATCGCAACTGCCCACTTCTTCCAGCTCAAATCCTGACCGGTGACTACCACGTCATCGAACCCGCCACCGTCAAGGGCGCCATCGTCCGAGGTTTCCGGGGATTGAAGCACGGTATTATTCCGGGACGGCATGATGATTCTTTTTTTTCTGTCTTTCCGTACCATATCGCTACATATTATTTTTCAACAACAACAGACCGATAGCCAATACACCGGCTCCGGCCAATACGTTTTTCTCGACGACTTCCGTAGATGGGTTATGGTCCGAAGTCCCATTCTCGATATCCATATTGGCTTTGATTTCGTCGGCCCAATCTTCCATAAAATCGGGATCGCCTCCATTTTGGTAGGCGTTGACACGTTGAAAGGGTATATCTGGATTTTTTACATAAACCAAAAGCGAAAGATCCTCGACATTCGGTCTTAAACGAGAAATTGGCAATAAATTATAAATATAAGAATAGCCATTTTCCGGGTATTCGTAATATTCGTAATCGTATTCGTAGAAGCACGGATAAGGATATGGAGGATAAAGAGGACGGTAATATTCAAGTTTTTGAGGGAAATAATCTATCCCTTTTTCTTCTCCGATCGCTTTTAATTTTTCATCATACCAGTTATCGGTAGGTGTATCGCCGGTTTCGTTATAATAGTCGAGAACTTCCTTTACTGATATTACAGCCTTTTCCGGGTTATCTCCCAAATCTAAATATCCGATAAGGTCCTCACGTACAAATCCAAATCGAAAGTATGCTTTGGAAAAATCGGGTTTCTTTGCTGTTTCTTCGTCTGGGTACTCTCCAAACAAGTTAAAATATTCTTCCCTATATGCATCATCTCTTGCCTCTGGACGCAAGTACTTCCAATAAAATTTAGATGTATCTCGATAGACTCCTTCGTCAAGATAAACATAGTGCCATCTTCCGTCCGGCATATCGACGAACTGCCCCGTTAAGATAAGAGGATTTGGAGCATGGGTTAATTCATTGTTGATATAACCATGTTGATACCAAAAAGCATCATTACCCTTTACCCAATATCCCTTCCAAATTTCCGCTATGCAAACCGATTCGTATGTAGGTCTGGCACGGAGGGTTACATAGGTACAAAGCCGAGTAACCCGTTTCCCTTGTAATTCTTCCGAAAATCCTTTTGCCGCATTTTTATAGGCTGCTTCTATGTATTCCCAAAAGGGCGTTGAATCCGGCCATTCATGAGAAAGATTCTCCGAAGTCAAACGGGGAACACTTTCGGCGGAATAATTCCAAGTATTTATTTTAAAATTCTGATTCGTAATCCTTATATTACGAATTTTCATATAAGCCTCTATATCTACACCTTTGGGTATAAATGGAGGCCAATAATCGGAATCATATATTTTATCGGAATAGAACATCTCAAAAATTGTTTTTTATCCACTTAACAGCGAGCACTGCACCTACGGCAATGGCTCCATATTTGAGGATAGAAAAGAAGTTCAGATTAAAAGCCCCTTTCCAATATCCGTTCGTATGCCCTTGCGCCTCGGCTTCCTGAACCTGACGACTGATATCATTGCGAATAGATTGTGCAATTTCCGGGTCTACTTTTTCAAGAACTGAGGTTAATTCTTTGCTCTCCTTATAGGTGTATTTAGATTCTTCTAATCGGGCTTCATTCGAGAAATAATAAATTGTCGCTCCGACAGAAATAACTACGGCACTGACAATAAGAGTAACCAATGCCGTAGTAGAAATTACCACTCCGACGAATGCCGTATTATTTACGATAGATAACAATGCCGGGGCAAATTGTGTCAATGTACTTTGTCCTTCCTTTACATTTTCTACCAGCCCGCTATCTTTTAGATATTCGTTTCTCTCTATAATTTCGTTATACAGATTTCGAATCTTTGTCTTATAAGATGTTACATTATAGCCTCTTGCCTCTAACCGACGGCAATATTCAGCACCGATAAGGAGGTAAGTTAAACTATTCATATCGTTCTCGATAATCAAGTTTAACCGGGCTTGTGCCGTATTGTATTCGGCAGGATTAACCGATTTCAATTCCACATAATCTTCACGCACCCAACCCCATACATTTTTTCCATCGACAGCGCCGAGCCGATACCAGTTCCAGCCGTCCACCGTTTCAAACATGCCGTCAGACATGCCGACAAACCCGTTGACCGTGTAAAGCAACTCCGAACTATATGAAGGTTGCGAATATACCGAAACTCCGGTAAATCGGGGAAAAACGCCCTTGTTGAAGAAATTAGGATTGTATTTCATATCAAGCGAATTGTTTAATCATGCCCAAGAGAGCGGGGTTTTCTTCCAATTTGTCACACAGTTTTTCCAACAAATTCAGATAATCGGGCTCGATGGCTGCCAGCCGTTCGGCGATCCGCAATATCCGGGAGTTGTCGTCGGTATTCGATTCCGGGACGGGAACCCGGATAGGCTGCGAAGTTCCGGCAACGCCTACCTGCATGCCCGGACGGCCGAAGAACCTTTCGAGGATAGCCGGAAGATAAGGGGCTACACGGCCGATCGCTGACTGCAAAGGGCTTTCCCGTTCCTCTAATTCTTCTTCGTATTCTTTTACCTTCGATTCGAGCTCGGCGATACGGAACTCTTTCTTTTGGGCGTCGAGTGCCGCGGCGATTCTCCGGTCCACTTCATCGGAAGGCACGCCGCCGATATTCACTGCTCCCGTCTGGGAGGAAACGGACGTTACATCATCTTCCAGCACGAAGTAATCCCGATACCAGTTTCTCCGGGAGTTTCCGTCGGACATCTCGATGTAATATTTTCCCGGCTCCAAATATTCGAGGGTTCGGGATAGTCGATCTTCCATCGTCTTTTTATTTTCGCCTTCCTCGCTTTGGAACTGGAAAGCATCAGCGCCGGGAGAGGTGCGAATCTGTATCTGTTTCACGTTCGGCGTCGATTTCACCCATTCGATTAGATTTTCTTTTCCGCGTATCATAGTCTGTCAGTTTTTAATCTTCGTATTCAAAATTTAAGAAAACGACCTTATCCCCTACCGTCTGGGCAATATCTTGGGAGAGCTCTATATAGGAACTCGGTAAATCGGCTTGCAGATTATCCATATTCAGCCTGAAAGGGGAGTTCCATTGCGACAGATACAATACGGGGAACCGGTACAAGATGATATCCGATTTATAAACCAGTGTCAAAAACGAATTGATCGGCGCAACAATAGGTATGCTGTCCGGCGACGAAACGTCCGAAGATGTTATTGTCGCATAGATATTTTTAAACTTCTTATCCACCAACACCCTATTATCCGGCAAATAATACTTGTTCGCCGAATTGGAATACACCGGAATGTTAACCGACTGTATTTTCAATTTCTCGAAACAATCCTGTCTTTTGCACAAGGATTCGGGAGTATAGGTGTAGTAAAACGTCAACAGGATATGCTGTGTGTTTCCTGTTTTCGGTTTCGTCAGATAACAGTTCGGGAGTACAAGGTATCGGTTGATCGGGATTTGCCGGCCTCCGTACATGAAATAGAATAACGGGATATTCGAAATAAAGTCATCGTTTTTCAAATCTACCAATGTGACGAAAAACTGTCCGACATTATTCGAAGATATGACGTTACCGTCCGGATCCTGAACGTTCGAAGAACTGTAACTGATTCCGAACACAGTCATCGCCGTAATGAATTTGTCGGACAATACCGGGGTATCCGGCAGATAGATACGTTCTCCGGGATTAGCCTGAGAAACATCTATCGAAATGGAATAGGCTCCGGTAAAAGGTGTATATTCTAATCTATTCATAACAAAAAGCTAAATTTAAATTACGGACTCTGCTATCTGTGGATCTTATATATATTTTGCTACGGTTGAAATCGATCTCTACCGGCGCAATGAATTTTCTGCGAAGGGATAAAGTCCCCGCTTCCAATACTCCTTCCAAGCCGGAGAAAAAAGTGATGGGGACACAGTTAAGGAAACGGGATTTGTCTTTGGGGACAAAATAGAGATATCCCGATTCGATGAAGTTCGGGTAATTGAATATATCCGACGTATCGTCCGAAGATACATATATACCGGTTATTCTTTTCCCTTCCAATGCCTGTACTTTCCTATACAGCGTTATATCTTCCATTTGGGAGGTAACGGGTACGGTCAGGTTATAGATGTTTCTTTGAGAAGGGATAGGTAAGTTCTCCGATCCTATATATACGGAGAAAAATACAACGCTTTCGGTCGGAACTTCTGTCTGAATCGACAGGAAAGAACGCTCCCAGTCTATTACGGCATCTATTCTCGGCAGGTTATTCCCTGAGAAGGAATTGAAATAATCGATAGTGAGAGAATCGACGATTAAATTCCCGTCCATGTCATACAGGGTAACATATATGCCGGTCGACATCAACAAAGGATAACGCCCCGCCAAATCGTAGGTTACGCCCGAAGCGACATAATAAGATTCCAGCCATAGGATTTTTTTACCTTGCAAATGGGTGGACACGGGAAAATAAACCCGGTTTTCGCCCGGATTTACAGTTAATTGTATAAAGTCTACATTCTGTATAACGTATTCCCTCATTTCTTTTCTTTTTAAGATTTCCCGGAGATAGAGGTCACTCCGGGAAATCGATGGTCTGACACTATTATGGAATCATCACGCGGGGGCGAGGAAGTCGTTCACGTCGCCCTTGTAGTTTTCGAGCAACAGAGCTCCGTTCTTCACGAGGAAGCCGAGCATAATAAGACTCAACCCTACGGAGCCTTTCGGAGAACTTGCCGGCTGGAATACCGATGTGTTGGCACACGGGAATTTCAGACTGAAAGTCTGTTCTTTCGTTCCGGCGAAAGCGATCATTTCCGGGGTATAGAAAATCTCATCGAGTACGGAACTGTCGAGCGATACGACTGCGGCATCGGTTGTTCCGCTGTTGGCTGCTTGGTGCGATACGTTGAAGATAGAGGTTTCCAAAGCCTCGAATGTTACCGTCGTTCCGGTTTGCAAACGAAGCGAACCGCCATAAACGCATTGAACATCTACGGGGATTGTGTCGGTTGAACCCATTACCTTCGCTTTGGCAACGAGATCGGATAACGAAGTGGCGAGTACGGCGGATCCCGGATTGGCTGTCATCTCGTAAATCAGGAACAACCCCATGCCATAGGCAAGGAACAAGTCGTTACGGTTCAACAACTGCCCGTATGTACCCTGCTGTCCGTTCTGGCGCATGGGATCAAAAACATAGTTGCCTACTCCGTTTACCAGAGTCTGATCTATACGTAAAAAGGAAGATTGGGGGAAAAGTTCGGGACTCAGCGTCTGCACTTTTTTTCTTGCGTCCTCCCAACGTTTGCGAAGGTAAGGCGCTATAAATTGATTATTCATAATTTACCTTGTTTTAAAATAAGACATTTTTAAACGGCGTGCCTTTTACATTAGGACGCTGTTTTGATTTTTTTTTTGACCCTTGCCAATAATGCTTTGGCGATAAGCCGCATTCGCACCGTACAGGGCATTATTGAATCTGCTGAACGGAGTACCGGCCAACGAGGGGACCGAGCTTGCGATCACGCCTGCGGCTCCCGCTCCTATCATGCCCGCGCCCAATTCGTCGATACCGTCCATCTTCACAAGGGAAGGAAGGATCGCACCGATGGCGATAGAGCCCAAATCGGTATATAAAGAACTCTTTCCTTTCATGATGGTCCCTTTCACCACCTGACAGATGGCGCCGCCTGCGGCTCCACCGAGGACAGTTTTAACGATTCTGTCCGTTTTCGTTTTCTTTTTCATAAAACAATCTTTTTTACCTGTTAATTACTTACTTCATTTTACGCACTTTGTCGATGATGCGTTTCTTCTCCGCTTCCTTACGTTTGAGTTCGTTATTGTAGCGATCTACTTCACGACAACGTTCTTCGTAGCGTTTCCAAACCTCTACCGAGCTTTTCATCTTCGGTTGTTTGGGGTACTTTTTCTGTTTTGCCATTTTCTTTATTTTTTAGAGGGTTTATAAAAGTTATTTTTTCTTCTTTTTCTTATCGCTGCTTCCGCCGAATATCAAAGCCATCAATACGCCGCCTACCAGTAGAATACCGAGAAGATTCGAGCTGGCGACTGTTCCGGTCGGCTGGCTGTAATCGAATAGAGGATTGTCGGTGCTTCCGCTTCCTGTATCTGGAATGATAATGTCGTCTGCATCGGAGACAATACCGGCAAATCCGTCTGTCGTAGAAGGTGCGTTAACCCTGATTTTTTCGTTTGTCTCTTCCTCGCTATTACCGAATATTTTTTCGAAGAATTTGGCAATAGCACTTAAAACTCCCAAAATTGACGATACGATGGCTATCCAACCGGCAACGACGGGAATATTCCCTAATTTAACTTCAAGGAGATATTCTTTTCCACTCATCGAATGGCGGCTATATATTGCAGAGTTTATTATTTCCAGACACCTCGTTTCCGTGAAGCAACCAGACTCCCGTATCTGTTTATATAAACTTATATAATAGGATCTCTTGTTTTTTACGGCATCGGGAAATTGGTCGAGAGTCTTATCGGGAATAAATGAATACATAAAGTACTCAGCCGATTCGAACAATGTACTTTCCATATCGTTTATTTCTTTTTGCGTCGGTGTAGGACCCGAAAGGGATGCCGCTCTCATCTGGCGGTATGAAGCCCTCCCGACAGCCACATCGCTACCGAGGAACTCCGAAGCATCGAATCCCGGCGTACTGATGCCGGTAGCTTCGAGCAGGTAATCGATATCGTCCTCGTTAGCCGCGACAGATGGTGATTGCTGGATAACCGCTCCGAGGATAATGTTCATCATCTGTGAACGTTGCTCGTTGGTCGTTCCGACAGGCTGGTTAAAGGCCCCTTCGTCGTACATCACCCGGAGGCAGGAGATGCCTTTCTCTGCATCTACTATTCCGTTTTCCGCATTTTCGTACAGCATGATAGCCACCGTCGCCACGTCCATAAGGTTCTCTATACGGTTGGCAAATGCTTCGTCATTCGCTGCAACGGCTCCCTTATACAAGGTATTCAACGCGTTCAGGTTAATTAAAAAGTCTTGCTCCACACGGGGCAAATATTCCTTGCCCTGTATCTCGATCATTTCGGTTTCGGTGAAGTAACCGATGCCGGGACCGGATAACCGGCTTATTTCTGTGGTTCCTTTCATATCTATTTTTTTTGTATATGGACATTCTTTGTTAAAGACGGCTTTTCCGTTTTCGTCCCGATATACGGGATCGACGATAATCTCCTTTCCGCTTTCGTCGATGGCAACCGCATAGACGTGCGTAGGGTCGCTGTTGCCTTCATAGGCGGCGAACCGGAACAAGTGAGGAATACCCATGCACCGGAGGCACGAGCAAATAAAGATCGAAAAGCTCTTACAATCCCCCTCGCCATCGCTCCATAACCTCGCCGGGGTTCTGATCCATTGCTTTTGCAAAGGGTCGATCTGGTACTTGATGTTTTTGTCGACGAAATCGAAAACAGCCCGGCAACGGGAAAGAGTATCATTCCCCGGAAGGTTATCGGCCAACTCCTGAACTTGTGCATAGTCGGAGTTGTAGCAATCGATGACTGCCTGCATGATATCCTTCGTTTTTCCCTGACGATTGATTATCGTGTCTTTATGTTCTGCTTGTGCTATCATTCCGTAGTAGAGGTTATTTTGGTTACTTCCGCGTCTTTGTCATGGGCGACATCGGTCACTTTGTCGCCGCTCGAAAACAGGTTCTTTATCATTTCCACAAGAGAAACCAGCGAAGGAATACGCACGTAGAAAGAAGGGGTAAACTGGTAGCTGGTTCCGTTGGCTCCGAGCCGTCCGTTTATAGACACATCGATGTGGTATTTGCTGGCGTTCGTCGCCAAATAAGCATTCAGGAGGCTGAGCAGTTTAGAGGTTTTCAGGCTTACCCGTGCCCGTACCTTCACAGTCTGGTAAGATTCCAAAACTACGTTATTGAGGCTTTGGCTCGACGATCCGACGAACGTACCGTTTAAATACAGGCTGAACTGTATGCCGTTCAGTACTACCCTGTTCTGCGAAAGGTTTTGCAGTTGGAAATCTATATCTACCGTGGTATAATCCCACTTGATAGAAAAGAAACGGAATCCCACGACTTCGATGTTCGTTTTCATCAATGCCGTTGCCGTGGAAAACTTGTTATATAAATAAAGAAGGGCAGCGCCTCCGATAAGCCATTTTAGAGCACTCATTATTCGTTCGTCATTATCATGCGGAACGAATATAGGTATCTTCTTACCGGAGGCTGCAAGAATTGCAATTTATGAAATTTTTGCCCGTCTTTTAACTCGGTTTAACTTCCAAACCGAGAAAATCGCAGAACTTTACCCATTCGACAGGCGAATATTTGGGCAAAGAATGCGCATCGCGATACAGCCGTACCAACCGGCACGCTTTGCTCTCGCTGATCTTCAACCGACGCGCTATCTCTTTGTTCGTCACAATATCGATTTGCATGTCTATTTGTTTTTTTAATGTTTTATTTATGTCCGAAAATGGTTGCAAAAATCAACTTAATTTTTAAATAGCTAATAATAAAGCTATTACGATTTTTCAAATTTAATGAATTTATTGAGAAAAACAATGTAATCTATTGAAAATCTTTTGTGTTTTTATCGTTATATTCTCTTTTTGTCCGAAAAAAAATCCTGTGACTTGCGAGAAAATCCTGTTACATTTGTTACATGATGGGGTAAATCTTTCAAAAAGCCGATGTGTAAAGCGTTTCACGGTGTAACAAACTTTTTTACAAGAGATGTTCTCGTAAAAAAAATTTGTTACAATTCGGGAACGCAAAAATCGATTTGTTACAATTTCCGATTTTGTTACAAGATTTGTTACAACTTTTTTATTATATAATATCTTTATTATCATATTATTATCTCTATTTTGTAACAAATGTAACAAATGTAACAAGTTTTCAATCAAAAATTTTTTTTATCCTTTTCTCGGACTTATCCGAATTAGCAAAATGACAAGAAAAAGAACGATTATCAATCCGATTGCTTCTATGATCTTTTTAAATACGTTGTTTTCTTTTTCCTCCACATATTTGTTTTCTACGGTAGTCGAGGCGGTGACGACGGGGATATTCTTCTCCTGTGTCCGTGTTTCTACTTTCAGCGTGTCGCCGCTGATGGAGACAGAGGTCTCGATCCCCGGTGTTTGTTTCTGGTCTATTTCGGTAAATACAATTCCGGTTCCGGGTATATACGACAAAGTACCGGTAAGCGTGGATCGCTCGGCCGGTACTTGTATCGTGTCGATGGTCTGTTTCTCGATAAACTCGGACTTGACTAACTTCTGTTTGCTCTTACAGCCTGCCACTGCCACCAGCAGCGCGAGGCAAAAAAATACATGTTTCATCTTTTCTAATTTATTATGGGTTAGAATAATTGATTTTATGTGTTTTATATTGATTATATTTGCATTTCGAAAAACTGACATTATTAGTTGTATTTTATGGGAGACCTTGAACTGATTCAAAGCAAGATATACGAGATAAGAGGGCAACGTGTGATGCTTGACTTCGACCTTGCGGAAATGTATGGTACAGAGACTAAAAGATTGAAACAAGCTGTCAGACGTAATTTAAAGCGATTTGAGGGACAGGATTTCATGTTTGAACTAACCCGGGAAGAACTTTCAAGGACACAAATTGTGACCTTGAACAAAGGAAGAGGAAATAATTTCAAATACATGCCTTTTGCCTTTACTGAATTAGGAGTAGCGATGCTTAGTAGCGTCCTCAATTCTGATACAGCCATTGAAATAAATCGGGGAATCATGCGTGCCTTTGTCGCTATTCGTCAAATGTTATCAACACCGATTTCAAGTCCGGTAGAAAAACTCCAACAAGAAGTAAAAGAACTCAAAGAATATATCGAGGAAGTATTTGCCGACTACAACGATGTTAATGAAGATACCCGCATGCAGCTTGAACTCATTAACGAAACTCTCGCCGAACTGCAATCCAATAAAAGCAAGGAGCGTGAGAAATCCCGTGCGAGAATCGGGTTCTACACTCCACCGGAAGAATGAGTCAGGCAATTAAAACAGTTTTAACCGATTTGAAATCACAATTTGTGATATCAAATCGGTTTTTTTTGAGGTCATGATTTGCGACCTCAAAAGATTAGAATAATTGTGTTTGTCGTTTATGAAATTCTTTGTCCTCCCATTCTTTGATTAACCGGTCTACTTCTTTCTCAGCCTGTCGTCGATCATCTTGAAACCGGTAATCATTTCTTTTACCGGCGGCTTTCTTCTGGTAGTTCCGCATCCTGCGTACCGCTTCCATGATTTCGTTTACTTCCATATCTCAATTTTTTACGTGTTAAGTAATAGGGTAATAAGTGTGCGAGTCTTCTAAGAACTTCTCTTTCTACTTTGTTGTCGAATTTTTTACAGGTTCGTTCATGTAGACCGGTTGCTATTTTTCCACAAACGCAAAATATAGGTTGAGTCTCGGACAAATCATCGAACACTTTTCCGTACATACTGGCGAACTCAGAAAAACAATGTGATTTCAACCAGTCGATTTTTTCCTTTTCTTTCATGGCTTATTTCCTTTATTACATTTATACTCATTATATGCTTCTCTAATTTTTAGATATATCTCATATTGGGATTTGGTAAAGGGTCTGAACGAATGATTTAACCATCTTATGATATATTGGACTTTATCGTCTGTATAATCTTTGTTATCGTTTGTAATTATCCAATCGTTATTCTCATATTTTTTTGCTCGAATAAATGCATCGATGAGCCCCGGCATCTTAATAAGATAATAAGCGTTCGATTTAATATTTGCTTTCGGACAAACCAAGCATCCTACCCTTTTACTATGTTTATATTCTGGGTTAATGGGCAATTTATATTTTCTCATATAATCCCAAACATCATTATCCGTCCAGTCAATAATAGGCTTTAATTGTATTATGTTGCTTGCTCCTGTCGACTGGCAATGTTCCTCAAAATAACTATCGATTAACTCTTTATTTTTCTTCAAAAGTGTCTTGTTTTTGATTTCGAATGTAGTTCTTGCTCTGCGTCTAAAACTTTCTGCTTTACGAACTCCGACGATAGAACATTTATCTACATATTTAGCATTGTGTTTGTATTCGGTACAACAATATGCAGCTTCTACCGTAGGCAAAAAACCATGATGGTTTACATATATGTTTTCTATAAATCCAAATTTATAGTCTCTACGCCTTATTACTTCGGGATAATTTTCCCGGATAAACTTTCTTGTTACATGGCTTTCGAAGGCATGATTATAATAGGCTTTGAAATTGATGCCTGCTCTTTTACAGAGATCGAAACAAACTTGGCTGTCTTTCCCTCCTGAAAATCCTAAACAGATATCAAATCCCATTACTTCCGCTATTTTTGCGAATTTTTGAATGCGGTTAATGGCTTGTTGTTCTATTTCGTTTTGAAAGAGATTCATCTTTTATTCCTCCTTTATAAAATCTTTCCGTTCGAATTTATAGGGCCTTCCGGTCTTGGTTCCACCCTTTTCCGGTCTTATCGTCCCTGTATTGGGATCCGCTTTCATCACATAGTAGTCATACCGCATCATGGGTTCCGGCTTGATGTTCAAATCGTATTTCAGAAAATCTATGATCGTCGATTTCGATATGGTGAATCCTCCCACTTGGTTGATTTCTATCGCAAGATCTTTCGGAGAATAATATAATTCAACGGTTTCGTAATCGATGAAGCTCTGCCGGATAAAGTCCTTTATCTCTTTAACGGCTTTGTTTTCCGTGCGCTCCTGTACTCGGATCAAACTTTCCGTCATATATACTTCCGGCTTGAATCCCATTCTCGACTTTTTATAATTATAATAATATTTCCTGTTTGAAAGGTAGTACAGGAATGCCCCGATTTCCTTTCTCATCTTCTCCATGATTTCCGGATCGTCTTTTTCAAGAGGGCTTACTTTCAGGACGGCATAGCGATTCTCGCCTTCGTCTATCTGCATGAAGTTCGTTTCGTTGTTCGAGCATACGATGATGTGCATGTAGTTTTCTATCTCGCTGGCGTCTTTCCCTTTCTGCTCCGTCAACATCTTGGGATTGGTCGCCCAATTCTTTATCTTTTCCTTGATATCCGTTCTTTTTTCGCCTACAAAGGCTTCTTCTACACCGACTATCAATTTGCCGGCGTACGAACTGGTGAACTGGCTGTTCAGGCGGTCGGAATCAACGACGATAACATTCTCTTGGAAGATTTCCCGCATGAAGTACAAGAAGGTAGATTTGCCCGTATTTCTTTCCTTAGATACAAAGCAGAGAACCGGCATCTTTTTCTTAGGCTCGAAAAAGGTGTGTTGTATGTAGTCTAATCCGAACTCATACATCGTTTCCCCCTCTAAATTGGTATCGGAAAAGATATGCCGCAAAAAGGATTCTATCGTTTTCCAGCTACCCGGTCTTATACTGTGGAATACCGGATTATAGAGGTTGTACCTTGTCGTCTCTATGCCTTCGTATGTGTCCGTTTTTATACGCTTGTACCCGCTGGTGTTGTCGGGATCGTTGTAAAACATCTGGTAACGGGGTATAAGTGATATGTCCTTTACCTCTTGTTTCACAGCCCCTTCGTTATATCTGATCAATTTTGTGATGGGGCGTTTTCTCTCTTCGTCCCTGTCTTCATCGAAAATGATGCACTTTCTATAATACTGGTCGGCCACCTTGATAAACATCTTGGCTTTGGAGAGGTTGTCCCTTATCACTTTTTCTCCGTTGAAGTAATAAGAGGCTCCTTTCCACTTGAATATCCTATCCTCCAATATGGCTTTATAATTCTCGTAGAAATTCGCCACGTTGTCGAGGAAGAAGTATTTTTCGAGCTTGTATTTGATACCGGGAGAAAGTGCCATGCAGTTTATAAAATCTTTCCTGCCGGTAATCAAGTCGTTCAGTTCCTCGACCAATTTTTCTTTCTTCTTGGGTTTCAGCGTGGCGATCAAATCGTCCAAACCTTTTGCCGATTCGCTGTATTTGGTGGCTATATGGGAGAAATACAAATCGACATCGAAAGGCTTCATGTACTCCATAAAGTTTATGACGGCGGAGCAAAAGTTTTGCAGCCGGGTAGCCAGATCTTTATCCTCTGAATATTTCACATCGAGCAGGTCGGCGTCGAAAAGCAGCGCCACGTTGTCGGGCTTACAGCGATCGATAATCATTCGTATGTAGTCGTCGATCGTGTTGTTCTCCTTATCCTTGATGTTTTGAATACCGCCTATCCCTATCATGGGAAGCCCCAGCACATCTCCGGAAAGGGCTTTGATTTCGCCCTCGACGATAAACAGTGTCTTTATTTTCTCGGCTAACCGGTATCTTCTGACTATGCCGGGCGTCATGTAGGTATATACACCGGTTTTCGGCGGCTGGCTGTACCGCATCGTCTTTTTCTTCCCGTCTTTATCCTCGTACTCCTGCGGTTCCATGTACCGGAGACGCTCGAAGGGGATTTGCCGGCCTTCGTATTCATAAGTGGCGACTTCTCCGTTTGGATCGCAATAGGGTAATGTAATGGCCTGTTTGCGCTCATTCAGCCCGATAACGGGTACTTCTTTCGGTTGACCGGAGTAGTATAGGGTTCGTTTGTTTTCAGTGGCAGAGAGCCCGATATTAGCCAAACGGGTATTGAGATATTCTTCTAATCGTGTCATAACAGAATGGTATCGTTTTTAACGACAATTTCGGTCGTGTCTATGGTGATGTTCATTCCCGGACGTTCGTTGTCCGGAAAAGGCGGTTCTTCCGGTATTTCCTTCGGTATGCAGGAGGCGAGGAAAAGAAGGATAAATAGTGCTTTAATTCGATTCATCGGTTACTTTTTCCTGTTTCTCTTCCTCCAATATTAACAATACGACTTCCAATACATGTTTGATTTGTGGAACCGCTTTACATAGTTCGAATAACGGTCTGGCAATATCTTTTGCCTCCCCCTTCTACATGTATAAGCCTATCAACTTTTGTTTCTATCAAAACAATAGTTGATAGAACGTCCTTATCTGTTCTTATTGTATTTACAAAAGAGTTGAATATCTCGCTTGTATTTTGTTTTTTCTTCGTTTCCATAATGTCAGTGTTTATTTATCCTTTAAAATTTTGTATATCAATATAGATAGTGCTATAATGAGGAGTAATGCACATATTTGCAGAGATCCTATTAGTAGCAAGTCCATTATAACTTGTGCCTTTTCCATTTTGAATAGCTTTAATCGTGAATGTTTCCGGTAATGATCATTCGCTTCAAGTCATAGCCGGATATCTGGTAAGTGGGGTTGTCTATTCCTTTGCCGACATACCCGGCTCCGTCTTTATCGTACTCGACTACGAATTTATATCCCTTGTATTCGAAAGTGTCGCCGGTGTAGATGGGGGTTCCTGTTTTATCTTCCACATCGATGGCTTTCCCAACGGTGGCGACGTCTACCTGTACGTATTTCTTTTCTATGCCGTAAATCCATTGTTCGACTAAATATCCGTAATGCCAGATTCCCGCGGCATCTCTACCTCTGTATAATTTCGATGGTTCCATATAATAGTGTCAGACAGTTAAGGGGTTAATAATCTATATCTTCTTCGTCAAAAACATCTTTAAATCGGTCGTAGATGTCTGGGTATTCCTCTCCCAGCTCTTCGAAATTCTCCTTCGACACTTCGAGTATCTCCCATTCTTTATCGCCGTATATGTCCGTCGAGTATCCATACGGTATTTTAGAACCGGTTCGCTTCACAAAATCTTTTGAGGTTTTTAAATTGTTCAGAGACTTAATAAGGGCTTTGTCGTTGTTGTCATAGGCCCAGTCTAAGATCTTCATGACAACATTGTCGTACATATTTTCTTCCCCGTAGTCGTAATCGATCATTCGGCTTGTCCTTCTTGGGAGATTCTTCTCAATCACCACATACCATTCATCATGGAAGCCTCTCACCCGTGGCTTTCGACCACTACGAGATTTCCCGATTTGATGAGACGGTTTAAATCCGAATTGATCCAGCCATCGATTCAACTTGGTTTTTGTCATGTAGAGTTCTTCTACATGCCCGTTATCCTCTCTCAATTCTACCCGGAAAAGGTCTCTCCCGTATTCATCTTGTCCACCCGGATAGATTTCTGCACGGCTGTTGCGATCCTTCGATCTGTACTGAGTTCCTCCGATAGAATGTTTACCTCTCACTTCTTTGTACCCATAGCTTTCCAAAAACTTTTGAGCACCCCGCAAGGATTTGAATTTCTTGCTTGTGCTCACCGTGACCGCGATATACTGGTCTTTTCCGTTAATGAGGATGCCGCCTTCGTCATTTCCTCTTTTGTAATCAATAATTTTCATACGTTTAATAATTTATTGGTTAGTAATTTGTTTGGTTAAAAGGGTAGATTATCATCTTCCGGCTTACAGGCCCCTATGATTATGATCTCTTTTTTGCATGAAGCGACGGTAGAAAGAATAAAAACCTCTTTACCGGTTGTTCCGGCCAAACGATAAGCCTCTTTCGATGCACTTTCGAATGAATCGTGCTTGTATGTAGGGCTATTTCCTCCCTCTACATAAATCATATAAAATCCTGCTTGTTTCATATACTTTTATTTTATGGTTAGTATTCGAATATTCTTTTACCGGCGATATTCTCTATCTTCTGCATGGCGAGATAGGGAATTTTCGTGCGTCCACTCAGCCAATAAGAGAGCACATAGCGAGATATTCCGCAATCCCGCATGATCTGTTCCCTGATTTCCGGGAATATGCCGACCGGGATTGTCGAAAGCCACGCTAACAGCCTGTCGTTGTTCGTTGTGTCTGTCGTCTTTTTCATATCTTTTTTTGTTTGTTTTGTGTTGTTTTACTTATTTTGTGTAGGATTACACACGACAAATATAGATATATCTTAATTTATTAAGATAGATTATATGTTAAAATATACTATTTCATAATAGAATAATATGTAAAAATATGAATTACAAGGATTTAAAAGATGAAATAAAGAAAAGCAACTACACAATCAAACAATGTGCTGAAATAGTAGGAATGTCAGAGGTTGGATTTCATCAATCTTTACAAAGAGAAACATTATCCTTAAATGTTTATGAAAAAATTTGCGAGTTGTTAGGTGTTTCTCCGTCCTCTTTTTTTGACGATGCCAGTTCTGTAACAGTATCGGGTAATCAAAACCACATAGGAGGTATAGGAAATGGCAATCGAATCGTTTTCACATCTCCCGAAGTAAAGGCACTAAAACAACGTATTAAGGACCTTGAAAAAATTATTGATTCACAAGAAAAAATGATTGAATTACTAACCAACAAAAAATAACCATTATGAAAAAAATAGTACTGTTTCTTTTACCTCTATTGTTATTGTCTTGCAATAATACCAAAGAAAACGAACCAAAAGAACCTGAAAAAGAAGTACAAAAATATTATGAATTGTGGTTTTATCCCTCTCGATATCATGATCTAACATTAGATTTTTGGATTTCAAGAAAAACAACGACAATTCCGGCATCAGAAAAATACGAACCGGTAAAGATATCTGTACCTATCAATAAAGAAAACAGAGAGGTTTTTTCTCTCCATTGGTGGGACGGAGAACACATTCATATTTACGGACAAAGCAAGTATTATGAAATTCGGGGTATGAAAGAAAATGAATATTATAGGATTGAATGTAACGATGAAATACCTGATATCGTCGAGGAACAAGTTGAAAGTATAGATATTGATATAAAGTGTATAAGCAGCTATAAATAATAAACAATTTTATGGAATCCTCAAACGAAAATATAGAAGTTAAAATTAAAATCTCAGACAAACTGAAACATTTATTGATTGGATTACTTACCGGAGCCATTTCTGTTTTTGTATCATTTTATATTGTTCTTAATTATTCTATTATCCCAAATCACAAAATAGATCTTACAAAGGCTTATAGTAATGGTCTTAATGATGGGTTCCATATTGCCGATTCTGTATATAAAGAGAAATTACAAGAACCCTTATTAGACGTTCCTCGTTCCATTGGAGAGGTTGAGATACATGCTATACTTCTTGATAAGTCCTCTATCCATTATTTAGGATTACTTCCTATTGGTTTTGATTTTGGTGTCCAGATTCCCCAAAATTCAACAAAAGAAGAAATTGAAAATATTATAAAAAAAGAAACGCAGAAAATGGGCGGGAACATTGCAGTAATGAGACAATTAAAAATTCAAAATCAAATGTTTTTAGACGTTTATTATAAAGAACCTCCCAAGCCAAGAAAAAAGAAATGGTATGAATTTTAATAAATTACATATCGTTCTACCGAGAGAAATACGGGAGAAATGCCCTGTATTTCTTTTAAAATCGTTATTGAGAATCAATCATTTATATAACCCTCTTCCCTTGAATAAGGTCCCGCTACCCCGACAAAATATAAACACTGATTATCAAATGATTTTCAGTGTTTTTTCTTTATATATTTCATCAAAAAATATACTTTCAATCGATAGACGTTTCGTATATTTTTGTTGTGCTTAGGTGCGTTTTGTTTCAAAACCGTGCAAATTCCGTGCAAAAAAACTTGGCAAATATGGCTTCTACAAATCGTACTTAGACACACATCAAAAAAGAAAGATTGAATATCACTACTCAAATAGAGACTAAACCATCGGAATAAACATGTAATTCAAAACTCCTGCCCGCTATTTTCTTCCATTTTATAAAATATACAAAGCCCACGTTTACAATCTCTTATAAAAGAAGAAAAATAAAATAATTTAGATTAGTAAAAATTCTAGGATTATTTTATAAAATAATCAAAAACAAATAGCTATATTTGTATCATACAGTGAATAAATTCGTGGTGGCGATTGCCATTTCGGTTGGTTTGACATAGGCCTCCGATCCATAATAAAATGCAAATAGAGTTTTGCATTTCACGAATTTATTCACTGTTCTTTTTAGTATCGTGTATTATGGTCGGAGGCTTTTATATAAAAAAGTTATGACTAAAATTAAATTGTTTCAACTTAGATTATTTAGAACAATTCGCCGTCAAATTTGTTCAATAGACATGATTGATATAGAAACATTTACAAATATATTCCGATTGCTCAACCACGTTGACCGGTCAATCATTGAAAAATATATACAAGGATATTCTATAAAATCTATTGCAGATGAATCCGAATATTCCAAAGCATTTGTGTCCGAAAGAATCTATGTATTCCAGAACGAATTAAAAAAAGAAATTTCCAAAAAACAGAGTAAAGTTAAGAATTAAAATAAATCTGTCCTATTTTTTTCTTATCAAGTTCATAAAAAGCGTATTAAAGCCTTTTCTTACCGATTTGCGACCCAGAAAATAAAAACGAAATCGTGCATTCCGTTCCTTCTACTGTCGTATTATCGACCGTCATGATACATGAATCGACAAGGGGAATAAATTGTTTTCGAAAAACATAAAAAAAGAAAGGTTACCCGATATCACATCGGATAACCTTTCGAGAGAGGCAGTCTTTTCAGACTGTTATTAACCTGAAACAATCTTCTTTATTTCTTGAACATCTTCTGGCTACGTACCACATTGCCTTTCTGCATCTTCACTACATACATAGCAGAAGACAGATCGGAGACATTCACAGATTCGGGATTGTTGTTTACATATTTAACCAACTGTCCATCGACCGTATATATCCAAGCCTTATCTACATTGTTGAAATAGATTACATCGGTAGCTACCGTAGGATACAGCGAAGAAACAGACGATACACCGTTTCCGTTGCCATTTACGACATCTTCGATTCCAGATACATCTAATCCATCGGGTTCATCGGCAACACCTTGATCACGGTAGTCGGCATATGTTTTTTCCGGTTCACGTCCGGAATTCGATCCGGTTACTTCCACATCGAAATCGATCGAGAATCCTTTTGCCGTACCTCCCGTAGGTCCGGGGTGAGTAAACCAAGCATCAGAGAATACCATACGGAAACGACTTGTACCCACTGCCGCATCCTCGGGAACATTAAGAATGAAGGTACAACCTGTTGCGATAGAATCGGTTCCTGCATTTAACGTACCTACCTCCATTACTAATTCGTCTGTACTAGCATCGAATACATAATCGAGATTCCAATCTACATAGGCTTTACCCAAACACCACTTCAAACCATCGTCGCTACCGTTAACTCGTCCTGCAAACTTAACCGTTACTTTCTGGCCTTGTTCTACTTTCAGTTTTTGGTCGGTTACTCTCAAATAGTTATCACCTCCAACAGGTGTATTCGATGTATAGTTCAAATTTTCAGTTGCACCCGTAGTAACAAGCGATGAAACATAACGATATTTTTGAGCTGTCTCAACACCTTCCGATTCGAGATTCAAATAAGTTTTTCCATACAAATCGGTATCGGGCTCGGGTAAAGACCCCGTGGCACGAGGTACATGCGTCCACACCACCGGAGAATACGATTTCAAATCGACTGATACCGAACGAACACCGATATAGGGATCGTCGTTTTCATCTTCAAATTGAATATTACCTACATAAGCCGACCAAGTGGAAGTACGTCCTACTTCCGATACTCGTCCGTCTTCTCCATTCTTATACAAAATTTCAAAATGATCGATATTTACCTCGTCGTTGTAAACCATACCATAATCTTTGCGGGCAGGACTAAATCCAGTATAATCGACACTCCAAGTCAATTTTACAGACATCGAAGAAGTCGTTTCTTCCTTCACTTCTGTAACTACACTCAAATCGTCGATATCAGCGGGTTTCACAGCAGAGCGGTCATCGCATAATTGCAACTGTCCTACGAGCATTTTATAGCTGTCCGATGCCGAACCTTTCACACGCAGACCGATATATTCGATTACATCGTTTTGGTTGATACCGCTGAGAGCTATTTCTTTTTCTTCCCAAGTAGCGCCTTTCAAGTCGCCCACAGGGAATTCCAACCATGCATTGTCGTCAAATTTCTTCAAGATGAGATACAGATTGGAAGCATTACTTCCCTCGATACCCGATTTCACGGCCAGTTTGGCTGTTGCATTGTTCCCAGAAACAGTCAGTTTGGCACGATAAAGCACTACATCAGATCCCGTCGAAGTAGGAGTTCCTTTCAAACGGAGGGCAGATCCACCGATATAAGCATCCTCATGAGTAAATTCAGCATCGATATCCGTCGAACGGTTCGTTGTCCCCGTTTGATAGATTAACCAACGATAGGTCGGTACATAGTCTTGTTGTCCCATATTGTACCAGCTACCCAGTGTTTTTTTACCTTTATAAGCATAGAAATCTCCATTTCCCAATGAGAAATAGGTATTGAACGGCAGATCGCCTTGAATAGCCGTACGTTCCGGTATAAATTCGGCCAATCCGCAGAATTCGGCTAATTGCGTATCTGCTTCACTGGCATTTTCTACTTGGAATACATTAGTATACGAAGGAGCCGGACGTTGGATCGGTGTGCGATACCCCCCCGAGAATCCTTTTTCCAACAACTTTTGATAGTTCGTTTGCATATCCATGGGGTCTTTTCCCACTACATATTGGAAGAAACGACTGATTTTGTGCTCTCCCCAAAGGCAAAGACCACATCTCTTCGTCGCTTCATCTTGATTCAAGAGAGGCCAGCTAAGATCCATGTGACGATACCAACCACCGGCATATAAACCGTCGGCCGTACCGTAAGCAGTTTCTGCCGCTTGAACCGACGAAGCCATATATTGTGTTGCAAAATCTCCTCCCGAATAATTCAACATTAAGTCAGCGGTTTTACCGTTCGCTTTTGTTCCATAAAGGGCATTTGCAGTACGTGTCGAGAGTGAAGAACTACTGGTGTACAAACCAATATGGAAGCTGTCGAACCCTATCTCTTTCGCTCTTTTGTAAAGCGCTTGATGGAATCCGACAACGTCAGTCTGCTGATAGCCCGAATCCTCGAAATTGTAGTTTATACCGTCCAATCCCAAGAACAAAAGAGCATTCAAAAAGGCATCTACATACACGTATTCTCCTTTCTCGTTTTTCTTTGTAATAAGCTTGATATACTCACTTGAAGTTGTTCCCCAAAACTCGAAAAACTTAATACCCGAGAACATGTGCGTCCCATTCTTGTGAGCGGCATCGGCCCAAGAACCCGGAGCTTGTAATATAGTGTGGTTCCAAGCACCATATAAATTCGTATAGTTCCACATAGAGAATACATCGCTATGGAATTCGGAGCTGGGATAGCCACCGACACTTTCACCTTGTCCGGTCGGTGTGTTCATCCACAACCGACGGGTGGGATACACATCGGCAACAATGTTTTTGGCTGCATCTTCCATAATAACTGCCGGGCGTACGTGCGAACGGGAGAATTCCAGATCGAGATTAAAACCGGCAGCTTCAAACTCTTCTTTGGTCGGGTACTTACGTCCTTCATCAGCCGCCTGAGCGAATAACAGCAATAACTTGTCATCATTCCACGGTGTAAAGTCAAAAACTTCTGTCGATGCAGACGCCGGATATTCCGGTTCTTGCGCCTGCACGTTGCCGGCCAGACAGCATAGAGCCACAGCCGCACCGCATACAGTAAACTTCTTCATGATAAAAAAACATTAAATTATAAATTTTGTAACTATTATAAATAGTAGAGAGAAGAGGAGCGACAGCTCCCCTGCCCTCTAAACCATTTCATTAGAAATTGGAACCTTCTACGTCCCACCAAACACGAGTACCTTGTGTATCGGTCCCCCCCAAAGCCTCTATACCAGAGGTCTGAATATCGGACAAACCTGCACTCGTGTCCCTTCCCGGCAAAGGAATTTTCCGAATAAGGTCGCCTTGTACCAAACTGCCGTCACCGTCCTCGACATTCAATACGGGGAATATCTTCGGATAGCCCGTACGGCGCAAATCGTTCCATGCTTCATAGGAATAGGGGAACCCGGCAATATACTTCTGAGTGATGATTTTTTCCAATTTGGTTTCCGGCGTATCGCCTTCGTTCCATTTAACACCGATTTTGGTTACACTGGCTATATCATTGGTATGGTCCATCGGGTCGGTATACGCATAAGCGACCGGTTCTTCCACACTCATATACTCATCGACTTTCTGTCCATATTGCGAATTTGTACGTTGATCCAACTGAGCGCTACGAATGCCTGCTTCATAAAAAGATTGGGCAGAACCACCCATCGCCCAGTTACGCACTGCACCTTCCGCACGAAGGAACTGAACTTCTGAAAGTTTCATCAGGTATAACGGAGCCATACTGATACGATTGGAAGAAACTGCCGAATAAGCGATACGGGGGTTAACACTCACTGTTTGACCCGAAACCATGGATATACCAGCTCGTAGCCCTACAATCCGAGAATTGGTAGGTTCTATTTCCTCAGGATTTGTTTCATTGACAATCTGAGAAGAATTTTTCTCGAACAACGCATAATCGTCTTGTACATAAGGATGCTTCAAACTGAACAGTAAGCTCTCAAACGAAGCATTCAACCGGGAATCGCCCCATAATTTGCTAATATCGACCAATGGATGGGTAAACCCTGAAACGACTGGATCCAAAGCTATTTCTTGATTTTCCGTTTCGATTACACCTTCGGTAACAGCTTCTTGTGCCCATTTTTGAGCTTTTGTCCGATCAACTTTCACAATATGCATAGCCATACGAAGTTTTAACGAATTGGCAAAACGTCTCCATGTGTCAATACTAAAATCTTTCGTTACCCAGTCACTTTGTTGCAAGATACCATTCAAACGACTTTTGTACCACCCCGGACGTTGCTCATAATGTTTCAAACAAGCATTGATCGTATCCAGATTATCTACGATAGTTTCATAAATATCGGCCATCTTATTGAAGGTAAATGGATTCGTTTCCTTATTATTCTTGTGATCTACATAGGGAATAGAGCCATACAGGTCGACCATCTCCTGTGCCGAATAATTGTAAAGCAATAGTCCTATCGCTTTCATCTCGGGGATAGAGTCGATATGAGGGTGATTCAACATGTTCACCAAATTGTTTTTCACCATGAGAAAAGCGCCATAAGGGCCATCGCAATATCCTCGATTGTAATAGTAAGTAGAAGATAAAATACCGTCTCCCCCATGTGAGAAGTTATGAGGAACGCATAAATAGCCGGCATAGTTATCGACGGTTATATTATACACATATTGATATTGGTGAGCTCCGGGAAGCTGGCCTTCTTTTCCTCCTCTCATACAATATTGTACCGTTTGTAATTGAAAGAAATAATTGTTTAATTCTTTCTCGGCAAACGCAAAACCTTCTTCTGAAATCTCTTTTCTATAATCTATACTATCGGCTTTACCTTTGTAGACTATCGGATCCAATTCGGTATCACCACCAGTAAAGGTATCGGTGGGCATATCGAAATCTAAACATGAGTGCAAGCTCACAACAGAAAGCAATGCACCAAATGCCGCTAAAACAGTTTTTTTCATATATCTATTCATTATTTACTACTAAAAATCAATTTTCAAATTCACACCGACCGAACGGGTTGCCGGCATATTGAAGATATCGAACGCACCCAAACCGTTTTTGGTAGAGAGGGCGATATCGGGATCGACCGGAGCATCCTTATAGATGAAGAACAAGTTGCGGCCTACGACTGACAGCGAGAGGTTACTGATAACTCCTCCAAAAAGATTATGGAAAGAATAACCTAACGAAAGTTCTGCCAGACGGAAATTGGTGGCATCATAAACATATTGCGAACCAAACATATTACCACCTACTGCTTTGTAATATTCTTCAATAGGAGCCAAATTACCGTCTGGCATTACCATAGCCGGCTTTCCGTTCCATTGTAAATCGGGATTTGCTTCGGCTGCCAAACGAGCATCTCCCACTCGCTTAGATACACCTTGATAATCGAGATAAGCCTCGGTCAACGAGATGACCTTGCCACCGATACGACCGCTCACCAAGAAATAAAGAGAAAGGTCTTTCCAAGAAATCGTATTTCCCCATCCCAATTGGAATTTAGAATTCATATTGCCCAAGTAGACATAACTATTGTTACTTAACTGAGGTGCTCCGTTAGAACTTAAATAAATACTACCATCGTCATTGCGACGAAAATCGAGGGCATACATATCGCCGTAAGAACCGCCTTCGTCGTACCTTACCACAATATTACCACCGGCAATTTTTTGTTCGAGCTTAGACGACTTTCCTTGTTCATCTTTGAATGTCTTTACAATCTTGTTGTCGTTGTACGAGAAATTCACCGAAGTACGCCACATCCAATCTTTGGCAAAGCCCAACGAATAGGAAACGGTGGTTTCGATACCTTGATTACAAATCAAACCGGTATTTACAGGTTTGGACTTACCTCCCGTAGTAGCTTGTAGGAAATAGTTATTATACAATCCCGTGTGATAATACGTCAAATCCCAGTTCAACGAACTATCGAAGAACGATACATCGAATCCGGCTTCGAATGATTTTGAAGTTTCGGGAATAGGATTATCGAAATAGCCATAGGTAGACGAAGCGATCGCTCCGGTTGCTAAATCAGCTTTACCTTTATTAAACACCTCATTAGGAATAGAGTTACCTACTTCGGAGTAAGAAGCACGGAGTTTCAAGTGTGTAATAAATTCGGGCAAAGAAATGTAGCGATGCATTAACGTATTGGCTCCGACCGAGAAATAGCCATAATTATCGGGAGTACCCCGATATTCGAATTGTTTGAAAGCCCGATACCAGTCTTGGCGATAGCTACCTTCCAAATAGACATAATCTTTGTATCCTACTTGTCCCGTAAAGAAAAGACCTTTATCCCAGTTGGAAGACAAGGAATACTCATTCATATTGCTTCCTCCCCATGACGCCAGAGGCTCAAAGAAGTTAATACGGGTCGGTAGCTGATTCATGTCGGTATAGGAGAAATAGGTGGCTCTCGTCCACAACTTTTGGGTCTCTCCTTTAACGGTGTGTCCCACCCAACCGGCCGATGCCGATACAGAGAAATCTTTGATTTCCTTGTTGTAACTCAACATGGCATCGACATAGACATCGTTGCTCCAAATGAGATCCTGTCCATACATACCATAGTCCTCGATAGCGGCTACGTTTTGCGTAGTGGCCATTCTCTTTGTAAATCCTTTATACTTGGCACGGTCCATGTTCAAACGGCCTTGTATCTTCAAGCCGGGAATGATTTCATAGCTTGCCGTAATATATCCATAGGCTCTTTCCTCCTCGGTCTGTCCTTTATTGGCATTCGTTATCCAATAGGGATTATTGTTACCCGGTGAAAAATAGGCCCATTGTTGCATCGGTCCAGACAACTCAATAGTACCATCGGGAACCCACTGTTTCTGATCATTATAATATCCGTAGATGTTTGAAGTCCACGTGCCTTCTCCTCGATAATTTTTCTTATAATAATCCATATCGATGTTACGCGGCATACGATACAAATCATATAACGGGTTCATGACCGTACCTCCGCCCGGACGATTCTTTGTCTGCGCATGCACATAGTTCAATGACAAATCGACATTCAACTTCTTGTTGAACAAAGAATAACTCTGACGGAATGAAAAAGTATTTCGTTGATAAGTATTATTGGGAACCATACCGTCGGCGTAGGAGTTGGCATAAGAGAAATAGGAACGTACTTTCTCAGTACCACCACTTACCGATACCGAGTTGTTGTAAGTCGCACCTGTCTCGAAAAAGTCGGAAATATCGTCTTTTGCATAATTACGCAACTTAGCTCCACTGTAATTGAGCTCCTCGGGTGTCATTTCAGAAATCTTTTTGCCCCAACTTTCAGTAGTAAGAGTATTGGCTGCCAGATTTACATTTGCACCATATACATTCTGTATCTGAGGAAGTACCAACGGATTTTCAAAAGTCACATTCGAATTGACACTTACCGATACACGACCCTCTTTACCTTTCTTGGTCGTAATCATAAGCACGCCGTTGGCCGCAGCACTACCGTAAAGAGCAGCCGCATTAGCACCCTTCAAAATGTTGATGCTCTCGATATCGTCGGGATTAATCAAGGAAAGAGCATCCCCACCCTCCGAAGAACTCGAATAAGTGAGGCTCTCGCCACCAGCCCAAGAAGAAGCCGCTCCACCGACTTGGTTAGTCATAGGTATACCGTCGATAACGATCAAGGGGCTGTTGTTACCCATAACTGATTTGTTACCACGCAACAGGATTTTTGAAGTACCACCGGCTCCACCGGCACTTTGAGTGATAGTTACACCGGCTGCCTTCCCTTGAAGCGAGTTCACGAAGTTGGCATCTTGCACCTTCATTAAATCATCTCCCTTAATTTCTTGGGTCGCATAGGTCAAAGACGATTCTTTACGGGTGATACCCATGGCGGTTACAACGACTTCGTCGAGCACCTCGGAATTGTCCTGCATAACTACATCTATCTTGCTCTGCCCGTTGATAGCGCGCTTGATGGTTTGATAACCGATGTAGGAAAACTCCAATTCGTTACTCCCCGCAGGAACCTTGATCGAGTAGTTACCATCGAGATCTGTCGCTACGGCCACATTTGTACCGGAAACTTTTACCGTGAGGCCGATAAGAGTCTCTCCCGACGGATCGGTAACTGTACCCGTTACCACTTTTGTCCCCGTGGCAACATTTTGATTTACACTCTTCGATTGTGCCGCTCCTTGTGGCGACATCGTATCAGCTGCGCTGACATGCGCAGCAGTACCGATTCCAAAACCAGAAACCAGTACGAAAGCTACAATAATTGCTTTTAGATTTCTTCTATACATACGTGTATTATAGGTATTCGAATACTAAAAAAATAATTCTCCTCTCTCATTTTAATTCTAAAAAATAGTCTCTCTTATTTCCATAGGCTAATGTTTTTTATATTAAAAATGGATAAACTTCAAAATGCTTCCTATAAACTGCGACGTAGTCGGGATTCTGATAAAACGACATGCCTCACCATTCGTAAATGATACTTCAAACTATCAAAAAAAACAGATATGTACTTTTTCATGGATCCTTTAATGTTTTTTCATGAATCAATAAGTATCTCTATAATTTTTTTGTTATATATTATATAACCCCAAATCAAAAACAATCCCTAGTGAAAAATGGAATTTTTTTTTGCTCCCTTGAAGAAAATAGTAGTAGAACCAATTGGAGCAAGTATATATCTATTTGGTTTATAAACAAATACAAATTACTCCAAAGATTACACTTTTTAGAAACTATCTATGATTCCCTCCCAAACAGCATTTCTTATTTATTATCGGAATCCCTATCCGGCACAGAACCGTCCCCTTCCGTATTACGTTTAATATCTAAATATTGTCACAAAAAAGGCGTATTTGAAGAAAAAAGAGTACTTTTGCGGACTATTCCATTCTCATATCAGGATTATTGTGTATTTACTTCCAAAAAGTTTCTTGACTTTATGATAAAAATTTCATTTGAAAATATTCGACAAGCCGCTAAAAATATCGGCAACTACGCTTTACGGCTTAGTGAAAAGATTCGTCGTATTTCTCTCCGGGTATGGTTGTATGTGGGGGCAGGTATTCTCCTATTAAGCGGAGGATTATATTGGTTACTGCGTCCCGCACCTCCGGGTCCCGACCTACCGATAGTCGAAGTCGAGCCTGTTGTTACGGACGATGTGGAAATTTACGGGGAATATGTAGGCCGCATTCGTGCTCAGCAATTCGTTGAAATAAGGGCCCGGGTAGAAGGGTTCCTTGAAAAAATGCTCTTCGACGAGGGTACTTATGTAAAAAAAGGACAACCCCTTTTTATAATCGACCCCAAACAGTATCAAGCTCGAGCAAATAAAGCCAAAGCTCAGCTAAACAAAAACAAAGCGTTGGCATTGAAAGCCGAGAGAGACTTGGAGCGCATCAGACCTTTGTATCAACAAAATGCAGCCAGCCAACTCGATTTAGATAACGCCATCGCTTCTTATGAAAGTGCAAAAGCCGAAGTAGAGATGAGCGAGGCCGATTTAACCCAAGCCGAAACAGCATTGGGTTATACGACTGTGAGCTCCCCTATCTCGGGATACATATCGGAACGTAACGTCGATATAGGAACACTTGTCGGCCCCGGCGGGCAATCGTTACTGGCTACGGTCGTAAAGAGCGATACCGTTCGTGTCGATTTCAGTATGACCGGACTCGATTATTTGAAAAGCAAAGCCCGTAACGTTAATTTAGGGCAAAAAGACACGACCCGAACGTGGGAGCCTTACATTACTATTACTTTACCCGACAATTCGCCTTATCCTCAGCGGGGAATAGTCGATTTTGCCGATCCACAAGTCGATCCTCAAACCGGTACATTCTCAGTAAGAGCCGAAATGCCCAACCCCGAACATATATTATTACCGGGGCAGTTCACCAAAGTAAGGTTACTGCTCGATGTTCGGGAAGCGGCAGTCGTAGTCCCCAATAAAGCAATCGCGATTGAAAAGGGGGGCGCTTACATATTCGTCGTAAGAGCCGATAGTATTGCAGAAAGGCGTATGGTCGAATTGGGACCGGAAGTAGGAAACAATGTCATTATCGAACGAGGTTTGGTTCCCCACGAAAATATAGTGGTCGAAGGATTTCATAAACTCACTCATGGAGATAAAGTTATCCCCTCGACTTATCGGGCAGAACAAGAAGACCATTCTAAAAATTAGTATGTTATGAAATCGGACTTCTTTATCGACAGACCCATATTTTCAATTGTTATTTCAATTGTTATCGTTATCGTCGGTGTATTAGGTCTTTTTTTACTCCCGATAGACCAGTACCCCCAAATTGTTCCTCCGGTAGTCAAAGTATCGGCCTCCTATCCGGGAGCTAGCGCACAGACGGTCACCCAAGCTGTCGCCACTCCCATCGAGCAGGAATTGAATGGTACGCCCGGCATGCTCTACATGGAATCAACGAACAGCAATTCAGGAAGTTTTTCGGCAACAATCACATTCGACATATCGACCGACCCGGATTTAGCTGCCGTTGAAATACAAAACCGCGTGAAACAGGCCGAAGCTCGTCTCCCAGCCGAAGTAGTACAAAACGGAATTTCCGTGGAAAAACAGGCTTCCAGTCGATTAATGACTGTCACTTTACGCTCTAACGATCCGAAATTCGACGAAATATACCTCAGTAATTATGCCACGCTCAATGTGTTGGACATGTTGAGACGGGTCAAAGGAGTGGGTAGCGTATCGAATGTCGGTAGCCGTTATTACGCTATGCAGATATGGGTTCAACCCGACCGCTTGGCTAATCTGGGACTTACAGTGGACGATTTACAAAAGGCATTGAAAGACCAGAATCGGGAATCGGCCGCCGGAGTATTGGGTCAGCAACCGATTTCCGACATCGATATAACGACTCCTATCATAGCACAAGGGCGATTATCTTCCGTAGGAGAATTTGAGGACATTGTCATACGGGCTAATCCCGACGGTTCTTTGATTCGTCTGCGCGATGTCGCTCGCATCTCTCTCGAAGCACAATCTTACAACACGGAAAGCGGAATAAACGGAGGTAATGCGGCCGTGCTTAATATCAACATGCTACCGGGAGCCAACGCAATGGAGGTCGCTGAATCTGTGAAGAAAGAGATGGAGGAGATTAGTCGTAACTTCCCGGAGGGTATTACTTATGAAATTCCCTTCGATATGACCTCTTATATTTCCCAATCCATAAACGAGGTTTACCATACGCTTTTCGAAGCCCTGATTTTGGTTATCTTGGTTGTATTTCTCTCGCTACAAAATTGGAGAGCTACACTTATCCCGGTTATAGCTGTACCTATTTCGTTGATAGGAACATTCGGAATCATGCTTGCGTTCGGATTCTCACTCAATATGATGACCCTTTTGGGTTTAATCCTTGCTATCGGAATCGTGGTCGACGATGCCATAGTCGTAGTCGAGAATGTAGAACGAATCATGAATGAGGAACATCTTAGTCCCTACGAAGCTACCAAAAAAGCCATGCAAGGATTGGGTAGTGCCATTATCGCTACCTCGTTGGTGTTATGTGCCGTATTCGTCCCGGTCAGCTTTTTGGCCGGTATTACAGGTCAATTGTACCGTCAATTCACGATTACTATTGCCGTTTCGGTCCTTATTTCGACATTAGTCGCACTAACTTTGAGTCCCGCCATGTGTGCTTTACTGCTCAAACCGGATTCAGGCAAAAAGAAAAACAAACTTTTTCGTTACATAAACTTATGGTTAGCACGAGGCAATAGACTTTACGAGAAACTCATTCGAAAAGGATTGAAGCATGCTCGTAGAGTAGTAGCAGCTTTCGGTATATCTCTGATAGCGATATGGGTTCTTAACGAAATAGTTCCTCAAAGTTTTATGCCACAGGAAGATCAAGGGTATTTTACCGTTGAGTTAGAATTACCGGAAGGCGCTACATTGGAAAGGACACGCCATGTAACTGAACGAGCCATGAACTATTTAATGTCTCGTGAAGACGTAGAGTATGTACTCAATGTGACAGGATCTAGTCCCCGTGTCGGTACGAACCAATCTCGAAGTCAATTAACGGTCATTCTAAAACCCTGGGAAGATCGCAAATCGTCGAATCTCCGAGATATTATGGAGGAAATTCGTGAAGAATTAAAAAAATATCCCGAAAGTAAAGTTTATTTGAGTACTCCTCCCGTTATTCCGGGATTAGGTAGTTCGGGCGGTTTCGAAATGGTGCTCGAAGCACGAAGCGATGCGAGTTATGCCGATTTACAACGAGCCGCCGACACATTACTTTATTATGCCTCTCAACGAAAAGAGATAAGCGGTTTATCGTCTTCTATTCAAAACAATATACCTCAGCTTTATTTTGATGTAGATCGGGACAAGGCCCAAATGCTCGGAGTAAAAATAGCCGATATTTTTTCAACGCTCAAAACATTTACGGGGTCGATCTATGTGAACGATTTCAATATGTTCAACAGAATCTACCGTGTATATATCCAAGCCGAAGCACCGTATAGAGCACATAAAGATAATTTGGGGCTCTTCTTCGTCAAAGGAAGCAATAACGCCATGATACCTATTACCGCTCTTGGTACAACCTCGTATACAACAGGTCCGGGGACTATTCGTCGGTTCAATATGTTCACCTCCACAACCATATCGGGAGAAGCGGCCCCGGGTTATAGTTCGGGACAAGCGATGGCTATACTCGAAGAAATAGCAAGCAAGCATTTGCCTAAAAACATTGGCGTCGAATGGAGCGGACTTTCCTATCAGGAAAAACATGTAAGTGGTCAGACAGCCTACATATTGGCCTTAGCATTACTTTTTGTCTTCTTATTCCTTGCAGCTCAATACGAAAGTTGGTCTATCCCAATAGCAGTTATATTATCTCTTCCGATAGCAGGAGTCGGAGCCTATTTAGGAAACTGGATATGCGGCCTTGAAAATAATATTTATTTCCAAATCGGCTTGGTTATGTTGGTGGGATTAGTCGCCAAAAATGCAATTCTTATCGTAGAATTTGCCAAAGACGAAGTCGAGAAAGGGAATAATGCAGTGGATGCTGTAATCAAAGCCGCACACTTACGATTCCGACCTATCGTAATGACCTCTTTGGCCTTTATCTTAGGTATGTTACCTCTTGTCTTTGCCAGCGGTCCGGGATCGGCCAGTCGTCAAGGTATCGGTACAGGTGTATTTTTCGGTATGATTGTGGCAATTACCGTAGGCATTATTTTTGTTCCCCTTCTTTTCGTATGGGTTTACAAGTTAAAATCTAAAATGATGAAACGATGAAACAGATGAAAGTTTTCATACATATATTGGTGACAGCATTCATTTTAAGTAGTTGTTCTATACAAAAACGCTGTCAGGCTCCCGAACTGAATTTACCAGATGAAATTATTGCGGGAGAAAACGATACATTAACCATTGCCGATATGTCATGGTGGAAACTCTATTCCGATTCGACTCTTAGCAAATTAATTAAAAAGACGTTAAGAAATAATCGGAATATGCAGGCCGCAGAAGCTCATATCAGGCAAATGGAAGAATTATACCGCGTGAGTAAAGCATCTCGTTGGCCAACTATCGGAGCTCAACTTTTCGCAGATCACGAAACCAATGATTATTACGGTGAAAAGTTCACAAAAGATCCCGAATTTAGTCTTAAAGCCTCATTAGGTTGGGAAATAGACCTATGGGGGAGCCTACGTTGGGGAAAAAGAAAGGGTGCGGCGGAGTACTTAGCCTCCGTGGAAGCTGCACGAGCCATGCAAATGACCCTAATTGCCGAAACAGCGACCGCCTATTTCGAATTAGTTGCATTGGATCAAGAACTTGAAATTGTTTTACAAACCGTAAAAACTCGTGAAGAAAGTGTCAATCAAGCCCGATTACGATTCGAAGGTGGTCTCACTTCCGAGACAGCTTATCAACAAGCACAAGTAGAACTGGCCAGTGCTTCGGCTCTTATCCCCGAGTTGGAGCAAAAAATCGCATTGAAAGAAAATCAAATTGCGGTATTAGCCGGAGAATATCCGTCGAAAGTGGAACGAGGAGAATTCGACTTAAATGTAAGTTTACCCGAAAATATACCTATCGGGCTTCCCTCTACCCTACTGCAACGAAGGCCCGATGTGCGTCAAGCAGAGCAACAGCTACAAGCTGCTATGGCGGCAGTAGGGATTGCATATGCCGATCGGTTTCCACGATTAACTATAAGTTTAGTCGGAGGGCTTGAAAACGATGAATTAAAAGGATTTTTCGAATCTCCATTCTCCTATGTGTCTGGCAATCTCGTAGCTCCTTTATTAACCTTTGGAAAGAAGAAAGCCCAATATAAAGCGTCATTGGCAGCCTATGACGAAAAACGTTTCGCCTATGAACAAAAGGTTCTTGAAGTTTTCCGAGAAGTAAATGATGCCGTGATAACTTATCAGAAAAAAAGACGAACATCGGAACTTCAACTCAATCTTTTTGAAGCAGCTCAAAAGTATGTAGATCTAGCACAATTACAGTATTTCAACGGAGTTATTCGTTACATCGATGTTTTAGATGCCCATCGAAATTTTTTCGATGCTCAAATCGGTTTGAGCAATGCTGTAAGAGACGAGTATCTTGCTATGGTGAATTTGTATAAAGTATTAGGTGGCGGCTGGGGAACGGACCCAATTTAAGCGAGCAAATTTTTCTATAAATAGATAGAGCCGGGGGATTATAATCCCCCG
>OGPH01000641.1_pt1 | contig 34682 bp, 32 predicted proteins | sample 1552891 | NCBI WGS metagenome assembly OGPH01 (sample SAMEA2580272, study PRJEB22360) | human gut metagenome | biome: human gut; feature: human-associated habitat; material: faeces | place: Denmark | collected 2008/2010 | reverse complement strand
ACGCTTATTACAAGGGTGATGGCATTACTTGGAAAGGCGAAAAATATGATTGTATAGCACCAGATGGAGTGGCAGTTGTGTGGAACCCTGACGAGTATCCGGCGTACTGGAAGAAAGTTGAAGAGTAGGAGGGCATTTATATGGAGATCAGAGCGAGACCGTGAACCGGTCTTATTTAACCCCTGATAACCAGAGACCATTCCACAAAAATTCAGGCTTCATGAAATCGTGAATCTTTGCTAGAATCGTTTCTGCTTTTTTATGTTCCTTATTTTATGGCACAAAATCTCTTCTCTGGGTTTTCGGACTGCTCTATTGGTTAAGATGTTTTCTGCTCCTCTCCCTTCGTAATTTCCTAGCATAAAAACCGTAAGGTATTTTAATAAAATAAAAATGATTTAAGGCTATTGAGAAATCAATAGTCTTTTTTATTGATGAAAGGAGGCGGTATATGTGGTTTTTAGCAGTAATGAACTAGATATAGTGATTCTGCAAAACGGTAAAGATGGCGTATCTGCCGATTCAAAATACTTTTGGGTAAAGTACTCTCAAAATCCCGATGGGTCGGATTTAACAGATGATCCTAATGGGGCAATATACATGGGAATTGCCTATAATAAAGATAGTATAATTGAATCCGAAATTCCCTCAGATTATTCTTGGTCTAAAATTCAGGGCAACAATGGTGTTGATGCCTATACAGTCATTCTTTCGAATGAAAATGTTAGCTTTGCTGTAGATTATGGTACTCATATTGCTACTTCTGCCCAAACTTACTCTTCTACTGTTACTGTTTTCCAAGGGATAGAAGAACGAAAAGATTTTACGATCGGTGAGGTGGTTTCTGCAAATGGAATTACTGTTAGTAAAACAAAAAATACAATTACTCTTTCTGTGGAAGATAATGTAGAGATTACTGCTGATCATGGTTCTTTCCGAATTCCGATCTCTATTGATGGGTTGGTATTTTTTAAGGATATGACTTGGACTCTTGCACAGCAAGGGAAAGATGGAATTTCTGCTATTAATATCATTATTGGAAATGAAGCGCAGAATATCCCTTGTACAGATGAAGGTGTTGTATCTGAAGGATTTTTGATTAATATACCATTTCAAGGATATGTTGGTACTGAAAAAGTTGGCGCTACTGCTGTTGTTGGGTTATTACCAAATGGAGTCACATTAGGATCGAATACTCCTGCAACAAAAGAAGAAGATGGATTAATTATATTAAATGTTGCAAAAGGTGCCGATTTTGGCAGTCCAGCTATATTAACAGGTGATGTTACTCTTACATTTTCTATTAGTGATCAACAACTCGTAAAACATTTTACATGGAGCAAAACTAAAGATGGTGCTGAAGGGTCGATGACAATATATGAACTAGAAGCTTCATCTTATGTTATTAGCAAAAATTTAGATGATACATTGACTCCAGAATCTATTACTTTTAATGCTTATTCTCGCTTGAGTAATTCTGTAGAACGAAGCAATTATAATGGTTTGTTTATGATTGAAGAGTCTGCAAATGGAGTTAAATATGACACAAAATATCTTTCTGAAACTAACGAAAATACTGTTACTTATACTCCATCTTCATCAGATATTCATAGTATTCGGTGTACATTATGTCAGGCAGATCAAGTATCAGTAACTTTAGATAGACAAACAATTCCTTTATTAAAAGATAGTGATAATCTCAAACCAATTATTGAAGAGATCACTACAACCATGAAAGGATTAGAAACCAAAGTCGATAATGTAGAGCAGTCTATTACAAATAAAGTATGGCAAACTGATATAACTGAAGCAATAAATAATTATGATGATAGTACAATTAATACTATTCGTGATCAGGTTGCTGAACAAAAAATAACAATTCAAGGTATAACACAAACTGTTAAAGATGTTCAAACAGAGGTAGAAAAAAAAGCAGATGGCTCTACAGTATCTTCATTAACTGAAAAAGTTAGTGAAATGGAACAAACGGTTGAAGGGTTCAGAACTGAGGTTTCGGATACATATGTATCAAAAAGCGATTTTGAAGATGCTATTGGAAATATCGAAGGACAATCTGGAATCAACTGGAAAGTAAACTATTCTGATCTGGAAACAGCAAAGGACAATTGGATTTATGTCCACTCTAAAGAAAATCAAGATGATGGTTGGATAATGTGGAATGCAGCTAAAGTTGTTGTTCCGAACATGAGCATCAATACTAATGTTGCTAATGTCGTAGATACTCCTATCTATTTAGTAATGCGTATTGATGAATCTCTTTTAACTAATTATCAATGGATACTGACTGATGAATCTGACCGTATCCTTGTGAATGAAGATGGAGATATTCTTGTTCTAAATGCTCACACTGCTTTCTTAGTGTGGTTCCAGAGTGGTTCCGGTTGGAAATCATATGATCTAGCTCAAAAAAATCAAAAAGACTGGAAATGGGTGAATGAAACAGATGCCATTTTAGCAATGTTTTCTCGTACTGAAACAGATAGAATCCATAGTGCAAAACTGTATACACCTCCATTAATGTACAACGAAATTGGCATAAGTACGGAGCAACGTTCTTATGTGGAACAGACAGCGGATCACATTACTCAGGTCGTGGAAGAAACCTATGCAACAAAAGATAGTGTTGAACAAGCACGATCTGAATTTACTCAGACCGCAAACGAAATCAAAGGTACAGTGGAGGATTTGGATGGGGAAATTTCCCAAGTATCACAAAAGGCAAATAGTATTGAATCTGTTATTGGAACGAAACAGAATGTTATTCCCACATCTATCCGCTATATTCGTGACTGGCTACATGGAAGCACATCGAACGATGGCAATCATTATGTAGAATGTCAAATCATGGTTGGTGATACAAACATTGCAAAAGGATTGACTGCAAAAGCCTTTAATTCAAACCATATTTCTGTATCGGCATCAAATCTGAACCTCTATACTGACGGAAGTACTGCTTCCAGTCCATATACTACTGTCTCCGGTGGCGGCCTTTGGGTATACTTACAGCTTGATCTTGGTGAGATCCACAGAGATGTAGATGCTATTCGTGTATGGCATTATTATAGTGATAACCGTACTTATAATCATCGATTGGAAGTAAGTTCCGATGGTGAAAATTGGGTAGAACTTTATAACAGTGAAATCCAAGGTGGTTATGTTGAAAAGTCTAGTGGTGCTACATACAATTTAAACGATTCTAATATCAGTGAGAAATTCTCGAAAATCACCCAAACAATCGAATCTATCACAACGAGAGTGCAGGATAATGAAGACAATTACTCAGAATTAAAACAAGATGTAACAGGATTTAAGAGTACTGTATCAAGTACTTATGCTACAAAAGAAAGTCTTAAAAACTATCCTACTACTTCTCAAATGAATTCTGCAATCGAACAATCTGCAAATGGTATCAATACTACTATCTCAAATATTAAAATTGGTGGGAAAAACTTACTACTTGGATCTGGGGTCAGTTATTCTACTAATTCTTACAAATTAGCAGGTTATTATCCAACAGAATTATATCAAAAAGGGCAGCAATATACAGTTACAATTTGCGTCACTCCCGCTTCTGGAGTTACTCGCTTTGATTTCTATTGTTCTGATGGATATAAAGTTCTAGCTCAATTCCCAGTAACAGGAACCTCTAAACAAATTATCTCTAAGACCTTTACGTTTTCCGACTATTATACTGATCGTGTGCCAGATACGATTATGAGCCAATATGCATTAGCGTCACTGTATCGTATGCCAAAAGAGGGGGTTACAGGGATTTCTATCTTGCATTGGATTAAACTCGAAAAAGGCAATAAGGCGACTGATTGGACAATGGCTCCTGAAGATCTTGCAAGCGGGGGGACTAATCTTCTATTCAATTCTGATTTCAGTCGAACATCTGAACAAGACAGCGGAACAAATAAGCATGAAAATATATATGCTACTCGCTGGGGTGGATATAATAGTGGGATTACCAACCCCACTACATCTTACCACGCACATGTAAACGATGATACTTTTGGATATAACGTCATGGAGTTCAATGAAAGTGATGGAACCCGTAACTGGAAAGGAATCTCTCAGAATTTATCTACCATTAAGTATGTGGCAGATAGCTATATTCTATCTTTTGATGCTTATGCAACAGGGAATGGAGGACAAGTTTATGGTGGGTTCTATTATACAAAATCTGGTGATACTGCTATTTCTTTTGGATCAGGACAGTATAAAGTTACAAATCTTCCCATTAATCAATGGGGGCGTTGCTTCGTCAAAGTTCCATTAAACAATAATGTCGATTTCTCAAAGTCTATACATTTTTATGTTTATAGTTACAATTTTAGTAAAAATATCATAGTTTATATAAAAAATCTAAAGTTGGAAGAAGGATATACCCCTACCGCATGGTGCCCGTCCCCAGAAGATACCGAAGACTCTATTACAACTGTACAAGAAACTGCAGCCGGAATCATGTCTCAAGTCACTTCGTTATCTGGAAAACTTAGCCGATTAGAGCAAACGTCCGATTCAATCTCCGCAGAAATTGAAAGCGCAAGAGGCTCATCTTCTAGTTTAAGTGTTGCGCTAAATAATATTCTACAACGAATTCAAGATGCAGAAGGAGATTACTCTTCTATTTTACAAACAGTAGATGGTGTTAGTATTGATATTCATGAAGTACAGGATGCTATTAATAGTGTCCAAAATACTTTAAATACTTCTTTTGATTTCTCTTCCTCTGGATTAGTAATTAAGTCTAGTGCTAGTGGTTATAATGTTCTAATTGATAGTAATGGACTGTATATCCGCAGTGGAACAACAAAGGTAGCTTGGATTGATTCAAGTACGTTGCATATTGGACAAGCAACTATTGAAACTTCTATGAAATTAGGAAAATTTTCTTTTCGCCCCGAAGACAATGGGAGTTTAAGTTTTGGAATTTTTTAAGTCACATGCTGGTTTCTTAGCATGTGATTTTTTATTTTACGTGGAAAGGAGCGTGATCTATGGCTTCAATTACATACAATCCGGGTATTAACTCCGTGAATCCTACCGTCACATTGACCGTAACTCAGACATCTCAAAGTGTTGCAAACAATACATCGACAGTGAATTATAGTCTTGTGATTAATCGTCCATCTGCTATTTCATCTAACGCTTCAAAAAGTTTTAGTATTATCATTAATGGTTCTACGGTAAAATCTGGCACAACAACAATTGGTGGTAGTGGAAGTAAAACAATTGCTTCTGGCACTACTACTATTTCACATAATGCAGATGGTACTAAATCAATTAATTTTAGCTTTTCATTGACTATGAATATTAGTTGGAATGGTAGATATATCGGTACTGCATCCAAAAGTGGTTCTATTTCACTTTCTACGATCCCTAGAGCTTCTACTATTACCTGTAGCCCTACATCTGTGGCTTTAGGTGGAAAGATCACTGTTAGCATTAACAGAGCATCGTCATCTTTTACACATACGATTCAACATGATTTTTATGTGGGAAGCTGGACTACAGTAGCAACAAAAACAACTTCTACCTCTGTTTCGTTTAATACATCTTTAAGTTGGGCTTCTATAGGTGGAATGAAAAATCAGACATCAGGGAATGGACGAATACGTTGTATTACATATAATGGGAATACGCAAATTGGCGAAAAAATTATTAACTTTCATTGTACTGTTCCTGATTCTGTCGTACCAACAATATCCTCTCTGTCTGTCAGCGATGCATCTGGATATTATAGTACATATAGCGGTTATGTACAAGGAAAATCAAGACCCAAAGTGACGATTAGCGCCTCTGGAGCGCAAGGAAGTACTATTAGTTCTTACTCAACAAAAATTGGGAGTACATCTTATTCTGGTTCTTCTTTTACTGCTCCTGCAATTACCACTACAGGTACAATTATAATTACTGCCACCGTGAAAGATTCTCGTGGCAGATCTGCTTCTAAAAGCACAACTATTTCAGTGTTATCTTATTCTACTCCATCAATTGCTACTTTTACTGCAAGTCGAGTTAATAGTTCTGGTACTGCCTCTTCTTCTGGTACTTATCTAAAGATTTCAGCTACAGGATCTATTTCTTCTTTGAATAGCAAAAACAAAAAATCTTATTTAATTCAATATAAGGCAAGCACTGCAAGCAGTTATTCAAATTTAACATCTGGTACTGCTTCTTCTTATAGTATAAGTATTGCGACAGGAGCATTGGGGGGAAGTTTTGCAGCAACAACAAGTTATGAGATCAAACTAACTATTACTGATAATTTTACGAGCGTATCACGTACATTGACTGTACCTACCACTTCTTTGTTACTCAACTGGCGTTCCACGGGAAAAGGATTGGCCATTGGTAAAGCATCTGAAAAGGATGGATTCGAAGTCGCTTTACCCTCTTATTTTACTAGTACTGCTACATTTTCTGGAACAACAACTATAGGAGGTAAAAATGTTGGTACATATCTTTCTCAAGTTGATACGAATAAAAGTAACATCAGCAGTGTTACAAGTCGAGTAACTAAAATTGAGCAAAACATACAGGCATTTTCAATATCCGTCAGCATATCAAAAGCGAATACCTGGGAGACGCAGGTTGTGCAGTTCCCAAAAGCTTTTAGTAAAGCGCCGGTTGTAATTGTGCAAGCACAGACAGGGCAAAGCGGTACCTTGGTATGGGCTGACGGTGCTACTACTACGCAGTTTACATTGCATAAGTACCGTCCTAGTACAACTGCCTTTGGGGCGCAGGTAATTGCGGTTGCAATGTGATAAACAGTTCATGAAAAGGAGATGTGAAAGATGAAAATTAAATTAGCAAACGGTACTATGTATGATGGTGTTGTCAACATAAACCCTACATCTATTGATGGCGTTGAAACCTCTCAGGCAGAAATTATAATAACATCCGGTGTATATGATACTATTAAAAGAAATTTTAATACGTTAGAAAACATTGCCGTAATTGAAGTAATGAATGAACAAGGGTATCCACTAATGGACCCCCTTGTTTCTTATAGTTATTATTCTATTACGGAAATGAATAATGGATCTATTGTAGTTACAATGATTAAAGATGAAATCAGTTCTAAAATTAAGCAGATGCAAGAACAAGTTTCCATCTTACAAGATGAAATGCTCAACCAGCAGACACAATTTGAAGGTGGAGAATTGTTGAATAGTGCTATTCTTTTGGCTCGGATGCAGGCAAGAGAGCTTTCAGATGTAGAAGCATTACAGGTCAAGAATCTGTATAATGCATGGGAAAAAGACGTTATAGGATATGCTTATTCAATGGATAATCCTGATGACAAGCGTCGTACATATGATAATCGTCTTTGGAATTTACAAAAGGATCATAACAAGCAAGAAGACTGGTATCCAGGAGCTGATCCAACTCTTTGGATGGAAGTTATTGAAGGGCATGAAGGAACTTTAGAAGATCCGATTCCTGTCCCTGACAGTGTAACTACATCCGGATTTGAATATGAATACGGCAAGTATTATGCGGAAGGTGAACAAATTTATCTTGCCAAACGAGATGGGAAACATGACGGAGAAAAAGAAAAACTGTTCTTTGCTCCGTCAGCATTAGTAGGATCGTATTTTGAAAAGATTCAAGATTAAAACAAAATAATCGGTAATTGAACACGTAAATTGCGAGTGGCATTGATCCACTCGCTTTTTTATTTTTAAAGGAGGTAGCTATATGATTAGAAAAACAAATCTCGCACACAGAAGTAACTACGGAAATAAGAGGAGTACGTCAACAATTAAGTACATTGTACTTCACTATACGGCAAATGACGGAGATAGCGATGAAAACAATGGGAAATATTTTAACGGTGCTAACAGAGGCGCATCAGCACATATTTTTGTAGATGACGATAGTTGTACACAGTCTGTACCAGATAATTACGTGGCGTATAGTGTTGGTGGTAATAAATACTCTAATACAAAGGGTGGCTCCCTGTATGGGAAAGCTACAAATGCCAATACACTCAATATTGAGATGTGTGATACCGTAAAGAATGGAAAATATGAAGCGACTGCAAAAACGCAGGAAAACGCAATCACTATTGTCCGGGAAAAAATGAAACAGTATAATATCCCGATTGACCGTGTGATCCGGCATTATGACGTAACCGGAAAACTTTGCCCTGCCTATTTTGTGGACGAGACCGCATGGGCGGCATTTAAGGCAAAGATCACAGGAACAAGCACCGGAGGATCCACCACGCCGAAGCCGTCCACGCCTACAGCATCTGGTAAAATCAATGTAGTTCATCAGGCGAACGCACAGGGAAAAGGCTGGCAGTCTGAAGTAACAAATTATAATAATACCAATTCTAACGGTTATTCCGGATGGATGGGAAAACCGATCGTAGCTTTTAGAGCAAAGACAAAAGGTAATGCGTCTGAGGTTGGCTATCTGGAATACAGAGCACATCGAAAAGGTGGCGGCTGGTATGGCTGGCGTAGAGATTATAACAAAGACAGTGCGGGAGATACGTTCGCAGGAGATGGTAAGAACCCGATTGACGGTCTACAGTTTAGGCTTGTAGGTGTATCAGGTAAAAATGTTCGTTACCGTGTACACTGTATCGGAAAAGGCTGGCTGGATTGGGTTACTAACTATGGAACTGGAGCAAATGGATATGCTGGTTGGTATGGATACTCTATTGATGCAGTACAGATCGAAGTAGTGTAACCGATATTTTAATGGAGTAGCAATATGCTACTCCTTTTTTTTACGAATTCTATTTTTTTATATGGAATTCGATCATGTCCAGATGGTGTGAAACTTTTTCTGTAAAAGTATAATTAGAAGGTTCTTCTATGATAAAATAAAAATCATAGGAGGGCCTTTTATTATGCCAAGACAAAAGGAACCTGTACACAGAGTACAAATGACAGAAGGAAAACGTAACATTTTCCATCAGCTCCTGGAGGAATACGACATTCAATCAGCAGAGGATATCCGCGCCCCCTGTTGAAATTGGCAGCTATCGGGGCTTCAAAATGGAAGTTTTCTATGATACGGTCAACGCCCACTACTGTCAAAATCTTTGCGGAAAGGCAAAGTATAAGGTGGATTTAGGCACTGACCCTCTGGGCAATCTGACCCGAATGGAAAACGAGCTTGCCAAGCTCTCCGCCCGAGTGGAAGCCGCAAAGACCAAAAAAGCGGAAACCATTTCACAGCTTGAAAACGCAAAGGTTGAGGTACAAAAGCCCTTTACCTTTGAGGAAGAGCTGAAAGAGAAAACGGACAGGCTGAACGCCCTCAACATTGAGCTGAATTTAGATAAAAAAGACCCCTCTGCCATCGACACCGAGCCGGAGCAGGGCGACGGACTACCCGAAAGAAAGAGCAGGGATATGGAACGGTAACACCGTTTGCACATTTGTATTGTGGAAATCTGGGCATTATAATAAGGTGCAGATGAATAAACAGCAGAGGTGGTAAAGGTGTCTGGCGAGTTCAGATTTGAAACATTTGTCGATGTCCACAGCAATATTTTTAACGAGTATCTCAGCTCTGTCATAGCGAAGCTCTCAAAGGAAAACGAGGAATACCGTGCCGTACAAGCCGAGATTGAGGGCTTATATGAGAAATATCCAAAGGTGTTCGGCGTGTTTGACACGGAGAAATCTGCGGAGCTGACGAAAGAAGAATGTGCGGCTCTCATCGAAGTGTTGGAGTTGAAAAACAAGCTCACGGACTGGGAAATGCAGTCCGTCTATTTCCGTGGCTGCTATGACAGTGTAGGGTATCTGAAAAAGGCAGGGATTTTATAACGGACTGACCGAAGAAAACGCGGCGTTGGCGTGGAACTGATACCGTCTTTTACATAGCCGAGAGGTGGAAATTTTTATAGGAAAGTTGTATAATAATCAAAATGAAAGAATAACAAACCGATATTTGTTTAATTTGAAGTATTGAGGTGAAAATATTGATTATTACAATTGGATCAAAGGTAAAAGATGGAGAAGGGAATATATATACGCTAACAGAAGAATTAGGTCATGGTGGTTTTGGTTGCGTATATAAAGCAGTGCGTGATACTGATAAATCAGTGTATGCAGTGAAGGCTTTATTATATTCATTTGGCGATGAAGCTACAGCTGCTTCTTTTAAGAATGAAGTAAAACTTTCATCAGAAATAAGTGGGGAACATGTAATACATTATTTTTATGCACATGATGGCGATGAATACCCTGAACTGCCTCCTTATATTATTATGGAGTATGCAGATGGTGGAACACTAGCAGATCAGATTGAAATGCGAAAAAAAACAAATAATCCATATTCGAAAGAGGAATTGAGAAATCTATTTTTTCAGCTTGTTGATGGAATGAAGTCAATCAATAAAAAATTAGTTCATAGAGATATAAAACCAGAGAATATACTTATTTGTAATGGAATATACAAAATTACAGATTTTGGACTTGCAAAAGTCGCTTCAGAATCCACCAGAACCATGTCATTTAAGGGATATGGTACATTACAATATATTGCTCCCGAAGCTTGGAAATCAGAAAAGAATACTATTCAAATGGATATTTACTCTATGGGTATAGTTTTCTATGAATTAGCTTTATTAGATTATCCATATGATATTGCTTCTAACGATGTGGAAGCATATAGAAACGCACACATGTTTTCTAGAATAAAGAGAACAAATGAGTTAAAAAACATTTTAGGAGCAGATGTAGCATCTATAATTTTAGCTATGTTAGAAAAACCTATCCAGAAGAGAATAAAGTCATGGGAAGAGATTGAAGGGCAATTAGGAAATCCACCTCTTGAAATAGTTGGTGATTTAGGGAATATTGTGAGTTTAGCAATTGGAAAAAAACTTGAGACTGACGCAAGAAAACAACAGCAAATTGAGGAGGAAAATCATAAGAGAAGAGAAAAAGAAGATTACTGCAATTTGGTGAGAAATCAATTTGAATCAGTTATAGTGGATTTCTTTGAGCGATTCGCTGATGAATATAATATTCATTTGGCTGGAAATGATAAGTGCAGACTTGTATCAAAAATGCGAGATTATGAATTTATGGAACTGTTTTCATATCAACTTACAATTCCTGCTGTTACAAATATTGAAATGAAGTGTAAGGTAATTATGCCTAATTCGTCTACTCGTGTTGTTGATGTGGATAGGGCATTTGGTTTTTCAGATATGCTTGGTAAGCGTAAAGTGGTATATACCCCACAGTACAAAAACAAAAATATTATGGGGTGGGTTGAAATTGAAAATACAAAAGGTTTAGGTTTTAACCTTATGTTGGTACAAACAGAAGATATGTACGGTGATTGGTATGTTTTAAGAAATAAAAATAATTTGATATACATGACACAGTATAAACCAAAACAAGAACCTTTTGCTTTTAAAATTAATGAGCTTGATGAGGCATTGAAAGGTATTAGCGCATCTAGTCTTTATTCTTCGGATGTAGAGCTATTTGATGAACAGAAATTGGTGGCATTAGTTACTCAACTTATTAGCTGACTCTGTAAAAAATTGAGAAAGAGAAAAACACACAGAATAATGTTTTTTGAGGATGTGACAAAAAGGATCTGTTGACAAACTAAAGAGAAATGGCTTTCTGTATGGTATACTTATTATATCAGTTGCAGGAGGTCATTTTTTATGATGGGAAAGCAAAGACGGACACAAGTACGGTACGCCTTATCAAGTTGTAAAGAAGATAAATCCCAACTCAAAAGAGGATATGGAACTGTTACGGGAAGTATTAAAGAACAGCCACTTTGATAATGAGGACGCATAACCTTTTTCCTCTCTCTGAAAAGATACAGCAAACAAAAAGCCCGATCAAGAGTGTAAGCACCACTTCTGAAGAAGTGGCAGGCTCTTGACAGGGCTTTTTCTTTTCTGTTGATAGCAGACAAGAGGAAATAAGGATAAGTGTGTTCATGTGTCATAAAAACAGTAACTAGAACATTGAAATCAAAATTTATACGGAAAGTTTACTTGACATTTTGTGCTCTCAGGAGTATCATAAAAGCATGAAAGGAAAGTAAACTTTCCATTTTTTAGAAAGGAGCATGTTGTGAAAAATCGTTTGGAAGAATTACGAAAACAAAGAGGCATTAAACAAGAAGATTTAGCTTCTGCTCTTGAAGTATCTCGTCAAACAATAGGTTCTTTAGAAAATGGACGTTATAATCCCTCTATTATATTGGCATTTAAAATTGCAAGGTACTTTCAAATGAGCATTGAAGAAATTTTTATCTATGAGGAGGAAAGTGAAGATGAAAAATAAGGGTCAGATTTGGTATATCGGTTATATTGTTTCGTTGTTTTTGATTGTGATAATTTTGGTTACAGATTTTCCTAAAATGGTAGATATTGGACTTGCTATTTTATTCAGTGCCGTTTTTGGTGTTTCTCATGTTCAAATTTTGCATGATAAAATGATGAAAAATGATGCAGACTACAAAATCAATGTTATGGACGAACGGAATATCATAATCAAAGAAAAAACGGGGAATATAACAAATATGTTTAACACAATACTGTTAGGGGTGGCAACAGTTATATTTATTTGTTTAGACTACATCATTCCAGCTATTATTGTCGGAAGTATCATTACAATTCAGCCGATTATTTTAATCATTATCAGTAGTGTGCTTGAGAAAAAAATGTAGAAATAAAGGTTCATACAAATAATGGGAAAAGGGAGATACACAGGTTTTGTTCAATCTCCCTTATTTTTTGTCATATCAAAACTCATTCAATCATGGTAAATTCGTGGTAAAATAGTTACTTTTTTAGTTGTTGAGTAGTCCTTAAATACTGTATTTATGCGGATAATCTGATTTTTTGTATTAAGTTTACACAAAACTTGAAACGGTCTCCAACATTACTACATAGCCGAGAGGTTTTCACAACGAAAGCCCCTCGGCTTATTTTATTTCTGGAGGTGATGATGATTGAATCTCTCCATGTTAAAAATGGAATGGTTAAAACCATCCCATTTTTAACTCTTATTAGTTTAATTTTTTTACTTCCCGAACTTTCATCGGATTTTTTCCCATTTGTGATGTTTGATAGTAAAATTTTATTACATCCGAGGCATGGAGATCATACCATTTTATTTTTGATGGCTGCTTTATTACCAGCCATACTTCCTTTGAAGAAAATCTTATATCACTTTTTTCAACTTCAACAAGAATTTTAGATTCTTCTAAGTTAATTTTTAGAATAGTTCCTTTAGCATTACTTACAGTATTATGTGGCCCAGTCTCAACGCTCCATTCCTCAGTTGTTTTACTCGATCTTTTATTCTCCTTTATAGATGTTGACATCCTGTTCCTACCTACCTCTTTAGATCCTTGTATTCCATTCATTCTCACAGTAAGTATTATGCCGACTATGACTAATATGCTACCGAGAGATATTATAAAAAGAGGTTTCTTATCCATTAAAAGATACTCCAAAACTATTATAATATGCATAATTTATATTTAAGAACCGACCGTCTAAATACCATCCATCATATATCATAAGTGTATTGATTGTAGATCCATTTGACAACTTCCTAATCTTGGCATATCCTTGTACTGCCATAGCATGGCCTGATAAACTTCCATCATTTAATTTAAGTCGTGCTGCAAATATTCCTACATCACCTCTGTCAATAGTATTAGTAAAAAATGAATATGATGGATTATTAGCACTAGAATATGTTATTGTTTTGCCCTTATTTTTAGCAAATTTTTGAAACCCAGGACCTATTTTAGAATCCTCTGTTGATCCGTAAATAATAGAACCACTGGTACTACTTGTTGTAGTTCCTGTTAAGGACCACAATGATAAGTAATCACTTTTTATATTGCCCCAATTTAAAATGTTATAGCATCCAGCACATGCAGTCAACGCACTAACAGCACATGCATATCGTCCTGTCATTTGTTCAATTTCCTCTTCAGTAAATGATACAAATTCTGAAATAGTATTCCCACTCACATGTTGGTAGTTTTGATAAACATCTGCGATATCAAGCATAATATCTTCCCAATGTCCAGGTTTATCTGCATTACGGTTTTTGATATCAGATATATTTTGTATATCTATTGCTTGAATTTCCCCGTAATTATTTATAAAGTTCCCATCTGTCACTTTATAACCATATGTAAATGGGGCAATTCGAAATAGCCTATTGTCTGTATAGTTTCTTAACGTCTTTTGAGTATCTTTAATTATTTCATTAGGTGCTTTTGCATTTTTTGCAAATGAATACTCTGAAATTAAAGATTCATCTGTTGTATCAAATATAACATATCCATACTTCTCACTATTTAGATAATATGATACAATGTAACCTATGGCTTGTCCCGATGTATCATAAAACTTGACTGGATCACCTGCTGAAAGATCTAGTTCCGGTTTAGCCCCCTTAGCAAACCTTTCTGCCATATCTATGGCGATCTGCTCCGTAACAAGAATTTTTCCATCATCTTTTACGTCAGCAGCTTTTGATGTCATTCCCAATGACGCGACAAATATTAACGTAAGAACTAATGAAATGATCCTTTTAATTTTCTTTTTCATACTTATTTTCCTTTCTTTAAAAGCCTTAATAATTACCATATATAAATATACTTTACTTTGTCTGCAAAATATACCCCATTGGTCTCTCCACCTTTCTTTATTGAATTTACTATAACACAATCAATTTTTTATTATTATAAATACCTCTCTATATATAAGACGCATAAAACAAAAAAATCTTTCGTTTTTTCTATTTTTTATTTTTCTTTTTAAAACATATAATCTTCTCTCTATACTACAATACTTATTATCAGTGAACTTGTGAATACTACTTTAACCGTATCCTTTGCAGTATACAATTAAAATAACGAAGTAGTTTTCTCTACCTCGTTATTATTTCTACTCATCTCATCTTCTGTCAATTCTGCTTCTTATCTGTGCAGATATACTATCTTGTATCCAATTGTCAGTCCCGCATATAAAACCAAGAGAATGATTGTTGCCGACTGAGTCACTTTTTGATAAACGAATCCGGCATAAAGAATCTGAAAAAACAGGTCAGAGAATATGATGTTATCAGACAGAACATAGACAGCATTTTACGGCAAGAAAAAGAGTCGGAACGGGAAAATGGAAAGAAACGATAAATTTTTTTGCAAGATTGACATATTCGCCTGATTTTCCTATAATAACAGCACCAAATAGGCAACTACCTTAAAAGTGGTCTGCTTCTAGTCATGCGGATAATAAGTAGGCTGTGGAAACGTAGTTCGCTATCAGCCATGCAAATCATAAATAGGTCGTGAAAAAGTTTTTTTAGCCCCTTATCGGAAACGGTAATGGGCTTAAATCTTTCAAGAGGTAAAACGATATGGAAAATTTTAACAGGATGTTTATATTTTACCCTTTAAGACAGCAGGACAGCAAGCAAAAAAAAACGCATCCTAATCACTAGGAAGTGTTTTTTTCTAATTATTTTTTAAATTTCATAGATAGATCGTCAAATTGCTTTTCTAAAAAATTTTCCAAACAATTTCCATTTAAAATCTGCCCGCAATCCATTTGCAGTTTAGGGATATCATGCATACTGATATCAAAAGTAATCCGTTGATCAATACTTCCATATCCGTGCGTAATACGGTTTCTCAATCCATAAATATTTCTCCATTCGATTTCTGGATATTCATTCACCACATGATCGATATGGATAAGTTTTCCGGTTGCTTCACCTATCTGTATCAAACAAAGGTTCACTGCATATTGGTAAGCAATCTCTGTTTCATATTTCTCAAAATCTGATCTATACTGCTCGTGTAACTTCTGTATATCTTTGCAATACCTGATGATTTCTTCGATCAATTTCGTCTCTTGTTCTGTCAACATCATATAAAATAAGTCCTTCCTTTAAAATGTCCCTTGTTAAATAATGAGGAACTTGCTTGATATTCACTACGTCTACTTCTTTTCCCAGTACATCTTCCAGACCCAGCTGAAACTCAATGCATTTTAATCCCCGGCAGTTCTCACCATAATGTACTACAAAATCAATATCGCTTTCTTCTGTAGCTGTTCCTTTAGCATATGATCCAAACAAAATAATCTGCTGGATTTGATATTTTTGAGCTGTATCTTCTATTTTTTCTCTGATTTCATCTATCGTATAACACATTGCCTCACCTTCTTTTTTGCAATAATCGTTGATCGGTTCAAAATTACTTTATATGAATAGTATAACTTTTTTTCTGGAATGATTCAATTCCGGATTCTCTTTTCTACTTCCTCCCACTCATTCCTATTCCTTCTACTCATTTATATTATAAGGTGCCATCTTTTCTTTCAATATTACATGTAACTCAATATAGAATAAAATATTCTCATACCAAACACGAAAATAACGAAGCAGCATGATTTCCGCTTCGTTATTCTTACCTCTCCTCTATTCCATTTCATGTAATTCCCATTCTTTAAATGCTTCTTTCAGCTCTTTCCCGGAATCTGTAAAATATCGAAATGCGGACTCGATAATATTATTCATCCCACAGAATACCAGGATCTGTTCTTCCGAATATACCTCAGACTTTTGTATCAGAAGATCTCGAATTTTCTTCTTTTCTTCAATCTCTTTCGACTTTGCAAAAATATTTTCTTTGCTTGTAGACATCATTTCCATAAAAAATTTGTCATATTCATACTCAATTCGATCCCTAAAGTCCTGTGTCATCCATACTCCTCCTATAACCGTATATCCTCTATATCATCTTCTGTCAATTCCGCCTCTTCTTTGCGCAGACAGACTATCTTGTATCCAATTGTCAGTCCCGCATATAAAACCAGGAGAATGACTGTTGCCGACTGTGTCACCTTTTGATAAACGAATCCGGCATAAGGAATCTGAAAGATCATTTTCCCTCTCAGCTGCTCTTCACTGACCATCGTAAAATCTTCGTTATCATTTGCGTCTCCCTGAGTGGTGATTTTATTTTTTGGATTAATTTCTTTTACCCGATGCAATATCAGACTGTCATTCCCCAGAGCAAATGCGATCACATCATCCCGATGAACTTCATCAATATCCGTCTCTTTTATATAAGCGATACTTCCTGTTTTAATGGAAGGCTCCATAGAACCTGACAGCACATTTACCGGTTTGATTCCCACAAAAGCGGGAATACAAAACATAGCAGCGTAAAGAGACAACAAAAGAATCACGATTACATCAACAATCATCACGATTTTTTTCAACAATGTTCTTTCTCCTTTTCATGCGGAGCTGCATTTCTACAGCTCCGACTTCATCTTAGATTCTTCTTTTTCTTTGAGAAATCTTATAAACTATTAGTCCAATAGTACCGCATCCAGCAACAATGGTCAGCCCTATTATAAAGCTATGGCTGGCTTCTCCTGTCTTTGGCACATCTGCTCTAACAGCTGACCTAGGGCCGGATGTATCAACCGGCTGAACCGGATCCTCATGGACTGCTTTGAATGTCCAGATCATTTTTGCGTCCTTCAGACTGTACTCATTGTCCAGTTCTTCCGGTATTGTAATTTCAAAATGTAACAATCCTTCTTCTTCGCTTCCATAAGACTTCAGATAATGAAACTGATTTAAAACATCTGAAATAAGCGCTCCGTCATAAAATACGTCTCCATCCTCTGATGTGATACGCAGATTAGCATGTTGAAGAAATTTTTTCTCGGATTCCGGCTGAATTTTCAAATACAATTCTTCTTCATATTCATTGGCGTTCTGGACAGCAATCGTTCCTTTCAGCGTATCACCTGGCTCCATATCACCTAATTCCGAGAAAAACTGATCCGGCGCCGTAATGATCTGGTCGCCTTCCACATATACCTCACAGTGTCCTTCTCCGGTTTCCAGAATTCGGAATTGATATCCATCCTCCGGCTCCACAGCTTCCTGTACTTCTACATTTCCCCAAGGAGATTCCGATTCAAAGTCTGGTTCAAAATTGTCACTTTGAATGGCATCCACTCGAAGATGAATCTGAATGGTATCCTTTGCAATACCACTTTGGTTCCAATCTGCTGGAAGTTCAAATGCCTGGAACACTTCTGTCTTTTTTCCCAATTCCAGAATCTTGGTACAATACAAATAGTCACCACACTGAATCCAATCCTCAGAAATTCCTTGAAAACATGTGGACGGAATCTCTTTTCCTTTCTCCGATTCTGTTGTGATTTTTACTCGAACATAACAATTCGTGCCAAGATTTTTAATTTCTGGAATCATCGGTATTGGTTGTCCAGGAAGAATCGCTTTATGTTCCATCCATTCTTCACCCTCCATGCCATACTGATTCAGCTGAATCCGTGTCTGACTGGTATGAAAGTTGGAAATTACAGATGTTTCTTTTTCAGCAGCAAACGCTTGTGAATGAAGTCCAGCAGAACAGAATAATGCACATCCCATGACCGCAATAACGCTCTTTTTGATATTCATGTTTGCCACCTACTTTCCAAATTCATTGATTTCCAGATCATTGTGACTAAAATTCTGATATGTGGTGATCTGATTACAGAATGTCGCTTTTGCCGTGTCATAATCTTGTGTATTTAGTTGTACGGTTTGTCCAGATACAATACCATTTTGTACTTCTTTGATTCCAGTCTGTTTATATCGGGACACTGCAACTTCGGATACCGTCCACTTTCCAGCTGGAATGTTCAGTGTAAAAGCTTTACGATACACTCCGTTATCCGCAAACTGTTCTGGAATACTTAATGCTTCATAATAAGTATGTTTCACTCCACGAAAGTCTGTTCCCTCAATCTTAAATAAGAAAGTTGGAGTACCAAATTCGTCCCATTTCCCTGTTACCTCTTTCGTAATCGTAATAACCGGATTTTTCGCATAAACTACCTTAATATGGTGGTCTGCATTTATCTTGGTAAAACTGTATTTTGACTTATAAGTATCCAGATCCATTGCCTTTTTATCTACTGTAATTGATTTAAGGTAATAATTAGTCAAAGGAGAGTAGGTTATATCCATACTTCCACCCGCCGGTACTTTTAAATTGGATGCTGTAATATTTCCGTTCTGTACTTCTGTCGTAATCTGGTAATAGAACGATGTCTGAACTTTATTACTTTTTTCAGGTGTCTCATTATCCATCGAAAGGCTTGCCTGATTAGATACTACGTTAGAATTACCAAAGACATACTCCGGGCGTTTATGAACTTTTATTTTCACTTCGAAAGTTCTGCCGTATAACCAGTCTGACGATGTATCTTTCACTGATACGGTAATCTTATCCTGTGTACCTCTGTCGGTCTGGATCGTAAAATAGCCGCTAACATCTTTTACGTTATCTGCATCATAAACCTCAACCTCATCAGCAGTAATGGCTGCAGGTAGTGTATCTGTCATTACCAGTTTGTCATAATAGTCTGCCGGCTGACACTCTGGAACCTTAAAATTAATCTTATACTCATATGCTTCCGATCCGTGTACTTCTGTTTTACTGACGGTCTTCGTCGGTTTTGGAGGACTAAACGGACCATAGCCTTTGGCAGAACCGGCAATCCATCCGATCATTACTCCCATCTGGTCAGATACATCCGCACTTGGTTCACCAATCAGATACTTATTGAACCGTTCGTAATCATTTTTTATCTTCTCATTGGCATACTTGCTGTAAGTAAAACTTCCCGGGAAAGCAACGCCTCCTCCTACTCTGAGCGAAAAGGACGACGTGTTTTTATATTGCACCTGGACGCTGTCCTTGTCATATTCCTCGGAATTTACGTTATCGGCATAGAAATAATAAAATCCATCCCGTTCAATGTAATAAACTCTGCTGTCCTCAGGGATAGCAACCCCCGATGGATGATCGCTTTGCTTTACACCGAATACCTGCCCGTAGTCCAGATCTTCTGCCCGGTACGTCATATCAACACCAAGTGGTCTTCCCTGGTCATCGAGGATCTCGAGCTTTGCCTCATACCAGATATCACTAAATGACAATCCGTAAAGATCGTTTGTCTTGGAAAAAGCGACCCCAAGAAGCGGGTAATACCGCTCCCCGCTCTCCGAACGGTATGCTGCCCAGTCCGTAAAGGTAATCCGAAGATTCGTATTCTTCCCTTTATAACTTCCCATATTAGTCAGATAACAGGAAATCTTTCCTTTTTGTGCATCACTTGTTACCATCTGACCCCATCGTTCTACTCCTGAACCTGTCTGGTGATATAATTTGGGGTTCTTAATTCCGCTTGCATCGGTCCAGGTGCAGGTGCTGTGCTCTGTGCGTTTCAATCGGAAAGAATAATTTGAATCTTCCTCATCTCCATAATGCTTTACTGTAATCTCTTCATTTGATTTCGCGGCATCTAGTGCTGAAACATGATTTGCTGCCTGAGCAGTCAGTTCTGTCAGGCAAATCGGGATAATCAAGGCTACGGCCGCTAATAATCTCGTAAATCGCTTCATTTTCTTGTCCTCCCTACTTTGCCTGGATGGAAGAAAAGGCCTCTTGCGGGGTATCGTATCCCTGAGCCTGAACGGTCTCTTCATATACCAGAATTTTAAAATGTTCCGTTGTATCTCCTGTTGTCACCTTAGTAAAGAGAGGCTCTGTCTCTTCTTTAGCACCTAATACAGACTTATAGTAATAGTATCCGTCCGCCTGCTTTGCTGTCCAATATTTTGTGTCAAACTTTATACTGACCGGGATGCTTTGATTACTGTTCTCAACAAATACCCGAACATAGCTGTCCGTATCAGTATCATTTTTTACCCTTACCGTTTTCTTGTACGCCGTATTGGGAGTAACATCGTCAGGTGATGTAAAATCTTCCGTGATGTGTGATGTATTGTCTCCCACTGTTATTTGATTATTAACTTCGTCTCGATGCGATAAATATGCCGTGACATCTACTACAGAACCCCCAAATACGGTTGATACGATACAGAATGCTCCCAAAATACCCAGAAGACAGGAAGTAGATTTTATCTTATTCATATGGTTACTCCCTTCTTTCTGAATGTTTATTTATTCTGGTTTACATATATCTTATATACATCTGCCGGAGCACTGGATTTTCCAATATTCTCGGTCTGGATGGCATAACTCTTTACAGGCATGTTTAGCGTTTCATTATCGATCTGCCCTTCAATTGCATTGACCAATGTGATATTATCAAACAATGCTGGCGTCGTCTCTCCGTGTTTTAAAGCGGTACATGCTGTTGATGTTCCATAGGCATATACATATCTGTGAGCTGTTACCGTTCCTCCAGATGTCATATCAGAATCTTCTACTTTCACCCAGCCCTTGTTGAGGATGTATTTCAAAAGTTCTGTATTAGCTGCCGGAAGTTTCTGTCCATTCGCCCCAACAGTGATGATATTTTTCACCGGAACCTGTACTTCGATAAATACATAGGCGTCATTGGTTCCCGTGTTTGTGACCTTCGGATCCTTCGGAATTTTCTGATTCGGTGTGATATCCGTTTTCTCATCATCCGGCGTATCATCCCAGTTCGGCTCGTCCAAATCAGTAGTAACATCGCCAACTGTTACTGTATTGTTTTTTTCTGCGGTATCCGTAAAGTAAGCGGAAATTCCCTGAACGCCTCCATATCCTACAACTCCTACTAAAGCTGTGATTGCGATTGCTTTTACCATTGTTCTTTTATTCATAAAATATAATCCTCCTGAATTTCTACTCTCATGTTTCCAGGTACTTGTTTACTTGTCCAATGGTATCACCCCCTTGTCTTCTACTCTTCCGCATCCCGAACAGCCGGTCCCTCCTTGGTTGTCCAAGCTTCATTTAAAATTTCTTCCTTGGTATAAGCAGACGGTTCGATCGTTACCGATCTATCCTCCGGATTATAAATTGCCTGAAGCAGTGTTTTCTGACTATCCTGTAGTTCCAGAAAAAATTCTGTCTTTTTCGGCTCATTCACTGGAATCGTACAATTCAGACAATCCGCCTCTGTTGCCTGAAGTAGATTGGCTGTACAATACTCCTGTAACGACTGGTTCACCAAGTAACTCCAATTCCCCAGTACTGGCTGAATATAATCATTACTGTGTTGAATTTTCAAAAAAGTTTCTTGAACGTTCTCCTCACTTTTCTTCCTCTCTTGTACTTCTGTCTGCTTCTGATTCTCTTCCATGACACCGTCACGTTTTACGCTTTCTTGATTTTGTTTTTTCTGATTTGTCAGTACCGATGCCTGTTCTACCTGATTCTTATGATTCCACAAAATCAGAGCAGCTAATAAGATAAAGAAAAAAAGCAAAAATAAAATGATTTTCTTTTTTTTCATATTACCCTCCCTTACTTTTGTCCATCTGTCATTTTCCAGCATAACTTTCATAAGCTGCCCTGGCCATCTGCTGTCTATAAGAAAGATTGGCATCCCGCAGGTGGCATCGCTCAAACTTGGCACAAAACACTCTTGTTGCAAACTCAATATCTCTACAAGTCTTAAATTCTTCCAACGAGATGTTACAATCTGACCCGTACTCTGCACTGTTCCGGCTCCAAATCCACTGATTTGTGGACAGTTCATATAACATATAATTTAGCTGTACCTCTACGCTAGTATTTGGCCAGGGTTGTCCCTGTCGTTCACAAAATTGTAAAAATGCGGTCTTCCGCCCGAAAGACCATTGCACCATGCCCACACCTTCTCCGGTACTTTCTGTCGCATGCAAATTGATATCACCGTTAGAATCTTGTCCAGCTTCTTGATAAAGATTTCCTATAATGGCTGCTGCGGATTCTTGAGAGTATCCTGCCTGTACACATCCATTAAAAATTTTTTCCGCATTGGAATCTCCCGGAAGAGTTCCAACCACACTATCTGGATATTCAGGCGTCCCATATCCCGTAATCAGTCTCGACGTCCTCTGATATATATTTTTTGTCACTCGGCTTCCCTGATGAAACGGCGAGGCAGTGGAAGTACCGGAATTTCCTTCTATCGTTGTTATACGGTCCGTCTCAGAATCATAAGACACTACAAGCCCGGTGTGACTCATTCCTTCTTTAAAAATAATAATGTCTCCTGCTTTCGGTTCATAACTACTGTCCGCCTCTTGATAAAGATCCCGCTCCTGATACCATTGCAAAAAGGCTGAAACAGATGCGCTTTTCGGCATAATTCCACTTTCAATGTATCCACATTGATCCGCACACCAGGATACGAACATGGCACACCAATTGTCGTTCATTCCATACCATTCTTTATATTTCTGTCCTCCGATATTCCGATCAGCGTCAGCCAATTCCTGTTCCGCCACCTGCACAATAGCTGCCCCTGATACCGCTGGTGTTGCGGCTCCACCAAATACTGAGGTTATAATGGCAAATAAAAACGCAACCAAAAACGCAACACATATGACTGGAAGTAAGACACTCATCAAACTGGTTACCATCGTTGTTACTAGTGCTGAAACTGCATGGAGCACGGGTGTTATTGCTGTTGCCGTTATGTTTCCTACTGTCCTACCCAAACCTCCGGCATCTATCCAGGATTCTTTTTGCTTCGTCTTCTGCTCTGCATCAACAGCCATTTTTTGAAATACTTCCTGCTTCTGGTGTTCCTGAATTTTTAAATTCTGTTGAAATTTGGCGGCAACACGTTGTGCCGTGACCAGTGCAGCTCCCGCTCCACCAGCTGTCCCCGCTGTTGTCTGAGCAGCCACTTTTATTCCGTTCACACACACGTCATTTGAAGACGCTACTTTTGGTAATACCTTCACTTGAATTCCTCTGGTTTCCATTGGCTTTTCTTCCGTAAGACTGGAGGTCACAGAACTGTTTTGATGTTCTCTCCGCAAAAAAGGTTTTCTGCTCTTTTGTGTCTCTCTCGCTTTTAGATTTGATGTTCCAAAAGGTCGTTTTACTCTATCTTTTTCCCTTATTCCATAGAGCGAATAATTCATAGTCCTAATCTGAAGCCACTCTCCAGAATCAAACTGTCCTTTGTGGTTTTTCATTTCTATAGAAGATTTTTGAACTTCATACTGAAATCCTGCTTTCTGCCGCTTGCTGCTCTGAACCCTCAACTGCTCTGCTTTGATCAGCTTTTGCTTTTTACTATCTGACAACTGCCCCCATTTTCTGGCTTGTTTTTTAGGCAGGAAAATTGCCGGATTGATCATTGTCCCCAGATTTGTTTTCTCTTTCTTATCACTCTCCTCTTCTTTATCCTGCAAAGAACTTGAAGAAAGTACCTCTTTTTCTATCTGTATGGATTCATTGGTTAGATTCAATACAGACCTTGAAAGGTTTAATTTCATGTCAATCCCACCTATGCGCTTGCTTTATATCCCGTTTGCTTCCCTTTCCAGTCTTTTTGTAGTAAGTCATGTGCTACCATATACTGTAAAATCCGCTCTGCTTGAATTTCTGTTAAATTCAGATTCTTCGTGACTTCTTCTTTTGTAATAGTAATCAACTTCGCAAGCATTAAAATTTGTTCGATATAATCTTCCATCCACACTTCTTTTGTGACCTCTACTCGGCTGCTCAACGACTTCCATCCCTTCTCCGGTACAGTTACCGCCGGATGTTCGTGTTTCTTGTTTTGCTCTGTCTCTGCTTTCTCATGGAAGTTCGTGGAAAACTTCTGATATAAAATATTCTCTTTAGCAATTCTGGCATCCAATAAGAAGACCTGCTTTTCCCAAACCAAAACTCCGTATCCCGGAACCGCTGTGCTCAGTGATTCATACTCCTGTGTGCTGAATTCCTGAATCTGAGCGATTGTTTTGGCATCAACACCTCCCTGATCCAAAAAAACTTTAAAATCACAGTTTGAAAACATGTCTCTAAGTTCCGGGTTCTCGATTGCGCGGGTCATATTTTGTAAGCACATAGTGCAAATACCGCCAAACTTTCGATAAGTTTCTACGGCCTTTAGAAGCATATCTGCAGATGATTTGTGCTCACATACTACCTGACTTTCATCAATAATGAGATGCGTGGCTTTTTGCAGTTTCTGGTTATGATTCATCCGTGAACTCAGGAAAAACATAACTGTAACCATGACAGGCTCCCACATTTTCTCTGATACATTTTTCAATCCAAATCCCACAAATCGTTTGCGGCTGTTAATGTTAGAAGGATGAGCAAACATATCGAACGATCCCTCCGTAAATTCTTCCAGAGAGTTATATAACTGACGGATCAAAGTTAAATCCTGATCGTTGTCCACCCGATTCATTTCTTTTTTCAATTCCTCACGTAATTCTCTGAGCGTCGGTTGTCTTACCAATGTTTTTTGAGCATAAAATTGTTTATATACATTTCGAATGCATCTTCCGATAATGGAATAATGTTCTTGTGTAACAAGAATGTTTGTCATAATTGCCACACAAAAGCTAATCGCCCAATCTGTAACATCTGCAACAAACTGTTCCCTTTCCTGATTTTCTGCATAGAAGACCTCTTCCGGGATTTCCATCGCATTAATATGAATATGACTTTTCGGAGTCAGATCGTAATACGCTCCTCCCATCTCCAGACACGTCTCTTCATACTCATTTTGCGGATCTATAATTGTCAGGTCATCTTGCGTCCCGACAAGACTTTGTAGCACCTCTGTCATCTTTACCAATACAGACTTTCCGGATCCTGTGTGACCGATAATGATTCCATGAGGACTTTTTAGCGTTTTCCGGTCCCCACACAAGAGACGTTTCGTCCGGCGGTTAATTCCGTAAACCATACCCCTCCCCTGAAGATCCATTGCATAATATGGCTGAAATGCAACAGCACTGGACGTCAACAGACTTCTCATCACATTCACCTGCCGACCCCCAAAAGGTAACGCTGTGTTCAAGGCTTTCAATTGTCTGTGATAATAGATTTCTAAGTAGACTCCATTTCCCCGACCAATTGCCCTTACCTCATTGATTCTTCGTTCCAACTCCTTTTCTGATTCTGCAGTAACTACAATTAAAAATCCAAGAAAAAGGCAGCCTTCATCATTATCGTCAATCTGATCTTTGTATGCCTCCAGTTCTTCTTTCCTGCGTTCTTTCGCATAACTCGTACCTAATGTATACTGATTTCGCCGTTGACGCATTTCCAGCTCCTGCGTGATCGCCTTCTCATTGTTCATATAAGCGTTATTCAGCTTGTTTTTCAGCACTTCCCTATCAACTGGGGCATAGTCCAATGTGATATGTAATGGAAAAGGAAGATTAGAAAATCCGGATACAACCTTCCCATCATCCAGTGAATTAGCATAGTCTTTTGCGTACAGCACACTAACGTAGCGCTGATCATGGTTAAAAATTATGAAATTCGGAAATCCTTCCATGGAAGTTGGTAGAATATCGTTTTTCCAGCTTCCGTCTTTCATCCTCATAAGATTCAGATGATATTCCTCCTTGGGATGAAAAAAAGCATGCAAAGATCGAAGGCGCTGTTCAGCATTGAGAACATGCAGTTTACTATTCCATTTCACAAAATACTGATGAAGTTCTGTGTCCAGAATATTAAACTGGATTTTTGCATCTTCATAACTTTTCGCTGTACAGGTAACAATCAGATAGCGCAATTGCCGGATTTCTGGATTCCCTTCCTGTGCTTTATCTCTGATCCAATGTTTTAATCCCTTAGCATGCCCCGGATAAGCTGTCTGATCAATGCTCCCGTAAATTCCATCTAAAAATTCCTGCATATCCTGATATTCGCTCACAAGCTCAACCTTGAACTGAACATGCATACTTTTCAGCCATTGCATAATAGACAGCAAAATTTTCTTTTTATCTTCATCATCTTTGTCTTTATAATTGATATCCTCAAACAGATAACAACGGTCATACAAATGATACTCTTTCTGTTTCCCGATCTGAAAAATTCCATTTTCATACACTTGTTTTATATTTAATGATTGTCGTACATTCTTGGGGTATGCTACCATTGGATCGGTGATCTTTTTGGAATCCTTAAATGGATTGTTAAATATTCCCATACATCACTGCCCCTTTCTTTTTTTATGCTTTTTTCTGAGTCGTTTCCACTCTTTTCTATCTATTCCAGAATGTATTATGCTCTCCATCGTGAATATCTGTGGTTCTGGCACTTCCTCTGCATCGTAAAGCAAAAACTTCGTCCGATATTCAAATACCATTTCTTTTACAAGCTCTACTGGTGTCATCCCTTGATACTTCAAAAAACCAACACAAAGCACCGGAAGACCAAAAGGAACTGCCAGATAAACGGCAAGATCCGGCTGCATATGTAACCATTTCCAGCAAAAAAATACCATTCCAAAAAGGAGAATCAAAAACAGTAGCATGCAACAGACTTCTTTTAATGTAAATCCCCGCCAAGCATCATCCTTATAATGTTTTTCGAAATCCTTATTGATATTGATGTTCAAGCTACTCCTCCTTCCTACTACAAACCAAATGCACGATTCAAAAGACTTCCTGCTCCTTTTACCGCTCCTGTCATCAAGATCATTGTGATCAAACTCTGCAAGACACTTCCGAATCCGTCTACAATCCCTAAAAATGCATTGTCTAATATCCCAAAATCAATGGAGCGGATCATCATTCCTCCAATCGATAGCGTCATTGCAATCGCAAGAATCTCAAAAACATTCGATAAAAAGGTCCGGATCCACGAAGATGCCGAGTGTTCTAGTCCTCTTCCTCCAGCCATCGTACTAAATGCAATCGGTGCTACAGCCGCAAGCCAGTAAAGTTTCAAATAACGTCCGTATACTGTGAAAAGAATAATCATAGCACAGATAATGGCAACAATGACATAGAGACTCCCAAAAATGAAGAAAAACAGCCACGCCCCCAAGTCCAGATTCTCTGTAGAAAATTCTGGAATACGATTAATCAGTACCTGTCCTGACAACACACTGGTAAGATTAAAAAACTGTTGAATAATCGACAATCCACTGAGCATCAAACCGTTTGCGAGCAATGCTTTAATGAAAAGCTCGACCCACATTTCAATGGTAATATTTTCTCTTAAATTACTGGCTCCCCGCAAAAATCCAATCAGAAAAAACATATTGATCACGGCAACTCCGCATCCGAGGGCCCAGGGATATAAAGTATCTGTTATATAACCCCATGTATCGGAAGAAAACTCTTGCGGTGACATGGTGATCACTCCCGTGATCAACTGCATAACTACATTCCAGATGGTATTGCCCAGCAAATAAGTAGGCCCCATTAAAATTTCTTCTAACCAATTCGGCATATCCTTCTCCTAATGTTTTAAATGGCTGATTCCGGGAAAATAACGGAAAGTAATTGGGGGGCAATCGCCATTACCAGACCCCCTCCGATCCTTTTAAATGCACCAGATTGCATAACACCATCATTTCCCTGCATTGCAGTGCCCATTTCAAAAACTCCCCACAAAATAACAATAATTCCAATGCATGAAATAATCGATTTGATCACACTCAGAAAGGAACTGAACGCATTGGTTACAACAGTACTGGAATCGGCCGCATTAGCGGTAATATTCATCGCCCCCACACACAACATCATTACAAATACCTTACTGGCATTCTCTACACTCAGTAGTTTCTTTAACTTCTGTTTCATTTCACTACACCTCTTCTATTTCGCAAATTTTCCCACCACTAGCTCTAGCACACTTCCAATCACCAGGAAGATTGCAAAAAAAGCGATTTGCTTCCATTTCCCAAAAGAGACCGGAAGAAAGCGCATAATGACGCACGCTAGGACGGCTGCGATTACTAACGCTATAACAAATAAAATGATTTTTGACAAACTATTTCTTCTCATTTTCTTCCTTTCCTGTGCCGGAATCCGGCACATGTGGTTTCATTTCCAGACGTTTTGATTTCATTGCTTCCTTTTCAATAATTGCTCGATAAGTTTCCATATATTCCCAGGATTCATCAGACAAAAGCCCCATAGCTGTTTCGTAATCTCGGTATCTACTCTCGTTTAAATAGTCCAATGCCTCGGTAATATATTTGTGAATAGACTCCTTGGCAAAATCATGTTCTAGGATCACAAGCATTCCCCGGATATTCCCGGTCACTTCATATGCTTTTTCCATGCTGGATAGAAATTCAGGCGGGTATCGAATTTTATGCCAATGCGAACTTGTTTTCCGGCTAAACAGGCAATATGCAAGAAAGCCAACAACTATAATCAGAACGATCACAAATGTTTTTACTAACATGAAATGCACTCCCTTCAGCTTTTAATAAAGGCACTTGCCTCCATTACATAGTCGATTAGTTCATTCATTGGCATATCATTGGTAAAATAACCGGTAATAATTACGATTTGATCCCGTTTATCATAGCTGAATTTCAAGGATGGATGTTTTTCGTTCAATTTCTGTAAATTTCGCTCTAATGTGCGACTATATCTTCTTTCCGTATATATATCAAAATAGGAGGGATGTGCTATTACAAATCGATAAGATAGCGCTCTCCTCTGTGCCGCCACCTGATCTCCATACTCAGAATGCAAAATTTCTACATCTGTGAATTCCTCTGTACTTTTCCTCAACGCCTGTTCGATTACGCTGGCTGTCAATTCTTCCTGGTAAATATTTTCATCATCATAATCTTCCAGAATCTCTTCTCCCCTTTTCTGATCAACAGGTTCGCCTGCCTCTCCTGTCTCCTCAGACTCTCCAAGTAACTGCCTTTCCTCATTTTCCCCTTCATTGATTGTTGCTTTAGATGAATCTGTATGTTGTACACTTTGAAGCACCTGGTGAATCAAGTTCTGCTTTTCTGCATTCAAAATCTCGATCTGTTGCTCATAATCTTCTACTGCCTGATTATATTTCCTTTCCCATGCTTCCTTTTCTTCCTCTAATTTTTGAAGAAGCCTCTCATGCTCTGTTTTTAGCATATAGAAATCTTTTTGCTGGAGTCCCAACTTTACATATCCTGTCTCTGCCTGTAGCTTTTCTTTCTCTAACTGAAGATCATATCTTTCATTTTTGATTTCCTGTAGTTCCAGTTCTTTTTGCACAACTAGTTCTTCATGCTGTCTGGCTAGTTCTGCTCTTTCCCTTTGCATTTGAAGTTTCTCATCTCGTTGATTTTTATTATGTTCTTCTACGCTTTGCCGAAACTCTTCCTTCTCTTTATCAAGATCCTCCTTCTCTTGTATCAAGTTCGCCCTTTTTGCTACCAGATCGTCGAACTCTTTCTTTAATTCTGCTTTTTTCTGTTCCAGCTGGATCTGAAGCTGTTCCAATGCAGCTGAACGATCCTTTAGCAAAGTTTCTCGTTTCGTAAAATTCGCTTCTCGTTGTGTAAAAATTGCTTCCATTCTGACCATATGGTTTAAGTCATAGTCTTTCTCTTCACCCATCTCGTACTCCTTTCCTGTCTTTTAGCAGAAATAAAAAAGCAAACCAAACAGTCACATTTGCGACCATTTCGTTTGCTTTTTCTTTTTCTCTAAGAATAGAGTATCACTGCTATGTAAAGCAATCTAGGTTCCTTTAGGTTCTTTTGCGCTCACAACACTAAGCCTATTTTTTCATTTTAAAAGTATTGGACGTACTTCCCGGCGCTTTTCCTCCTTTTTCAACAAGAACAATCTGAATACCCTCCATTCGTTTGCTCATCCCTTCGGTTCCTGCCTTGGCTCCGTTTTTCGTCCAGCCAAGCCATCCATACGTCTGGACGTGAGCACGGTAATAGATATCATATTTTTCCGCCATCTTTCCGGTCAGTTTAATCTGTACTGCCTCCATGCGGCGATACTGCCCTGTTGTCCCGGCCATTTCACCGTTACTCTTCCACCCCTGCCAGCCGGTATCCTGGAGATGTGCACGGTACTGTACTCCACCTGAATATTTCGGATTTTGAATCTTGATTTTCAAAGCTTCCATCCGTTTATATTGGCCGGTCACTCCTCCGGTTGCACCATTCATTACTTCGCCCAGCCAGCAATACGTCTGCATATGTGCCTGGTATACGATGTTCTGAGGCTTCGCTTTCTCTTTAAATGAGCCGGATGTGCTTCCTGGCGCCGCCCCGCCTTTTGGCACAAGCTGAATCTGAATACCTTCCATCCGTTTACTTAAGCCTTCCGTTCCTGCTTTGGCACCATTTTTTGTCCAGCCAAGCCATCCATATGTTTGAACATGAGCACGGTAATAGATATCATATTTTTCCGCCATCTTTCCGGTCAATTTGATCTGGATAGCTTCCATTTGACGGCTTTGTCCGGTTGTCCCGGCCATTTCCCCATTGCTTTTCCAACCCTGCCATCCGGTAGTCTGAAGATGCGCTCGGTACTGTATTCCGCCTGAATATTTTTTGTTTTCAAGACTGATTTTTAAAGCTTCCATTCGTTTATATTGACCGGTCACTCCTCCGGTTGCACCATTCATTACTTCACCTAGCCAGCAATATGTCTGCATATGGGCCTGATATACAACATTGGTAGTCTTGGATCTGTCTTTATAGGCGCCAGATGTACTTCCAGGCGCTGCCCCGCCCTTTGCTACAAGACGGATCTGAATTCCCTCAATTCTTTTATTATATCCATTTGTGCCCGCACTTGCTCCATTTTTCGTCCATCCAAGCCAACCGTACGTTTGCGTATGAACACGATAATAAATGTCATACTTTTCAGCCATCTTTCCGGTCAGTTTAATCTGAACCGCTTCCATTTGAAGATTTTTTCCGGTAGTACCGGCAGTAGCGCCATTTTTCACCCAGCCCTGCCATCCTGTATTCTGAACATAAGCACGATAAGAAACATCGCCACTATACTGCGGATATTTCAGGTTAATTTGCAATGCCTCCATCCGTTTGGACTGACCCGTGATACCTCCGGTCGCTCCGTTTGCTACTTCACCCAGCCAACAATATGTCTGCATATGGGCTTCATAGCCAATTCCTTTCGTCAATGCTTTTTCCTTATATGCATTTGATAAGGCCCCCGGAGCTGCCGCTCCTTTTGGAAGAATCATAACTTGCAGTGCTTCCATTCTTTTTTCATAACCTGTCGTCCCTGCTGCTGCTCCGTTTTTTGTCCAACCAAGCCAGCCGTACGTCTGAACATGGGCACGATAATAAACATCATAATTTGATGCTTTTGAACCAGTCAGTTGAATTTTGACTGCCTGAACCGCCTTGCTCTCTCCGGTCGTCCCGGACGTTTTTCCACTCGTCACATAAGCTTGCCATCCTTGATCTTCCACAAAAGAAGCGTATCGGATCCCCAGATCTCCATAACCGTTTCCAATCTTAATCTGGAACGCTTCGAGTCGCTTAGATTGTCCTGTTACACCAATCTGATCACCGTTCTGTACGGACGCGGTCCAACCGTCAGTCTGCACATGCCCTGCACTTGAAATGATATTTCTGTCTATAGAAGTACTTGTATTAGAATTTTGCGGATCTCCCATCCAGAAATTTAGATCGACCGCTCCATTGATTCCCGCGACACTTCCTGTAGAAGAGTACACTGCCAGATATCGTAACTTCCTTCATAAGTACAGGATGTGTTATACTGAGCTACCCATTTAGACCATTTTTCATTCTTAAATACAGAGGAGGTTAGTCTTTCTGTCCACCAATATTTGCTGGCATAAATACCAACTTTGTAGCCTGCTGACGATAACTGATCGCAAAAAGTTTTGGCAATGGTACCGATAGTTGTATTGCTCACTCTTCCTGTCGTATTTTCATCTTCCAGATCATAGTAAATTCCATACGCCGGTTTATGCCCCTTTAAAAGCCGCAGCGCATGGGCCGCTTCACTTTTGGCATCTTCTATATTTTCAGAATAAGAATAGAGATACACTCCATATGGAATTCCAAGTCGTTCACATTCTGTCACATTTCTTATCCAGTACCTATCATCATAGGACTGATAATCCCCGCCATAACCACAGCGGATGATTGCAAAGTCAATCCCATCTTTTTTCACTTTTTCCCAGTCAATAACGCCCTGGTGATGGCTGACATCGATTCCTTTCTTCGTCGCCCCTTCAATTACCTGACCGATGCTGTTCATATACTTCCCATTCACCTTCTGCCACGCATATGGATAGGATGCTCTTGAAAGTACCTGCGGCTCGGAAATCAGTTCTCCGTTCTGATAACGGAAACTGTTCTCCTTTAACTCCTCCGGCTCGGTCTCTTCTTCCGAAGCCTTAGTAATATCTTCGTCTTCTACTGTCTCATTATCATCGGTTTCTCCCTCATTGACAACAGGATCGTCTTTTGTCTCAGTCTCCGGTGTAGTCTTTCCGTCCTTCGGGGTCGATCCCGCCTCCTCTTGTCCGGTCAGCTCCCCTGTTTTGTCCCCGGTTTCCTCAGATAAAAGATCTGTCTCTGAAGCAGGCTCCAAATCATTCCTTGAAACCTTCTCATTCCGTGTTGCTGTCGTTTCCTCTGCCACATTACCTGAAAGCTTGTCCGCTGCATCTCCTGTCAGCGCCGGAGTGATGCAGGCTCCAAGCAACAGGCAAGCGCTGAGTGCAATACCACAAAACCTATGTATCTTTCTCCTCATCTTTATGTCCATTCCTTTCCTTTATACTCTCGGTTCCTTTCACGCCCTATCTTATCATACAGGCCTACTACTGTCAAAATGACTTTTCATCTATCCAGATTTTTCCATGTCAGACTCTACATCCGGCTTTATTCGTCAAACTCCATTGTAACATAAAATCCCCGGTCTGTTTCTTTAATTTCTTTTATGATGCCTTTTCTGGATTTTAAACGATCCCAGCTTTTGTAAAGCCCACTCATTGCCACAGATGGCTCAATCAGATAACTATATCCTCCAAGTGCCTGAAGTTCTGTTACTTCTGCTTCCTGCCCCTCTTCAATCAATCCGGACCTTTCCATTTTAAATTCCATTTCTCTCATATACTGCCTCCTCTTTTTTCAAAAAAACATTCCAGAAAAATTGTAGTTAAAAACCTGTTTTTTTGTCAATAGGATTTTCCTGTTTTTCCCAGAGTAATTTATACAAATGTTCATATACTATGACTGTAACAAAAAGTTACACAAAACCACACGACGATAAAGGAGGACATTAGCATGACAAATCGTTCATCTAATAAAGCAGCCGTACCAGAAGCAAAAGGTGCTTTAGACAAATTCAAATATGAGGTAGCAAGTGAGCTTGGTGTTCCGTTAACAGACGGATACAATGGAGACCTGACTTCCAGACAGAACGGATCTGTCGGCGGTTATATGGTCAAGAAGATGATCGAAGAACAGGAAAGACAGATGGCTGGTAAATAACTCTTTCTGAACAAAAGAATGTGAAACGCCAAAAAGGGCATCCCCGTTTTCATAAAAGGAAATAGGGATGCTCTTTTTCATCGTTATCTTCGTCTTTAATGAAACCGTGTAAACGAAAGCGCTAAAATGATAAAGATTCAGCCATACGACTTAAATTCGCAGTTTATGCTACTTTTTTGCTGCTTACGCAGTTAAATCTTTACCTCATATAAAAAAATGAAAAAAACAGTTGCAAATTTTTTAAAAATGTATATAATAATACTTGTGCCTGTTGGAAAGACATCGTGTAGGGACATCGTACAGCACAAGCCGAAATAGCTCAGTCGGTAGAGCACTTCACTCGTAATGAAGGGGTCGTCAGTTCGAGTCTGATTTTCGGCTTATCAAA
>OGPH01000636.1_pt1 | contig 34848 bp, 33 predicted proteins | sample 1552891 | NCBI WGS metagenome assembly OGPH01 (sample SAMEA2580272, study PRJEB22360) | human gut metagenome | biome: human gut; feature: human-associated habitat; material: faeces | place: Denmark | collected 2008/2010 | reverse complement strand
GGCGGGAGAGGGGACCCCCCGCAGCTCTGTGCCCTCCGCGGGGGCAGTGTTCAGCCAGCCGGCAAGAAGATCCCTGGCGTCCCGCTCGTAAACTCCATGAAGGTCCACCGTGGCCAAGCTGCCCTGGCGTTGAAAACGCATTCAAACCCTCCTCCCAGCAGGAAAGGCCGCCCCAGCGGGCAGCCGCTTTTCTCTTTTCAGTATAGCCGGGCGGCGCGGGAAATGCAAGCCTCATTCCAGCACACGGAAGGCTTTCCATCTGCCGCCTTTGTAGCGCAGCAGCAGGATAACCGCCTTGACGCACCAGTCCCCCGCCATGGCCAGGGCAATGCCGATGACCCCCAGGTGCAGCCACACCCCCAGCAGGACAGACAGGGCCACCCGCACCACAATGGTGGAAAACAGGGAAATATACATGGTAAACTTCACATCTCCGGCGGCACGCAGCCCGTTGGAAAAGGGACCGGAGATGGGATAGGCCACGGCGTTGAAGATATTGTGGATCACCACCAGCCAAAGCACCAAGTTTTTGGCTTCGGGGGAGAGGTCATAGAACAGGAGCATCACCGGGGTGGCCAAAAGCACCAAGGCGTTCCAGGCGATGGAGATGAAAAAGGTCAGCCGGGTAAGCTTTCTCATGTAGTAATCCGCGGCGTCCACGTCCCCCGCGCCCATGCACTGTCCCACCACGGTGATGAAAGCGGGGCCCATGGCAGACCCCACCAGCGCCGCCAAAGACCAAATGCTCTGGGCCACGCCATTGGCGGCGATCTGCACGGTGCCAAACATGGCGGTGATGGAGCTTAACGCCACTTTCGCCAGCTGGAACAGGCCGTTCTCGATGGAGTTGGGCACAGCGATGCCCAACAGCCTGCGTACCATACTGCTGTTCCAGGTGAAGAGGCCGCCCCAAGTGAGGGCAGCGGGATTTTTCCCCAAAAAGCAAAGCACCGTCATGGCCACGGCCGCAAATACCCGGGAGATCGTAGAAGGCCAGGCCACGCCAGCCACCCCCGCGTGAAGGACAAAAATGCCGATAGCGTTTCCCACCACGTTGATGGCGTTCATCACTAGGGAGACATGCATGGTCACCTTGGTCTTGTTCATGCTGCGGTACAGGGCCGCGCCGGCGTTGTACAGGGCCAGGGCCGGATAGGAATAAGCAGAGAGGCGCAGATAGCCCAGGCCGGCCTGCATCACGTCCGGCTCCACCTGCCCAAAGAGCAGCCCCAGCAGGGGACGGTCCCACAGCAGGGTCGCCCCCATGCACGCCAGGGAAAACAGAAGGGAGAGCAGGTACAGCTGCCCTGCGGCCAGGCTGCTGTTCTTCCGGTCCCTGCTGCCGATATACTGGCTGACCACCACCGCCCCGCCGGAGGCCAGGGCCGTGAACAGAAAAATGAAAAAGATGTTCAGCATGTTCACCAGGGAAACGCCGGACACAGCGGCCTCTCCCGCATAGCTGACCATCAGCGTGTCGGCAATGCCCACCAGCATGGCCAGCAGCTGCTCCACGAACAACGGCGCAATCAGCCTCTTTAAATCCATGTTGGAAAACAGCTTCTGTGCCTCTTCCGCCTGCTGACCGGGCTCCAAAAGCCTGCTCCATATGCCTTTGAACGGCTGCATCCTTTCTCCACGCCCCCAACGAATTTTTCACACTTATTATACCGGGGCAGCCCTGCCCCTGTCCAATACCTGGTAAGAATCCCACAACATGCTTGAGGGGCATTTGTCCCTTTCATCCATGCTCACCCCTGCTAAAGATGCCACTCAAAAAAGAAATAAACGATTTGTAAATTTTCTCTATTTTTGTGGACTTTTTCGGTGGGCCTGGTATAATGAGAATACTGACTCAGCGAGGAGGCATCTCAATTGAATCTCCCCTTACACCCGTCCTGGAGTGGGCCGCGCAGCACCTTTTTTGCGCCCCTGCTCTGGGACAGCCTGTTTTTCAGGCAGCCTGTGGGAGAAATCGGCGGGCGGGTTCTCCGCCCCCAGCGGCGCCCCCTTCTAGCCAGAAAACACCCACCTGGATCTCTTGACAGAAAAAAGTAAGGAGGAATCTTGTTTGACCCCTCACAACACACCCCAGGAGGACCTGCTCAAGGAACTGCGCACCTCGTTAGAGGCGGGCCTCTCCAGCCAGGAGGCCCAACAGCGCCTTGGGCAATATGGGGAAAACAAACTGGCTGAAAAGAAGAAAAAGACCAACCTGCAGCGCTTTTTAGAGCAGTTCAAAGACGCCATGATCATCATTCTGCTGCTGGCCGCGGCAGTGAGCTTTGTGGTGGCCTGCTTTGGCCACGACCCCATGGAATTCTTTGAGCCGCTGCTCATCCTGCTGATCGTTGTGCTCAACGCCGTGCTGGGCATGGTGCAGGAGGCCAAGGCGGAAAAAGCCCTGGATGCCCTGAAAAGCATGTCCGCCCCCCATGCCCGGGTCCTTCGGGATGGGAAAGAACAGGTCATCGACGCCGCCCAGCTGGTGCCCGGCGACGTCATCCGCTTGGAGGCCGGGGACTTCATCCCCGCAGACGCCCGGCTGCTGAAAAGCGTCAGCTTAAAGAGCGAGGAGTCCGCCCTCACCGGCGAAAGCGTCCCCAGCGAAAAGGACGCCGCCGCCCTTGTGGAGGAGAAAGCCCCCTTGGGCGACCGCAGCAACATGGTGTTCTCCGGCTGCTCTGTCACATATGGAACTGCCACGGCGGTGGTCACTGGGACAGGGATGAACACAGAGATGGGCAAAATCGCCGGCCTGCTGGAAGGGGAAGAGGAGGGCCAGACCCCCCTGCAGCAGAAGCTGGCCCAGCTGGGAAAATACCTGGGCTTTGTGGCCCTGGCAGCCTGCGCGGTCATTTTTGTGGTGGGGCTGGTCAACGGCATCAACGTGCTGGAGATCTTTATGACCGCCGTCTCTCTGGCGGTTTCCGCCATCCCTGAGGGCCTGCCCGCCATTGTCACCATCGTGCTGGCCATTGGCGTGCAGCGGATGGTGAAGAAAAACGCCCTCATCCGCCGCCTGCCCGCCGTGGAGACACTGGGCAGCGCCTCGGTAATCTGCTCGGACAAGACCGGCACCCTGACCCAGAACCGCATGACCCTGGTAAAGCTGTGGGTAAACGGAGAGCCGGAACTTGAGACGGTTTCCGCCTCCAACACCCCGACCGCCCGGGAACTGCTGCGCTACGGCGCCCTGTGCTGCGACGGTTCAGTGGTCTACAAAGAGGACGGCACCGAGCAGCACATCGGCGACCCCACCGAGACCTCCATTCTGGTGGCGGCCCACAAAAACGGCATGGAGCAGGACGAGCTGAACCGGCAGTATCCCCGGCTGGCGGAGCTGCCCTTTGACTCTGACCGGAAGCTGATGACCTCTGTCAACCAAATCGACGGGAAGATCGTGGCCATTGTCAAGGGCGCTTTCGACATGATGGCCGCCCGGTGCGTCTCTGGCGACCTGGAAGCCGCCAAGGAGAAAAACGACGAGATGAGCCGTGGCGCCCTGCGGGTGCTGGCGGTGGGCTATAAAATCCTGGAGGAGGCGCCGGAGGATCCCACCAGCGAGGAGCTGGAAAACGGCCTGACCCTTTTGGGCCTGGTGGGCATGATTGACCCGCCCCGTCCCGAGGCAAAGGCCGCTGTGGCCACCTGCCGCCAGGCCGGCATCAAGCCTGTGATGATCACCGGCGACCATGTGGTGACGGCCTCCGCCATCGCCAAAGAGCTGGGTATTCTGGGGGACGGAGACAAGGCCATCACCGGCGCCCAGCTGGACGCCATGACGGAGGAGCAGCTGGACCAAGAGGTGGAACACATCTCCGTGTACGCCCGGGTTTCCCCGGAGAACAAGATCCGCATTGTCAAGGCCTGGCAGCGCAAGGGCCAGGTGGTCTCTATGACCGGCGACGGCGTCAACGACGCCCCTGCCCTGAAGGCCGCGGACATCGGCTGCGCCATGGGCATCACCGGCACGGACGTGGCCAAGGGCGCCGCGGACATGACCCTCACCGACGACAACTTCGCCACCATTGTGGACGCTGTCCGGGAAGGCCGTGGCATCTACGCCAACATCAAGAAGGTGGTGGGCTTCCTTCTGGGCACCAATATCGGCGAGGTGCTCACCGTGTTCTTTGCCATGATCCTGTGGCACAAGACGCCCCTGCTCTCCATGCAGCTTTTGTGGATCAACCTGGTGACGGACAGCCTGCCCGCCATCTCTCTGGGCATGGAAGCGGTGGAGGCCGACGTGATGGACCACAAGCCCAAGCCCAAGAGCGAGGGCATCTTTGCCCACGGACTGGGCATTCAGGTGGTGCTGCAGGGCTGTATGTTCGCCCTTTTAACCCTGGCGGCCTTTGTGCTGGGCCAGCGCTACGGCGGCAGCCTGGAGGCCGGCCAGACCATGGCCTTTATGGTGCTGGCCCTGACCCAGATTGTTCAATCCTTCAACATGCGCAGCCAGCGCTCTCTCTTCGCCATCGGCCCCTTCTCCAATAAGAAGCTGAATGGCGCCGCCCTGCTGAGCCTGGCGCTGGTGTGCCTGGTGCTGTTCACCCCGGTGCGCGTCGCTTTCGGGCTGGTGCTGCTGCCCGGCTGGCTGTACCTGGTGGGCCTGGGGCTGATTTTGGTTCCCCTGCCCGTGATGGAGCTGGCCAAAGCCATTGGGCTGGTGCGCCACCGGCACTAAAATGCCCTTTCCCGTTTTGCGGCCCCAGAAACCTCACACAGAAAAAACGCCGTCCCCCACAGCGGGGGGCGGCGTTTCCATACGCTTTTATCATTCGGACCGCAGGGCGGCCACAGGGTCCTTTTTCGCGGCGCTCCGGGCGGGGACCAGCCCGGCAATGAGAGTGATGGCCATGCTTAGGGCCACCAAGATCAACGCGGCGCCCAGGGGCAGGGAGGTGGTCAGGGTCTCCGCCCCCAGCAGCTGGCGCATCAGGCTGTTGATGGGAAGGGTCAGCAGGGCGGAGACCCCCACCCCAATGGCCCCTGCCAGCAAGCCGATGATCAGCGTCTCCGCGTTGAACACCTGGGCAATGTTGCCCTTGGAAGCTCCAATGGCGCGGAGAATGCCAATCTCCTTGGTGCGCTCCAGCACCGAGATGTGGGTGATAATGCCGATCATAATGCTGGAGACGATCAAGGACACCCCCACAAAGGCAATGAGCACATAGGAGATCATATCCACAATGGAGGTGATGGAGCCGGTGAGCAGGGCCACATAGTCGGTGTAGGTGATTTGGTCCTCCTCATCCCTTCCGGCGTTGTAGGCGGCAATACAGTCGGAAACCGCCTCCTTGTCCTCAAAGCTGTCGGTGTAAATGCTGATGGAGGAGGGGGCGCCGTAGCTCACCTTGCCAAGGGAGGTGAGATTGTCCTCGTAGGAGGCTCCGCCGATATACTCGTCGTACACGGTGAGCAGCAGCTCCTCGTCGGGGGACTGCTGGAGCCAGGCGTCCAGGGCGGCGGCCATGGAGGCCTCGTCCGTGGGCGCGCTGCCCATCTGTCCGGCCATGGCCTGCTGTGCGGCAGCGCTGTCCTGAGAAGCGCCCTCCTGGGCGGCGTTCTGCTGCTGGGAATAGAGGATCAGGCTGTAAAAGGAGGCTTTCTCTGAGACGCTCAACTGGGAGAGGTACTCCTTGGCCTCCTCCACCTTGGCCGCATCATCGGCCGCCTCAAATTCCAGGCCGTTGAGCACGTTCACCTGGGGGTCGGCCTCCTGGGCCTGGACCACGGCGCTCTCATCGGTGCGCTGGATGATCTCATCGGTCAGCTTGTAGGTATAGGCCACCGGCGTAGAGATGGTGGCGTTGGCGGCGTCCTCCAGAGGGCGCACCATCCCGGTGATAGTCAGCTGGATGCCCTCCTCCAGCAGGGGCTCTACCTGGGCCAGGTCGTCCCCCACATAGGTGAAAGTGCCGTTTTCGCTCTCCACATATTGGCTGCAAGCGGGAAGGGCGGTGAAGGTGTGGCCGCAGACCTGCTCATAGTCCCAGCTGAAAGCGGGGGCCTCTTCCCCATCCTCAATCTGCCGGACGATCTCCTGGTACTCCTCCCCGGTGATCAGCCCCAGCTGGTAGAGGGAGTCCGTGGGGATGGAGTTGTGTTCATCCAGCACCAGCACTACCTCGCCAGCCTCCTGGGGCCAGCTGCCATACAGGACCTGATAGCTGTCCGTAAGGATGGGGCTCACCGCGCCGCCGTCGGCGGCGGGCAGCAGCTGGGAGAAATTTTCCGCAGCAGCGGACTGGGAGACGCCCATGGCAGAGCGCATCCGCTCCATATTGGCAGCGGCGCCGCTTTCCTGGGAAGAGCCGCTGGACAGGGCGGAGCCTGCCTCCTCCGGGTCCGCGTCGGAGGGGACCAAGGCCCTGTCTTCGTCCCGGGAGTAGACGAAAAAGCGCACATCATAGGTGTAGACCACCCCGTTTTCCCCCAAATACTGCTGGATCTCGCTGTTGGGGTCATCCAAATATTCCTTAAAGGAGGTCAGGTTGTTCTCCTTGATGCTGGCATTCAACGCCTCACTGGATTCCAGCAGGGAGTGGTCGGCCCACACGCCGTCCCGTTCTTCAGCAGAGCCCTCCGCTTCTCCTGCCTGGAGGCTTCCCATGGTGCCCATGATGCTGCTCATATCCACCGCCTCCGCTGTGATGGTGACGGGATAGGAGGTCATGGTCTCCCTTTGGATATCGGTGATGTAGCCATTCACCCCGTGGGAGAAGGCCAGGATCAGCGCGATGCCGATGATGCCGATGGAGCCGGCGAAGGCTGTAAGGACTGTGCGGCCCTTTTTCGTCCGCAGGTTGTTGAAGCTGAGGGCCAGGGAGGTGCCAAAGGACATCTTGGCCTTGCCCAGGTTGCGGTGCTCCAGCGGCTTTTCCGCGGGGGCGGGCGTATAGGGGTCCGAGTCGTCAATGATCTTCCCGTCCCGCAGCTTGACGATGCGGGTGGAATACCGCTGGGCCAGCTCTGGGTTGTGGGTGACCATCACCACCAGCCGGTCCTTGGCCACCCGTTTCAGAAGCTCCATGATCTGGATGCTGGTCTCGCTGTCCAAGGCGCCGGTGGGCTCATCAGCGAGGAGGATGTCCGGGTCGTTGACCAGGGCCCGGGCAATGGCCACCCGCTGCATCTGCCCGCCGGACATCTGGCTGGGGCGCTTATGGAGCTGGTTTCCCAGCCCCACCTCCTCCAGGGCCTGTTTTGCCCGCTGCCGCCGCTCCCCCCTGGAGACGCCGCTGATGGTCAACGCCAGTTCCACGTTGGCCAGCACCGACTGGTGGGGGATCAGGTTGTAGCTTTAGTATACCTTCCTTGGGCCTGATATATCAATACATTGTCACTACATTACTTGTTCTCTGTTATCTCTCCCATCCCTTGTTTTTTACTGTCATCCTCTAAAATGCTGCCAGTCCACCACAAAAAAAGAGATGCAGCTTCTCAAAAGCGCATCTCTTTTTTGCCACGCAAAACTATCCCCGCAAGTCCCCGCTGTTTTGCAGGGATTCCCGCCGCAAAGAAGGTCTGCGGGCCTAGCCCTGCTCAAAACGAGGATACACGCCTATCTCAATTGTGGCGTACCAAGGAGCTTTAGGGGATCATCTCGATCAACTCATAAATCTTTTTTATGGTCCACTCTTTATTGATAGACAGCCTTGTAAGTCTGGAAATGGAGCCTACCCACTCTACACTCTCCATTTCTGCCTGCAAGTCCTGCTCCCAAGATGCCAACTGCCGGTTCAACTGGGCAAATTCCTCCGGAGGCAACACATACCCCAGGTATTGCACAATCCTCTCCATCAGGGTCTTCATGGTATCTACACTGTTTCCCAGAAGGTGCACGTTGGCGGTCTCGCTGGCGGTTCTTTCCCACTCTGCCTCACAATATTCCGCCGCGCTTGCAAATTCCTCCCCCATACTTCCAGAGCGAAGCTGGAAGGAGACCTGCTGGCCGCCGGGGGCCTCAGTAAAGAAAAGAGAGAAGGATTGTAATGCAGAGGAATAGTTCCAAGTAGGAACATTTCTAGCCGAATCCCCAAAAGAGATCTTCACGGTGCAATTTCTCTCATCAATAGCATATGTAAAAGGAACAACGGCCGGGATAGGAGTGCCATAGAGGTTGATCCCCGTGCCATCGGCAAAAAACTGGTAACAGTCCAAGGACTGCACAGACGCATTCCAGGGGTGGGATACCAGAGCGTCTTGGATCTCGCTTCCTTCCGGCTCTTGCTCCGCTATCCCTTTCAGCTTCATATCAAATTTCATAAACACACTGGCCGCTTCGGCACGCGTCAGATTTTGTGCCGGATGAAAGTATCCCTCATCATCTCCCGCCATCAATCCCAGCGACCGAACCACATCAACCGCCTGTTCGGCCCATGAATCCACTTGTGCCGCATCTTTGAACGAAGAGACAGCGTCGGAGGCGGGAGGAAGCGAAATGTTTTCTATCTGAAGATAGTTGCGGAGAACCACAGCAATCTGCTGGCGGTTGATCGCTTTATTCGGTTCGAAGGTGGTATCGCTCGTACCGGCGACATACCCGTTGTCAAACGCCCAATTGACGTAGTCTGTGTACCAATTTTTGGGGACATCCATAAAACCCGCATCAGGAGCAGAGGAGACATTCGCCTCCGCAATCTTTGCGAGAACCGTTACAAACATAGCGCGGGTCATACTTCCCTCAGGAGAAAAGGTTCCATTTCCATTGCCTGCAAAGAGACCGTTCTCAACCACATAAGTGACAGCGGGAGTATACCATGCACCATTCGGCACATCCGCGAACCGGGTTCCCGCAGCCTGTGCTGTCGTCGTGCAGGGGGAAGCGGTCAAGAACAATACAGCTGACAAAGCCACCGCCGTGATGTGTTTACTGAGCAATTTCCTCATCTTGCTTCATTCCTTCCTTTTCATATGTAGAAAACCGAGGCCCTCTTACTTGATATTTTAAGTTTAGCATAAGACATCCGTTCGTGTCATTATAACAGATAAATTTTTCACATATTTTTAAATATTTTCAAATAGCTTGTACAGCCTTGGTATTTTTCGGCATGACTTCCATGCAGCGCCTGGAACAAGGCTTTCTCTCAAAAGCGCGGGACATGGATTTCTTTGCGGAATTCGATACCGCCAAAAGCCTGGGGCGGTTCATCCAGCTGCTGCACCAAAAAAACTACAATGTCACCGATATGCAGCTGGACAAGAGAGAGTACAAAAAAGGCGGGAATATCGGAGCGATCTTTCACATCAAAATGGACCAAGCCTCCTCCCACTCCGAAGTGATACAGACCCTCTCCGAATTTGAGGGATTACAGTTCATTGAGGAGATCCAATAATTCCCTTCCCCCGCTAAACCGTCAATAAACCGGCCCACGCTCTCCGTTGGGTCCAACCGGCTAGGAAAAAGAGATGCAGCTTCCCCTGGAGGCTGCATCTCTTTTTGAAAACCACCGCTTCTGTGGCAAGGAGGTTTCATAGATCAACGAACCCAGGCTTTTGGGCTCACTCGGAACAGCGAAGAAAAGAAAGAGCCGAGAAAAGGAACCTATCACCTCGGCTGAAGGGGGGAGTACCTGAAACCATAAACGCGGGCAAGAAAAAGCGCGAACCTCACAAAAGTGAAGTTCGCGCCTTGGGAGCGGCAGCTTGCCGCCTGAAAAGTGTTGACAAAAAAAGATACCCGCTACAAAGCGCGGGCACAAAAAACAGCGCACCCCACAAAAATGAGGTGCGCGTCTTGGGAGCGGCAGCTTGCCGCTGGTGGACTCAAAGGGGAAGCAGTAGAACTTCTTGACTACTGTTTCCCCTGCCACAAAAGGGTCCTTTATTTGACCGGCTTCCATTTCAGCTTCCATTTCAGCTCTCAAGTCTTCTTGCAATATTTCCCATTCAAAGGAAAAATCTCTCCCATAATAATCTTCATCAAGTTCGGAAGAAAGGATAGTGATTGTATCTCGGTCATAGATTATTTTGCTGACGAAGTATTCAAATACCATCTGCCGGACATCTGGGTCATCTAAGTTTGCATTTAGGAATTTTTCAAAGTATGCGCCAATGCTATGTTTTTCTTCAAACACAGATAAACGAACATTTTCTGCTTGAATAGCTTCGTCCAACGACTTTTTCTTTTGTTCCAATTCGGCAAAACGATTGGTCACTGTTTCGCTGATGATGCCATTTTCGATGGCTTTCAGCAAGTTTGCCAGATTGCGTTCTGTCTCCTTGCGCTGCTTTTCTAAGGCGTCCAGGTAACCTGTATCCTTATAGTTCTTTTCATAGTAATCGGCAACCACAGCCGCCAGATCCAAGACACAATCACTGTCATTTGAAAGCCATTTTAAAAGGCGTAAAACGATCCCTTCCAAGTACTCTTTTCGTACTCTGGGGATTGGACATTTTTTTCCGTCGCCTTTTTTGCCATGCTGAGAGGAACAATAGTAATAGTAGTATGTCTTTTTGGTCTTGCTGGTACCGGAAACTCCATGCATAGGTTGTCCGCAATGCCCACAAAACAACTTTCCTGTGAGCCAATAGCGAGGGGATCTGTCCTTTTTTACACCATTTGCCTTTTGTGAGCCCATGCGCTTATTTTCAGATAATTTCCTTTGGGCTTTCTCGAAGGTTTCTGTATCAATCAGAGCAGGCATACCGCCTTCAATTACAATGTCTGCATAGTGATACTCCCCAACATACGAACGGTTTTGCAGCATTTTAGCCATGGTTTTCACGCCAAATTTCTGCCCTCTAGTGGTGCGCAGCCCTTGGGCGTTGAAATCATCGCAGATAGCTTGCATGGGCTTTCCGTCGGCGTATTCCTGAAACATACGTTGAACAAAGGGGGCGGTGATTGGGTCTGTGATGTATTTCTTTGTTTCCTTATCCACAGAATAGCCGAAAAGTTTATGCCCATTGTAAAGAGCGTGTTCGGCGTTGTATCTCATGCCCCGCTGTATGTTTTGAGAAAGCTGGATACTGTAATATTCTGCAAAGGAGTCTAAGAATCCCTCTATCAGAACTCCTTCCGGTACATTAGTGGGAATCGATTCGGCGACCATGCGAATTTCACAGCCGGAATCCCGAATTGTCTTTTTAGCCATGGTGAGAATGTATTTGTCACGGCCCAAACGATCGGTTTTCCACAGGATCAGCACATGGGGTTTTATTTTACCCACTTCTGAAAGCATTTGCCGGAAACCTGGGCGGTCTTCGGTTGTGCCAGAGATTGCAGCGTCCTCATATTCTTTGATGATTTTATATCCGTGAGTGTCTGCCCATGTGTGGGCGAGTTCTCGCTGTTGATCAATGCTGGCATCATTTTGAGAGTGGCTGGAAAAGCGATAATAAGCAATCGCTAAATTGTTGTCGTTCGCATGAAATTTTTTGCTTTTGCCCATGTCTATGACCTCCTTCGTTTTGGGCCTGCGCCCGTGATAGCAATTCATACAAGGAAATCTGTCAGTCAAGGCCTGCGTAAGCAGTTCATTTCAGCCTTTACTGACGGATTTTTTTGTATATTCTTATACTCTGGGCGCAGGGCGGTGTACCAGGTTCATGCGGTTTTTCGAACAAGTAAATATCCTCCTAATTTATACATTTTATTATATTAAAATGGTATTACAAAGTCAAACATGGCTGCTGAGGTTCATTTGTTGATTTTTTGAATTGGATGTGCTATGATTTAGTTGCCACACAATCTAATAGTATCCGTATTGTGAGTTTGCGTTTTTACTCTTTGGTAAAAATGCAGGCTTCATCTTCGCATACTCGTGATACGGTATTAGAAGGTTGTGTGGCAACAACGAAGCCATGCGTTTTTCAGTGCGTGATGGCCGAGTTGCTGTTACGCACTTTTTTACTTTACTAAAAGGAAGGAGTAATGAAAAATGAAGTCCCTTGGAAAACGCGTGTTTTCCGCCGCGCTGGCTTGCGTTTTGCTTGTCTCCGCGACCGTATCCCTGAACGCCTCTGCAGCGAATGTCTCTGACATGACAGACATCCCCTCCGGCTCCTGGTATGAATCTGCTGTTCGGTATTGTTTGAATAACAATTACATGAGCGGCGAGTCCGAGACCAAGTTCAACCCTAACGGAACTGTTTCCCGTGCTCAGATGGTGCAGGTGCTGTACAATCTGGAAGGCCAGCCCGGATACACTTCCGGTCACACACCTTTTGAAGACATCACTCCCGGTTCCTGGTACTACAACGCCGTCCGTTGGAGTGAGGAAAACGGCATCGCCAGCGGCACCAGCGCGACGACCTTCAAGCCCAACACTCCCGTTACCCGGGAACAGGTCGCTACGTTCTTTGCAAATTACGCTAAGTTCAAGAACAACTATTCCGACGCTCAGAGCGATTTGAGCAAGTATTCCGACCGGAACAAGATTTCCGCCTGGGCCAAAGAGAATATCTCTTGGGCCGTGAATTATGGTCTGATGTCCGGCACAAGTGAAACCACGCTGGACCCCCAGGGTACTTGCATCCGTGCCCAGCTTGCTCAGTTCATCAAGAACTATTTCAAAGACGATGCCGGAAGTGAAATCACTCCTACCCCCACTCCCGAACCGGAAGACCCCGATACAAAGCCTGTCAACGGCTTGGCACCGGAACAGAAAAGCACCGGCGGCCTGGTATCTGAGGGTAAGATCGAAAAGACTGCCGACGACACCATCATCACCTTCCCCGTGTACAACTACGGCGCCGGTATGCAGGCGTATTTCGACCGTGACAGCGTAGACCTGCTGCCCGTACCTGCCGACGGCGTGGTGAATGACGGAGACACTGGTTATCACGGAGACCCCAACTTCCCTGACACTTCTTATCCCTATTACACCGAACTGGGTATCATTCCCCGCGGCGGCTACGTTGAGAACGGTCGCATTTACACCGCACAGGGCTTCGACGTAACTTCCGTTGACGGCGTTGCCACAGCAGCAGAAATGGCTGTACTGGAAGATGTAAACGAGTATCGCCGCAACGCCGGCATCCCCGAGCTGGAATGGAATGAAATGATGCAGATTTATGCTGATGAGCGTGCTATTGAACTCGCAAGCCAATCCAGCATCAGTGACTCTTTTGTGGAACCCAATCTGAAAAACGGACAAATCCCATCTATTCTGGAAAACAAACTTGGTAGCGGTAACTGGGCGCACAACCTTTGGATAGGCGGAAACCCGGTGTCCGCTAATGAACTAAATACCGTTGACTTTTACACACTTAATACCGAATATTGGACTGGTATGACAGGTTGGTGGTACGAAGACAATTATGCAGGCTTGTGTAAACACACTACAGACGAATATCCTCTCAACTCTTATGCGGGCGAAATCGTTACCGAAATCGTCACATGGAGCCGTTCTCTAAATGTAGACACACGTGCCGCTAACAACTGGTACAATAGTCAAGGTCACAAAAAAATCATGATGGATCGGAACAAAACTTGCGCCGCTGTGGGTATTGCTCGGGGCGACGGTGTTGGTTCCTCCGTCATCTTGGTATTAAGCTAAATCAACAACAATATAACGGATACCTGGTTTTCATGCCAGGTGTCCGTTATTTTTTAAATAATTCAAAACAAGGAGGTTATTGTTCATGCAGAATTTGCCCGAAATAACGTATTACTGTAATGCTTCAGGAGAAACATTTCTCCACGAAAACGGAACTGTCAAAAACTGCAGTTCCACCAAACTCCCGTATCCTCTTCAAGAAATTTACTATCGCTATTGGTTCAACGAAGGAAGCGGTATGCTGAATTATCTGGTTTCCATCGATGGGAAATACGGTCTGCAATACGGTCTGCTTCTTGTCAAAGAATATAACATGACCGACAAACAATCCAACAGCGATATGGATTCTCTTTTCGACAAAACAATACGCCCTACCGCGTCAATCATCGAAAACTCACTTTCTTTGTTCTGCCCGGAAGCCGAAGTATACGTCGGAAATCAGACCGGATTCAATGAATGTCATGAAATCGCAGTATTCTTTCCGTACAAGACGCCCGAAAAAAATATGGCGCGAGGGCTGTTCGTTCTGAACGAGTTTTCTTCTGAAAACAAAATCCCTGTGTCCGAAGACGTTTTTGATACAAGTCAATACAAACGATTTCTGGACTACGTTCTTCAGTTCAAGGGAAACAGAACGATCTCCAAACATTACAAAGAAAGCACGTCTAAACAGATCACGGTGAGATTTCAAGATAAAAGCAACGTGATTGCGGACGTCAACATCATAACAGAAACAGACGAAACCCCGGAAACACTCATCGCTTCCCTCCAAAACGCGATTGAAGAAATCAAACAATCCGCGGCGGACGCCGGCTTATATTATGTCAATACGGAAGATATCATTTTCCTAAGCTGCAGCGCAATCGTTCCTGACCGATGGGAATATCAGGCGTCACCCGAGTATTTCGTTCATTTATGATTTTTTAAACTTGCAAACACCCAAATGATCCGGTATAATAAGTCTCAATAGAGATATGTGTTTGCGGACGCATATCCGAAGGGGGCTGGAATGATTTCAGCTCCCTTCTCTTTTTTCCGGAATACGCCTTGACAAAAGTGTCATCCAAAGCTATGATGAAACTAACAAAAAAGTCTCAAAAGAAAGCGAGGTGACACTTATGAGCAGACTCCCATTTCGACCCAGGATTGCCGAAGAAACCAAACAAAAGATCGTCGATCTTTACAAGAATGACGAAAGTCTTACTTGTGAAAAAATAGCCCGGATTTGCAAAGTCTCGAAATCATCCGTATTTCGAACTCTGAAAAATTCATCCATTGATCGGCGCGGTAAAGGTCGCACAAGTGTCACATATTACTGTGTAGAACCGTTAAGAGACCTTCTAGCAAGTTGAATTAGCTCTAATAGATAAACGGATATTTCGGTTTAAAAGCCGGATATCCGTTATTTTTTTGCTCAAAAAGCCATGTTGAAAAAAATTTTTTGAACGTCTATTTTTTTGACGAAACCTGTTGTGCATTTTGACGAATTTCAGAAATTATGTAAACGCAAGCGTTTCTGTGTCAACTTTTGACACCAAAGTGACACAGCTGTGTCGTTTTGGTGTCAAAAGTTGACACAGTTATAAATAAATATGAATTTTCAGTGAATAAAATAGGCAATTCAGGCATGAAAATTTATTTCAAATTTTCGTGCCAATGAACAAATTGTGAATAAAATAGATAAAAAATAGTGTCAATAAAAGCTTATAAAAGTTTATTTGTACAATTTTATACATCGACAATGCATATATGCAAAACTATAATGAAAGCATAGGAATTGGAAAAATATAACATTATTTCCGGAGATAACGCGACAATCAATTCCTGAAATTTACTATTGTGAAAGGAGGTGATTCTATCATATTTTTCATAAAAAACCTTGCTTTTCGCAAGGGGTTCCAAAATCACAAACGGAAGATCTTGTGTGTATACAGGAAATCTGTTAAGCCTAATTTTATGCTACAAGGAGGTATGTGTCGTGGCTCTCTTTAAATACGCGAAAACGATATTCCGTGATAAGGACTTTTTGAAGGATACCCGCAACCGATTTAAGGTTGTCTCCGTCAGCCCTTACAGTGACAAAAAGGGAAAACTTCCAGATGGGCAGCGTTTGACACTGAAAATCTTGGAAGATGATGGTACGCCGCCTACGGATAAAAACGGGAATCCGCAAGACAATCTTGTAGATGAAAATTTTGATGTAACGGTTTTGTCCTGCGACCCAATGGTAAGAAAGGGGGACTATATTGCTCTTGAAAATTTTGACCAGGAACATAGTTACGTGATCAACTATAGCGTGATTTTACGGTTTAAGGGGCTTCGGGTATTGCAGCCGCAGCAACCGAAAAGCATAGGGGGTAAAAGTTTATGACAAAGTCAAAATATTATCATACGTTTTTTCTTATGTCATGCGTGTGTGTGTTTTCTCTCACGTTCGGCGCGCATTTGCTTCCGGCCTTGACAATCCCCTATTTGCCTGTGGCGGGGACTGCTTGGTCAATCATTATGGTGGCGTTGAATGTTCTATCTGCTTTGGAGTGTGTTGGGATTTTGGGGTTGATTTTGCGGTTTTTCTTATCTCACGGTATTCGCAAAGGCGGCAAATATTTTTGGCGGCACGTTCGCATTTCGGCTCGCTTAAAGCGCCAGTTTGAAGACGCTGGATTCGCAGTCAAGCGGGAACGCTATGTGGAAATTCCCTGGTTTAAGCTTAGCTTTTCAGACGATCTTTCAAGAGGGTTGTTGAAAGTTCGTAACACGATCAAGCTTGACCGAAAATTGGATGACGCTGTAATCAATGCGGCGTTGGGGTATTTTGTGGTGGAGAACCGCTTCGCTTCGTATGACGGTAATTATTATCTGTATGAGTTGGTAGATGGCCGGGCCGACTATAAACTGGTGTTTCCGTCAGCCCATGACTTTTCTACCTATGCTGATGAAATTCTTCCTAACCAGTGGTTCCTGGACGCACGGACACAGGTTCCGCTATGTCATACGTTGATTGTTGGACAGACAGGGTCGGGGAAGACTTATGCGACGCTTAGCTTGATTTTGCAGCTGCGTTTAATGGGGACATACCCAGAGGTAAGTTTTGTCGATCTCAAGGCTTCCACAGTAGGCGTAATCGGTCGTAGGATCTCCCCGCACCGCACCGCAATGACTTTTGACCAGGCGATTGAGCAAATCCGCATTTTTCACCGAGAGATGGGATTTCGGAAACAGGATATGGAAAAATTGTTAGAAAACAATCCAACGGGGGATTATAACACATTTCGCCTTCCGCCCCATGTCATGATCATTGACGAGTATGCGTCATTTGCTCAGATTTTGAAGGGGAAAGAGAAAAAGCTGCGGGACGAAGTAATGGGTCTGCTATATGAGATTGTGCTGCAAGGTCGGCAGCTTGGCTTTTTCCTGGTGATCACCATGCAAAAGTCAGACGCTACTCTGATCGACACGGCGCTGCGGGACAATATTCCTCTGAAAATTGTATTGGGCCAGAGTGAGGACACCACGTATATTACCTGTTTTGGCAGTGCTGCCGATGTTCCAATGCGAAAATATGCAAGGGGAGAGGGGGTGTTTACCCACCCGGAATTAACTCGAAAGCCCAGATTGGTGCAATTTCCAGAACTGGATTTTGACATTCTGGGAGCACTGTAAGGAGAGAACCCCCGTGGTGTAACCACGGGGGTTCCTCAAAAAAATAATCCCAGGAAGCACTCTGCATTCCTCATTTGTGGGCCTTGTGCCCGTGGAAAGGGGGTGATGGGATTGCTGGAACTTGGTGTTGATGAATTCACGGTGGTTTGCCGGCCCACAGCCCTACATTCAAACTTTGTAAGGGACAACTGGCCCCATGTTGCTCAAAACATAATTCAAAAGCTGTCCGACCGCGGAGACCTGGAAACCGTTTTGGGACCTATACGGACTGAACTCAAGTGTTTGAAAGGGTATACTCATGGGTACACGTTTGGGGAACACAGCTTTTATAGCTGTGTTGCCTACCATATGGACAGAGACGACATGGGGGTGGCTTTACGATTTTCGGCCCAAGCGCTTGACTACTATTCTGATAAATCCGGGCTAAAAGTGTATGAGTTCCTCGGAAAAATCCAAGATACGGCCTACACAGCTAGGTTCAGCCGCATTGACTTCACAGCGGATTATTTGAATTGCGGCATAGACCCAACCAAAATCTACCAGAAGTTAATGGACGGTCAATTGGCCATTTTCCGGGAAAAAACACGCAAAACAGCGTCTGGAAAAACAGAGACGAGTTATTTGAAAATTCCTTTTTCCTATCGGGGATTTTTAAAAGCTTCCGAAGTGCCAACGATTTATCTAGGAAGTCAAAAATCCAATGCGCTTTTACGGATTTATGACAAGCGCCGGGAACAAATTGAGCGTAAGGGGCCTAAGCTGGATAAGGCTTTAGCTTGTGAAGATTGGACACGATTTGAAGCAGTTTTCAAAGGCGATTACGCCCACCAGCTGACAGACCAGTTACTTTCTGTGAAAAGCGAGGATGAATATCTCACTTTAATTGCCAATTCAATTTTACAAAAGTTTGATTTTAGGGAAGTGGAAAACGGTGTGGTTCAGAATGAAGCAGAATTTTCAGAAATGCTATACGACGCATTGAAACAGGGAGATTTTGCGCTTCATGCGCCCACTTCTCGGAACTTCGATTTGATTCGAAGTATCCAATACCTGTTGAATGGCAGCGGTTTGTATCCGACCCTTTTCAAAATCCGGGAACTCTGGGGCTATGAAGGTGTCAACGAGTTTGTCAATCGTTTGATCATGTCTTTAGACACCTACGAGCCGAACAGGGATTGCCTGTCCTGGATAGCAAAACACGGGGACGACTACAAAAGAAATTTCCCTGAGTTTTCTCTTTTCCTAAATTCTGCACTGCCTTTTTCGGATTTTGTCCCTGAGAAAACAGCTTGATATCTCTAGGGACAAAAAAAGAGACACTCTCAAGGAGTGTCTCCCGGTCTGTAAACAAGCGCCAACCTATTTCGTATAAAGAATAGTTCGACGCTTCCGCTTTTGTGTTTTCTTTCCAAAAAAGATGCACTCGGCCAAAAGAAAGATGAAAAAGCCAGGATTTCTGCGGTTTTCTGTAATTTCAGCTTTTGATTTTTACGACTTTTCAAAAAAGATGTGGAAAACTAGGTGTCATTTTAGAGTATAGAAATCAGAAAAATTACCATGCCATACCGGGCTGGTAGGATTGTTCTTCTTCCTCGTCCGGAGCATCCTCCTGGTCGATGGATTCTTCACAGGATGCTTCATCCACCTGATTTTCCTCATCTTCCAAGGAGTTCTCCTGGATTTCCTCCAGTTCGGTGTCCTCTACTTCTTCCACATCATCCAGACTATCACTTTCTATAACCTCGCGGTCCTCGAACACTTCTTCATTTTCCTGTGTTTCTTCCTCTTGTTCCTCGGACCAGCCATCCTCCTGGGACACTTCCTCGGAACCGGTCTCAAAATCGGCCACGGGGGCGGCATCCTCCTGAGCTGCGGGCTGTTCCTCCAACCCGGCATCGGGGCCGTCCTGGCCCTCCTGGGCGGCCAACTGGTCCTGGGTTTCTTCCTCTGTTTCTTCGTCCTGGCTTTGCTCATCGGATTCTTCCTCATCCTCCTGTTCTTCAGGATGTTTTGCCTGATACTGAGCTTCGTCCTGTTCCAGCTCGTCCTCAATCAATCCGATGACAAACTGCTTCTGGGTCATATGATTTCGTTCCAGGTAGGCTTTGACACGCTGGAACAGAGATTCCGGTACCTGAAAGGCTAAAGTTCTCATATTTTCCATAGGTTGTTCCTCCTTGATCTGAATTTTGGGGTGTAATTCGTTTTCCACGGCCAGGGCGATGAACTCACCCGTGGTCATGCCGTGAGCTTCGATATAGGCTTTGAGCTCGGCGTGAAGGTCCGCGGGGATTTTCACAGTGATGCCTTTCATGTCAGGCATGGGGGTCACTCTCCTTTATTTGATTTTGGATAGCCCGGAGGAGCAGGTCCTCCAGAGGAATGTCCAGATCCGCTGCCCTGTTCAGAAGGGCAGCATACTGTTCCGGGGTGAATAAAAAAGTGCAGGTGGTGTCGATACGATCACATCCTTTCATAAAAATAAGCGCGAAGGGGTGCTTCGCGCTTTGGCTCACATGGTCATGGTCGGTCCGTTCTGTGTTTCATCCTGTTCTAGTTCCAGGTGTCGCTCCCACTGGGGAGAGTCTGCCTGTTTCATGTAGTCCTCCAGGCACCGGAACGCCTGGAACAGCTTCGCCCATTTGGGGTTGTTGGAGACCTCTGTGTACTCATACATGGGACTTCCGTGGTGGCTCACGTCCTCGCCCCGCATGAGTTTGCCCTCCCGCACACAGAGGAAGGTGCTGTAGGAATCCTCAAATCCCAGGCCGGTCTTTAGGGCCTGGAATGCTTCCTCCATACTGATATACACCTCTTGTGTGGCAATGCCTTGGACTTTCAGGTTGTTTCGGCTTGTGGTTCGCATGGGTGGGTTCCTCCTTTGCTCTGAAAATAGAAAACGCCCCCGCTCATGCGGAGGCGTTCCTGTTGCAATGTGTCAATTTTTCTGGTATGATGATTTTGCGTGGGAAACCACGCGGGAGTCTGCCAGAAAACGGGGCGCTACGCCCCTGTGGGGCGTTGTCAGCGATCGAGTTGGTAGGCGAGACCAGGCTGGTCCTTTTTCTATGGCCCGCATAGCTCAATCTTGCGATCTTTTCACCGCTGTGGGAGAGTGGTCATTTTAAGATAGCCACCACCCTCCGGTTCCCATCCTTGAACGTAATTTCCAGCTTCTCCGCCGACTCCACCCGCACCGTTTCCACTACCTTGCGCACCAGGAGGTCATCGAAGGTGAGGTCGCTCTCTTTGAATTTTTCCAGGATAGCTGCGATTTCCTCCATTCTCGCCTCATCCACCGCCTGGGCCTTTTGCGTGGCCTGAACACCTTCCAGCTGCGCCTGGAGCCGCTCCAGTTCCTGCTTGATCCGAGTGAACTGAAAGTCGTATTTTCCGTCATCATTCTCTGCAAGGGCCTTGGCGATGAGGTCTTTTTTCTCCTTCTGTAAGTCATGGATCTTGGTGCGGATGGTGTATTCACTGTCCGCCGTCTCCGGGGTCAGCACAGAGCGGATGCTCCGCATGGTAACTTTCAGGGCTTCACCCTTGTGGATGTATTGTTTTGAGATGGCCTCCATCACAGCGGATTGAAGGGCGGTTTCCTCGATGGTAGGGGACTCCGGGCAGTTGGCCTTGCTGTCCAGCCGGGTGCCGCAGCGCCACATGACCTGCTTTTCGCCCTTTCGGTACCAGGTCACCCGCCGGTACAGCGCTCCGCACTTGCCGCAGACAACGATGGCGGACAGGGCGTATTTGCCGCTGTATCGGCCAAAGGGAGTTTTGGCTTTTTCGGAAGTGGGCCGTTTGGCGCTACGTTTTGCCAGTTCCTCCTGGACCCGATCAAACACCTCCGGTTCTAAAATCCTGGGGAGCACACCCTCTACATAATACTTGGGAAGCTCGCCGTCGTTCCGCACAGCCCGGTTAGAGAACAGGCTGGGACGGTAGGTCTTTTGGAGTAGGGCATCACCCTTGTATTTCTCGTTGGAGAGGATAGAACGGATGGTGGGGGTACTCCAGGTTTCTTTCCCTTTGGGGCTGGGAATGTGCTGCTGGGCCAGCTTGTCCACAATGACGTGGAGGCTATCCCCGTCCAGGAACCATCGGGCAATCCGGCGGATAACCGCCGCTTTTTCCTCGTCAATTTCTACCGCATCATTTTGCCCCTTGCGGAACCCGTAGAGGTTGGGCCCGATTTGGATGGTGCCCCGCTCATAGGCCATCCGCAGGCCCCGGCTGACGTTTTCCCGGATGGACTCCGATTCCGACTGGCTGAAGGCCGAATGAAACGCTAGAATCAGTTCGGAGTTCATGGTGCGGGTGTCCACACCCTCCTTCTCAAAGATGACGCCAATGTTCCGTTCCCGGAGCACGCGGACGGTTCGAAGCACATCCACTGAGTTTCTGCCAAACCGGGATACGGACTTGCACAGGATCAGGTCGATCCGTCCCTCCCGGCAGGCCCGAAGCATCCGCTTGAAATCTTCCCGGTGCTTCATGCTGGTGCCGGTGATTCCCTCATCGGCATAGACGCCGGCAAATTTCCACTCGACCTTTTCGTTGATCTTTTCGGTATAGTAGGCCAGCTGATTTTTATAGCTGTTGATCTGTTCCTCTGAGTCGGTAGACACCCGGCAGTAGGCAGCTACCCGCAACTTGTGATGGGAAAATCTATCCGGATCGGCCAACTTGGAGTTGGCAGGGATAATGGTAACCTTTCTCGGCTCTCGTGGGGTGGTTTTCACGGTGCGTCACCTTCTTCCACGAACACGCCGTTTTGCAGTTTCAAGAGGATCTCTCCTTTTCTAGTTAAGTGTATTTCCGAAACTGTCCGCTGGAACAGTTCTCTATCAAAGGCAGACAGCGGCCCGGCATGAAGCAGGGTCGCTGTCAATCTATCTGTAATGTGTCGGGCGCTATTGATTGTCTGATAGTTTTCCGCCGCACATTGCAGAGCTAAGTTTACCAGCTCATTCTCGGAAAAATCGCCGCTGTCCAGCTTGCGATAGATTTCATTGGTGAGCCGCCGGACCTCCAGGGAGGGCATGGGGAATTCTTCTTCCTCTTTTTCTGCCAGCAGAGGCTTTTCAACCAACTTCTTCTGGAGGAGAAACACCCGTTGTTTAAACTCTTCATCAGGCAGAGGAAGGAAGTAGCCGCATTGGGGACATTTCCAGATGACGGGTTTCTCGAACCGGCTGTCCATCCGCCGTACCATGGAGCCGCCGCAGTGGTGGCAGTGAACCAGACTTTTGAACAGCTTGATGTCTTCGTCCATGGGATGATGATTGGTGCTGGCGCTTTCCTTTTTCTGGTGGGCCGTCTGAAAGTCCCCTTCCTTTATAATGGGGGGAAACTCGCCGTTTCCTATGTACTTATCGTTGTCCAGGATGCGCTTCACCCTGGCCTTGTCCCACTGCCAGCGGCCCGGCAAATATTCCACCAGTTTGGTGGTGAGGTGAGCAGCGATCTTGCTCAGAGGCTCTCCACTGAGGTACGCAGCAAACACGGCCCTCACGGTCTGGCTTTCCTGGGGGTGTACCGCCAGGATGCCGTTTTGATAATAGTATCCGAATGGGATATTTCGATTCCTCATTTTGGCATCACCTCTTTGAGTTCCAGTCCACATTTAAATTTGAAAAGTAATTCCGTATTGGAGATGGGAATAATCTTTTCCACCAGCTGGTTGAACATATCAATGTCAAACTCCCGGGGGATCTCCGGCAGGGCTTCCATCTGCTCTTGCAGTTCCCGGAGCTTATCCAAGGCTTCCAATGCCTTGCTTCCGTGGATGGCTTTGGCACGCTGGTTGCTCAGCTTTTTTCGCTGGGTTGCCAGGGCATCGCTCTGTTCTCGGAAGTCCTCGTCCTCGATAAAGCCCTTGTTGTGGAGCCGCTGGAGGGTGTGGGCTTTTTCGTTCAAGTCCGCCAGGGCTGCGTTCAGCTCGTAGAGCTTGGCGTTGCCCTGCTCCTGCCGGGCGGCGATTTCTTCCAGAAGGGAGAGGGTGGGGGAGAGAAGTTCCGTCTGGTAAAGATATAACTTACCAACAAGATTGACAAATGCTGTTTTGACTGCACTTCCTTCTACCGATAAAGAATGGCACTGGCTTTGACCACGATTTCGCAAACTGCACACCCAGTGTTCTTTCCCACGAGATTTTAGCTTTCGGTAGGTGTATCCACACTCAGGGCAAATAATCGGGAGCTCCGCATGGAGGCGGGTCCTCTGTCCATTATCCCTTTTTCGGATCAACTCTTGTGCGGCTTGGAAAGTAGTTTCGGAAATGATTGCGGTATGGGTTTCCGTGGTGTAGTATTGATTTACCTGTCCATGGTTTCTCTGTTTTCGCGCTGGAAAACCGGAAGTGAAAGTCTTTTGAAGCAGTGCGTTCCCGCAGTACCGTTCATTGGTAAGAATGTAGTGGATTCCCGCAATATTCCACTGGGTGTTTCCGAAACGAGTGGGAATCTGGCGTGCGGTTAAGTCATCGGCAATTGCCTGTTTCCCTTCCCCGGCAAGAAAACGCGCAAAAATCTCTTGAATAATTGGGGCTTGTTCCGGATGGGGAAGAAGTTTTCCCTCTTCAAGGGTATAGCCAAAGGGGGAACGACACCCTAAAAACGTGCCGTTTTCCATCCGCTTTTGGTAACTCCACCGCATATTCTTGGAGATGGACGTGCTCTCCTCCTGGGCGGCCATGGCCAGGAGAGTCAGCTGCATCTCCCCCAGCATTTGGGAGGTGTCGATGCCCTGTTCCTCAAACACGACCACCACGCCCAGCTCTTTCAGTTCCCGGGTGGTTTCAATCAGCTCCAGGGTATTTCGGGCGAACCGAGAGACGGACTTTACTAAGATACGGTTGATTTGCCCGGCCCGGCAGTCCCGGAGCATTCGCTTGAACTCGTCCCGTTTTTCCAGGGAAGTTCCGGTGATGCCCTCATCGGCGTAGATGTCCGCCAGTTCCCATCCAGGGTGCTGGGCGATGTAGTTTGTGTAGTACCCGATCTGGGTGCGGTAGGAGTTCAGCTGGTCCTGGGAGTCGGTGGACACCCGGCAGTAAGCCGCCACCTTTTCTGGCGCGTCGCTCTGCGGTTGGTATGGCTGAATGATCTGCACTTGGGCCACTTTTGTCACCTCCTACCCACGGACATTACCAGAAACCGGGGCTCAAGTCCATACCCAATGGGACTAGATGTACTCCCGCTCCGGGCGGAAAATTTCGGCATTATACCTACAAACCTTTTCATATTCTGCTTCGGTCAACAGGCCTCGCTCTAACAGGTATTGTAGGGCTTTTAGGGCGTAATAGTAGTTGATAGAATTCTCCAAGTTCACGTCGGTTTCCTCCCTCTGTAAGATTCAAAACACAAGGACGGGCGCAGTTATGGAGTCATAGCTGTGCCCGTATATTCTGTCATGAATCTAATTTCGAGTCTTTGTGCCAGTATTTGCCTCGCTTCCCCTGGTCGGGAGGGTACAGCACGGGCAGCGGCTTGCCTGCCCTCATGGACTCTCACCCCCCGCGGTTCTCGCCGGGCCGCCCCCATTGCGTGATTCTGTGGCTGGACGGAAGTGCTCGTTTCCCTCTGCCTCTCACAGCCCAGGCGGGTGCCGCCCGCCTGCTGGGGGATGTCCCCCGGTGGCTCCTGGTCAGAGGGTGCCGTATGCGTACACTGATTTATTTAGTTGTCAAGGTTCGCAGCCTTTCCTGGCTGTGATTTTATTGTAGCTCACTTTGTGCCTTTGCAAGAGTCCCTTGTAGACGCACTTTGCTATGCCTGTTTGACGCACTTTCTTGTGTTAAAGCGTCTTTTCGATTTCTTCCAGGCCGGTGATAACCGCTCTCAGTTCCTGCTTAAGACGAACAATTCGCGCTTCCGGCTCTTTCCCCACGATCAGGTAATCCAGAGACGTATGAAAGATGCTGGAAATATCCACCATCAGTTCCAAGGAAGCGCTGCGCCGGCCAGACTCCACGGCGCGGTAATGCTGGACGCTGACATTCAGCTTATCCGCTGTTTGTATTTGGGTGAGGCCACGTTCTGCCCTTAAATAGGCGATCCTCATGCCGCACGCTATTGGATCGTAGTGCATGACTTTTCCTCCAATCTGAATTTGGTTTTTGGTTGACCGAGATCAGATTGGAGGTGAGCGGCAGTGGATGCCGCCTTGATGAACCTGAAAAAAGGGTATAAAAAAAGCCGCAGTCCGGCGGACTACGGCAAAAGGGCAGTATGGTGCGGCGGGATCGGCAACTTCAGAAGCGAGTGTCACTCCCGTTGAAGATAGTTACAAAGGGAAAGGGCCTATCCCCCTATCTGCGAATTCCAGACAGGCGGCAGCCCCTTTCCTTTTTGTGGAATCTGATGTTACTTGCGCAGATCTTCGGGCAGTTGGGGTTCGTAGCCAATACCATGAGAAACAGTTCCCGCTCCGAAGTTAGCAACAGCCTCTAGGATAGATGCGATTGTACTGATGATTTCACTCATTTTTAGTTCCTCCTAGCAATTTTGATAGTATCATCATTGCAGCTACTGCTACAACAGATGCGGAATAAATGCAGAACAGGGAATGCCACATAAATAGAAGTTCTCCCAGGAGAGCGAGGAGCGAACCGGCAGTTGCCATTCCTCGTACAATGATTTTATTTTTGTGAAATGTTTGCGCTGAAACTGGGTGGCGTGGATTGGAGATAGGAGCTAAAATCCAAATAACAAAACAGCTGGTCAGCAGAAGGAAAGTTCGTATGACGCTAGGTGTATGAAGTAAAACAAGTGATAAAGCGAAAGAAGCTAAAAAAACACTGTTGGTAAGGATAAAACAATTCCGATATGTTGAGGCGTGATATCCTCCTCCGGGGAGTCGGAGTGAAATAAACACGATGAGAAATATGATTCCCCACAGGAGATTTCCCAACAGCGCTGCCAGCAGAAGGATAGATGCAACAGCCGCAGCCGTTGATATGGTCAGCTCGGTGCCGTATTGATAGATAGCCTTTTTAGATTGATCTAGCGCTGACTTATCATATAGAAAATCTACAATTTGGGTGGCACAGTTCTGCAGCAAGTAAAATCCCCCTTTGCTTTTTCTAAAAGATAATGCAAAGGGGGAAGAAAATCAAGACAGTTTTATCCAACGGTAGAATTGTTTGTATCAAACGGTAGGTCACAGAGAGAAACAACCGACACAAACTTGTCATTTACAAATTCTGTACGGAGGGTACCTTCATATTTTTGGGCAATACTTCGTATGTTGAGCAGTCCATATCCGTGAGGTATCGATGAAGCTGGTTTGGTAGAGTATAGATTTGGATTGTCGGCAAATGGATCAGAAAGTACGGTGTTTTCCACTCGAAGGATCACAAAGCTTTGCACCTGCTTGATTTCTGCATGGACTATCCGTTTGGCTGGGTCGGATATCTGAATACAGGCTTCAAAAGCGTTTTCCAACTGGTTAGCTAAGACACCACAGAGATCTACTGGGTCAATTTTGACTGGAATATGAAGATTCGCCATATAGGTAAATTGAATGTTTTTAACTTGGGCTTCTGCCAACTTGGAATTGATGATGGCATCCACAATATCATTCCCACTATGGCACTGAGTGGCCTGATGGTAGGAAGTCTTTAGGAGGGAATCCATATACTCTTGAGCAGATTTAACTTTTCCAGTGGAAATTAAATCGCGCATGGTCATAACATGATGCTTAAAATCGTGGAGCGTTCTGGCGGATATCTGCTGAACAGCGTGCAGAGATTTGTAATTTTCTGCCATTAGTACATTTTCTGAGCGGAGCATTTCTAACCGCTGTCGATCCTGCTCATGCCTGGTAAGGGAAAGAAAGAACGCAATGAATGCAATGATAAAGCCTATAAGAAAACACCAAGAAGCGACAACCGCCAATTGCATTATAGGAAGATTTGGAACTAAAACTACTTGGAAAAGACATTGCATAACAATGTATGAAACAATACTGATAACAAGCAAGTAACAGCTCAAACGTGGCGTTAACTTGGAGAGACCTGGAAGCCATCTGCGCAATAGAAAATAGAAAACAATATCAATCAATTTATCAATAGTTAAGAAAATAACTCTCTTAACGCCTTGTGATGAAACAAAAGCAGTGAAGAACGTATTAGATGCACTTGTGGTAAGTGCAAAAATAATAACGACAATGTAATCAATACATTGAATAAGCAGCAATGAAAGTATGCAGGTAATACTCCGCGTGAGCAAGGTACCTGTTGACATGGCTTTAGAACTTATAAATATGAAAAAGGCCATGGATATTATAGGAGTTATGTAGGAAAAGGTGTCCAAAGCGTTCAGGAACCTTACTAATGTTGTAGAGCATACAGAAAATGCTATAAGTAGGATATTTTTTTTCCAACCAGTAAATTTTTTCCCGGAAGCAATCGTAATGGCAGAGAGAATAAGAATAGATTCTGTAAATGTCGCAGCGATTTCGACGAATCGAGATAGAATAGTCATATAGCACTATCCTCCATAATAACGGTTGATAGTTAACTTTACTTGAGGTAAGAGCCGCCGGCTGATTGGTAGAGAATGCCCGTTTGTCATTACCGCCTGTCCGTTTTCAATCTTTTGGAGATAGTCCAGATTGATGAAAGCTCCCCGGTCTATAAAAATAAACCGTCCGTCACCGATGATTTCAAAGAGTTTTTTGATTCCTCTGTCATCTTGGATGGTTTCTCCGGCCTTTATTGCGATTTCGCAGTACCGGGAGATATGGCGGATGTAAAGAATATCCCGGTGAGGAATGCGCTGTATATTGCCATAGTGAGAAACAGTTAGACTGCCTGTTCCCTGTTTCTCCACTTGGGCTGTTGCTGCATCGAGCGCTTCGCTCAGAAACTTTTTCCAAGTTTGCTTAGACAGGTACCGTAACGCCTGTACACGATAGCCGTCAGGCGCAAATTCGTCATGAGATGTCAAAAAGATGATGATAGAATCCGGTAGCGTTTCTCGGATCAGTTTTGCCAGCTGCATTCCATCTACTTCCGGCATCTCAATATCCAGGAAAAAAACATCATAGCTGGTTTCCTTTACAGAATCTAGCAGGTGTTTAGCTGAAGAGAATTCTATGGCGGAGAATATAATTTGCCGTTCAGTAAACCATTGAGCTGTTGCTTGTCGGAGCTGCTTGAGGAAATGTGGATCGTCATCACAGAGGGCAACGTGAATCATGTGGAACTCCTTTCACGGGTCTTGTCGGAACTGAATGGTAGTTCTTCGGTTAATGTCCAGGATCAAATTTTTGTGAGAGGTAATCAGCAAAATATAGCGGTCATTATAGGCCCGGCGATTCCTTGGGTTCAAATTGCTGTTATATACTTTAACAAGTTGCTTCCCGCAAAGCAAGTCCCTCTGGATTTCATTCACCACTTCTGTAATAGGAGCAGTATGGTACTTGGATGGCGTCCAATGGGGGAGAGCCAGACGAATATTGCTGGGTGAGATGGGATAAATGTGAGCAGGTGTAGGTGCGTGATCTACAAGTATTTCTCCATCAGCTTCTGTCATCTGGAAGTCTGAGAAAAGGGATAAAAGTTCGTAGTAGTCGCATCCGACAGAAAGAAGATTTTGAAAAACAGAGGTCTTTTTAGGCTGCCCATTTTCCCCTTCTTGACACAATTTCTGCCATAATTTCCTGACAAAAATGCGAAGTGGGCTGTCTAGAGAGAGCGGTTCCATAAAATCCATAGTAAATCCATGCCTCCTTTTTGAGAAAAGCATAGAGGTAATATGAGAAAATGTCAAGTTGGTTATGAGATAACGTCATGGATATTATGCGCTTCCCTTGTTACAATAACATGGAAAAGGAGGCAATATTATGGGAAAAGTATCTCCAGATCGCATTCAAAGATTTCGAACAGAATTTGGATATACGCAAGAAGATCTTGCAGAATTGTGCGGTGTGGACGCCTCCTGTATTTCTAGGTGGGAAACCGGGAAATGGTCGCCCTCAACAGCGAACTCCGCAAGGTTGGCCAAGGCGCTAAAAGTCTCTGTTGAGGATCTATACGATGACGGAGAAGCTAGCATAGAAGATGTAGCAACCAAGCAGGCGGTAGCCGAGTTTCAAGAATTGAAGCCACAGGAACGGGGTCTTGTCCTCACACTTATTCGAGAGCTGAAAAAATTACGGGAAAAGGACTAATCACATAATAACATACTCTTTTCTTTTTTTCAGTGCATTTTATTAAAAGGTAGAATTTTTTGTATTAAACGGTAATTTGAGATCCGGTGGGAAGTGATTGCCCACCGGATTTTTGCGCGTTTTGACCATTTGATACAGAAAATTATACCGCTGAATCATAAGGTATTTACAAGTAATTTTGGTGGTGTTATAGTTAAGATGTCAAAAGAATTCAGCTTGTTATTGTAACTTCTTAGAGGAGATGTCAGTTCTGTGCTCTGTTTAGAGAGAGTATGTTTTCTGAATCAAATTGATTTTTCCTCACTACAAAGGTATAAGCAGTGGCCGCTGTGAAATACAGTTAAAATTCAAACAAGGAGGTTCAAAACTGTGAAACTGAAGAGATTATTTACCGGTGTTCTTTCAGCAGTTATGCTGATGTCGGCAATCGCATTACCCGCAAGTGCGGCTACGGGAAGCGGCGAAATGTATGCATCGCTAAACGGTGGACCGACCGTATCGAATACTTCGGTACGTAAATCATCTTCTGGAAGCTACGCATATACCGCGAAGCCCTATTCCAGCGGTGGCTGGAGTTCTAAGGGGGATGAATGGGTTTATTTCCGTGGCAGAAGTTCGAGCGGAGCCCAAGCAACCGGGCTTCATCACCGTGCATACTATGGTAGCACAGTTACCGGTACAATACCGTACCTTTCTGGGTATGGAACCGTGGGTACTTACTACAAACTGGCTATTGAGTATGACAACGATAACCCGTACAAGTATGTTGATCTGTATGTAACCTGGACCCCGTAAATGTCAAATCTATCATATTATCTAATCTAGGGAGGAAGGTGGGTACAACAGGTGGGTACAACGCCCACCTTCCTTTCTTGTTTTTTAAGGAGCAGACTATGCAAAAATCTCTATTTCGAATTGTGATCCTGTTTGTAGCCGTGTTTGTTGTTATTTCATCATTATCTGGTTGTGTCAAAGAGGAAAGTCAGAATACATCGGGTATCTCGGATATATTTTCGTCATCTGTTTCCAGCGGCAATTCTTGTGGAGATTCTGCTAGTTCTGATGATGAAATGTCCCCAAACATAACAAGTGTTCATCGTGAATTATCTTCTGGTGTGGTTTTGAATGCGGACGTTTTCATTCCGGAAAATGTTGATTTTTCTAAATTGCCTACGTATGAAGGTGAGCTACAGCGTCTTGATGTCGAACAAGTAGTAGATCTTCTTTTTAGCGGGGACACTTCCGTTACGAAAAGTGAAGCGGAGACGAATGAATCCAGATTTCCCGATGCGGTTTCCATTCTTTATGAATCTGGAGATGGAAGCATACTCTCTAGCATCGAAGATGTATTCAGCTTTCAATCAGCAAAATGCCCGCAGATAGGAAGTTATCTCTGGCTAGAACCCAGTACGGAATACAATGGTGACGCTTTCTTAACCGGGAAAGATTTATCTTTTGGCAGTCAGCAGGAGTGTTTTCAAAAAATACGAGATATTTTAAAACAACTAGATATAGCTGTGACCGATGAATACACTTGCTATACCATAGAGCATGAAGCGATGAGTCGGGTAGCACAGGAATACCGAAATAAAATGACGAAACAAGCACAAGAGGCAGGGGTTTTGAACGAAGATGGGACCTCCATGACGGAGGATGAGGTTATGGCGGGATTTCCAGACCCCAATTATACGGAGAATGATGATTGCTATTATTTTAAAATGTTCGCCTCTGTTAACGGTTTTCCTATCACGTGGGTAGAAAACGGAATTGTAGAAAATGGAGGGTTTATGCCAGGCTCTATGATTACGGCAATCTATTCCAAAGATGGTATTGTAAGTTTGAATTGCAGTTATATTTATCAGATGAAAGGTGAAAAAGAGGCTGTTTCTGGACTTGATTTAGAAGAGGCTATTTCTGCATTAGACAGCAAATACAATTCCGTTATACCTGATGGTAAATATGAAGTAGAAGACATCTCCTTTGAGTATGTACCGATTTCGGAAGGTGACAGTATCTCAGTGGAACTCACCCCAGCATGGCGATTTCAAATGAAGCATACCGTTGAGGTTTCTAAATCAGATGGCGATGAATCTCGTGCGGTTGATTTGTATGAATATGTTTTGATAAATGCAGTAACTGGCAAAGAGATTTTAAAGGATGTGGGAACTATATGAAAAAGTTCTTTTTCCTATTTAGAAGTGTTATGCAACGCATCTTTCTTTCCAAAGGTTTTTGGGGAGCTGCTGCGGGGATTGCAGGGATGAATCTACTGGGGGTTTACCAAGAGGTTTCTGTGATTGGAAATGGGCAGACCTCAGTGCTTTATCTATATGAAATTTCTAATTATGTGAATTTCTGGGTCCTGTACTTACTGTTTGCAGCGATTCCAGGAGCGTCCTTGTTTTGCATCGACTGGGAAAATCGTTTTTTCCGAGCTTCCATTATTCGATGCTCTAAACGCATTTACGGAGCAGCTACTGCCTGTGCCTGTTTTATTTCATCAATGCTCGTAGTTTTGTTGGGAGAGTGGTTGTTTCTATTTGTACTTAGAATTCCGTACCCGTTCTACTTAGAACAGGACGCTATTGCATTTGGTTTAGATACCTCTGTTTTCTCAATCTTTATGGGGGAATTTGAGATTTTAGGTTACTTTTTGTTTGGAACTTTTGTCAAAGCTTTTTGTGCGGGTTTCTTTGCCATGTTCTCTCTGTGGCTATCTACGAAAATCCCCAATATTTTTGTAGCTTTGACAAGTCCAGTTATTCTGTATTTTTTGTGGGAGAATCTGGCTGTGATTTTGAAATTTCCAAGTCAATTGCAGATTTCTACTGTGGCAAAAGGCCATCTTTTTATAGCCGGCAGTTTCTGGGAAACCTTGCTTTATCCTCTGTCCTTATTCGGACTATTGGGGTTGGTATTTGGAATCTTTTTCACAAATAGTGAGAGAGAGGTGGTAGAGAATGGATAAGATACGGGAAGCGCTTTTTATTTCAAGCAACAACTTCAAAAAATGGGCGGTTAATCCGCGCATTTATATTGTGCTACTTCTGCTGATCGGTTATATTACCATGATGTTAAACTGTGTCAATGATTTCTGTAGCAAATCTGGCTATAAAATAACTCCGTGGGTATTTCCGTTTTTTATTGCGCAGCCCTACTCGCTATTAATGATTCTATTAGGATTGATATTATTGTTCTGTGATGCTCCATTCATGGAAAGCGAACAGCCCTATATTATCATGAGATCTGGGCGAGAAATTTGGACTGCTGGCCAAATTTTATATATCGTATTATCCTCTGCTATTTTTTTTGCCATAGTAGAGCTTCTTACCATTTTGCTGCTCCTTCCAAATCTGTCTTATGAGAATGACTGGGGAAAAGTGATCAACAGCTTTGCACAGAATGGTGCTAGTCGGTATGGCGTGGTTTTTCCGTTTGATTATACAATTGTTAGCAATTTTAACCCGTTGCAGGCAATGGTTATCGAGTCACTTTTATGTTGGTTGATGGGAATGTTTGTTGGTCTTTTGATGTTTGTTTTAAACCTTGCGGTCAGTCGGAGCGCCGGAGTCATTGCCGCAGCAGCTTTCGCCGTTTTTCCCCTTTTTATTAAACGGAATAATTTTCAGTTGCACTATTTTTCTCCGGCTTCGTGGACATCTCTTTCTGTAATCGATTTTACTGGTGCTACCTCATTTCCTTCCCCTTTGTATGTTATTTTGGGATACGCTCTGTTGATTGTGTTTTTGATAACGATGACAATGCTACTCATGAGACGGCGAGATATAGATGTGCTGAAAACCATTTAATAGGAGGGATTACAGTGGAGCCTATGATTGTTCTGGAAAATGTAGTAAAAAAATTTAAAGATTATACTGCTTTGCGTGGGATTTCTATTTCATTTGAAAAAGGGAAAATTCACGGAATTATTGGGCGAAATGGATCTGGTAAAACGGTAATGATGAAATGTATCTGCGGGCTGATGCATCCGGATAGCGGTAAAATTACGGTAAACGGAAAAATGATTGGAAAAGAAGTAGACATTGCAAATGATATCGGCGCAATCATTGAGGCACCAGGTTTTTTGCCAAATTACAGTGGTTACCGTAACCTGAAATTTCTCGCAGATATTAAACGAGTGATTGGAAAGCAAGAAATTTATGCGGCTATGAAAACAGTAGGACTTGATCCTGATAATGGAAAACACGTTGGAAAGTATTCCTTGGGTATGCGTCAGCGTTTAGGATTGGCACAAGCTATTATGGAAAATCCCTCTATTCTCATCCTGGATGAACCGATGAACGGATTAGACAGAAAAGGAGTGGAGGAGATGCGGGATTTACTTGTTTCTTTTCGAGAACAAGGAAAAACCGTTCTGCTTGCCAGTCATAATCGGGAGGATATTGACATTCTTTGCGATACAGTGCAGGAAATGGAAGATGGTAGCTTTTTATGATAAGTAAGATTTTTTGCATTATTTTCTCAAACAGATAGTTTGAGGTCGCTACCAATTGAATATAAATTTGACGAGTCCGCCCCACTCTCCCTATGCCGTTCTTCAATTACAAGAAAGCCCTCCCGGACAAGATCCCGGAGGGCTCTTCTTATAGTGCTCTCGGACATCTTCAACTCCCGAGCCATGGTGGGAATTGCCGGCCAGCACACACCTTTCTTGTTAGCTCTGCCCCGCAAGTAGAGATACACTGTGATGGCTCGGCTGGGCAGTTCACTCTGGTAAAGTTTCTTAAGGTCTGTCATCTTCCCGCTCCTTTCCCGGAGGTGTTTTGCGCCTGGCCGGGGCGCTGGCGTGAACTTTCATGTCTGGCTGCGCTCCCTGACTTGCCTGTGGAACGTGTTCCCGTGGGTCAAACTGTGCCAGGGGAATCTCTTGGACTTCGGGCAGTTCTTTCTTCTTTCTGGGGGGTGGTGGGAACTTCTCCCGAATGGCTTTCGCCAGGGTTTTCTTCCCGGCGTAGGCCACAGGCCGGTTGCCTTTGTCCGGAACCGTGTACGGCTCTCCAAAGGAGATCCCCCACTGGAAAAACAGCTTCAGCTTTACCTTCATGGGGTAGGCACCGGTTTTCATCACGATGAACTGACCCTTGGGCATGGACTTCAGCTCGTCCGGGGTCATAAGGGGCCGCTCGATCATCTGCAGGGACTGAGAGCCACTGTCCTTGCCCTTGCTCACCGATCCGCTCTGCACCGTCCGGCTGCCCAGGGATTTGCTCATCACTTGGGCAGTTTCGCTGTTGGGGGCAAATCCGCCGAAGATGGTTACCTGGGTGTTGTCCACGATGATCTCCGCCCCCTCCTTGCCGTAGTTTTTCTCCAACTGTCCCAGGCTCTGGATGATGGGGACAATGGAGAGCCGCCGGGACCGGCTGGCGGAGAACATCATTTCCGCACTCTCGATTTTCGGTAGCGTCCCAAATTCGTCAGCGTAGAACACCGCACGATTGGGGAGCTTCCCGCCGTTGTCATCGGCTACCGC
>OGPH01000605.1_pt1 | contig 35617 bp, 29 predicted proteins | sample 1552891 | NCBI WGS metagenome assembly OGPH01 (sample SAMEA2580272, study PRJEB22360) | human gut metagenome | biome: human gut; feature: human-associated habitat; material: faeces | place: Denmark | collected 2008/2010 | reverse complement strand
TTTTCACACGAGGAGGTCTTCTATGGCTCCCCAGCCAACTGTTCCTACCTGTTCGGTTTCGCGCGCGGGTCGCTTGCGCGCGTTCTTCGTTCTGATAGGGCTGGTCGCCCTCTGTCTTCTGGCGTTCCGCTCGCCGGCGCTCGCCGAGGAGGCGCAGACTGACCCGGCTGCCGACGCGCCTACGCCGCGTGCGGCGATGGACGTGACCGACAAGGTGTCCGTCGGCGGCGTCAAGCTGCAGAAGAAATCGGGCGACAGCTGGCTGGACATTCCCGCTGGCACCACGCTGACCAGCGGCGCGTACGTGCGCATCTATATCGACTGGAGCATTCCCGATATGACGGACGTGCATGCGGGCGACACGTTCACGTTCACCGTCAACGGGGATGATCACTTCCTGGCCAGCGATTTCGGCCCGGGCCGCTCCAACGCATCGGCGCTGACGAATGTGCTGACCGCTGCCGACATCATCGCGCCCACCAGCATGAACGGGATCGTCTGCAATATGAGCCCGGCGGCGCCGGTGCCGATGCGCACCAGCGGAATCGGCAGACCGCGCGATTCGAACATGGCGGACGCGGCGATGAGGAACGCCACCAGCGGCGTGCCGATGATGAGAAAAAGGTAATGCGCCGAATGGTCGCGTCCATCGGCGCTGTTGGCGTCAATGGGACTGCCGCCATCGGCGTGGTGTCCCCGTCCGGTGCCGTCATGAACCGTGCCGGTGTGATGTCCCCATGACATTATGACGCTCCTTGAATTGCCGGCATGGGCTGTCGGTATGGGATGATGCCGCCATATCGTACCACGGTGATAATGGTTCCCAATGCAAAAAGGTGCCGCCTCTCGTCTTGAGAAGCGGCACCCTGCATACAAGTCCCTGCTGAGGCCATGTCACTGGTCTTGGCGGCTGGTTCGCGTGGATTGACCCATCACGCATCGGGTCGCGGGTCTACCGCGGCTTCACGTATCCCTTGCGCGCGGCCTTGACCAGACTGTGCGGCACGTGCACCACCTCGCCATCGGGCATGTGCACGGCGATCAGCTGTGCGGCCTGCGCCTTCCATTGTGACCTGCGCGCATGCGTGTTCGCGCGCGACGTTCTGACTTTCGGCAGTGCCATCAGCCTTGCCTCGCTTTCCAGTGGGGGTTCTTCTTGTTGATCACATAAAGATGCCCGCGGCGGCGCACGACGTACGAGCCGTCCTTGCGCGCCAACGAGCGTATCGACGATTTGACCTTCATATCGTTGCTCCGTTTCGTGTTTTCGATGGGTTTATGCAGTGTTGATGTATGGGCTGCGCCGGTCGGCCGACCACCCTCAGTCCCGCTTCGCGAGCCAGCTCCCGCCAGCGGGGGGCTTCCGTGTAGCGGGTGGGGGGGTGGTTCGCGCATTGGGATGCCGGCATTCGCCGGCCCTGTCAGCTCCGTCCGTAGCGCTTGTTGAATTTCTGCACTTGGCCGGCCGCGTCGAGCACGACGTTGCGGCCGGTGTAGAACGGGTGGCTGTAGCTCGACACCTCCACGTTGACCAGAGAATAGGTGTTGCCGTCCTCCCATTCGATGGTCGGCAGGCTCGCGGCCTTCGCGACCAGCGTGGACCGCGTGAGGAACGCCTTTCCGGTGGACCGGTCGCGGAATACCACGTACCCGTATTGAGGATGGATGTTGTCTTTCATATGATGATGCCTTTCTGGTGATGCCTTTCTGATGATGCGATGTTGGTGCGCCGCGCTGGATCACCAGCTGCTCTTCACCACGCCGGGAAGCTCCCCGCGGTGCGCCTTTTCCCTCAGGTTGATACGGGACAGTCCGAATTTACGGTTGAAGGCGCGCGGTCGGCCGTCGATGCTGTCGCGGTTGCGCAGCCTGGTCGGGCTGGCGTCGCGGGGGATCGCATGCAGTCGGCGCATTGCCTCGGCGCGTTCGTCGGCGGTCAGGTGCGGGTTGACCGAGTCCCTTTTGCACTGTGCCCGTCGCTGCGCGTATTTGGCGACGATCTGCTCGCGTTGCAGTTGCTTGTTGATTTTGCTGGTCTTTGCCATTGAGGCTCCTTGATGATGGCTGTGTGCCGAGATGACGCTCGGGCGGCCGCGGTTCGTGCGGGCCGTCGGAACGGATTCAGCGGGTCTCGTGGAATGTGACCCGCTTGCGTACGACCGGGTCGAGCTTCGTCAGTTCCAGACGGTCCGGCGTGTTGCGGCGGATGCGTGCCAGGGCCGCTTCGATGCCGATGCGGTCGATGGTCTTCATTCCTTTGACACTGACGGTCAGCGTGACGTGACGGCCGAGCGAGGGAACCCAGTACCGCTTGGTCTGCAGGTTCGGGTTGAAGCGTCGGCGTGTTTTCCTGTGCGAGTGGGATACACGGTTGCCCGTTGAGGCGCGCGTGCCCAGAATTTGACATTGTTTGGACATGGATGCCAATATATCATAATGATAATCATTATCAAAAAGAAAGGCGATCATGAGTCATCCGACATTGCAATCACGGGGAAACGCGGATACGGCGGTGGTGCTGCTGACGGGCGCCGATCGGCTGAGTCTGGACTCCGTGGCGTTCTCCCTGGCCGACTCGTATGCGTCCGTATGCGCGATCTCGTACGATGTGCGCCCGAATGACGAGGCGGATGCCGGTCTGAGCATCGTCAGGCGTGTCAGCCGCCCGGTGGGGCAGGGCGTCGGGGTGGGCGACGCGGAAATCTTCGATCTGTCGGATTGTTGTCTGAGCTGCTCGGTCAAGCACGACGCGGGCGGGACGCTCGCCTCTCTGCGAGGTCAGGCCCGTGTGTTCCTGGTGAGTCTTCCGGTGGGACTGGAGGCGACGCCGGTCGCCCGGTATCTCGAAGACATGATGCGCCTTGATTCGTGGGGTGATGGCATGGGCGTCGCGGCCGTGGTCAATGCGGTCGGTCTGGACGAGTTCGAGGAGCGGTTCTTCGACGACGACCGTCTGTGCGTGTATGGCACGGGTGACGAGGATGGCGTATTCGACGAGCGGTCGACCGGCGCGGTGGTGTCGCGCCTGATCCGGGAGGCGACGCATGTCCTTGAGCTGCCGGTGGTCGGCCGGGGCTGCCTGTCGCGGCATGTGGATGCCGACGGCGAATGCGCGTGCCGCGACATCATCCGCGCCGTGGCCAGACGGGACGCCGTGGTGGTCGAGGATGCCCATGAGGCGGACCTGTGCGACATCGCCGGCCTGTATGAAGTCGAGTCGTCCGTCGGTGCGTGATCGGCCGCGCGACACGCCCATTTGATAACGATAATGATAATAAATCTCAATAACGTGTATACTGTGAACCGAAAGAACGGGAGAAAGCCCGTCATCATCCGGAGAGGAACGGAATAACAAATGCAGATTTCATCTATCATCAGGCGCGCCGTCGCGGGTGTGGCGGCCGCCTCTATGCTGGTGGCCGTCGTGGCATGCGGAACGAGCAAGGACAACAAGACCGCCGGGGGAGAAGGCGGCAGCGGCACCATCGAAGTCGTCGCCAGCATCAACCAGTGGGGCTCCGTCGCCAAGGACCTCGGCGGCTCCCACGTCGACGTCACCAACATCATGACGAAGACCAACGTCGAAGCGCACGACTACGAGCCCACCAGCCAGGACGTCGCGAAGTTCGGCACCGCGAAGGTCGCCGTCGTGAACGGCGCCGACTACGATCCGTGGGCGTCCAAGGCCGCATCCGCGACGAAGGCCACGCTGGTCACCGCAGCCGAAACCGCCGGCATCAAGGAAGGCGACAACCCGCACGTCTGGTTCTCCGCCAAGGTGCGCAACAACACCGCCGACGCCATCACCGCGGCCTATCAGAAGGCCGACCCGAGCCACAAGGACGACTACGCCAAGCTCAATAAGGAATGGCACGCCAAGGAGGATCAGCTGGAAAGCAAGATCAAGGACGCCTCCGCCAAGACCAAGGATGTGCCGTACGCCGCGACCGAATCCGTCGCATGGTACCTCGCCGACGACCTGGGCATGAAGGACGCCACCCCGACCGGCTACGCGCAGGCCTCCGCCAACGAGAGCGAGCCCACCCCGTCCGACATCAAGGCGTTCCAGGACGCCCTCAAGGGCGGCTCCATCAAGATGCTGGTATTCAACACGCAGGAAGCTAACTCCACCACCGATCAGATCACCGGTGCCGCCAAGAGCGCCAACGTCCCGATCGTCGAGCTCACCGAGCAGATGCCGAAGGAATACACCAACCTGCTCGATTGGATGAGCGCCCTCGTCGACCAGTTCGCCAAGGCGTGATGCCGGCGCGCTGATTCTATCTCTATCTATATCTCCTTCAACGGCGGGGCCTTCTTGCGGGGGCCTCGTCGCTTTTGCGCATGGAGGGGCATCATTCCGTGAGGGGCTCTTCGGAGCAGTCTCCGATTGCTTCGCGACGGGCTCCGGGGAACGAATCATCCGATTCGGCCGGGCTGGAATGGCGTCATTTTCACGATGTGGATGCCGTTTCGTCTGATGGATGATCTGGCCGTCACTGTGCGCGGGTACCGTCACCGTGCGAGGGCTCGCACAGTGACGCGGGCGGTAGAAACCCTTATTTTCCAATGATTTCCGTGACGCAGTCACGCTGCGAGGGCACGCACGGTGACGGTACCCACGCACAGTGACGCTTGACCCGTGTAACAGTTGAGCTCGTCCGCGATGGAACTGCGAAATCCCGCCGGACGCATATACGGGCAAGATGATGGACACGCCGACCGTATCCGGATTCACGCGGCGGGTGCACGATCATCGTCATCGGCCGAACATGCGTCTTATGGGAGACACGCCAAAATGCGTCGCAGGGCTGCCGGGGAGGACGGTTGGGATGGTGAAATCCTGCGATTGTTGTTTTTTATGCGTGGCAACCCTGCCGTGCACACAGGCGCGTCACGGCGATTGTCCGGAACCCATGAAAGGCCGGATGGCCGGCTACCGCTGCAGTGTGCGCAGCATGCCCATGGCCTCCTTCGCCGTCAGGGACGGCACGTAGGCGCGGACGACCGCCAGTCCGATTTGGGCCAGCACGGCCGGATCGGGATAGCAGATGTACACCGGCTCCTCGGTCGGCTGGAACTTGCGTTTGAAATTGAACAGCGAGTGGAATCCGTATGCGGGTTCCATCCAATCCGCCACGATCTGCAGCGCATGCTGCAGCATGACGGTGCCGGTATCCATATGTCCGGTCTCGTCGGCATTGTCGCGCTGCGGGTTCATGCCGGCCAGCGGCGCGGCGGACAGGCTCATGAACTCGACGGCGCACTCGGGGTGCTCCAGCCCCTCGTCACGCAGCCGCTCCGCCATGCGCGCGATCAGGAACTCCATGATGCCGTTCGGACTGTCGGTGCGATGCCGCATAAAATCAAGCGTCCAGCCGATGATGCGCCCGTCGCGCCACGTCGGCAGCCAGCTGGTCACGCCTAGCACCGTCCCCTCGGCGTCGATCGCGTACAGGATGCGCACGCGCGGGTCGTGCAGCTCCTCGACGCCGCCCAGCGTGAACTTCATCTCCGGCAGTGCCTTGAGCTGCGCCCACTGCTCGGAGATCTCCTCGATCTGTTCGCGTATGTCGTTCGGGGCTTCGTTGAAGGTCGACATCACGTCGCTGATGCCGGAACGTTTCGCCTTGTTGATGGCGGTGCGGATGTCCTGCCATTTCTTGCCGGTCGTCTTCCATTGCCGGGGATCGACCACCATCTCGCTGCCGACCTCCAGCGAATACCAGCCCATGGCGGCAAGCTGGTCGCGCTGCTCGCGATGCACGCTGTATAGCACGGGCGACCATGACTGCTGCATGCTGAAACGAGCGAACTCGCGCAGGTCGGACGACCATTCGCCACGGTCGCCGAACGGGCCCGTGGTCGTCAGCGCGATGCCGTGGATCACCCGGTATGCCATGGCCGACCGTCCGGTGGCGGAGAACCAGTAGTGGTTGCCCTCCCACGTGGTCATGAAGCTCATCGACTCGCCATCCAGCTCCACCAGGCGGCCGGCGTTGGCGCGGGCGCGTCCGTCGACCAGCAGGATCTCACGCATCCATCGGACCGCGACGACCAGCACCACGAGCCAGAAGACCAGTCCCACGGCCTGATCGACCACCGATGCGGCCACGGTGCGCGGCAGGAACGACGGCCTGCTGCGGTTGAGGAACCCGATGGGAATGAACCGTGACGGCAGCTCATGCATCAGGCCATGCCATGTCGCCGGAGGCCGGAAATCGCCGGGGCGCAACAGTCCGCAGCCCAGATACGCCGCGATGCAGACGGCCAGGGTGATGACGACCGCCGCGCTGCCTCGCCGCAGACGCCCCGCGTCCGTGCGGATCGGGAAGTGGTGCATGGAGCAGGCGACGGCGATGGCGAACACCATTGGCAACAGCACGTTGGCGATGCTCGCCGGAATCGCGCCGTGCAGCAGCAGGGAACGCAACCCCTGCGGCGCGTGGGACAGAGGCGCCACGAAATAGTACAGCATCGCGATGCAGGATTCCCCCAGCCCGACGATGATGAACGCCCACGCGGCGAGACGCCTGCCACGATACAGGCCCCAGGTCATGATGAGCATCACCGCGGTCGGCAGCAGGGAACGCAGGACCGCCCCAGGCATGGACACCCGCAGCAGATTGAACTGGAAGAAGCAGTCGGTGCGGGCCATGCCGGCAAGGCAGGAGGCGAGCTTGCCGTCATCGGGTGAGGCCGGGCTCATAATCAGTCCCAATGAGCTCAACGGGCCGATATGGGTTGGTGAGGAGATCGCAATGATCGGGCCGAGCGTGAGTACCAGCGCGATGGCCGCGAACACGCGACGGGTCTCGTACGACGTGCTCAGCTGCCAGTGCAGCGGATCCGCCGCCGAAGCGTCGTCCAGCTGTCGGACGGTCTTCCGCTTGGATGTCAGCGCGCCCAGTACATGGCCGAATCCCGCCGCCGCGAGCAGGCAGTAGTCACCGGGATTACCGCTGAACATCACAACCATGATTATGGACACATAGCCGATCAGACGGATGCGCCGCCTCCACAGGCGGCGGGTGAACGCGCTGGCCGCCATCATCGCGCCCACGCCCAGCGTCAGCGGGCTGAGCGCGAAACGGATGCGGCCCACCACCGGAGTGCCCTGCAACAGTTGGGCGATGCCTCCGCACAGCAGCAGTCCCAGGGCCGTTCCGGCGAGCGTGCAGATGAAGGCCGCCGTCAGGGTGCGGCGGCGACCCAGCAGCGTCTCGGCGATGGAGAACATCACCAACAGCGCGATCGTGTCGACGAGCAGCTGCAGGATTCCGCGTGTCAGCAGCAGCGTGGCCAGCAGATGCAGCAGGTTGAACTCCTGCAGGCTGGTGCGCAGGCTGCGCAGAGGCAGTGGACGGCCGGCCAGCGCGAAGCCGATCCACATGGCGATGTTGAGCCCCGCGAACGTGCAGGACAACGTCACTGCGAGGCGATGCCCGTGAATCCAGACGCTCACGTCCTGCACCAAGGCATGCATCCTGCCGTGGGTACGGCATTTGCGGCGGCTTTCTTTGCCGCTCTCCGGTTCGACTTGCGTGTCGCTCATTGCAGAACCTCGATTCTCGGATAGTCGGACCATGTCAGGCCCGTTTCGCCCAGACCCCAGCGGTGCGCGCACAGCCAGGGGACGGCCGCCTCCAATGTCGCGTTGACGGAATGCCAGTCATGGCCGGTGTCAGGCACGACGATCTTCACGACGTGCATGCCGGCCTTGACACCGGCCTGGCCGTTGACGATGACGTTTTTTATGGATCTCGCGTCGCGCTTGCCCGCCCCCAGAATCATGATCTGGTTGGAAGGCGCGTGGTCGGCGATGGCGTTGGCCGGCACTTGAGCCTCATAGGCGCTGCGGTCGCCGTTGAAATATTCGGCGACCATATGCTCCACGGATCCGGCGGTGGGCTTCAGCTCGCCGTCCACGGCGATGATGGAGCCGAATATGTCCGGGTGCCGCGGTCCCAACTGGGTGGCACACGTGCCACCCTGCGAGAACCCGCCGATCGCCCAATCCCGCGCCTGCCGGGACACGGGCAGATGCGCTTTGATCCACCGTGGCACGTCGACGGTCAGATACGTCTCCGCGCGTCCGACCTTGGTCGTGTCGGCGCACAGGCTGTTCACCGTGTTGTCGCCGTTCTGGTCGGGCGAGATGACGATGGGCGCCAGACCGTGATGCGCCTTCGCATACTGGTCCAGGATCGCGGCGATGCCGCTGGCCGAGAACACGCGGTCCGGATTGCCCGGCTGCCCGGCGAGCATGACGAGTACCGGCAGCTCTGGCGGTGTGTCGCTCAGAGCGGCTGGCGGCATGTAGACGGCCGCGGTACGCGCGCGGAATCCGGAGGCTGTGTTGGATATGTCCACCGAATAGACCTTGCCGTGCGCGGCGGCGGGCGGCAGTTTGCCATCGAGCACCTCGCGCAGCCATTCATCGACGGTCAGGGTCCCCTTCTGCATGTGCGACGTGCTGAGCGGATGATATGACGAATAGCCGATCAGCGAGCCGATGGTCTGATACTCCCCGTAAATCGAGTCGATACGGAGCGCGGTGGAGACCAGCACGAATGGGATGAGCACCGCGGCCATCAGGCGCCGGGCGCGCCGGGCGTGCACGATGGTCGTCACCAGCAGTCCCAACAGCGCGCAGCACGCGGCCGCAGCCATGATGACGGGCCAGCCCAGCGATACGCCGAATACCATGAATTTTTCGGAAAGCAGCCACATGACCAGCAGGCCGAAGCCACCGCAGACAAGCATGATGGGCACCTGCCTCGCCAGCTTGGACCGATCGCTCCTGAAGACCTGCCACAGCAGCAATATCGCCACTCCCACGCCGACAATCACCCATATCGTGGTTGGCAACGGGCCTGAGACGAGTCGTATATGCAGCAACCTCGTCACCCAACTCGGCAACGATTCCATGCGATCATCCCCCTTGTAAGTGTCATCGGTCGATGTTACCCGGTATGACCCGGCGCCTTTCGTCCGTCTCAGGGATGATATTGCCCGATGCTGTATACGGGGCCCACTTATGCGGATCATGCGGGGCTCTTCCGCGCGGATTCCAACGGGCGGCGAGTGGCCCATACGGGTCTCAGACTGGTCTCATACGGGGAGATTCAGGGAAATATCAGTGAACGTGATGTACCATTGTCGTCGTTTCTTTACTAGAATGTCATTCGGTATTCATCATGGCGGCGCATGGCCGTTCCCTTCCGCGCGTGACGCGGCGGAAGAACCATGATGACGTGTATATGGCCGATAACGAATTGGGCATGGGTCGGATGGCGCCATGCGAATCACACGAAGTGCGGGTATATGAGCGACGAAATAAACGACAAGAACGACGACGGTACGAACGTGGCCGATGCCGTCAGTCCGTCCGGCGAGATCGAGGTGCTGGATATCAAGCGGGCCGACTCCTCTTCCGGCAGGAACGGCGGCAAAGGCGGCAGAAACGGCGGTCGCCGTGAGTATAAGCCGTTCCCCGGCTGGCTGTACGGTGTCCTGTTCGTGGTGTTCGACATGGCGGCGGTCGCTGCGCTGCAGTGGGGCGTCAGCCAGTCCGGCACGCGCGTGCAGCTGTCCAGTCCCGTCGTGGGCTGGGGTTTCGTGTCGAAGATGTGGACCAAGGGCAACTTCGTGTTCGTGCTGAACCTGCTGCTCATCGGCGCGCTGTATCTGGCGCTGCTCATGCTGTTCAACCGGTTCTGGATAGCCACGCCGGTGCTGCTGGCCGTGGCCATCATCGTGGGCGTCATCGAGCATTTCAAGGTGTCCATACGCTATGAGGCGATTCTGCCTTCCGACCTGGGCTTCCTCGGCTCGAATACCGGCAATCTGATGAGTTTCACCCCTCCGGGGGCCCATTGGATCATCCTCGGCGCACTCGCGGTGTTCCTGGTGTTCGTCGCACTGTTCGTGGTGCTCAACCATGTCGATGGCCGGCATGGTCGCATGATCCGTTTCGACAACAAGGGGTTGGCCGCCGGAATCCGTCTGATGGTGTTCCTGCTGCCGTCGTTGTTCTTCGGCCTGTACTGTGACCAGGTCAGCACCGTCGGCTCGTGGGCGAACGGTTTTTCCAAGGCCCTGGGCGACACTCCTTCGATGTGGGATTCCGTGTATGACGCGCAGCGCAACGGTCCGCTGGTCTCGTTCACCCGGCAGCTCAACCCGACGATCATGGATGAGCCGAGCGATTACAGCGAGGCCACGATGAAGGAGGTCGTCAAGAGGTACGAGGCCGCCGCCGAGAAGATCAACGCCTCGCGCACGAAGAACATGACCGATTCGACGGTGGTCTACGTGCTGTCCGAATCGTTCTCAGACCCCGCGCGCGTACCCGGTGTGAAGCTCAACAAGGATGCCATTCCGGAGGTCCGTGCCATCAAATCCGGCACGACCAGCGGTCTGATGCTGTCGTCCGGATACGGTGGCGGCACCGCGAACCTGGAGTATATGGGATTGTCGGGCCTGAGCATGGCGAATTTCGACTCGTCTCTGACCAGCCCGTACCAGCAGCTGGTATCGGGGCAGCATTGGACGCCGACGATCAACCAGATGTGGGGGGCTCCGAAGAACTCCATCGCCTTCCACCCGTATGAGCCGTCGATGTATTCGCGTGCGACGAACTACAAGAAGTTCGGATTCGCGCATTTCTACACGCTGCAGGGCGACGACATCATCAAGCATCGGGACAAGATCGACCGTTCCCCGTACGTGTCCGACAAGGCCACGTATCAGAGCGCGTTGGAGGACATCAGCTCGACCGATTCGAACCAGTTCATCCAGATCATCACGATGCAGAACCATATGCCGTACAACGACTGGTATGCCGACAACGAGTTCAAGGCCACCGCGGCCGACGGCGCCGATTCCCTCGGCTCCGACGAAGTGACGGCCATCGACACGTATGCGAAGGGCGCGAGCATCACCGATACGGAGACGAAGAACTTCCTCGATGAGCTCAACAAGCTCGACAAGCCGGTGACGGTCGTGTTCTATGGCGACCATCTGCCGGGCATCTACGAAACCGCCAGCCAGGATACGAACAATTCGCTGGCGCTGCATTTGACGGATTATTTCATATGGTCCAACAAGGCGTCCGGCTCGCAGGGCAAGAAGGTCGACAACAGCGTGTACTCGTCGCCGAACTATTTCGTGGCGCAGACTGCGGAGCACATGAACGCGAAGGTGTCGCCGTACCTGGCGTTCCTGACGCTCATGCACAAGAAGGTCTCCGCCATGGAGCCGCCGGTGGTCAACAAGATCCAGGGATGGGACCGCATCCCCGAGGGGCAGGATATCTATCTTGACGCGGCGGGCAACCCGATGGCCGAGGACGAGTTCGACGAGCAGACCAAGCAGCTGATGACCGATTACAAGCTCATCCAGTACGACATCACGGCCGGCAAAAACTATCTGAAAGACACCGACTTCATGGATCTGCCGTAAGGCCTCACAAAATAGCAATTGCCCCCGCTACTAGCGGGGGCAATTTCATAGGCATGCCATACACGGCTTTTTACCGCCTGAAGTGAGTTGTGTGGTGCAGATGCAAGGCGCGGAATGCGACGACGTACGATGGTACTTCGAGCGTTCCGCAACGCAGCAGATGCGCCGCACAACTCACTTCAGCGCTTTGGCACCGATGTCGTGGCGGTAAAACATTCCCTCCGTGTCCAGCTTGTCGATGATTGCGTAGACCTTGTCTTGGGCGGACTTGAGGTCGGGGGCGGTGGTTTCGATGAGGAGGACGCGTCCGGAGGAGGCGACGAGGCCTTGGTCGCTGTTGGAGACGCCGGCGTAGTAGACGTGGGAGGCGTCGTCGACGGGGATGGAGGGGATTTTGGCACCCTTGATGACGTTGACGGGGTAGCCGTTGGAGGCGAGGACGACGCCGAGGGTGGCGTTGTCGCTGTCCCAGGTGAAGGCGGGGGTGCCGCCGTCGAGGATGGCGCTGATGGCTGCTCCGAAATCGCTGGTGAGCTTGGGGAGGACGACTTCGGTTTCGGGGTCGCCGAAGCGGGCGTTGAATTCGATGACCTTGGGGCCGTCGGCGGTGGCGATGAGGCCGGCGTAGAGGATGCCGGTGAAGGGGGTGCCTTCGGCGGCCATGGCTTCGACGGTGGGGCGCACGATGGTGTCGATAGCGGTGTCGATGACGTCCTGGCCGATCTGGGGAACGGGGCTGTAGGCGCCCATGCCGCCGGTGTTGGGTCCTTCGTCGTTGTCGTAGGCGCGCTTGTGGTCCTGGGAGATGGGCATGGGCCAGAATTCGGTGCCGCGGACGAAGCTCATGAGGGAGAATTCCTGGCCTTCGAGGAAGTCTTCGATGACGACCTTGGCGCCGGCCTTGCCGAAGCGGTGGTCGATGAAGATATCGTCGAGAGCGGTGATGGCGGTGTCGACGTCCATGGCGACGGTGACACCCTTGCCGGCGGCGAGTCCGTCGGCCTTGACGACGATGGGGGCGCCGTGTTCGCGCACGTAGGCGACGGAGTCTTCGAGGTTGTCGAAGGTGCGGTATTGGGCGGTGGGGATGTTGTGGCGGGCCATCAGCTGCTTGGCGAAGTCTTTGGAGCCTTCGATCTGGGCGGCGGCCTTGTTGGGGCCGAAGGCCTTGATGCCGGCCGCGGCGAAGTCGTCGACGAGTCCTTCGATCAGGGGGACTTCAGGGCCGACGAACGCCCAGTCGTACTGGTTGTGCTGCATGAAGCTGATGAAGGCGGCGTGGTTTGATTCGTTGATTTGGGTGGTGCGGATGCCGTCCAGTTCCATGCCGGGGTTGCCGGAGGCGACGGTGACTTCGCTGACGCTGTCGCCGCGCAGCAGCGCGTGCGCGATGGCGTGTTCGCGTGCGCCCGAGCCGATGACCAAGACTTTCTGACCCATGATGTGTCCTTTCTTCAGGCCCCGCTGGCGGGGCTGTCCGTTGCAGACGGACTGGGGGGGGGCGTGCCGGCCACCCCCGGATTCGCTTGTGACCGCACTCCCCATCAGTGGGGAGTGCGGGAGTGGATGCTTACTTCAGCGTGATCTGCGTGCCGTCGGTGTCGGGGACGATCGTGCCGATCGCATATCCGGCTTCGCCGTTGTCCTTGAGCAGGGCGAGCGTCTCGTCGGCGCGTTCGGCGGAGACGGCGAGCACCATGCCGATGCCCATGTTGAAGATGTTGTACATCTCCTTGTGGTTGATGTCGCCGGCGCGTTCCAGGATGTCGAAGATGGGAAGGACGGGCCAGGATCCGAGCGTGATGTCGGCGGCGAGGCCGTCGGGGATCATGCGGGGGATGTTCTCGATGAAGCCGCCGCCGGTGATGTGGGCGACGCCCTTGACGACGCCTGCCTTGAACAGGGGCTTGAGTGTCTTGACGTAGATCTTGGTCGGGGTGAGCAGCACGTCGCCGAGCTTGGCTCCGCCGAGTTCGGGGAGCACGGTGTCGACGGTATAGCCGGCCTGCTCGAACAGGGCCTTGCGCACGAGGGAGAAGCCGTTGGAGTGCACGCCGGTGGATGGCAGTCCGATGAGCACGTCGCCGGCGGTGATGCCGGAGCCGTCGACGATGGCGGACTTTTCGGCCACGCCGACCGCGAATCCGGCCAGATCGTATTCGTCTTCGTCATACATGCCGGGCATTTCGGCGGTCTCGCCGCCGATCAGACCGGCTTCGGACTGCACGCATCCGTCGGCCACGCCGGAGACGACCTGTTCGAGCAGCGCCGGATCGTTCTTGCCGCAGGCGATGTAGTCGAGGAAGAACAGCGGCTCGGCGCCTTGGGCGGCGATGTCGTTGACGCACATGGCCACGCAGTCGACGCCGATGGTGTCGTGCTTGTCGACCATCTTGGCGACGACGAGCTTGGTGCCGACGCCGTCGGTGCCGGAGATCAGCACGGGCTCCTTGTAGCCGAGGGACGCGAGGTCGAACAGGCCGCCGAAGCCGCCGATGCCGCCGACGACGCCGGGACGGTTGGTGCGGGCGACGTGCGATTTGATGCGCTTGACGACCTCGTAGCCGGCTTCCACGCTGACACCGGCGTTTTCATATGCTTGTGGCATGACGTACCTTTCTTGGATGATGCTTGTTGGGTTGTGTCGGGATTGGGATTGGTCTGTGGTGCTGGAACGCCGTTATTGCTGCGTCGGCGCGGTGGTGTACTCGTTGCCTTCGTACTTGCTCTTGTAGAGCGCGAATTCGGGCAGACGGACACGGTCCTCGGGGGTGAGGGACTTGAGGAAGTCGGTCTCGTAGTCGTCGAGCGCGGTCGGGTAGTCGCCGTTGAAGTAGGCGACGCACAGTCCGCCGTAGGGTGCCTGCGCGTTGAGGCCGATGGATTCGACCAAGCCGTCGAGCGACAGGAAGGCGAGGGAGTCGGCGCCGATGAAGTCGCGGATCTCCTCGACGGATTTCTTCGCGGCGATCAGCTCCTTGGTGGTGGAGATGTCGATGCCGTAGAAGCACGGGTATTTGAGCGGCGGCGAGCTGATGCGCATGTGCACTTCGGCGGCGCCGGCTTCCTTGAGCAGCTGGACGATGCGCTTGGACGTGGTTCCGCGCACGATCGAATCGTCGATGACGATGACGCGCTTGCCGCGCACGACACCGCGGACGGCGGACAGTTTCATGCGCACGCCCTGCTCGCGCAGCTCCTGCGTGGGTTGGATGAAGGTGCGGGCCACGTACTGGTTCTTGATCAGGCCCATTTCGTTGGGCAGGTGCGCGGCCTCGGCGTAACCGGACGCGGCGGACAGCGACGAGTTGGGCACGCCGATGACCATGTCGGCGTCGACCGGGGATTCCTCGGCCAGGCGCGCGCCCATGCGCTTGCGGGCGGAGTGCACGTTCACGCCGTAGATGTTGGAGTCCGGGCGGGCGAAGTAGATGTATTCCATGGAGCAGATGGCCAGCTGCGTCTTGTTGGTGTACTGCACGATCTTGTAGCCGTGGTCGTTGACCACGATGATCTCTCCGGGGCGGATGTTGCGTACCAGTTCGGCGCCGACGACGTCGAGAGCGCAGGTCTCGGAGGCGAGCACGTAGGCGCCGTTCTTCATCTTGCCGAGGGACAGCGGTCGGAAGCCGTTCGGGTCGAGCGCGCCGATCATCGCGTCCTCGGTCATGATGAGGTAGGCGAACCCGCCGTGCACGGTGTTGAGCGCCTCCTTGAGCTTGTCCATGAAGGTCGGCTTGGAGGAGCGGCGGATCAGGTGCATGAGCACTTCGGTGTCGGAGTTGGAGTGGAAGATCGCGCCTTCGTCCTCCAGCTTGCGACGCAACGACACGCAGTTGGTGAGGTTTCCGTTGTGCCCCAGCGCCACGTCGCCGTCGTGGAACCGGAAGATGAACGGCTGGATGTTGTCGGTGGTGCCCGATCCGGCGGTGGCATAACGCACGTGGCCGATCGCCTTGTCGCCGGTGAGCCGTCCGATCTCGCGCTCGTCGCCGAACACCTGGGTCAGCAGTCCGAGGCCGCGGTGTCCGATGAGATGGCCGTGGTCGTTGGAGACGATGCCGGCGCCTTCCTGACCGCGGTGTTGCAGTGCGTGGAGTCCGAAATACGTCAGGCGGGCGGCGTCCGGGTGACCCCATACGCCGAAGATGCCGCATTCTTCGTGAATGTCTTCGAGTTCAGCTGACAAGCCAAAGCTCCTTCCAAAACATGGGAGACAGGGGATTCGCTACCTATCCACAGTACCAATCGGCGGCTACATCCGCGCTCGGGGGTGTGGCAGATGGGCCTCATGGGCGGCGACATACTATCGAACATATGTCTCATAATGATTGTACTCTGAAACGAAAGCGCGAAAGGGGGTGGTGACGATGGTCCGGGGCGAGCATGTGTATCTTGCCATAGACCTGAAGTCTTTTTACGCTTCCGTGGAGTGCCACGACCGTGGTCTCGACCCGCTGCGCACGCATCTGGTGGTGGCGGATGAGGAGCGTACGGACAAGACCATCTGCCTGGCCGTGTCTCCTTCGCTGAAGGCGTATGGCATTCCCGGACGCGCACGTTTGTTCGAGGTTCGGCGGCGCTTGGCATCGGTGAACGCCGAGCGGGCGATGCTGGCTCCCGGCGGACGGCTGTCCGGTGAATCCTGTGATTCCCGGGATCTTGAACATTCCCCGAGATTGAAGGCGTCGATGGTGATCGCCAAGCCGCGAATGGCGCATTATCTGGAGGTGAGCGGCAGGGTGTACGGCGTGTACCTGCGATATGCCGCGCCCGAGCACATCCATGTCTATTCGATCGATGAGGTGTTCATCGATGCCACGCCCTATCTGCGCGCGCTGGGCATGGGCCCGCACGAGATGGCGAGGGCCATCGTGCGTGACATTCTCGCGCAGACGGGCATCACCGCCACGGCCGGCATCGGCACCAACATGTATCTGGCGAAGGTGGCGATGGACATCGTGGCCAAGCACATGCCCGCCGATGAGGATGGCGTTCGTGTGGCGGAGCTTGACGAGATGTCGTATCGGCGACTGCTATGGAACCATCGTCCGCTTACGGATTTCTGGCGGGTCGGTCGCGGCTATGCCCGGAAGCTTGAGCATGCCGGCCTGCTGACCATGGGGGACGTCGCCCGATGCTCGATCGGCCGGGCCTCCGACTACTACAACGAGGATCTGCTCTACCGCATGTTCGGCAGGAACGCCGAACTGCTCATCGACCATGCGTGGGGCTGGGAGCCGTGCACGATCGCGGACATCCAATCGTATGAGCCGGATGCGCACAGCATCAGCAGTGGGCAGGTGCTCACCGGGCCCGCCGACTATGCCACGGGACGGCTCATCGTCAAGGAGATGGCGGACGCGCTCGCCTTGGATCTTGTCGGCAAGCGGGTGCTGACGAATCGTCTGACGCTCGCGGTCGGCTACGACATCGGCAGCCTTGACTCGACCAAACTGGATTCCTGCGCGGATTCGGCGATGAAACGGGCCTTCGATCAGGCGGGCAAGAGCTATCGCGGGCCGGTGTCCGTCGACCGGTATGGGCGGCGGGTCCCTAAGCCGGCCACCGGGTCGATCGGACTGGGGGAGTTCACCTCGTCTTCCACTCGCATCCGTGAGGCGATGACGATGCTGTACGAGCGCATCGTGGATCCGCGTCTGTTGGTGCGCCGGCTCACCGTCATCGCCGATGATGTGGCCACGGCGAATGAGCTTGCGGCCGGCAAACGCTACGAGCAGCTTGATCTGTTTTCCCGGATCGATTCGTCCGCGGAGGAGGGGGACGATGACCATGTCGGCATTTCGAACAGTGATGTGCGGCGTGAGCATGACATGCAGACTGCATTGCTGGAGGTCAAGAGGAAATTCGGCCGCAATGCCGTCATCAAGGCGATGGACATGGAGGACGGCGCCACCGGCCAGGACCGCAATCGGCAGATCGGAGGCCATCGTGCATGAGCGTATCGAGCGTATTGCGCTATCGGGCGTGAAAAGGAGTCCATATGGCATTACATGAGACGCATAAATATGACGACATCATCGATATGCCGCATCACGTGTCGCGCAGGCATCCGCAGATGTCCCGTCGTCAGCGGGCCGCCCAGTTCATGCCGTTCGCCGCGTTGACCGGCTACGAGCGGGTCATCGAACAGGCCGCATGCGATGCCGAGGCTGCCGTGGCCCGGGCCGACGCCGCCGGCGACACCGATTTCGGCGCCTGAAACGGGGCTTTACCCAAAGCTGATATTCACCCGCGTCGCGAGCGACGCAAGGATAATGGAATAGTCATCCACATGGTCATAGGAGGTTCATCATGATCGATCACATCGGACTGTTCGTCGCCGACGCCGCCAAGCGCGCCGATTTCTACGAGAAGCTGCTGGCGCCGCTGGGCTATGTCAAGAAGGCCGCATACCCGACTGCGGTATGCTTCGCCAACGACGAGGACGGCGACGGCATCTGGCTGGAATCGCCGAAGGACGGCAATCCGGTCGTGCCGTCACACGTCGCGTTCCGCGCCAAAACCGCCGACGCCATCAAGGCGTTCCATGAGGCGGGTCTCGCGGCCGGCGGCACCGACAACGGCAAGCCCGGTCCGCGCCCGAACTACGGGCCGGGCTACTATGCCGCGTTCGTCCATGATCCCGATGGCAACAACATCGAGGCCATGCTCAACGACTATCAGGCGTGATCCGACGGTTCCGGCCGGAATCATGCCGGTCAATGGTGCTGATGCTCCGGCGCGCGCGGTCGATGAAATCATCGACCGCGCTCCACCGGTAGTCGCAGGCGGATATGCCGAAGCTGATCGCGTATGAGGTTCCCGGCCCGCAGCCACGGGAGCGAATCCGGCTCGGCGGAACAGCATGTCGCCGATGCGTCCGTCGATGTCCTGCGGATTGCCCAGCAGGAACGGGCAGCGCTCCAAGGATGACAGGTCACCGGCGCCGATGGCGGTCTCATCCGGCGGTGTCCCGCCGCCGGCGAGATCCAGTCACAGCGAGTTCGCGATGATCAACACCATACGTTCCTGATAGAAATCCACCAGCTCCACGCCGGTCGGCATGCCGGTGAAATCCGCCACCGCCACATCGAGATTGCCGTCCGCCAGCCAATACCGCAATTGATCGTTGCGTCCATCAGTTGTGCTCCGGCGCATATCATTCGGCTGAGTCTGACGATTCGGGGTGGTCATTGCGCCGCTTATTCCCTGGTCGATTGCGGGAGCTGTTCCGCTTGCCACCATCAATACGCCGGCGAGCAGTCTTGCCGCGGCGCCGTTCCTGTATCTCATCCCGGTCTGCCGGTTGGGCGCGTCGATTGCCCGTCGCCGCCGTCCACGCCGCGATCGCGTCAGAGACCAGTGACCGTTTCATCCGCCATTTCAAGAGCGCCTGCGCTCTGGAAGGCCAGTCGGTAGGCTTCGATAAGCGCCGGCAGCCGCATCGAGGCGTTGGCCGGACTGGTGGAGGGGAGCGGAGTCATGCCGATGGTGATGCCGGTTGCGGCCAGTCGTGGTTCGATGAGTCTGCGATAGAGTTGCGCCGACTTCGCTCCGGTGGTGAATATGCGAGCGATCGGCGCATCGCGCAGCAGGGGCGTCAGATCGTTCGGCGTGGCGTTGCGGATGCTGGCGTCGCTGGCCCCGGTGATGTCGCAGGACGCGATGACATCCCACAAGGCGATATGGTGGCGCAGCGCGAATGCGCGGCGGGATTGCAGCGAGTCGCCGGTGACATCAGACGGATCCGCCGGGTCGGCGAACAACGCCTGCATCACCGGCCAGAAGCGATTCTGCGGGTGCATATAGTAGAATGCCGCCTTCCGCGATTTCGGACTGGGCATCGACCCCAGTATCAGAATCCGCGATTCGCTGTCCCACACCGGGCCGAACCCATGCTCCACATGCTCGCTCATATCCCACATTGTACGTTCCCCGCCAATCACGGCTCCGGCCTTCGCCCCTCTCCGCCGGGCAGCCAAATCGGTGGCAAAGCGCATGATGCGCGCCCCTGTATTCGACGAGTCTTGTGCAGACGGCGTTATCTTCGACTCGTCACCGCTGCCGTTCACGGTTGCTGTCAGGACATCGTCGCTGTCGTAAGGAGTGAATGTCGTTTTCATTTCGGTGTCATTTGCTTCGCGTGGTGAGAATGCGGCGCTGCATGACAACGTGGATCGGACGGCTTCGTGCAATTTCGCGGGAGATACTGGGAAATCGAACTTCTCGGTGATGTCATTGTCGTTCCCTTCTTATGTGGCTCGTGTTGATGCCGAACGGTGCATGATGGTTCGGCAACGTTGCCGGCACAAGGATCATAACCAAGCTCAGATATAGCATTATGTCGCAATATTTACGTTATAATTATTGTGTTGCTGATTGTGCATCGCTAATGTGTTGCATAACCGGTGAGAACCAGCTCGAATTCAGTCGACGACTGATGTCTCGTCGCGGTTTTGCCCATACATTTTGTAGACGTATGCCAGAACTGGATTGCATCAGATGCCACATGAATTGAGATGACGAGAGTATGAAAGAGAAAAGGTGAAAAATGGGCGCACGCGTCGACAAAGATGGCTCATCATTCAAGATGAGTCTGAAAGCAACAATCATTCTGGCGGTCGTCGTCGCCGTCATCTTTATGTTCGCCGGAGGATGGATTCGTGGTGCCATCACCAAGTTCTTCAATCCTCAACCGGAATTGACCAATGAAGTCGTCGTTAAGCAGCTGGAGAAGATCCAGGATCTTACCACGGCTAAGGAAACGGATTACGGCTTCGAGAAATACGAAGACGGTGGTATTGCGTTCCTGAACAAGAAGCAGTTCACGATGTTCTACACATACGAGGTGCGCGCGGGGGTCGATCTGGCCAAGGCCCAGATAAAAATCGACAAGGACTCCAAAACAGTGTCTATCAGGCTACCTGCACCGAAAATCCAGTCGGTGGCCGTCAATCCCGATTCACTGCGTTTCTTTGACAAGTCTGATTCCTTCTTTAACGCAGCGGATGTAGAGGACACTAAAGCTGCGATGGAAGACGCCAAGAAAAAGACCGAAGCTCGGCTAGACCGAACACAACTGCTGAAAATTGCCAATAAACAGGCTAAAGATGTCATCGAGCGCTTGTATGAGCCTACTGCTGAAGCCGGAATGTACACGGTGACCGTGACGACGACCAATCCCAAGTGATTGATACCCGATGACTAAGCACTTCGTGCACAGTATCACGTGCACGGTCACAACCCGTCATCAAACATGATACGAGAACACAGGAAATAAAGGTAACAATATGAGAGATATAGCACAAGGCCAACAGGTCTCGAAGAAGCTCCCCGCCAAGCAGCTCATTCCGTATGTGCTGTTGGTGGTCGGCGCAGTGGCGATGGCGGTGTCGTTCTTCCTGCCGTTCGCCTCAGCAAAGGGCGATTATGCAGAATACCTGAAGCAGTATGGTGATCGGGTATACACCGCGGAAGCCGGTCTACACAACAAGGATGTGGTGGGGCTGTCGCTGCTGACATTCCTGCGCATCTACATCGCGGGTCTCCAGTCCGGGAAGCTGCTCGGCGACATGTACCTGGAAGCTGTCATATGCATTACGCTCATGGCGGTCATCGCGGTGTCTTCGCTGCTTATTCTGCTGTTCGGAGTGTTGAAGAAGCCGATCGCGGCCATCGTATTCTCGGTGCTTGTTGTAGTCGCTTTCTATGCGCTGCGTTGGGATTTTGACGATCGTGGCGTACTGCCTTCCTCGCAGTATGGATACGGAATCGCTGAGTATATCTATCCGATTTCGTTTGTCGTGGTTGTCGTCGGGGCGATTTGGTTCATGGTCAGCCGTCACATCGCGAAGACCGTGCATCAACAACTGGCCAACAACACTGTTAACAGCGCTTCTGTTAACAGCGCTCCTGTGGCGAACGGTGCGGCGGTCGCAGAACCTGTCGCGCCCTCAAAGGCCGAGTAATTCATACCGCCGCGTATCGCGCGGAGGCCATACTTCATCAACAACAGACTGGGGCGGGAACCCGAGAAGGTTCCCGCCCCAGTTCGTTATCAGTCAGTCATCACCGTCACGCGGCGAAGTACTCGACGCCGGCCTCGAAGATCGGCTGGTACTTGTCGCCGGGCACATTGACGTACAGGCCATTGCCGGAGCGCTCCGAGTGACCCATCTTGCCGAAGACTCGGCCGTCCGGGCTGGTGATGCCCTCGATGGCGAGCAGCGAGCCGTTTGGGTTCACGGTCAGGTCCATGCCGGGCACGCCGGCCTCGTCCACGTACTGCGTGGCGATCTGTCCGTTGGCCTTGAGCAGGTCAAGCACCGGTTCGGCGGCGACGAAGCGGCCTTCACCATGCGAGATGGCCACGGTGTGCACGTCGCCCACGGCCGTGCGCGACAGCCACGGCGACAGGTTCGACGCGACACGAGTGCGCACCAGACGGCTCTGGTGACGGCCGATCGTGTTGAACGTCAGCGTCGGGCATTCGGCGGTCATCGGCACGATGTCGCCATACGGAACCAGACCCAGCTTGACGAGCGCCTGGAAGCCGTTGCAGATGCCGAGCATCAGGCCATCGCGGTTCTTGAGCAGGTCGCGCACGGCCTCGGTGACCGCGGGCGCACGGAAGAACGCGGTGATGAACTTCGCGGAGCCGTCCGGCTCGTCGCCGCCCGAGAATCCGCCGGGGATCATCACGATCTGGCTCTTGTTGATCTCGTCCACCAGCGCCTGCGTTGATTCGGCGACGGCGGCCGGCGTCAGGTTGTTGACGATCAGCGTGGTCACGTCCGCGCCCGCACGCTCGAAGGCGGCGGCGGAATCATACTCGCAGTTGTTGCCGGGGAACACCGGAATCACGACGTGCGGCTTGGCGACGCCGGCGCCCGTGTACACGGTCTTCTTCGGCGCGTCGAATGTGATGGTTTCGACGCTCTTGCCGGCCTCGTCGCTCTTGGAACGGTATGGGAACACGGATTCGATGCCGGACTCCCACGCCTCCTGCACGTTCGCCAGATCCAGCGTCTCGCCCGCCGCCTTGAACACGTACTCGGCGGTGGTGGTGCCGATCTCGCCGACCTCGACCAGGTTGGAGGCCACCGGGATTTTCTCGTTGTCCGCCAGCTCGATGATGAACGAGCCGTATGCAGGCTTGAACAGGTCGTCCGCGGCGATGCTCTCGTTGAGCGTCAGGCCGATGCGGTTACCAAGCGTCATCTTGAACAGCGCCTCGGCAGTCGCGCCGTAGCCCGGCGTGGAGACGGCCAACGCGATGTGATGCGACGGGTCGGTAAGCTCCTCGACCAGCGAGAACGCCTCAAGCAACGCATTCTTGTCCGGGGTCAGGCCGTCGGCCAGGTAACGCGGCGCGATACGCACGATGCGGTGGCCGGCACCCTTGAACTCGGGGGAGGTGGCGCGCTTCATGTTGCCTACGGCCACGGCGAAGGAGATCAGCGTCGGAGGCACGTCGAGGTTCTCGAACGAACCGGACATGGAATCCTTGCCGCCGATCGCGCCGGCGCCGAGGTCGACCTGCGCCATCAGCGCGCCAAGCACGGCGGCCGTTGGCTTGCCCCAGCGTTCCGGCTCGTCGCGCAGCTTCTCGAAGTACTCCTGGAAGCTCAGGTACGCCTTCTCGTGTTCGAAACCGGCCGCGACCAGCTTCGACAGCGACTCGACGACCGACAGGTATGCGCCGGTGAACTGGTTCTTCGACATGATGTACGGGTTGAAGCCCCACGCCATGGCCGAAGCGGTCGTGGTCTCGCCGAACACCGGGAGCTTGGCGACCATAGCCTCGTTCGGGGTGAGCTGCTTGCGTCCGCCGAACGGCATGAGCACGGTTCCGGCTCCGATCGTCGAATCGAAACGTTCGGACAGACCCTTGTTCGATGCCACGTTGAGGTCGGTGACGACCGCGTTCATGCGGTCGGCCAGCGAGCCTTCGCGCCACGAGGCGGGCACCTCGTACGCCTCCTGCTCCTCGACGCGCACGACCTGATGCTTGGAGGCGCCGTTGGACGCCAGGAACTCGCGGCTCAGGTTCACGATCTTGTCGCCGTTCCAGGTCATCACCATGCGCGGGTCCTCGGTCACGGTGGCAATCACCGTGGCTTCGAGGTTCTCTTCGCGGGCGTAGGCCAGGAACTCGTCCACGTCCTCGGCGGCCACGTCCACGGCCATGCGCTCCTGGGATTCGGAGATGGCCAGCTCGGTGCCGTCCAGGCCCTCGTATTTCTTGGGCACGGTGTTGAGGTCCACGAACAGGCCGTCGGCCAACTCGCCGACCGCCACGGACACGCCACCCGCGCCGAAGTCGTTGCAGCGCTTGATCAGACGGCAGGCATCGCCGCGGCGGAACAGACGCTGCAGCTTGCGCTCCACCGGAGCGTTACCCTTCTGCACTTCGGCGCCGTCGAGTTCGAGCGATTCCACGTTATGCGCCTTGGACGAACCGGTGGCACCGCCGATGCCGTCACGGCCGGTGCGGCCGCCCAGCAGGATGATTTTGTCGCCAGGGGCCGGGGTTTCGCGGCGCACATGGTCGGCCGGGGTGGCGGCCACGACCGCACCCACCTCCATGCGCTTGGCCACGTAGCCGGGGTGGTAGATCTCGTCGACCTGACCGGTGGCCAGACCGATCTGGTTGCCGTAGGAGCTGTAGCCGGCGGCGGCGGCGGTCACGAGCTTGCGCTGGGGGAGCTTGCCTTCCAGCGTCTCGGAGACCGGCACGGTCGGGTCCGCGGCGCCGGTGACGCGCATCGCCTGATACACGTAGGAGCGGCCGGACAGAGGATCGCGGATGCAGCCGCCGATGCAGGTGGCCGCGCCACCGAACGGTTCGATTTCGGTGGGGTGGTTGTGGGTCTCGTTCTTGAACAGGAACAGCCAGTCCTCGTCGTGGCCGTTCACGTCAACCTTGACCTTGACGGTGCAGGCGTTGATTTCCTCGGACTCGTCAAGGCCGGTCAGGACACCGTTCTTCTTGAGCCACTTGGCGCCGATGGTGCCCATGTCCATGAGGCAGACGGGCTTGGCGTCACGGCCGAGCTCGTGGCGCATCGCCAGGTAACGCTCGAAGGCGGCCTTGACGGTGGCGTCATCGATGGTCACTTCGTCCAGCTCGGTGCCGAACGTGGTGTGACGGCAGTGGTCGGACCAGTAGGTGTCGATCACCTTGATTTCGGTGATGGTGGGCTCGCGGCTCTCCTCGCTGAAGTACTTCTGGCAGAATTCGAGGTCGGCCAGATCCATGGCCAGACCGCGCTCGTCGATGAACTTCTGGCCGGCTTCGGCGTCCATCTCGTTGAAACCGGCGATGGTCTCGACCTTGCCGGGCACCGGCACCTGGGTCTTCAGGGTTTCCTTGGTCTCCAGGCTGGCCTCGCGGGCCTCGACCGGGTTGATCACGTAATGCTTGATGGTGTCCACGTCGGCGTCGGTCAGGTCGCCTTCCAGCGCGTACAGCTTGGCGGAGCGGACGGTCGGGCGCTCGCCCTGGGAGATGAGCTGGATGCATTCGGCGGCGGAGTCGGCGCGCTGGTCGAACTGGCCGGGCAGGAACTCGGTGGCGAAGACCTTGGCGCCGGCGAAGTCGGGCAGGTCGTAGGCCACATTGTCCACCTGAGGCTCGCTGAACACGGTGGGCACGGTCTGGTCGAACAGCTCCTGGGAGATGCCTTCGACGTCATAGCGGTTCACGATGCGCAGGGCCTTGAGGCCGGTCAGTCCGAGGATCGTGCGCAGTTCGCCCGCAAGCTGCTGGGCTTCGACATCAAAGCCGGGCTTCTTTTCCACGTACACGCGAAAAACCATGGAAATCCTTTCTTGAAATTAAAGACAATTGGCTCCCCTCGAGAGGGGAGCCAGATAATGCATTACTCGGCGACTTCGATGCCTTCGGACTTGGCGAGTTCGGCGAGGCGCTCCTCGATCTCTTCGTAGGCCGGGATGATGCTGCCGAGACCACGGCGGAACAGGTCCTTGTCAAGGTGCTCGACCTTGCCGGAGTGGTCCTTCTGGTCCCACAGACGGCAGGAATCCGGGGTGATCTCGTCGGCCAACAGCAGCGTGCCGTCGGTGGCGCGGCCCATTTCGATCTTGAAGTCGACCAGCTTGACGTCGATCTTGGCGAAGATCTCGATCAGGGCCTCGTTAATCTTGCGGGCCAGCGGGGCGATCTCGGCGAGATCCTCGCGAGTGCATACGCCGAGGGCCACCAGGTCATCGTCGTTGACGAACGGATCGTGCAGATCATCGTTCTTCAGGAAGTACTCAAGTACCGGCTCCTTGAGCGGCAGGCCTTCCTCCACGCCCAGACGGGAGCAGAAGTGGCCGGCGGCCACGTTGCGCAGCACGATCTCCAACGGGAACATGTTCACCTTGCGCACCAGCTGGCCGGTGTCGTCCACTCGCTTGATAAGGTGGCTGTCGATGCCGCGCTTCTTGAGCAGGTCGAAGATGATGGTGGTGATGAGGTTGTTCAGACGGCCCTTGCCGGTGAAGTCTTCCTTCTTTTCACCATCGCCAGCGGTGGCGGTGTTCTTGTATTCGACCCACAGAACCTCGGGATCGTCGGTTGCGTACAGTTGCTTGGCCTTGCCCTCGTAGAGCTTTTCCAGCTTCTCCATGACTCACCTTTCAGGAGTGGAATTTCTGGGTGAACTAACGGTAAAAGGGTACCAATCGAGGGCTACAACAACACTCAGCATGACGCTACGATGCGGCCGGCGCATCATACGTCGCTGCATCGAACGGCCATACGCTGTTGGGATGGCGGAGGCGGCCGTCATTGGCCAGTACGATCAGCTCGTCTCCGGTCGTGTAGCCTTCCGGCATGAAGGTATCTGCAGAAGCGCGTGTGAATACTCAGATGTTCGTCAATAGACGAAACATGACTCTTCGGCCATATACACACGATAATGGGAGTGACGAAATGGTACAAGGAGGTTCGTCATGATCGTTCATCCACGACCCGGACGGCAATAATATTGAGGCCATGCTGAGCTGATCAGGCCGTGGACTACTCCACGGTAATCGTCAACGCATCGGCCACGAGGCCGGCCTTGGCACGGGCGTCGGCTTCGGACTCGCCGACGGCCAGTGCCACGGCCATGCGGCGGTGGCCATGCACTTCGGGCTTGGCAAAAATGCGCAGGTCCGTGCCGGGTTCGGCCAGAGCAGCGGCCACATCGGTGAACTCGGCCTCACCGTCGCCGGCCACCACAATCGCATGGCTTGCCGCCACCGAGCCGGCCGGAATCGTGAGCGCCACATGCTTGGGGGTGATCGGCAGGCCGAGAATCGCGCGGGCGTGCAGCGCGAACTCGCTCAGACGCTGGGAGGCCATCGTCACCATACCGGTATCGTGCGGACGGGGGGAGACCTCGTTGAACAGAATCGAGCCGTCGGTGAGCACGAACAGTTCCACGCCGAATACGCCCCAACCGGTTTCGCCGGCCGCCTGAGCCTTGGCCACCAAGCCTTCAACGGCGGTACGTGCGATGTCGCGCGCCCGCTCGGCCTCACCATCGGGTTCGGTAGCCGGCTGCCAGGACTCGCGGTAATCGCCGGACTCCTGACGTTGGCCGATCGGCGTGCACGTCACAATGCCGGCGGACGAAGAAACAGTCAGTACCGTCAGCTCACGCTCCAGCGGGGCAAGCGCCTCAACGATCACGCGCGACACATCGCCCTCATCGGCGGCGCGACGGCCCTCCTGCGCTTCGGTCCAAGCGGCATCGATGGCGTCGGCGGAACGCACCACCGACTGGCCGTGACCAGACGAGCTCATCACCGGCTTGACCACGCACGGATAGCCGACTTCCGAAGCTCCGGCGCGCAGCTCTTCCAGCGAGCCGGCAAAACGATACGGTGTAGTCGGCAAGCCCAATTCTTCGTGGGCCAGTACGCGCAGGCGCTCGCGGTCCATGCAAATCGCGGCGATTTCGGCGCTCGGCACCACCTGGGCGCCCGCGGCCGCAACACCGGCCAGCACATCGGTGGCGATGGCCTCTACCTCGGGCACGATGATGTCCGGCTTGATTTCATCGAACAATGCCTGCAATTCGGCGGCATTCGCCATATCCAACGCGCGATATTCATGCGCCACCTGCTGGGCCGGAGCGCCGGCATACGAGTCAGCGGCGCACACCCACGCGCCCAGTCGCATGAGCTCGATGGCCACTTCCTTGCCCAGCTCACCAGCGCCCAAAAACAGCACGCGGGTGGGGTGCTTGCCCAGCGGTGTGCCCAGCGGGCGGTTGGCTGCGCGAGTTGCGGGGGAGACGGCGGAAGTCTCGGCGGGAATTGCGGGAGAGGAGGTGGAAGTCACGGCAGTATTTACGGCGTTCTCAGTCATACCCACATTCTGCCATGCCGCGATGATTTCGCCTATGCGGGGCTCGGATTCGGCGACGTGCGCTGCGGAGCGCGTGATTCAATATTGGGCAAAATGCGGCAGCCCATACCATTTCACACGCGTTCATGCAGCGCGGCCGACGCCATTGCAGCGCGGTGGTTTAGGATGGGGCAATGCGCGAAAACGGGATTGAAGAGAGCATTGATCGTCCTCTGACTATCGCTCTTGTGGTCGATACGGTGGGCAATCAGGGCAACGGTACCTCCAATTCGGCCTTGCAATGGGCTGCAGAATTGGAGCGGCAAGGCCATCATGTGAGGCTTGTCGGTATAGGGGCGCCCGAATATCCGGCGCGCGTGAATAAGGTGCCGCTCGTCTCGTGGGTGGCCGCCAAGCAGCTCATGCAATTCGCCGAACCCAGCGACACGTTGTTCCGCACCGCCTTCCAAGGCGTGGATGTGGTGCATATCTATATGCCGTTCAAATTCGGCCGTCGTGCCGCTAAAGTCGCCCACCAAATGGGCATTCCCGTGACTGCCGGATTCCACCTGCAGCCGGAGAACGTGCTGTATTCGGCCGGCCCGCTACGTCGCATTCCCGGTATTTCCAGCTTCCTGTACTGGCTGTTCAAGCACTGGCTGTACAAGCACATTGACCACATCCATGTGCCCACCGAAATGACCGCGAGCCTGTTGCGCGCGCACGGGTATAAAGCCAAGTTGCACGTGATTTCCAATGGTTATTCACCGGTGTATTCGCCGAAGAAGCCGGCCGATCCGGATGCCTCGGCTCCCGTGCCGTTCCGCGTCATCGCTTCCGGCCGACTGGCTAGCGAGAAAGATCAGATTACGCTGATCAAGGCGGTGTCGATGTCCCGGCACGCCGGCGATATTCAGCTGGTGATCGCCGGTACTGGGCCGCTCAAGCAGTATCTCAAGTTCCGCGCCGGGCGTTTGCTGGCGCGCAAGGCCGATATCGGATTCCACAAGCACGCCGATATGCCCGATTTGTTGCGTTCGGGCGATTTGTTCGTGCATTGTTCGATTGCCGACATCGAATCGGTGAGCGTGATCGAGGCGATGGCGTGCGGATTGGTGCCGGTGATCGCCGCGTCCGAACTGTCGGCGGCCAGCCAGTTCGCGCTGATCGACGAGTCGTTGTTCCCCGTGCGAGACGCGGCCCTGCTGGCCCGACGCATCGATTGGTGGATCGCACATCAGGCCGAGCGCGCCGAATGGGGCGAGAAATACGCCGAATACACCAAGGCGCATTATTCCGTGGAAGCCTCGGTCCACAAGTTCGTGGATATGGAACGCAAGGCGATAGGGGAATAGGAGCCTTCTCGTTTGCGGAGAGGTCTTTCCCTCAGTCCGCCTGCGGTGGCCAGCTCCCTCATCAGAGGGATCTACGAAAAAACCTCCCTCTGATGAGGGAGGTGGCATCGCGAAGCGATGACGGAGGGAGAGATTAGCGAAGGGTTTTACAACAACTCAATAAGTTGATCGACCTCTTCAGGCGTGGTGGCCCAGCTGGTGCAGATGCGCATCACGGTGTGCGTGTCGTCGGCCTTTTCGGTAAAGCCGAGCTTGATCTCGCGCTCCAGACGGTCGATGGTCGGCTGATCCATCGTCACGAAAATCTGGTTGGTGGGCGCTTCGAAAGTGAGCGTGTAGCCCTTGGCGCGCAGGGCCTCGCGAATACGATCGGCCGCCTCATTGGCGTTGCGGGCGATCTTGAAATACAGGTTGTCGGTGAACAAAGCGTCAAACTGCGCGCCCAGCACAAAGCCCTTGGCCAGCAAGGCACCGTGCTGCTTGATGAGGGTCAAGAAGTGCTTCGGCGTGTTGTGCTTGGTAAACACCACGGCCTCGCCGAACAGGGCACCCACCTTGGTACCGCCGATGTAGAACACGTCGGCGATGGTCGCCAGATCCGCGAGCGTCATGTCTGAGCCGGTGGTGGTCAGCGCGTAGCCGAGTCGCGCTCCGTCCACGAACAGCGGCATGTCGTACTTGTGCGCCACATCGGCGATGGCCTGCAACTCGGCCTTGGAGTAGATGGTGCCATATTCGGTGCTTTGCGAGACGTACACGGAGCCCGGGAACACCATGTGCTCGTAGTTGCCGTCCGCATAGAAGGTCTTGCAGAACTCGTCCAGTTCGGTCGGGTCCATTTTGCCGTTGTGCTGGGGAATCGTGAGCACCTTGTGCCCGGAGAACTCGATGGCGCCGGCCTCGTGCACGTTCGGATGGCCGGAGGCGACCGCGACCACGCCTGCATACGCCGGGGTGATGGTGTCGATGACGACCTGGTTGGTCTGCGTGCCGCCGACGAGGAACCACACATCCGCGTCCGGCTGGCCGCAGGCCTCGCGGATCTTGGCCTTGGCCTGATCGCTCAGTTCGTCGGACCCGTAGCCCGAATACAGATGGTTGTTGGCTTCAGCCACGGCTTCAAGCACCGCGGGATGGGCGGCGCGGGAGTAATCGTTCTCAAAAGACAGCATGACGGACCTTTTGTCCTTATGTTCGGTGAATTGGATATGCCCTGAGTGTACAACGCGGTGGTTCCCGGCATGCCTATTTGGCCTATAACCCAGGAGCGGGGAATTCATGGAGAAAAAACAAAACCCTTCCGCGAACGGAAGGGTTTTACTGGGGTGGCCAACGCGGCTCGAACGCGCGACCTTCTGAACCACAATCAGATGCTCTACCAACTGAGCTATGGCCACCATAGTGCCGTATTCAGCAAGCTGAATTCGCGCAACAGGTGAATACTATACACAACTTTGCGGATGTGTGCTCATCGGTGTGTCGCGATGGAATCAAGTGGTCGGTTTCATTCTTGGGGCCAGGCTGCGGGCTGTCTCAGATGGCGGGATGTGGATGAGTGGGTCTTGTGCGGCGATTGATGAAAAGTCAAGGCACACGACGGTGTGATGGTACGACCGGGGATTGCAGAAATGATTACGTGAGTGTTCGCAATGTGAGCATTATGTTTCATATCAACCGCGACCCGCCTAGTTTCATGCGATGTTACCTACACCAAACAAGGGAAGAGAAACACCATGGAAAAGGTTAAAGCCTTTGCAGATTGGCTGACCAAGTGGTTTACGGTCATCGTCATCGTCTGGGCCGTCTTCAACTACTTCGTGCCGGCCGCCAGCTTGTGGGGCAAGGCGTACACCGGCTACATGCTGGGCATCGTGCTGTTCGGCATGGGCCTGACCCTGACGCTGGACGACTTCAAGCGCATCCTGACCCAGCCGCTGATGGTCATCGTCGGCACCGTAGCTCACTTCATCATCATGCCGCTCATCGCCGTGGCCCTGTGCGCGATCTTCCACCTGTCCGGCCCGCTGGCCGTGGGCGTGATTCTCGTCGGCTGCTGCCCGTCTGGCACCTCCTCCAACGTGATGAGCTACCTGTCCCGTGGTGACGTGGCCCTCGATGTCTCCATCGGCATCCTCTCCACCCTGTGCGCCCCGTTCATGATTCCGCTGCTGATGCAGCTGCTCGCTTCTCAGTACGTGTCCGTGCCGACTCAGTCCCTGTTCCTCAACGCCGTCAAGGTGGTGCTCTTCCCGATCGCCCTCGGTGTGATCTGCCACATGATCTTCGGCAAGAAGATCGAGAAGGTTACGGTCGCCCTGCCTATCGTTTCTCAGGTGGCTATTCTGCTTATCATCGGCGTGGTCGTTGCCGCCAACGGTCCGAAGCTGTTCGTGGCCAGCTCCCTGGTGGCCATCCCGGTGGTCATCCTGCACAACCTGTGCGGCTACTCGCTGGGCTTCGGCTTCTCCAAGCTGATGTACAAGATCTACCCGAAGGGCTTCCGCTACGCACAGCAGAAGGCCATCACCTTCGAAGTCGGCATGCAGGACTCCGCTCTGGGCGCAACCCTGGCCCTGACCTCCTTCGCAACCAACCCACTCGCTGCCGTGCCGTCCACCTTCTTCTCCGTGTGGCACAACATCTCCGGCTCTATCCTGTCCAGCTGGTGGCGCAACCACGATGACAAGCACGAGATCCACTGGGATTCCGACAATGGCGAGAAGGGCTCTGCCAAGAGCACCGTTTCAGCGGCCCACCCGTTCGACGCCGATAAGGCCGCCAAGGTCGCTGCCTGAAATCCTGAAATGGTGAGAAAGGTCGGGTAAGGCACGACTCCAGTCAGTCGGTCATCCACCTTTCCTACCTCGCATAACATAGCCGCTCCCGCTTACTCCCGATTGAGGTATCGGGCGTTTCGCGAGGGCGGTTTTGCTATAATTGGTAATGCAGAAAGCGGCAAGGTAATACGGCAAAGAGGCCGGGTCGCTAGAGGTTCCCATCGGATATGGAAGAGCACGAGGATGTGCTGGAAACAGATAACACAGAAGCGGATGTGGTGAAAAGAAACATAATGTAACCTCCTTGGCGGTGCCCCCGTGTGACATAGTCTCCGCGGGGGCACCTGCTGTGTGGCGTTCCCTTTTTGCGACGCATTCCCGGGAATATTGCGTTGGGAGAATAGTTGGGTGTGTGTTTTGCGACGCATTGGAATATTGCGTTGGGAGGAGAGGAAAAGTACGGGGGCGCAGGAGGTCCCCAAACCAGTGAGTTGTGGCTCGGCGCGTCGTTGTCCGGAGGAATCGTAATATAGATATTCGTGTGTGCCAACAGCACGCCTTATGTAACAGGCGAGCATGCTGGGATATCCTTCAAACCGCTGATCGCACGCAGTAATGCGCCGACGGGAGGGGCGAAGGCCATCGGGCCGGTGGACTGGGCTATCTTTTCCGATTCGTCGGGTGCCGCCAACAGGCGGATACCAAGCGAGTGTGCTGAAAAGTGTGGGTGCAGTGCGGCGGTCACACAAAAGCAAGAGAAACCACTGAATCGGAGAATTCAAGTTGCCTACTATTGAACAGCTCGTCCGTAAGGGACGTCAGGCAAAGCCGAAGAAGTCCAAGACTTTGGCCCTGAAGGGCAGCCCGCTGCGTCGCGGCGTGTGCACCCGTGTCTACACCACCACCCCGAAGAAGCCGAACTCGGCTCTGCGTAAGGTCGCTCGTGTGCGCCTGTCCTCGGGCATCGAAGTCACCGCCTACATTCCGGGCGAGGGCCACAACCTGCAGGAGCACTCCATCGTGCTCGTGCGTGGCGGCCGTGTCAAGGATCTGCCGGGTGTGCGTTACCACATCGTGCGTGGCGCGCTCGATACCCAGGGTGTCAAGGACCGCAAGCAGGGTCGTTCCCTGTACGGAGCAAAGAAGGCGAAGTAAGAGAAATGTCACGTAAAGGACCTGCTAAGAAGCATCAGCTGCTGCCCGATCCGATCTACGGCTCGACCGTCGTGGCCCAGCTCATCAACAAGATTCTGCTTGACGGCAAGAAGTCGATCGCCGAGGACATCGTGTACTCCGCGCTCGACATGGTCAAGGAGAAGACCGACCAGGAACCGGTCGCCGTTCTCAAGCGCGCTCTTGACAACATCCGTCCGTCCCTCGAGGTGCGTTCCCGCCGTGTCGGTGGCGCCACCTACCAGGTGCCGGTCGAGGTCAAGCCCGCCCGCGCCAACACGCTGTCGCTGCGCTGGCTGACCGACTTCTCCCGCGCCCGTCGCGAGAAGACGATGGCCGAGCGTCTCGCCAACGAGATCCTCGACGCCTCCAACGGCCTCGGTGCTTCTGTCAAGCGCCGCGAGGATACTCATAAGATGGCAGAGGCCAACAAGGCCTTCGCTCACTACCGCTGGTAATTTCGAGATCGAGAGCAAGGAACAGCAATGGCACTAGACGTGCTTACGGATCTGCGCATGATCCGCAACATCGGCATCATGGCACACATCGATGCCGGTAAGACCACCACCACCGAGCGCATCCTCTTCTACACCGGCAAGAACTACAAGATCGGTGAGACCCACGACGGCGCTTCGACGATGGACTTCATGGCTCAGGAGCAGGAGCGCGGCATCACCATCCAGTCCGCCGCCACCACCTGCTTCTGGAACCGTCAGTCCCACGACACCAAGGAAAAGTTCCAGATCAACATCATCGACACCCCCGGCCACGTGGACTTCACGGCCGAGGTTGAGCGCTCCCTGCGCGTGCTCGATGGCGCCGTCGCCGTCTTCGACGGCAAGGAAGGCGTGGAGCCCCAGTCCGAGACCGTGTGGCGTCAGGCCGACAAGTACGGCGTGCCGCGCATCTGCTTCATCAACAAGATGGACAAGCTCGGTGCCGACTTCTACTTCTCGGTGCAGACCATCAAGGACAAGCTCGGCGCCAAGCCGCTCGTCGTGCAGCTGCCGATCGGCGCTGAGAACGACTTCGCCGGCGTCGTCGACTTGATCCGCATGAAGGCGTACGTCTGGAACGACGTCTCCACCGATCAGGGTGCCCACTACGACACCGTCGACATCCCCGCCGACCTGCAGGACAAGGCCGAGGAATACCGCGCTCAGCTGCTGGACGACGTCGCCGAGGCCAGCGACGAGCTGACCGAGAAGTACCTTGAGTCCGGCGAACTGACCGAGGACGAGATCCGCGCCGGTATCCGCAAGCTCACCATCGAGCGCAAGGCGTACCCGGTTCTGTGCGGTTCCGCGTTCAAGGACAAGGGCGTGCAGCCGATGCTCGATGCCGTCATCGACTTCCTGCCGTCTCCCAAGGACGTTCCGTCCATCAAGGGCTTCAAGCCGGGCGACGAGTCCGTCGAGATCGACCGCAAGCCGCTGACCTCCGACCCGTTCGCGGCCCTGGTCTTCAAGATCTCGACCCACCCGTTCTACGGCAAGCTCGTGTTCGTGCGCGTCTACTCCGGTGCCGTCAAGCCCGGCGACAACGTGCTCGACTCCACCAAGGGCAAGAAGGAGCGCATCGGCAAGATCTTCCAGATGCACGCCGACAAGGAGAACCCGGTCGACGCCGCCGAAGCCGGCAACATCTACACGTTCGTCGGTCTGAAGAACGTGTCCACCGGTGACACCCTGTGCGACGAGAAGGCCCCGATCTCCCTTGAATCCATGACCTTCCCGGATCCCGTCATCCAGGTGGCCGTGGAGCCGAAGACCAAGGCCGACCAGGAGAAGATGGGCATCGCCCTCGCGAAGCTCTCCGACGAGGATCCGACCTTCCAGGTCACCACCGACGAAGAGTCCGGCCAGACCCTGATCGCAGGTATGGGCGAGCTCCAGCTCGACATCATCGTCGACCGTATGCGCCGCGAGTTCAAGGTCGAGTGCAACGTCGGCAAGCCGCAGGTCGCCTACCGCGAGACCATCCGCAAGCCCGTGCTCAACGAGGTCTACACCCACAAGAAGCAGACCGGTGGTTCCGGCCAGTTCGCAAAGGTGTTCATGAACTTCGAGCCCCTCGACACCGAGGCCGGCGAGACCTTCGAGTTCGAGAACAAGGTTACTGGTGGCCACATCAGCGCCGAGTTCATCGGACCCATCGAGGCCGGTGTCAAGGAAGCCATGGAATCCGGCGTGCTCGCCGGCTTCCCGGTGGTCGGCGTCAAGGCCACGGTCTACGACGGCCAGATGCACCCGGTCGACTCCTCGGAAATGGCCTTCAAAATCGCCGGTTCGATGGCGTTCAAGGAAGCCGCTCCCAAGGCGAAGCCCGTCATCCTGGAACCGATCATGGCCGTCGAAGTCCGTACTCCGGAGGAGTACATGGGCGACGTCATCGGCGATCTGAACCAGCGTCGTGGTAACATCCAGTCCATGACCGATGCCACCGGCGTCAAGGTCATCGACGCCAAGGTCCCGCTGTCCGAGATGTTCGGCTACATC
>OGPH01000585.1_pt1 | contig 36488 bp, 48 predicted proteins | sample 1552891 | NCBI WGS metagenome assembly OGPH01 (sample SAMEA2580272, study PRJEB22360) | human gut metagenome | biome: human gut; feature: human-associated habitat; material: faeces | place: Denmark | collected 2008/2010 | reverse complement strand
GCGGTGGGGCCCCGGGCGCCCGTGGGGGGGGTTGACCACCCCCTGCCGCACGGTGATGGTGGCCAGGCCGGTCCAGAGGCTCTGGATGGCCTTTTTGTAGGCGGCGGGGACTACCATCTCAACCTCCGAAAAGCCGCCAGGGTGCTCTCTGCCGGGTGCATGAGCTGGGCCAGCATGGCGTCAAAGCGGCTCTCCGCATTGCTTGCACCATCGCTGGCCCCGGCAAAGGTCACGGAGATGTCCCCCTCCGTGATGCTCTTGGCGGGGGCGTTGAAGTCAAAGCCCTCCAGCCCGTCAAGCCCTCCGGCGGCTTTCTTATCAAACAGGAAATGACCGGCCACCATGTCCACAAGGATGTAAAAAAGAGGAGGCGGGAGCTTTCGGTGGTTGATGTTCGCCAAAAGCTCCGCCTCACACTTGCGGATGGTGTATTTAAGGCCGGTTTCGTCAGCGTCCGTGACAGTGTAGCCCAGCATGGCCAGCCGGTCCACCACGGCCTCATACACGCCCTCCATGTCCTTAGCCTCTGGAGAGGATGCGGGCAATGGGGATGGCCTTGTGGGCGATGTAGGAGCGGTCGTTTTCCTCCTCCTCCTCGCCGGAGTGGACCAGGCACCAGTTGGCACCGTTGGCCAGCTCTGCATCCGTGGGGGAGAGAGTGGTCTGGCTTTTCTTTTCGTAGGAGATGCCAAAGGGAGAGAACACCTTGCGCTGGCGGGTGTAGAGGGTGTCCACGCCGCCGTCCGTCTTGGGGTCACGGGCCATTTCATAGGGGACCTTGGCACCGATGTCCTCAAAGCTGATAGCGCCCTCGCCCAGCACATAGGTGGTGTAGCGGGTGCCGGGGACCACATAGCTGTCCGCCGCAGGGGTGCCCTCGCCAAAGTAGGGGGTGACCTCCGCCTGGTTGATCTGGCCGTCAGTAGCGCCGGAGGCCTTGACCTGGAGCGCCCCCTCATCGGTGGAGGCCTTGACCTGGAGCGCCCCCTCATCGGTGGAGGCGGCGGGGAAATAGCCATCCTCGGCGGGCATCCCGTCATCCACCACAACAATCTTGCCATTCCAGGAGTAGAGGGTGAGGTCACGGGTCACGCCGTCCTTGTCGGTGTACTTGAGGGCGGTGAGCAGGTTGAGGTTTTCCAGGTTGGTGGCGGGGACAGAGTGCATGAACACAAGAGAAAACTTCTTCTTGCGGTCACCGCAGGCCTGGGCGGTGGCGCTGTTCATGGTGGTGGCCTCCATGTTGCCCGCCACCTCATAGGTGTGCTTGGCCACAAACTCAGCGCTCTGGCCGCCGGTCATGGCAAAGACGCCCTTGAGGACGGCCAGGATGGTGTCCTGGTCAATATCCTGCCAATACTCGGAAACCTGCTGGGCCACATTGTCCATCCAGTCAATGCCGCCGGTGATGTCAAAGGAAAAATCCTTTTCGGTCCAGGCCTTGGCACGGCCAATGACCACCACACCCTGCTCAAAGGTCTTGGTGGAGGTGGCGGTGATGTTGGTCTGGCCGTCATAGTTGACGGCATCGCCGTCCAGCAGGCCCCGCATGGCGATGCGGGCATAGCCGGTGCCGCCCTGGGTGCTGAAAACCTCCCGGATGTCGGGATTGCCCGCCAGCGCTCTGGACTTCCGCATTTCATTGAGGCGGGTGCGGGGGATGCGGTCCACCGCATACTTGAAAGCCTGGGGGTTGAAAGACTTGGCATCAAACTTGGTGTTAGGCATAGTTCAATCTTCCTTTCTGAGAATTAGTCGGTGTTGGGCTTGCGCTTGCGGCCCTTGGGGGCCTCTTTGGTGCCGGTGGTATCGTTGCCCTCCGGCTCATCTGCCGGGCCGTCCTGGGCCGCCTCCGTGCCCGCAGGGGCCAGGCGGTCCATGACTTCCTGGACAATGGCCTCCGCAAGCTCCTGGGTCAGCCGGATGGCCAGCTCTTTGGCCAGGGCGTCCGTCAGCTCTTTCACGGAGGAGATGTTGTCCGCAATGTACTGCACCACGGCCTCCTGGGTGCGGGGCAGGGATGCGGCGGGCTTGCCGGTCAGCTTGGCCGCCAGATTTCTCAAGGCGTCCTCAAAAGACACGGCTTTGGCAGGGGTTGTGATGTTTCGCATGTTGTCACCTCATTCCAGCTTGGCGTCCGGGTTTTCGGCCAGGAAAGCCGCCAGCTCGGAATAGGACATCTCAGAGGGCTTTTTCCCCTCGCCGGGTTTCCGCCCAGTGTCGGGGTCGCCGGGTTTCCAGCCGGTCAGCTTGGCCCCGGTGCTCCCAAAGAGAAAGTCCGTGTTGGCGTCCTTTTTCATGGCCTCGATTTTGGCGGCCAGGGTGATGCTCTCATTGTTCACCTTGGCCACCACCTTGCCGTCCTCAATCTTGGCGTCCTTGAGATAGTCGGCCAGGAGAGCCCGGACAGCGGTGTTGTTCTTGGCTCCGGCGGCGGTGAGTTCGGCGTCCACGGCGGCAGTCAGCCGGATGGTGGCCAGCTCTTTCTCATAAGCGGCCTTGTCCGCCTTGTTCTGCTGCTCCAGTTCGCCAATCTTGCGGGTCAGCTCCTCGTTGTCGCCAGCGGACTTTTTCAGCTCATCAAGCTGCTTGGCGTGTCCCTTGGCGGCCTCCTCAAGCTGGCCCACCTGGGCCTCCAGCTCCTTGACACGGGTGTTTTTGGCGTTGAAGTCCGCACGGGCAACAAAGTCCTTGCCAATCGCCTGGCAGGCGGCGGCGTCCATGTCCTCCGTGTAGGCATCGCCAATGATTTCCTTGAGCCATAAAAGTTTCATGTTGCGTTACCTCCTGTTATCTGCTTTCCTTGTGTCCGGCCAGTCCCGGTATGGCAGCGCCCCTGTTGGTTTCCGCCGGGGCTCGGCGGTATTTGAGTATGAAAAAAGCACCGTGCTTTTCAGCACGATGCTTTTATCATCGGGTCAGTAGAGGATGTCTGGGTCAATATCCAGTTCATCCAAATTGGTCCAGATAGAGGGGAGGGTGTCCTTGCCCCCCTCCAGAGCCGTGAGCAGGTCCTCTTTGGTGTAGCCGTCCGGGGGGCCGTAGACGGTCCCGTTGGCGTCCAAATACACCAGGCCGGGGCCCGGCTCATCCCCCACAAAGCGGCCCCCAAAGGCCTGCTCATAAGCGGTGGCGGCCTCCTGGAGCTCCGGGTTGGTTGTTACATCGGAATACTTAATCATGGCGTTGTCACCCCTTTCAGCAGTTTCTCAAACTCCGCCAAAGCGGTGGGAAAGTATTTCTGCATCAAAGCGTAGCGGTCAGCATCGAATTGAGCGGCAAACATGTGGGCAAAGGCCTCTTTCTCCAGCATCCCGGAGTAGGTCCAGTAGCGTGTATTCCAATGGCCGTATGTGCCAGCGCACTTGTTACGGGACATCCCGCCGAACAGATCGGAGATTGCATTGGGCAGCGCCCCACGGAGCTCCTGGGAGATGACTGCATAGGCGTCCGTCTTTCTCTTTGTGCCGTGGGCTTTCATGGTGGCCTTGACATAGGCCTCAAAGTCCTGCCTCAAGGCGTTGCCAAAATCCGGCGTCTGCATGGATGTGTAGCCGCTCCCGGCGCACGACATAAAATCAATATAATGGCCGTGTTCATGGAAAAAGGTTGTTGCCGGGCCTCTGGGGTCCGTCATGTCATTGGCAAAATTCATTTTGACCTTTTGGATGCGGCTGTCAAAATGCGGCGTGCCGGAGAAAGCCCCGTCCGCCACGGAGCCAGGCTGGACATAGCGCTCAAAGGCGGCCTGGGCCGTCTGATTGCCGGACGCATAGTGTTGCTCCAGGGCGTCCGTGTAGCCGCCGGGGGATGTGGGCAAGCCCTGCATGACATTTTGGAAGTGAGAGCCCGCCTTTGCGGCCATTGTACCACTCCCAGAGGGCACCTGTAAACCGGGGGTTGGGCCCTGCACAAAGCTCTGCCGCCATTGTGCAAAGGTGGTGTTGGCCGGGACCTTTTTGGTGGTGCCGTCCGGGTTGCGGGTCCAGCGCTCCCCCAGGCCCTCCATGTCCTCAAAGTAGGGGGCGGTGCAGCAGCGGCACCAGGGATGGAACGGCGGAGCGGTGAGCCCCACCTGGTAGTCCGACATCTTGAACACCTTGCCGTCCAGCGCCGAACACAGGCCGCAGGTGTCCCGGTCAAAAGAGGCCACAATCCTGTATTTCTCCACGCCCAGGGCGTTGAAACAGTCCTTTTGAGCGGCGCTGGAGAAATAGGCGCTTTCCGTCATCACCAGGCGGCCCGCTTTGGAGCGGGACACCTCAAACTGCTTGGAGATGGCGGAGATGGCCCGGTCTGGAGCCTCTCCCCGTATAATCATCTGGGTGAGTTGAGTGTTGACGCTGTTCACAAGGCTCTGCTTGTTGGTCCAGCAGCGGTCCCGGAAAGTCTGGCCGTCCGTGGTCCATGGCCGGGAGAGGACCTTGGTGATGGTCCCCTCATTGACGGCCTGCATGGTCCAGCCCACGCCCAGGCCCTTTTGGACCTCATAGGCCGTGTGGTAAAAGCTCCCGGTGTAGGATTGCCGGGCGGCCCGGTCTATGTAGTCAAGCTGGTTGGAATAGAGGAGCTCCGCCTGCTGCTGGAGCTGGATTTTGAGGGCGTCCAGCCGGGAGATGTGGACCCTGGCGCTGGCGTTCTCCAGCTCTTTCATCCAGGCCCCGGTGAGGGCGTTTTCCTCGCCGTGCTTGATGTATTCCTCCACGGTCCAGCGAAACTCCGCCAGCTCATCACTGTTGAGCAACCGCTTGGCATCTGCCAGGGTGATGTCATTGTTGGCGGCAAAGCGCCTGTACCATGCGGACATCTGGCGCTCAATCTCAGCCTCAGCGGCCCGGAATTGGGCATCCAGGTTTTCCACATAAGAGTATGACTGGTCCAGCAGGGCGTCCTCCATGTTTTTCATGCGCTGGGCCCAATAATCCGCATTGCGCTGGAGGTTATTCCTGGGCATCGCCGTCACCGCCGTCCTGGCCGGTCACAGGGTTGCCGGAGCCGTCCCCGCCGTTCTGCCGGTTTTTCATAAAGGCGGCCTGGTAGGGGTCGGCCATGGCCTCCTCCTCCTTTTCGTCCTTGATACGCTGGAGCTCCTGCTCCGGGTCGCTCACCCAGGGGTGCATCTTCACAATGGTTTCATCGGAGAGGATGCCCACGGAGTTCTTGCAGTTGTTGATGACCTCAGTTTCATTGATGAGGACATCCCGGTCAAAGATGACCTTGACCTCCGTGCCCTCAAAATTCCCCCGGCCCGTGTTGGCCAGGTGTTGGTTGACAAACCAGAGCAGCTCCTCCATGGAGGCTTGAAACTCCATTTCAATGCCGTTGGCGTCCAGGTCAATATCAGAGTACATGCTCTGTATATTCATCTGGTTGGGGTTGCCGCTCATGCGGTCATCCTTGGCGTCATAGCCTCTGGCGTTCTCAATGATGGCATCCTTGAGCAGGGAGAGCAGGACCTTGTAGTTTTCGGCGTTGACCTCAATCTGGAGGGTGTCCACGCCGCCCTCAGAGCCCTCATAGGAGCGGACCTTGATGATGCCGTAGGTGGCCAGGTTGGCCCGGAGCCGCCCCAGGTCCTCCCCGTCATAGTTCTTGATGACCAGGATGGTGGAGTGGATGTCCTCCTCCATCTGGTTGGCAAAGTTGGAGATGATGTTGTTGTAGGCGTCTTGCAGGCATTTCACCCTGGACAGGAGAGGGATTTCATGGTGGGAGCTCTTAAAGCACACCAGGGGGATGCGCTCCCAATTATAGCTGGTTTCCTTGCCTGTCTGGGGGTCCGTGGTGGTGATGTAGGGCCCGGACCGGGCAAAATCGTCCGGCTCAAGGGTCCCGTCATCCCGGCGGACAAAGCAGTCCACGCCGCCGCCGTGCATGACCTCCACCTTGACCACATCCCTGGTCTGTTCGGTTTCATCGTACTCCAGCACCACATAGACATGGACGGCGGCATCCAGGATGGTGTGGTCAGCATCCGCCCAAAAGGGCAGGACCTCATCCGCCGGAAAGCGCTGGAAAGCCAGCTCCCCGTTTTGGTCGTAGTAGGGAAACACCCAGCTCTTGCCGCCAATCCAGGCCCCCTCACCAATGTTGTGCATGGTCCGTTGAAAGCGGGACCCAAACACGGTGGAGAGGGCCGCAGCATAGGCCTTGTTCTCCGTGTCAAAGGAAAAAGGCCGCCCAAAGGAATAGTTGGTTTTCTGGTCCACCATCTTGGCATAGATGTTGTTGACCAGCCGGTTGTTGGGCAGGTGGTCCAGCACCTTGACCTTTCCGTCATCGTCCAGGGCAATGCGCTTGCGGCGGAGCACATCCTGGGCCCCGTCATAGTAGGCCTCACCCGCAAGCTGCCGCTTGCGCTCTTTGGAGTCCAGCCAGGCCGTGATTTCAAGCTCCAAAAAGCGCTTGTCCGTCATGCCCCGGCGGAAATTTGTGGCCGCCCTGGCCACGCAATCATCCCGCAAATTAAGCACCACCACCGTGCATCACCTCCTCGTATTATAAAAGAGTAGTATTTATAGACCGCTCTCCAGCGGTATGCTACACTGTATAGGATGCTGTGGATTGGTGAACACCTCCTACCGCAAAGACGGTTTGACAAAGGCTCCAACCACAGCTTCTTTGTTGAAATGTTAATCAGTTAGATACCGCCAGACGGTTTATTTAGAACGAGGTTACAACTGCAAAGAAGTCTGTGGTCCTAAGCAGCATTAAATACTATAGCGGAGGTATCAAAAGTGATCTGTGTTGGAATTGACGTTGCCAAAGATAAGCATGACTGCTGCATCCTTGATTCAGAAGGAACAACCCTCGCTGACTGCTTTACCATCCCCAACAACCTAGATGGGTTTAAAAGGCTGCTGCAAACGATTAAAGACTGTACTCAAAAATCAGACAAAATAAAAGTAGGGCTTGAGGCTACCGGACATTACAGCTGCAATATCCTTGGGTTTCTTCTTGACAACGACCTGCCCGTCTATGTCATGAATCCCTTGCATACCAACCTGTATCGAAAGAGCCTCAGTCTTCGCAAAACTAAAACCGATCGTGTGGATGCAAAAACGATTGCAACTATGCTATTGTCCGATGTAGACCTCAAGTCCTACACAGATACAGCATATCACAACGAAGAACTAAAGTCACTCACGAGATACCGATTTGATAAAGTTCAGGAACGCGCCAAACTAAAGCAGTCGGTGTCCAGATTGGTTACGATCCTGTTTCCAGAATTAGAACAGCTTGTTTCGTCTATCCACGGCACTTCAATCTATGCTCTTCTCAGTGAATATCCCGGTGCAAAGCAGATTTCAGAAGCTCATCTGACCAGATTGGCTAACATCCTCGTGACAACATCCAGAGGCCATTACCGAAAAGACCGAGCTACTCATATCCGAGATGCAGCCAGAACATCCATTGGTTCTGTTATGCCTGCTAAGTCTTTGGAATTAAAGCACACCATTAAGCTCATTCAAGAACTCACCTCCGAAATCAACGAAATAGAAGATGCCATTCGGAAAATCATGGATGAATTGAAACCGCCAATCCTTTCGATTCCCGGAATGGGATTTTATTCTGCTGCGATGATTCTTGCAGAGGTGGGGGATTTTTCAAATTTCAACTCTCCTGATAAAGTTTTGGCTTATGCCGGATGTTCTCCGTCCACATACCAGTCAGGAAAACTCACAAACTGCTATGCACACATGGAAAAGCGTGGCTCTCGTTATCTTCGATACGCTCTTTACACTGCAACCAAATACGTCTGTTACTGGAATCCTGTTTTTACTGAATACCTTACCAAAAAGCAAGCTGAAGGCAAGCACTACAATGTTGCCCTATCTCATGCCACAAAGAAACTCGTACGACTTATTTACGCTTTGCAGAAGTCCGGTAAAGCATATCTTGCCATCACTTGATTTTCTCCAGAGCTTGAGTTAAACCTAAGAACAACTTAGCTGGCGCAGCGAACCCTTGACAAACCGAAGCATTCAAATGCTATTCTGTTTTTGCGAGGGTTGGCTGGGCTTGCTTTGCTGTTCTCTCCGTCACCCTCGCTACTCCAAGGCCAGCATTTGAATGATGTTTGTCATGGGCAGCGGATGGTTGGCGGATTTTTTTATTTTAGGGCTTGACTTTTAATAGTTAGTCTTTGCTTGCAGATCGGATGGGGGGGGGATTAAATCCAATGGGCCGGGCCTTGCTTTTCTCCAGGGTGAGGGTCTGCCCAGGGAGCTCCACCTCAATCCGCAAAGTGCGGTATGGCAGGCGCTCCGCCCATTGTTCGATTTTATTCAACACATACTGCTGCTCAAACATGGCACACCTCAAAAGCTGAAAAGTTGCGGCCCAAAAATCTTGTGGACAAAATAGCGCACATCATCCATGGCGTGGTCATTCTCCTTGATGGGCCGGTCCATGGGGGCCTTTTCGTCCCAGCGGTAGAGCCCAAACTCCCGGATGCAGTCCGTGCAGCCGGAGCAGATGAAGATGTCCCCGCTTTGGAGCCGGGTGGCCACATCCCGGATGCCGTCCAGGACGGCGTTGGAGGCCTTTTCCACATAAAAGCGGCCATGCCGCCGGATGGCCTCAATAAAGCTGGCCGCTGAGGGGTCCACGATGACCGCCCGGATGGGCAGGTCACCGGCCAGGCGCTCCAGCTCAAAATAGTGCTCCTCATCGGTGCGCTGGCGGCCCTCTTTGCGGCTGTCAAAGTAATACTCCCGCATACGATACCATTTCCCGGAGGCCCGGCCCCAGAGCCCCATGCTGGTGGGGTTTACGGTGCCATAGTCCACGGAGATGTAGTAGCGGTCATAGGGCCGGGGCACATCCGGCACCACATGAAAATCCTTGTTGAACATGGTGTAAATCAGCCCCTCCGCCACCACCCAGAGGCCCCGGATAAAGCGGTCATAAAACACGCCGGAGTATAGGCTCTCATACCTGGCCTTGACGGCGGCGGAGAGGCTGAGGTTGTCATCCATGGTGAAATGGAGGTGCAGCATGTTCCGCTTGCCTGCCTCCAGCACCCAGGTGAGATAAAACCAATGGCTGGGCCCCTCCGGGTTGCAGTTAAACCAGAGCTTGGAGCCCTCCACGCTGCACCGGGCACAGGCCTGCTCCACGAAAGAGCGGGGCATGAGGGCCACCTCATCCAGCAGGACGCCCGCCAGGGTGATGCCCTGGATGAGGGAGGCGCTGCTTTCATCCCGTCCGCCGAACAGGTAGAAGTTATTGGAGCGCCCGGCGGCGCTCACCACAATTTTGTTTTCGGTGCGGTATTCCCGGAAAGAGAACACCCCGGCCAGCCAGGTGGGCAGGTTGGTGGTCACATTGCGCCGCAGGCTCTCAATGGTCTTGCCGCACAGGGCAAAATTTTGACCTTGAAAGCGGCACATGGCCCACATGATAAAGCCCACCGTCATGGCCACGGTCTTGCCGGAGCGGATGGAGCCGTCACAGATGATGCCGTCATAGTCCCCAAAGCCCGGCCTATTCCACCAGGTCATGGCCAGGTTTTGCCGGGGGCTCAATTTCTGGTATCTCATCCGTGCCTATCTCCTCTCTGGTGCTTTCCTCAATCACCTCAAAGATGTTGTTTTCCTGCTCATTGGCGGAGCCGTTGTTGGCGTCAAAGACGCCCAGGTGCTTGCCCAGCAGCTCCAGGGCCCTCACCTTGTCATGGAGCTTGATTTCCGTGCCATATTGGCCCTCCTTGATGGAGGCAACGGCCTTTTTCTTTTCCTCCGGCACCTCATCCGTGGGGGTCAGCCGGACCAGGCCGTTGTGGGTGATGGTTGCAAAGTCGGTGCCGTTGGCAAAGGCGATAGCGGCCAGCTCCTCCAGCACCCGCTCCTGGGTGATTTCCAGCTTGCCCCGGAGCTTTGCCTGGCGCTTTTGGATAGCGGCTTGGATTTCAACTTTTTTCACCAGCCGTTGGCCCATGCTGTACGCTGTCTTTTCGCTGTACCCGGCCCGCTTTGCGGCGGCGGTGGCATTGAGGTCCACCAGGTACTCATCCACAAACCGCTTTTGCTTGTCATTCAGCTTTGCCACACTCACCACCCCAGAACATAGTAAAAGGCCGCCCTCCCCGCACAGGGGAAAGCAGCCCGAAAAATCATAGGTGAATGGCGGCAGGGGTCTGGTTTTCAGCTCCGTCACCCTGCCGCCACCCTCAAAGGAGGTAATACCATGATGAGGCATACACCCGCAGTTACATTGTAGCACACTATGTAGCGGACAAAACGGACAACTTGCTTTAGTTCCGTTCCAGATACCGTTGCACAGCTTTTCTGCATCCGTCCTCGGTATTCCCCCCGCCGATGCAGGCGGCCACCTGCCGCCAGGGGAGTCCATTGATAAACCGATAGGTGAAAATCTGCCGGAGGAGGCTGTCATCAATGCTGGAGATGTAGCGCTCCAGGCGGCTCCGCTCATAGAGGCATTGCTGGTGCTTGGCCTCAATAATGCCTCTCAGATCGGCAATCTCCGCCGCATACTCACCCACCTTGTCCTTGACGCCAGGGGTGTGAGGCATTCCGGTGAGGACCTGGGAGCCCGGCAGAGCCTTGACCTCCAGCTCTTGGAGGCGGCGCTTGTCCATCTCAATCTCCCGGTTGAGGTAGTAAAGCTGGGACAGTTCTTTCAAAGTCATACTGTCTTTTCCCCCATCCACACCGGCTGGCAGTTGCCCTCACCCATCATGCACACCTTGGCGCACACCTTGCACGGGTCACCACCGGCCATGACAAAGTGCAGGTCCTTGATGGCCTTGTCCACCGTGCGCCGCAGGTCGGCCAGCTCCTCCAGGTCCTCCCGTGCGTAGGAATGGGCCTCAAGGCTGGCGATGTTCGCCGCCTGGTCCTCAATCTGCCGCTCCAGGGCCTCCATTTTCTGCTGGTCCACCTCATGCTGGATGGTCAGCCGGGCGTTTTCCCGGATGAGCTCATCACAATACACCTGGTCACCGTTCAAAATCACAGTTGGGTTATTCATGCCACACTCTCCTTTACCTTGCGTATTCTGGCCTTGAGGGCCCGCATGACAGCCTCGTGGGTGTCTGCCCGGTCCCGTATGGTGGCCATGACATCCTCATCCTCACAGCCCTGCACAATGAGGTAATGCACGAACACCTTTTCGTAGGGGGAGCCCTGCCGGTACAGGCGGCAGTTGCCCTGGTCGTTCAGCTCGAAACTCCAGTTTAAGCCATACCACACCACATGGCGGCCACCGGCCTGGAGGTTGAGCCCGTAGGCGCAAGAGGCCGGATGTACCAGCAGCACATCCACCTCTCCGGCGTTCCAGGCCTCCTCATCCTCCACGCCCTTATACACCCGGACCCGCAGCTTGTCCGCCCGGCCCCGGTTGTACTTCTCCAGGCGCTCCAGGATGCGGTCCTTGTCGTGCTGGTAGCCGTAGAATGTGAGGCAATGCTCCCCATTGAGTTGCTCCAGCAGCTCCGTGTAGGCCTCCAGCTTGCAGTCATGCACCGGGACCACCTTGCCGTCATTGCCATACACGGCCCCATTGCAGAATTGCAGCAGCTTGCCCACCAGGACCCCGGCGGTGCCCGCCGTGATAATGTCCTCATCCACCTCCAGCAGCAGGTCCCGCTCAAACTGGTCATAGGCCTTTTTGGCCTTGGGGTCCAGCATGACGGGGATTTCATGCTGGATGAAGTCCGGCAGTTGCAGGTAGTCCTCCGCTTTCATGGAGATGCAGATGTCGGAGATGGCACCCAGCACGGCGCTCTCCGCTCCGTCCTTGGCCTTGTAGGAGAAAATCTGGGTCCGGCTCCGCTGGTCCGGGTCAAAGTATCTCTCCCGGTAGGCGGAAAGCGTGGGCCCCAGACGGGCCCCGCCGTCCAGGAGGTACACCTGGGCCCACAGATCAATCAGCCCCTTGGAGGACGGCGTGCCGGTCAGCAGCACCACTTTCTTGATAAACCGGCGGATGCGCTTGGCCGCCTTAAACCGCTTGCTCTGGGGGTTTTTGAAACTGGTGCTTTCATCGAAAACCACCATGTCAAACGGCCAGGCCTGCTGGTAGTAGTCCACCAGCCACTCAAAATTTTCACGGTTGATGACATAGACATCCGCCGGAGTGTTGAGGGCCTTGATGCGCTTGGTGGCACTCCCCAGGACGGTGGACACCCGAAGATGCTGGAGGTGGTCCCATTTGGCCGCCTCCTTGCTCCAGGTGGCCTCCGCCACCTTTTTGGGGGCCACCACCAGGACCTTGGCCACCTGCCAGCGGAAATACTTGAGGATGTTGACCGCAGACAGGGTGATGACCGTTTTGCCCAGCCCTGGCCGGAGAAACAGCCCCACCGTGGGGTCCTCCACCACCCGCTGGATGCAGTAGGCCTGGTAGTCATGCGGTATGTACTGCATCGCCAAAAACCTCCCTCAGAAACTCTTTCACGGCATCCATCCCATAAAGCACCCGGACATCCGCCCCCCGTTTCTCCAGCTCACCTCTCTGCCATTTCTGGACCTTGGCCAGCCTCCCAATCTCGGTTTTCAGCTCCACATACACCGTCTTGCCGGTGGGGGTGATGATGATGCGGTCCGGCACACCAGGATTGCCGGGGGACACGAATTTATAACACAGGCCGCCGTGCTCTTTCACCTTGCGGACCAGGTAGCTCTCAATGCTGCTTTCTCTCAATCTTTTCAGCCTCCAATCGGGTCCTGCAACAATGTAACCTCGCGCGCGTACTTATGCGTATACAGGCGGTTTAGAGAGTTTTTATTTTCTCTAATCCTCTAATTCTCTCTATTTTCAAAATCAATAGAAATGAATGTTGCAATGTTGCAGAGCCTTAAAAAGTCCAGTGTTTTCAAGGGTTTAGGCCGTAACATTGCCCGTAACATTGCCCGCAACATGTTGCAGGCAGATGTAACATTCAAAATCAATGTTGCAGGCAATGTTACACTAAATGTTACGCCTCTTTAGAAAGCCTCTCTGGGCTCCGCAGTAGCCAAAACGCAAGGCGCTTTTGCTCTTTTCCCAGCCGCCGGAGGCCTCAATGATACTGTTGATTTCCGCCGTGTCGGAGTAGCGGATGTCCTTTTGCTTGCCGTCCAGGGCCTCACACCACACCTCCAGGGCACACACCCGGTCACGGTCCACCAGCTTGACCTCACCCTGCACAGCGCCGCCCCAGAACATGCGGCGGCGGTCCAGCGGCCAGCTCTGCCAGTCCTCCGGGACCTGCTTGTCCAGAAAGTCCATGATGATGCCCTCCCTGGTGCTGGCCTCCCGGTGCTCCTCCTGCTTTTGCTTGGCGGCGTCCTCCAGCTCCCCTCTGAGGAAAAGGGGCTCTCCGGCCCTCCAGCGGACCACGGCCTCCGCCCATAGCTGGTCAATCTCCTCCGGCAGATCGGACCACACCGTTTTCGTGTGCGGGACCACGCCCACATCCACCGGCCAAAAGCGCCGGTTGCCGGTACGGTCCTGGAGATAGTCGGAGGTGTTGGTGGTGCCGAAGAACACGCAGCACCGGGGCAGCTCCTTGACATGGCGGCCATAGGCGGCCCGGAAACGGTCCGCCCGCAGGGAGAGAAACTGCTTGATGCGGGCCACATCCGTCCGGCGGAAAGCGTCCAGCTCGGACACCTCCACCAGCCAGACGCCCTGGAGCAGTTCAGAGGCCTCCTTGCCCTCAAAGGTGCGGATGCTGTCATTAAACCAGCCCCGGCTCATCTTATCCAAAAGAGTGCTTTTGCCCAGGCCTTGCGGCCCGGAGAGGATGAGCATAGTGTCATACTTGATGCCGGGGACCATGGCACGGGCCACGGCGGCGGTGAATGACTTGCGGGTCACGGCCCTGGTGTAGGGGGTGTCAGCGGCCCCCAGGTAGTCCACAAAGAGCGTGTCCAGGCGGGGCGTCCCGTCCCAGACAAGGCCCTTGAGATAGTCCTGTATCTCATTGAAAGCGTGGGCGGTGGAGTGCAGGGAAAGCGCCCCGTCAATCTTGCCGTTGCCGGTGATGTGGTGGTAGCGCTCCATGTACCAATAGAGGCCCTGGTTGTCGTTGTCATCCCAAAAGCGGCGGCCCGTCCGGGCGTCCCATGGCAGGGCCCCCAGAACCTCACCACGGCCCGCAAACTGGTTGAGGGCAAACTTGCCTTTGAGGAGGGGGTCATGCTCCAGGATAATCCACACATTGTCAATGGTGGACTTGGGCAGGCCCGTTTGGGTGTTCACGGCCAGCTTGCCCATCCAGTTGGCGGGGTCCTCATCGTTGGTGCCGGTGACGCCCTCAAAGTCCTGCACGGCCTCCTGGTAGCGCTCCTGGCTCATCAAGGCGGCCACATCCTTGTCCTCCACGGCCAGCTCACACATGGCCTTGTAGGAGGGCAGGCGGTTGGTGGGAGTGCCCGGCTGGGCCTCATCGTCCTTGTCCCCAAAGCGGTGGAGGCGGACCATATCAAAGGCATTGACCAGACGGTTGCTGCACGGGTCGGTGGCGTGGTGGGAATAGAGGAATTTGCCGTTGTCGTAGATGACAGCGCCGCCGGTGGTGGAGCCGCCCAGGTAGGTGTAGCGGCCCGGCATATTGTCCACCGGCTCATAGATGCCGGGGATGAGCTCATCCATGGCCCGGTAGATGTCATAGGTGCGGCAGAAAGCGCCCACCACGCCGGTCTTGCCCTCCGGGTCCCCCTGCTTGACGGCCAGCTTGGGCAGGCTCAGAGCGCCCGGCACCTGGGGCCAGGCGGTGCAGTCGGTCCAGTCATCGTATTTGGCCAGCAGGCCGTTGGCAGAGAGCAGAGGCTTGTCTTTCCACACATAGATGTATTGGCTGTCAGCGCAGCAGGACGGCCAATACATGAGGCGGGACACCTCAAAGGTGGTGGGGTCCATGAGCTCCAGGCCTATGTACTCCGCCATTTTGCGGGCACAGGGCTCATACTCATCCGCCGTCATGGTCCTGTCCGTGGGGAGCAGGACACGCAGGCGGGGAGCCAAGCTGGCCGAGTGGGGGGTCAGGAGCGGCGGGGGGGGAGCCGCTGGGCTGTGCTTACGGGTGCTGTAAATGCAATAGCCGCAGCCCAGGGCCTCCACCCGGCGCAGGACATCCTCCGTGCCCCCGGAGGGGATGTTGTCCAGGTCCAGGGTGATGACATCACGCCCGGTCACATTGTTGGCTTTGCGCCGGGGCCCGGACAGTGTGCCGGCCATAAAGCCGCCCACATCCTTGAGGTCATCCTGCTGGGCCTTTTTCATATTCAGATATGCCGCCAGGGTTTCCGTGCCTCTGGCGGGGGCCTGGAGCCGGGCCCACAGCTCAGAGATGAGCATGGTCTGGGCTTGCCAGGTCATGGCCCGCCGGTTGCTCCCGGCGGATATTGTGATTTTGCGGTCATATTGCATGGGGCGGCACCTCTTAGTCGGGTTTTTTCAGCTCATGGCTGGAGGCCAGAGAAACAGCGTCATGCACGGTCTTGGTGGTGTGCTCATCCAGCCATTTCCGGCACAAGCTGGTGGAATAGTCCTGCTCCCCGGTGTCCTTGATGATACGCTCACGCAGGCGGAGGAGCTTGGCCTCCTTGGCATCGGCGGCGGCCTCTTTCAGATCAAACAGGAGCTTGACCTGCCCCAGCATGATTTCCACATCGGCCACCTCCTCTGCAATCTCCTGGAGGTTGTTGTGGCCCCGGAGGTTTTTGGAGAGCTCCTTGGTCAGCTCTGCCATTTCCTCCATGCAGATGATGAGCTGGTGCTCTTTGCCGTAGGCCTCAACGGCCCGCTGGCAGACGGCGGTTTCCCATGGGGTCATCTAAAACACCTCCCGGTCTTTTTGTCCTTGATTTCAATGCGGGCCAGCAGCTCAAAGCCGCTTTCCGCTATGATAAACTTGAGCACCTTGATGAGAAAATTGACCTTGCCCTCCAGGGCGGCGTCCTCCTGCATGATAGGCCGCAGGGCGTTGTATGCGGTGGGGTCTGGGTAGCCCTCGCCATTCTCCCAGGGTTTAGGGGTCATCTCGCAGCACCTCCCCGGCGGCATTGCAGGTAGTTCTCCGTGGGCTCCCAATCCTCCAGCACAAAGACTGTTTCCTCCGGCCCCAGGCCGTGGAGGTCACACACAAAGTCACCGTCCCCAATATACATGCAATGGTCGCAGAGGTTGGGGTCACAGGTCTTGGGCGCCGGGCGGCGGCGCTTTTTGTTCTTGGCCATGGTCAAAGCCTCCTTTCAGTTTCCGGCCTTGAAGTTGTAGACGGGCACCAGCCGCCCCTCAATGGTAACGGTGGGCTGGATGCAGGAGATGATTTCCTCCATGTCCTTATAGGCAAAGGGGGCCTCATCCATCGTGTCAAAATTCACGCAGGTGGTATAGATACCGGCCATAGAGGCCTCATACTGTTCAAGTGAGAATTTGCGCCGGGCCTGTTTTCTGGAGTAAAGCCGCCCAGCACCGTGGGGAGCGGAACAGTTCCAGTCCTCATTACCTTTGCCGATACACACCAGGATGCCGTCCCGCATGTTGAGAGGGATGGTCAGTTTTTCCCCGGCCTTGGCGGAAACGGCCCCTTTCCTCAGCACTCCGGCGGTGGTGTCAATGTAGTTGTGGATGGTATCATGGCACTCAAGGAGAAAACCACCCAGCTCATCAAGGATGTTGAGGATGATGGTTTCCCTGTTTGTCCTGGCAAAAGCGTTGAGGATGGCACAGTCGTGCAAGTAGTGCTCCAGGTCCTCCCCGTCTAAATAGGCAAGGTCATCCGGGCCTGCTGCTTTCAAGGCGGTTTTCCATTCTTTGAGCTTGGCCTCACGCTGCTGGGGTTCAATCTGGGAGAGGTCCGGGCGGCCTCTCTGCTTGCTTTTGTGAGCGGCAATGTCTTGGTAATAGTTGGCCACAGAGAGGCCAATATTGCGGCTCCCCGTGTGGACGCACAAAGCGCCTCCAGCATAGGCCTCAATGAAATGGTTTCCGCCGCCCAGGGTCCCGGCGCTCCTCATGGCCAGGTCTTTGGTGTCCTGCCGCAGATCGCCCCAGCAGTACATCTTTTCAAGCTCCGTGTAAACGGGGTAGCGGTAGGCGTGAACGGCCCTCCCGCAAGGTACTCTTTTTCGGATTGCGGCATCCAGCTCCTCAAGTCGTTCCTCAAAGGAAATGTTAGTGCGGGCCAGCATGACGCCACAGGCGATGTCCACACCCACCAGGTTGGGGCACACTCGGTCATGGATGGTCATGGTGGTGCCGATGGTGCAGCCTTTCCCAGCGTGGCAATCCGGCATGATGCGGATTTTGGAGCCCTCCGCAACGGGGGCGGCGGCCATTTGTTCAATCTGGGCCATGGCCTCCGGCTCGATGGTCCGGGCGAAAATTTTTAAGTCAGCCATAATGTACCTCCTTAGATTTTGGTGTTGTACTCTTTCGGCTGGATGACAATGGTGATGGCGTCCTTGCAGATGGTCAGCTCTTTCACCCTTGCCTCCAGGATGCCGGGGCCACAGTGGCGGGGGTTTTCCATCCACCGCAGGGAGGGAGCGGTCCCCACTTCCTCCCTTGAGGTTTTCACGGTGACGGGGATGTCATCGCTGCCCCGGCCAATGGAAAAAATGAGGTCTAACACAGTAAACTTTTTCCTCATGCGCTCAGTTCCTCCCTTATCATGTGTGGGCAGTTTGCCTGGACCAGAGCCTTGGCCATGATTGGCACCACGCTGTTGCCGATGCGGGCCACCTGTTCCTTGATGGGGTAGGGCCTGCCCTCGCTGTCATGGGTGATGATGTAGTCCGCAGGAAAGCCCTGCATGAGTTTGAGCTCCGGCTCTGCCTTGAGCATCCGCAGGAAAATGTCCTTGAGGATGTACTGCTGGCCATTCAGCTCTGTCACGACATTCACCAGGCCAAAACGGTCTTTGGTGGTGATGGTGGCCAGGGGCTCCTCAAGGGTCTGCCCGCAGCCGGTGCCGTAGTATTTGATGAGGAAAGCGGACACCAGGCCAAAGTGGCCGGGGGAGGTCGTGATGGTGTGGATGGGCTCCCGGCAGCTCTGGCCAATGCCGGTTTTGTAAAACTTGGTGACAAAGGCCGTCACAAGGCCATAGCGGTTGCTGGTGTCAATGGTTTTGATGGGCTCCGTCAAGAGCTGCCCCCGGGCATCTCCGGCTTTGGTTTCTCCGTGGTATTGGATGAGAAAAGCAACGGCCTCCTGGTTGTTCACGATGTACGGGGTGGGGTTTTCCACAACATACTTGCGGTAGCCATTCGCAATGCGGCGCATGGTGGCATCCGCCAGAGGTTTGGGCCGGTTGAAAATAGATCGCCCCAGGTCAGACCAGTCAATGAAGTCCCCACAGGGGAGCCATTTCTCTGTGCCGTTTCCGCCATCCTTGCTATGCGTGCGTGTTGGCCAGATAATAGGGCGCATGTCCCGCCTAAATATGGCATACCACCGTTTTCTGGTGGTTGGTGCTCCATAATCAGCGGCCACAAGCTCACGGCTGTCAAAGGCATACCCCAGGGAGCACATGGCCTTGATGAATTTGTTGTAGTCCTCCCCGGCCCGCTCCTTGATGGGTCTGCCGGTGCTGTCCAGAGGGCCCCATTGCTGGATTTCCTCAACATTTTCCATGATGATGATTTCCGGCAAAATGGCCTTTGCGTGTTTGTAGACGGCCCAGGGGAGAATACGGAGCCCCTGGTGCCTGGGCTGTCCGCCCTTTGCCTTTGAGTGGCTGGTGCAGTCCGGTGAGGCCCACATGAGGTCAACGGGTCTGCCAGCCACATATTTCTGGAGGTCAACGGTGAAAATGTCCTCCGTCAGATGCAGGGTGTGGGGGTGGTTGACCTTGTGGATGCGGATTGCCTCCGGGTCATGGTTGATGGCAATGTCAATGGGACGGTTGAGGGCCAGCTCAATGCCTTTGCTGGCCCCTCCGCCACCTGCAAAACAGTCAATGAGCAGTCCGTTCATGCGGGTGTTTCTCCTTTGTGTTTTTTCCGCCGGAAAAAACGGCGGTCAATCGGCCCGGAAACCATGCCGGGCAAGGTAGCGCTCCGCCTGCTGTTCCTGGGTGAAATGGCGGCTCTTGCGGCGCTCCCGGTCCCGTCCATAGACAACGGTGGAGCCGATGCCCTGCACCAGCCAGTAGTCCTTGTTGTTCTTGCGGACCAGGTTGTAATAGACGGCCTCGCCTTTATCGTTTACCATGTGCATGGTCCGTGCCTCCTTTGATTTAATCCTTTGTGAAGTAGTAGCCCACCCACCCGGCGGCTTTGAGGGGCAGGTCCGGGGCCCAGGGCACCGGCTCCCCCATGATGGAGCAGACGGTGGAGAGCATGGCGTCCTCCGTGTCCCAGGGGGCCACATCAATGACCACCTCATCATGCACATGGAACACCACGGGGAGCCCGGCGGCCTCCAGTCGGTCAATGGAGAGGGCCAGGCAGTCACGGGCAATGGCCTGCACGCAGTTCTCCACCAGCTTGCCGCCGTAGGTTTCGATGCGTTTCCAGCGCTTTGTTTTCTGGTCCATGCCCATGTAGGAGATGGAGGGCCGCCCCCATTCGTTCTGGCCAATGCCGGGGCTGATATAGTAGAGCTTGCGCCCGGAGGGGAGCCGGATGGTGAGGCAGTCGGTGCCGTTGTCATAGTCGTACTCACGGGCCAGCAGCAGGCCATTGACGCCGGTACTGCCGCCCTCGGTGATGACCTGGACGGCGGCATTGTCCATGGAATACCACAGGTCACGGATGCGCTTGTTGGCCTCCCGCCAGCGGCTCACGATGTCCGGGAGCTCCTCCTCGGTGAGGCCCATGTCCAGGGCTCCCATGGTGATGAGGGCCCCGGTGCTGCCCTGGTAGCCCAGGGCCAGCTCTGCCACCTTGCCCTTTTGGCGGAGGGCGTACTCCGGGCGGCCTTTCTTGATGAGCTCCAGGGGGACGCCGAACATTTGAGAGGCGGATGCCTCATAGATTTTGCCGTGGGTGCGGAACACCTCCAGCCGCCATTGCTCCTTGGCCAGCCATGAGATGACACGGGCCTCAATGGCAGAAAAGTCGGCGTCAATCAGCACATGCCCCTCCGGGGCCACAAAGGCCGTGCGGATGAGCTGGCTGAGTGTGTCTGGCACGCTCCCATAGATGAGCCGGAGGGCATCCAGCTTGCGGCCCTTGACCAGCTCACGGGCCAGGTCCAGCGGCTCCGTATAGGTCCGGGGCAGGTTTTGCACCTGCACCAGCCTCCCGGCCCACCGCCCGGTCCTGTTCGCCCCGTAGAATTGGAGCAGGCCCCGGACCCGTCCGTCCTCGCAGACGGCGGCCTCGATGGCGTCATACTTCTTGGTGGAGGTCTTGCCCAGCTCTTGCCGGATTTCCAGCATCCGGCTCACCTGGGGGCTGTTATCGTCACGGCCCAGCAGGCGGGCCACCGTGTCCTTTCTCAGATCGGCCAGCTCCTCACCAATCTCCTCCTGGAGCCAGGTGGTGAGCTGGGCCACGCTGTTGGGGTTGGACAGGCCGGAGAGCTGCATGGCCTCCGCCATGAGGGTCTGGCGCACGGTGTCCCCCAGAGAGAGGGCCCCGGTGACCAGTTCCAGGTCCACGGCCACGCCCCTGGCGTTGATGATGAGGTCCGTTTCCCACTGCTTTTGCACCCAATCCGGGACGGGGAAAGCGGACAGCCGCTTTTCAATCTCCATCTCGGTGACCACATCCTGCTTGCAGTATTCTTTGAAAAGCTCCCATTTGGCGGGGTCGTGCTGGGGCAGGTTGCGGCTCCGCTGGCCGTTGGCCTTGGAGGGCTTGCAGGGGACGCAGAAATAACGGATGAGGGCCTTGCCGGTGTTGAGCTTTTGCTTGTCCTGGGGGAGCCCCAGGGCCTTGCCGGTGGCGTCCAGGCCTGCCGTGTAGCCACAATAGAGGCCGTGGAACATGGTGCAGCGCCATTGGTCCGGCGGCAGGGTGCCCATGTACTTGGACAGACAGCCCCACTCAAAGGGGGCATTGTAGGCGTGCTTGATGTATTCCGGGCTGGTGATGGCCTGGACCAGCCACGGGGGGGGGCGCGCCCCCCGTGCCAGGTCGATGATTTGAACAGGCGCACCATCCACGCTGAACGCAAAGAGCAAGATTTCAAAGTCCGGGCTCTGGATGTACTTCTGGGCACCGGCCTTTGCCAGCGGCACGCTGGAGTAGGTTTCAAGGTCAATGCTGAGATGGTGCATGTGTGGGCCTCCTTATGCGCTGAAAGCGGCGTCCTTGGTGTAGAGCTCCATGATGTTCTCCGTGTTCACGCCACGGGCCTCCAGCTCATCCATCATGGCCTTAAAGAGCGGGGTGCCGGTCACATACTGGACCAGCTCCTCAGAGGAGAGGCTGGTGGCGTTGTGGAGGGATTTCTTGCGGATGTCCTCCCCGTTGCCGGTAGGGGTCCAGGCCTCCTGCTCCTCAAAGGTGGCGTCCTCAATGTCATTGACCAGCATGGCCTGGACACGGGCGGGTTTCTGCACCAGCATCTTGACCGTGTTGAGCAGGTGGGCGGTTTCCATGTCCTTGACCTCAATGGCCAGGCCAAAGGCTCCAATCCAGAGCTTTCCATCAAAGCGGGTTTTCATTGGTAAATCCTCCTTTTATCGTTATCACACGGGCTGGCCAGTGATGGGGTTGATGCCGTTGTTGCCGTTCCAGGGCGGGGTGTTGGCGGGGGTGGGGGCGGCACCATAACCGGGGGCCGCCGGGGCACCGTAGGCCCCAGGAGTGGCCCCATAGGCCGGAGTGGCAGGGGCGGCAGGAGCGCCGCCAATCCCGGCAAAGTCGGAGGCGGCGGAGGCCTGGCCGCTCAAGGGCTCCCCGTCACGGGTCTTGAGGACATTGCCCAGGCCGCAGCCGATGCCCTTATTGCCGCTGTTGGAGTAGCCGAAAAAGCGGATGGTGACCCGGCCATACATCCCGCTGTAAATGTCAGAGGGGGCCAGCTCACAGTTGATGTTGTCGATGCCCACCACCTGGGGCTTGTTCTTGGTGGAGGCGGTCATCACCCAATGGCCCTTGCACTCATCGCCAAAGGGGACGCCGGACTTTCTCACGCCGTCACCGTCCCAGATGGGGACGGCCAGCATGGGAGGCCGGGCACCGTTCCACACCTTGGTCAAGGCCTCCTGGGCGGCGGCCTGGATGGCGGCGTCAATGTCCGCCTTGGTGCTCACATCCGTCTTGGGGATGAGGATGGTGACGGAAAACTTGGGCTCACCGCCCTGCTTGGCGGCTCTGGGGGTGGTCAGATTGCAGTAGGACAGGCGGACCTCGCCGGTCAGCACTTTCATGGGGTCATTCTGATACATAGTCTTTGTTCTCCTTTTTGATAGATTGCCTTGTGTGTTGCGTATCAAAGGGCGGTGTCCGCCCATAGCGCCTTGATTTTCACCCAGCGCTCATGCCGGGCTTTGGCGGCCTTGACCTTGCGGGTCAGCCGGTTGTTGTTTTTGAGGGTTTCCACCACGGCGGGGTGGCGGCTCTTTGGGTTGCTCACCTTGCGCCAGCCGTCTGTAAACTCTCTGGAGGCCAGTTTCCAGGCGTCCTCACTTTCCTGGATGGCTTGCTCCAGGTGGGCGGTCAGCCGGTCAATGGCCTGCCGGTTGTCGAAGTCCCAGCGGTGCATCAGCTTGAACAGCTTGCGGGTGTTGGGGATGGTCATGTCACAGAGCCGGTCCAGGTAGATGTCCGCCCGGAAAGTGTCCGCCTGGATGTGGACCAGGGTGTCCGGGTCGGTGAACATGGGGCAGCTCTCACAGCGGTCCCGATCTGGCAGGGCGGAAATGTAGCTCCTGGGCTCCGCCACCTTGTACTGCACGGACCGGGTGCAGCACGGGGACACGGGGAAAACCGGGTCGTGGTCTTTGCAGTCCAGCGGGACAAATGGGCGGAGGCCGAGCCGGGCGTGGGCACAGGCGTTGTATTTAAGCATCTGCACCCACTCCGGCGAAGTCCGCAGCGGCGGGGCTGTATGCCTCCCGCTTGTCGGAGGCAGGGGCAAGGGTGGGCTTGCCCAGGGGCTTGGTCACATAGCCGCCAATCTTCTCCGCAAATTCAGCCTTGCCCATGAGTTTCTCCAGCTCGGAGAGGGTCTTGGGTTTGCGGTCATACACCAGGGCCTCATCATAACCGGCGGCAATGACGGCCTGGATGGCGGCGTCCTGGTCGGTAAAGGTGCGGATGCTCCGGCCCGCCACCAGTTTCCAGCCGGGGATTTCCTTGCCTGCCAGCAGGGCCTCCGTGGCGTAGGCCTCCAGGTCCTTGTACCATTGGACCAGGTGGGCCCCACGCTCCAGCAGGTCACCAATCTCAGCATCCGTGAGGAGCGGGGGCGGTGCGCCGTTCACCACGCCGCCAGCGGAAACAAAGGCCTCCGCCTTTTCGTTCCAGGCTCCGGCAGGCACGCAGTCCTTGAAGTCCTCCAGGGCGGTGTTGATGTTGGCACGGGCCCGGCATTGGGCCTTGCCACGGCAAAAGCGGCAATGGTCGCCGGGGACAAACTCTCCCAGGCCGGAAAAGGCTTTCTGGGCAATGGGCTTGATGCTCTCGCCCCAGGCCCGCAGCTCCTCAACGGTGATTTCATCCGTGGTGTAGCTGTCAAGCCGGGGTTGGTCAATGGTCATGCGGACCCGCTTGATGGTGTCCCCGAACACGGGGGCATAGCGGTGGAGAGCGCCCAGGGCGTAAAGCCGCATTTGGGGATTGCCCACGGCGGACACGGGGACGCCCTTGCCGTGCTTGTAGTCCACGATGCTGAGGAGGTCACCGCCGATGATGCAGCAGTCACAGGTACCAAAGCCCTCCGGCACATAGTCCGAAAAGTCCACCTGGACCTCCACGGCCACGGTGGGGGCGGTGTCGTAGGCCATGACCTGCTCCGTGATGTGTTCCAGGTACAGGTCCGTGGTCTTGTCCATCTCCGGGGTGTAAAGGGGGTCTTTTTTGAGCTTGTTGAGCCGGGTGTTGTAGGTCCGGGTGCTCATGGGGGTGCATTTCTTGGTGACCTTGAGCTCACCAATAGCGTGGGCCAGGCGGCCCTCCTCCGCATACTCGCTGGTGCTCTCTGGCAGGCCCTCCTCAAAGCGGGGGGCCGCTGTGCATACCAGCCAGCGGGAGGCGGAGGACGCCGAAAGCAGAGCGTGTTTGACAGGGGGCATGGTGGCACCTCCTTAAATCTGAGCGCCCAGGGCCCGGAGCTCGGTGGCGAAAGTGCCGTACTGCTCCGGCTGGAGCTGGGTGACGGCCTGCACGCCGTAGCGGCCCAGCAGCTCCAAAAGCTGCTGCATCTTCCCGGCATCCACCAGGGAGGCCCCGGCACGGGAGATTTGGTCCAGGGTGTAGGTGGGGGCTCCCGCCACGGGCACGGTGGGGGCCGGGGTGTTACCAGGGGCGGCAGATGTCTGGCCAGCAGTCGGCGCAGGAGCGGGCGCAGGGGCCGGTGCCGGGGCGGTGGGATAGCTGGCCACCGGCAGGGGCTCATCCGGGGTCAAGATGCTGGGGTCCGGGCCGGAGGCAATGGCCTCCGCCAGCTTGAGGATAGAGGCGGCCAGATCGGGAGCCTCAACGGTGATTTTCATTTCCATCATGGATGTCATCCTCCTTTTCGTTGTCTTTGCAGTCACATTTTTCTCCGGGGTCCAGGTTGGCCCCGCAATAGGGGCAGGTCCAGTAGTAGGGCATGGCTCAGTCCTCCAAAACGCTTGTCCAGTAGTCAAAGCGGTCCATGACCTTGCGGGAGTGGTCGGTGGAGTATGTCCCGGCGGCCCACAGGTTTTGAGCGCCGGAGGGGCCGCAGTTGTAGGCCATGACAGCCAGCTCCGGGTCCCCGTAGGCGGTGAGGTAGTCGGACAGGAACAGGACACCGGCCTCAATGTTTCCGGCGGGCGTCATGGGGTCAATCCCTTGCTCCAGGAGCCACCCATGGTTGACCTGGTTGATTTGCATGAGGCCATAGTCATTGGTGCTGCTGGCGGCATCCGGGTCAAAGCGGCTTTCCACATCGGCCACGGCCAGCGCCAGGGCGTATGGGACGCCGTACTCCTCACAGCAGGCCTGCATGGTCACCTGGAGGTCATAGTCCAGGAGGTTGCCGTCCGTCACGATGTCATCCCGCCAGAGCACCGCCTCCGGGGTGGGGCTGGGCGTGGGGGCCACGCTGGGCTCTGCTGAGGGCTCCGGGGTGGCGGTGCTCTCCAGGACCGGCTCCGGGAGGGTGGGCACCGCTTTGTCAGCGGCGCTCACCCCCACGCAGTAACCGGCGGCGAAAATGGCGGCGCACACCAGCGCCAGGATGATGACCGGGCCATAGTTGCGGCGGCGCTTGCGCCGGGCATGGCGGCTTGGGGCTCTCTGGCCAATCTCATGGGTGGTCACGGAGCTCACCCCTTAGTTGCCGATGCGGCGGAAAAGCTCCTCCGCCAGCTCTCGGACGGTGTACTGCTCCAGGGGGTTGGTGTCCTCAGCCTCCACGGTGAGGGAGGAGGAAATGAGGAAAGCGGGGCGGGACCCGTAGGAGTTGCCGCAGCTGCTGCTGCTGTAGATACCGCCATAGGAGTCCAGCCCCATGACCCATGTGTCATCCTCATTGACCTTGGGGGTGCTCCAGGGCGTCACGGACCACTCAAAGCGCTCCGGCAGGGGCAGGATGTCATGGTACTTGCGGAGCTCGTCCAGGGTCAGCGGGGCCACCTTGCAGTCACAGGTGCCATACTCCGTGGAGCCGTTGAGGGCGGTGAGGTCCACGGTGCGGGTGATGACCTCATCGGGGTTGCCGTCCGTGAGGCTCCGCAGGTAGGGGCCATTGAGGTGGGCCCGCAGGGAGCTGGCGGCAAAGTTGTTGGTGCTGCCAAAGGCGTGGGTCATCTGCTCCAGGTGGAGCAGCAGGGTGCCGTCCTTGCGGTGCTCCAGCACCAGGCAGGGCTCCCCGTGGTAATCAATGACCTTGCCGGGGGCGATGTTCTGAACAGCGGTTTTCATTGGTGATGTCCTCCTCAGTCTTTCTTTTCACGGCGGATGAGCTGGTTGTTTTCGTAGATGGGGCCGGAGCCGGTCCAGATGTACTCACATTCCGGGCCAATGAGGGTGCCGGTCAGCTTGTGGGTGGCGGCGTCCACATCCTCAGCCCAAACCTCAAGTTTGAGCTTTTCGCCGGTGGATTTGTGCCGCACGCCGATGCTATACTTGTACTCGTACATGCTGGCCCTCCTCACTGGTCGGTTTCGTCCTCATCATCGTCCCCGGAGATGTCGATGAGGTTTTCCGCCTGGACGATGATTTCAGACACAATTTGACGGATGGGCAGGCCGGTCTTGAAACGGAGCCGCCGGACCACTTTCTCCGCCTCCGGGGTGAGCCGGACGGTGCCGATGCACTCATCGGTGCTGGTCCGGGTCCTCAAAATAATGGGTTTCATGGTGTGCCTCCTTTGAATGTTGTGAAAAGCGGTGGTGCGGGTATGTACCTCAGCGGCTCTGCTTTCCCCTCCGCTCAAGTTCCTGCTGCATCCTGAGCTGGGCAAGGGAAGCATCATACTGCAATCGCTGGTCCGGGAGGCGGACCCCAGAACGGCCCCGGCGCAGTTCCGTGTAGAGCGTGGACAGCGGCACATCAAGGGCCACCGCCATGTCTTTGACCGTTTTGCCTTGCTCCCAAAGCTCCTGGAGCGCCTGCCGGGCCTGGAGCGTTGCGAAAGCGTAGCTCGCCATGTTCTCACCTCTTTTCTGCTTGCGGGCATAAAAAAAAACTTAGCTTGCCGGGTGCCAGATTTTACAATCTGGACCCTGCAAACTAAGTGTAGTGGGTGCCAAGCTAAAAGTCAAGAGAAATTTGCATAAGTCAAGAAAAAACGGCAATCAGCACAAATAAAAAGCGCCCTTATTGGGCGATTTCACAACAAAACAACATGGCAAGCCAGCCGGATGGGGTCAAGCCCATTCGGCTGGCTTGCTTTATGTGCCGTCAAGCGGACAGGAGCTCTTTCTCAAAGAGCATGGCCGCCGATTTCCACCCCAGCAACTTGCGGGGGTAGTTGTTCACCCACCTCTCTGCCGCCCTCACCTCCTCCGGCTTTACGGTGTCAAAGCTGGTGCCCTTGGGGAAAAACCGTCTAATCAGTCTGTTCATGTTCTCATTGGACCCCCGCTCAAAGGCGCTGTATGGGTGGCAGAAAAACACAATGGTCCGCTTGCCCTTGCGCCGGTGGGCGGCCTCGATGCCCTCGAAGTCTTGAAACTCACAGCCATTGTCCACCGTGATGCTCTTGAACAGCTTATAGAACAGCTTGCCAAAACGGCGCTCCAGGCTGTTGATGGCCTTGACTACGCTGGCCGCCGTGTGGTCCTCCAGCAGCATCACAATGCCCATACGGGTCCGGCGCTCGGTGAGGACCAGGAGGGCCTTTTTGGAGCCCTTGCACCCCATGATACTGTCCATTTCCCAATGCCCAAAACTGCCCCGGCCCTTGACCTCCTGGGGGCGGTTTTCAATGCTCTTGCCGTTGGAGCTCCGGGCGGCCTGCCGCTTGCTCTTGGCGGCGTAGTGGCGGCGGCCCTTGTTGTGCAGGTGCTCCGGGGTGAGGTGGAGGAACACATCCCCACGGTAGATGTAATTATAGAGCGTGTTCTCACATATCACGGTGTCATAGACTTCCCCGTTGTTTCGGATTTCCGCAAGGGCGGCTCCGGGGGCAAAGCCCTGGACCATGACCAGCTCCTCCAGCCGCCGGGCCAGGGCGTGGTCCTTGCCAATCTTGAGGTCCCGGCCCTTGTCCTTGAGAAAGTCCCTGTATTTCCGCTCCGCCACCTCCGGGCAGTAAACCTCAATAAACTCATATTCGGAGGTCTGCTGGACACAGAGGCCCCGGTTGATTTCATAGTAGATGGACCGCTCACATTTGCCCAGAGCGCTGGCAATGGCGGCCTTGGTAAATCCTTTTTTGAGCATCCGCTCCAGGGTCAAGCGTTGGTCCCAGGTGAAATGCTTGGCGTCCTTGTGGTTCATGCTGCACCTCCAGAAATAAGAAAAGCGGGGCGTTTCCGCCCCGCTCCGATCTGCCGTTTATGCCGCCGTGTACTGCTCCAGCAGCTTGACCGTTTCCTCATCCGTCAAGATGTCCCCCAGCTTGCAGTCAAGGGCAAGACAGAGTTTCAAGAGCGTGGCCAGTTTGGCTCCGTTGAGGTCCTTGGCTCCCTGCTCATAATACTGGAGCATCCGCACATTGAGCCCGGCGGCGCTGGCCAGTTGGGATTGGGAGAGCCCGGCGGCCAGGCGGGCATTTTGCAGTTTGCTGTTTTTCTTGGCGTCCATCAAGCTCACCTCCGTTACGCTTATATCATACACCTTTTGGTGTAGTATGTCAAGAAAAAATTTGAGGCCCGGATTGTTCCGGGCCTCTGTTTATTCATCGGCCTTGTGCTGCCTCAGCCGGTCCGCCAGCTCCGCAAGGATGGCCACATCCCGCTCATCCAGGCCGGTCACATTCACGGTGTTCAAGGGCTCCACGCCCAGCAGGTAGTCCGTGGACACAGAGAACAGCCGGGCCAGGTCCACCAGGGATGCCGGGGACGGTGTAGAAAGCCCCTGCTCCCAGGAGTTGACGCCGTTCCTGGTTATACTCAGCCGCCGGGCAAGGTCTGCTTGGGTCCAGCCCCGTGCCTGCCGGAGTTCTTTTATTCGTTCTGCTATCACCAGCATCACCTCCACAATGTAAATTATAGTGTGCCCGTTTGACTTGTCATTGTCACTTTAGGCTCCAATACTTGACACAGTGGCGGTGAAACCGTACAATGGAAGTGCAAAGGAGGCGGTGCCATTGTTCACGGAGGATGAAAAGCGTTTCCTTGATGCGCTTGAGGCCGCCCTGGTGGCGGTCAGAAAGAGCCCGGCGGTGAATATCACCCGCATGGCAGACAAGGCGCTTTCCGTGCGTTCTCGACACGGCTATTTAGGTAAAATCAAGTTGCAGGGCCGGAAAACATGGATGCAGTACATGACCAGCCTTTACAACACAGAGGTGGCGGAAAACCGCCCGCTTGAGGAATACATCCAGCTCCTCAAGTATTGGGTGCGGGCCGCTTGAACAGGAGGGCATTGAGATGTTTGGCAGAAAGAAAAAGGACCTCCCGGCGGGGGCCCGCATGATGCACTATGAGGGCTTGCGGGGCTTTTCCCAGGACGGCCCCTGTTTCATGGAGCGGACGGAGGCGGGGCTGGTGTTCCGGCAGACAAACGGCCCGGCGGCCACCCTCCCGCTGGAAAAGGTGACAGGCCTGGAGATGATGCCGGAGCGCAATTTCATGGCCCGGTATCACGGCACGGCGGCCACCACAGCCTATGGCAAGGCGGTCAAGTGGTTTGCCGTGTTCCACTATACCACCCAGGAGGGGGAGCGGATGCTGGCGCTCTGGTACACAGAGCCCAAAACCGGCAGCGTCCTCCGGGAGCTGGCCGCCCAGATCGGAGCGGCCACCCAGGACTACACCCTGTAAAAGAGCATAAAAAAAAAGAGCCGGAGAGGTGTGACCCTCTCCGGCTCTCTTGCGTTATTCGGTCTTTTTCTGGTCAAGCTGGGCAATGGCCTCTTTCAGTTTATCAAAGCCAAACATGGCGGCGTATGCCACGAAAAAGCCCAGGACCACAGCGCCCACCACCGTGTACCAGACGATGGCCACGCCCTTGATTTCACAGTAGGCGAAAAAGGCCGCCAGGGTGAGGGCCATGGCGATGAGCACCGCCAGGATGTTGGTCGGCAACTTGTCCCAGGTGAGCTTTTTGAGCACCTGCACCACAATGTTGGTGACAATCACCAGGACGCCCACGATGCTGAGAATGACGGACCAGTCAAAAATGCTTTCCATGATTTTATCCTCCCTTTTCTATGTTACCCCACCAGGGTGAGGTCCTTGCTGTTGACGGCGGCGGTCACCACGCCATTCTGGCCGATGACCACCCGGTCACCGTCCACCTGGATGACGGTGTAGGTGTTGGTGTAGACGAAAGAGGCCAGGCCGCCGGTGTAGGTCTTGGCCCCCTTGTTGACCTTGACCTTGGAGCCCACGGTGATGCCGCCCTCCACCTGGATGTCAGCGGCGTCCACCCAGCCGTAGACGGTGGAGCCGCCGCCGGGCACCTTGATGAGGTGGTAGGGGTGCTTGGCGTTCCCGGCCATGGCGGTGACCTTGGCCTTGCCAGGCTTGCAGGCGGAGCCGTTGAGGGCGTTGGAGCTCACATAATGCTTGTTGCCGGTAAAGGTCACAGTGTCGCCCACACAGGCCCCCACGGTGCCCTCAGAGGGCTTGCTGGGCTGGGTGGTGCCCTGGGACCCGCCGCCGGTAGAGGCCCCGGTGTAGTCCACATAGGGCAGCTTGCCGTGCTTGGTCCATCGGCGGGTGTTGTAGCCCGCCTTGGAGCCGATGTTGCCCACGGCGGTGATTTGCACCTTGTTCTCCCACTTGGGGCTGCACTCCACCGCCAGGCCGTCCCCGATGTAGATGCCGATGTGCCCGGACATCCAGACGGCCTCACCGATGACCATATCATCCCAGCCGGTGGTGCTCACCCCGGTGCATTTGGTAATCATAGTGTCAGCGCCGATGTCCGGCACCCCGTTGATGGCGTAGCCCGCCCCGCCGTAGGTCCGGGAGGCGTCCCCGTCCCAGCCCCAGAGGATGCCCTTGATGAGGCACACGCAGTCAAAGCCGAAAACGGGCGGGCTCTGGTTGGCCGCCGCCTTAATCATGGCGGTGCGGGTGGCGTTCTTGTTGTAGGAGTGGTTGTTGCAGTAGCGGCTCACATTGGAGCCGGTGAGGGGGGCCCCAAAGCACCCCATCACATACAAGGTCTTGTAGTTCTTGGCGATGTCCACGGCCTTGTCCACAAAGGCCTTGGCGGTCATTTTACTCATTGAAAACGCTCCTTTACTCAGTCTTTCAGCACGATTTCCGCCACACGGACAGCGACATCCGCCCCGTATTTGTCCGCAAACTGCTTGAGAAACCGCTGGGCATATTTGGCCCGGTTTTCGTTTTTGGCTTTCCAGAAATAGAAACCGCCCCAGGCCCCGTTGGTCAAAAGGGAGGCCCCGGCCAGGCCCGCCAGGGCCGTGACATCAAAGCCCAGGTAATTGGTGACGATAGTGGCCACGCACAGCAGGACGGAAATGGTCACATGGGCCCAGAGTAGCTTTTTTGAGGTGTCTATTTTTCATGCCCTCCTCTCCAGTCCCGCCAGAGGATTTCCACCATGCCCAGCAGGGCAAGGAAAAACAGCCGCATGGCGGGCCTCAATAAATGGCCTTGACGCCTTGCTCGGTCAAAAAATCCTTTTGGGCATGTTTGACTTTGCGGGCGTATTCAAGGGCGGCGTGCATGTCCCCGTTGCAATGTGCATCCGGGATGCGCTGGACGGCCACGGCGGTGGCCTCAGCCAGCGCCAGGGCCGCCCTGGTGTTCTGTATCAGCAGGACCTCATTTTGCTCACGGGCGGCCTCCCGTGCATCCTGGACGGCCTCCCGCTTGCTGATACGCCGCTGGAGCAGCCAAAGCCCCAGGGAGGTGATGGCCGTGGGGATGCCCAGCAGGGTGAGCAGGCCCCCCACGGAAAGCTCAATAACCATTGGCTCCGCCCTCCCTTACTCGTTGGCCTCGGTCCAGCCATAGACGCCGGGCTCCCACACATTGCCGTCCAGATCGGAGGTCCAATGCTTGCCGTTGTGGCTCACCTTGGCCCCGGCGGCATAGGCGTCATGGGCTCCCAAAGGCTGGGACCACTCCGGCCATTCCTCCGCCGGGTCGCTGGTGATGGACCAGAGGGAGGCGGCGTTGGGCGGCTCCCAGCCGGTCTGGGAGGTGTGGGCCTGCACACAGCGGTAGAGCTTGCCGCCGTACTGCCGGAGCTGGCCCACCGTGTAGTTGACATTGGCCGCCCATTCCGCAAAGAGCAGGGATTGCTCAGAGGCGGTCACGGCGTCAATAGTCCCGGCCTCCGCCAGCACCACAAAGGCGATGGCGGCGGCGTCCCGCTGCTGCTGTGCATAGAGCTGGGCCTCATGCAGCGCTTTGAGGCTGGTGGTCTTTTTCTTAACTGCCATTACTGAAAAGCACCTCCAATGCTGGTGATGTAGCCGCCGGTGTTGCTGGTCCCCCGGCCCACATTGACCTTGAAGTTAAAGGCAAAGCCGTTGGTGGCGGTCTGGTTGGTGAAAACATGGTTGTTGCCGTTCTTCACATCCTGGGTGGCATCCTCCCAGACGGGCTCCGTGTCGTTGGCGTTGTTGGTCACCAGGACCTCCAGGTCAGCATCCGCCGGGATGGAGCCCAGCACATTGAGCACCATGACCGTGATGGTGTCATCGGCCTCCATGGGCTCCGCCAGAGTGATGGAGGCCTCATAGACGGCCTTGGTAAAGGTCACGGTGTAGGGGGTGCTGTCCGCCTTGGTGTCATTGGCCACCACCTTGATGGTGTGGGCCCCGTTGAGGACTTTCTGCCAGTTGGCGGCGGTGACACACTGGACCGTGTTGCTCTGCCCCAGGGTGGCGGTGTAGGTCCGCTTGAGTACATCGTCCAGGTACTCTTTCACCGTCACCGTGTCATTGTCGGCATCGGTTACGGTGTAGGTCAGGTCAAAGCCGTCCTCCTTGGTCCCCAGATCGGTGCCGGAGGTCGTGGAGCTGGTGATGACCGGGATGGCGTTGTTGTCCACCGTCCGGGTTTCGCTGGTCACATAGGTGCTGGTGGCGTTGTAGCTGTCATAGGAGCGTACACGGTAGGCCACAGTGTTCCACCCGGCGGTGATGGTGTCGGTGTAGGCCAGGGCGGAGCCCTTATAGATTTGTGTCCAGGAGCCGCCGTCCACCTGCCGCTCCAGCTCATAACCGCTGAGGTTGCCGTCACTGTCAGAGGCGGCGGTCCAGGAGATGGCCAGGTTACTGCCGCCACGGACAACGGCGGGGACGGTCAGACTGCCGGGAGCGCCGGGGGCCCGGTTGTTGGTCACCGTCACTGTGCTGCTGGTTTTCCAGCCGCTCTCAAGTCCGGCGGCGTCATAGGCCTTGACCCGGTAGGCCACGGTGTTGGTGCCAAAGGCCACGGAGTTGGTGGTGCTGGTGGCGTTGCCCTGGTAGATTTGGGACCAGGAGCCGCCGTTGGTCTGCCGCTCGACAATGTAGCCCTCAAGGTTGCCCTCTGCATCCGTGGAGGCGGCCCAGCTCACCGTGATGGTGCTGCCGCCGTCAATACTGCTGGGGACGGAGATGCTGGCGGGCGTAGAGGGGGCGGTGTTCTGAAACACAGAGCCGTCATCGCTCACATAGAGGGAGGAGGGGAGAGTGAAAGCGGGGCGGGACCCGAAGGAGTCGTTGCAGCTGCTGAGGATGTTGATACCGCCATTGGAGTTCAGCCACCAGGCGAAGCTGGTGTTGACCGTGTTCGGGGAGCGGGTCCATTGAGTGGTGGGGCTACCGTTGCGGTAGGCAATCCGCAGGGTGGACGCAATGGGCAGGGCGGAGCCCTCCGTGTTGGCATAGGTGTGGGACTGCCCCAGCTCGGTGAGGGACAGGGCAAAGACGGCCCGCTCCAGGGTGCCCACCGTGTTGTTGCCGTTGCCGGGGGTGTAGCGGATTTTGGTCGTACCGATGAGGGAGCGGATGTCGGCGTCCAGCATGTTTTTGTAGGTGCTGTTAAACCAGCTATCCAGGTCGCTGCTGGCGTAGGCGTTCACATTGCCGTTGTCCCACACCCGGTCATCATAGGTGTCCTTGCGGACCACCAGCGTCCTCCCGGCCCCGTTGAGGCCGCTTTCATAGTCGTGCTTGGCAACATAGAAGTCCACCAGCGTGCCGTTTTCTTTCAGCTTGATAATGCTGCCGGTGGACTTGTTGCCCAGGGTAGTTGTGGCCATTAGATTTCCTCCTTTAGAATGTTTTGCACACGGTCCCGCACCTGCTGGCGCAGGGACCAGGTGTTGCCGTGAGCGGCGTGGGCGTCCCAGGCCTGCCAGCTTTGCAGGATTTTCTCACGGGTCACAAGGCCCGCCGGATAGTCCTGCTCCCACCGGCGGAGCTTGGAGCGCATACGCTTGATACTGCTGTGCCGCAGCTTGCGGATGACCTTGCCCTCCTCGGTCAGATAGGTGTGAAAGCCCAGAAAATCAATCCCGTTGCGGATGGGAAAAATCTGGGTTTTCTCATTGAGCTCCAGCCCCAGGCTGGCCATAAAGGCCCGGATTTCCTTGAGGCAGAATTGCAAATAGTCCTTGTCCGGGTGGATGAGGAAAAAGTCATCCATGTACCTGCCATACCAGCGGATGTGGAGCCGCTCCTTGACGAAGTGGTCAAACTCATCCAGGAACAGCAGGGCAAAAAGCTGGCTGGTCTGGTAGCCCAGCGGCAGGCCGTCCGTGCTGTCTATGTAGGTACACAGCAGGTCAAAAACGATGGGCTCAAGGTCCAGCCTTTTGAGCTTTTCCTTGAGCTTGTCGTGGTCAATGGACGCAAAGAAATGCCGCACATCTGCCTTGAGGACCCAGCCCTCCGCCGTGCGGTATTTGTTCCAGTATTCCGTGAAAAATCCACGCAGCCGGTCCAGGCCGAAGTGGAGCCCTTTGCCTTTCTGGGATGCGTAGTTATCCAGGATAAAACTGTTGGTGATGCGCTCATAGATGAGGTTGTCCACCAATGCGTGCTGGACCACTTTGTCAACAAAGGCCGGGGCCTGCACCAATCTCTTTTTGGGCTCGTAGACATAGAACACACGGAACAGCCCGGGCCGGTAGATTTTGGTTTGCAGGATGTAGACAAGGTTGACGATGTTGGCCAGCAGGTGGACCTCATAGTTGGCAGTGGCGGCCCTGGAGCGCTTGCCCCGTCTGGCCGCCAGGTAGGCTTTGTAGAGCACCGAAAAGGTGCATATCTCAGAGAATTTCAGCACGGGTCTTTGCACCCCTGTAAACATGCGGGCGGCCCCCTGTCATCCCGGCGGCGGGCCTCCCTCTCCTTGTGCGCCGTGTAGGTGCCGCAGGGACAGGACCAGCAGCACCCCGCCGCCTCGGTGTGCGGTGGGGTGCATCGGCGCAATGTATTTGCCTTGGTGTCAAGGCTGGATGTGACCTCCTTTGATGTGATGGATGGCGCTGCTTTCGGCTTTGGGCCTACTCGGTCGGACCTTACCATCAGAGCGGGGCGGGACCCGTTGGAGTTGTTGCAGTTGTTGTTGTTGTTGATATTGCCATTGGAGTTCAGCCTCCAGGCGTTGTTGGTGTTGTTCGTGTTCGGGGAGGTAGAGGTAAATAAACAGGTCACACCCAAATACACGGCCTTGGTGGCCGTTGTATCCGTTTACTGAGGCCGCAGGGCCTCCGCAATTTGCAGGGCCATTTGCCCCATCTTGGCAAGCTCCTGGGCCGCCTTGGCCTCCCGGAGGGCGGCGGCACGGTTGCCGTCTGATTTCCTCCAGCTGAAAGCCTTTTGACGGACCGGGCGCACCAGCTCCGCCCAATAGTGGCATTGGTCGCCGGTGATGTACTTGCGGCCATAGCTGAGGTTGATGAGCTGCTCCATGGTCTGGCACTCGATGAGCACGCCGTCCAGGTCCTTGAGCCGCTCCTCATACTCGGTTTCAAAGTAGCGGCCATTGGCGGCCTCACAGCCCTTGAGGATGCGGACGGCGCAGTCCTGGAGCTCGGCGCACAGGTGGAAAGTCTGGCTTTTGGGAAAGTGAGGCTTTCCGTCATCTTTCACCTTGTCATAGAGGAGCTTTTCCACAAGCTGGTCACCCACCATGATGTAGGCCTTGACCGGCTTGTATTCTGCCTCTTTCTGCTTGACCCGCTGGATGGTGTAGTCCAGCAGATCGGAGGCAAGAGGGATGATGTCATAGCTTGGCATTAAAACTCAATCCTCGCATAGGTTTCATTCCAGACGCCGGTGACCACCACGCCGGTGAGGGTCCCAAAGGTCACCTCAAAGCTGTTGCCGGTGACATTGGTGCCATATTTCAGCTCCAGCACGGAGAGGCGGCTGTCCAGGCCGCTGAGGTCCACACGGATGTCCGGGTGGGAGGTTTCATCGGTGTTGTGGTCATCCACGGCGTCCGTGATGTCCTGCCGGATGTCCGGGTGGCTGGCCGGGTCCGTGTTGTGTTCGGCAATGGCCTCCTCCAGGTCCTCCGGGCTCACCGTGTCCAGGGACGGGGTGATGGTAAACTCCAGCACGGAGCTGTCCACCACAACAATGTGCATGAGCATGGTGAGCCGCCCGTCCACGCCGGTGGAGATGGCCACCTTTTCCGTGTCCGGGGTGTTGCAGATGGCAATGAGGGTGCCGTCCTCATCAAAGAGGCCCATTTCACGGACAATGAAGTTGCCCACACTGTCATCAATGATGATTTTCACATCCATCATGTTGGGGACAGAGGCGTTTTGCTCGGCGGACACGATGGGCCCCCGCCACAGCTCCCTCACAAGCTCCGTCTGTTCCGTGCTGGGCAGGTAGTAGCTGCC
>OGPH01000579.1_pt1 | contig 36643 bp, 34 predicted proteins | sample 1552891 | NCBI WGS metagenome assembly OGPH01 (sample SAMEA2580272, study PRJEB22360) | human gut metagenome | biome: human gut; feature: human-associated habitat; material: faeces | place: Denmark | collected 2008/2010 | reverse complement strand
CCGCCGCGACGGCGAGTGGGCGCCCAACAAAAACGGCGGCAAAGAAAACCTGGAGGCCATTGAATTTTTCAAACACCTCAATTCCGTTATCCGGGGAACCTTCCCGGGGGTCATGACCATCGCAGAAGAATCCACCGCCTGGCCGCTGGTGACCGGAGAGATAGAAAAAGGCGGCCTTCACTTCAGCTTCAAATGGAATATGGGCTGGATGCATGATTTCTGTGAGTATATGAAGCTGGATCCATATTTCCGAAAAAATGACCATTATGGGCTGACATTCGCCATGAGTTACAATAATGCGGAGAATTATATTCTTCCTCTGTCCCATGACGAAGTGGTTCATCTGAAATGTTCTATGGTCAACAAGATGCCGGGATATCGTTATGATAAGTATGCCAATCTCCGAACCGGCTACACTTACATGTTCGGCCATGAAGGGAAAAAGCTTCTGTTTATGGGACAGGAATTCGCTCAGGAGAGGGAGTGGAGTGAAGCGCGGGAATTGGACTGGTATATGCTGCAGGATGAATTGAATGCGGGAATGCTGGAATATATGAAGGCCCTTTTGAATCTGTACCGCAAGTATCCCTGCATGCATGAGATTGACAATGACTGGGGCGGGTTCGAGTGGATCAACGCGGATGATGCAGAGCGCAGCACATACAGCTTTATCCGCAAATCATCCGATGGCAAAAACAGCCTGCTTTTTGTGCTGAATATGACCCCGGTGGAGAGAAAGGGATATTGTGTAGGGGTTCCAAAAAGGAAGACTTATAAACTCGTGCTGAACAGCGATGATAAGAAGTTCGGCGGAAACGGAGCGGAGATTCCTGCATCTATCCGCGCGGTGTCAAAGCCGAGTGATTATAGGCCGTACCGGATCACCTTTGATCTGCCGGCATCGGGGGCCGCAGTATTCGTATTCTGACGAAGAGTAGAAACGCTGACCGGCGGGAATAAAAGAAAGAAGGACGGGAAAGCATGGAAGGACGCTGTGTGGGAGAAGGCCGGAAGTCCTGGATGCTTTCCCGTTTTATGACAGGCATGCATCTGCATGCCGATGAAGGAAAATGTATCAGCCGGTGGCTGTCTGTTCGGAGACGGTCAGATCAGCCGCCTGCTGAAGGAGATATCTGTATCGTTTCATCACGGCGTTCTGCTCGTAGATATAACAGTCAATCAGATCTGGGTCCGTCACATAATCAAAGCCTGCATAGGCATTTTCGAGTTCGCATCTTGTCTTTTGTAAATCCAACATCAGGCTTTCCTGATAAGTCAGAGGCTTGTCCGCTTTGGCTACGCTGCCGCGGCTGAAGTGAAATTTCATGATTCATCCTCCTTTGCCGGATTTTGCCAACAGATACTTTGTAATTAAGTATATACACAGAAAATGGAAATTATGCATGTTCTATTTTTCTTTTTTGCGCATAAGGTATAAAGAACAGGCGGTGAAAAGCCGCAAAGAAGAGAGGGCATGGCGCATGGAAGGAATCATCATGATCGGAGGAGCCTGCGGCCTGGTGCTGTTAATTGCAGCGATGCGAAGCAAAACGGAATTGCTGCTGAACTTCATCCTGCGGTGTGTTTTGGGGACGCTTGCCATTTACTTCATCAATGCATTTCTTGATGCACAGGGTTTTCCCGGTCATGTTGGAATAGGAGCGGCCAGCGTGATCGTATGCGGTACGCTGGGCTTCCCGGGAGTCCTGCTGCTTTATGGGATCAGCATATGTGCCCGGCTTCTTGGATGAAGCTTTCCAGGGAGGGATTGACATGCAAAACGCCCGCCGTTGGAGGCTTTCAGAGCTTTTTTCTTGAAATGTTTGGTTCACCGTTGTTCATGATTCACAAAATTGTATTTTCTTATGAAACCCTATGGACAAAATTTTGTGAATAAGATATACTTCATTTTACCAACTGAACAAACAATATTCTAAACACAGATCTTTTCTTTTCTGTTCAGTTGTAAATCTTATATTTCTTTCTATATCATTTTTTTTCCGTATCATTTATTTTTAAAACATCATAGAGGCCTGCAGAGCATCCCTTTATAGAAGCCGTTTTTGCTGTCTTTGCTTTAGGGAGTATGGCATATCCATAGGAGAATCCGAACGGAACCGGCATCTGTTATGACAACATAACTTTGGGATCAGAAGAAGGCCGGCCTTACGCAGGCAAAGGAGGAAGGTTGTATTGAGGAAAAAAATTCTGGCAGTCTGCGATTCGGAGCAGGACTATGCGTATCATTTCCTGGACTATCTGAGCCGTTTTGAAACGGAAGAGAGCTTTCCGTTCGAGGTGCAGGTCTTCACGGAAGCATCCGCCCTGAAGGAGTTTGGGGAGCAGAATGAGATTGCAATTCTTCTGATCGCACAGTCCCTGCATCTGATGGAAGAGAACTGGAAAGCGGATCATATTCTGGTACTGGCAGAGGAACGGGAAGGGCCCTGCGAGGAACCCTGGATTGAGAAGTATCAGTCTGTTGAGACGATCCTCCGGAAAGTGCTGGAGATTGCGGCAGATTATGAACTGCTTCCGCCCGCCGTGCGGGGAGGCGGGAATGCTGTGAAAGTGATAGGCGTCTATTCACCGGTCGGCCGGTGCCTGCAAACCACATTTTCTTTTACTCTTGGGCAGCTTCTTGCCCGCAAATACCGAGTACTTTATCTGAATTTTGAATGCTATTCCGGTCTTGGGCAGATGCTGAGGCAGGAATTTCAGACGGATCTCTCTGATTTGGTCTATTTTCTGCACAATCGGGACGGAAGATTTCCGTACCGTCTGGAAGGGATGACCCAGAAGATAAACGGGCTGGAATACATTCCGCCGGTGTTCTCCTGCCTGGATCTGCAGCGGGTGGAAGGAGAAGAATGGCTGAAGCTGATGACGGAACTGGAAGAAATGGGGAGTTACGAATACGTCATTCTGGATCTGTCTGAAGCCATACAGGGGTTGTTTGAACTGCTCAGGCGCTGTGTGCGGGTATATACGATTGTGAGGGATGACGGCTTTGCCATTGCGAAGCAGGAGCATTATGAATCCCTTCTGAGGTGCCTGAACTGTGAAGACATTCTGGAAAAGACCAGAAAATGCAGACTTCCCCTGTTTCGCCAGCTGCCTGCCGGCCTGGAGAACCTGACCAGGGGAGAGCTGGCCGGGCTGGTACAGAAGCTGATTGAGGAGGATTTGGAGGCAGGATGAGAGAGAGGAATAGGGAGGAAGCGTATCTGCAGATCAAGGAAACGGTGAAGCGGGAACTTTTCGGGCAGATGGATTTTACCCGGGAGATGACGGATGAACAGCTGCAGGAACTCATCGCTGCAAGGCTTTGTGCCAGACAGCTGGCGGGAAAGCTGGATATATATGAACGGGCCAGGATGGGAAAGGAACTGTTTTTCTCTCTGAGAGGGCTTGACGTCCTGCAGGAACTGGTCGAAGATCCGCAGGTGACGGAGATCATGATTAACGGAATGGATGGGATCTTTATTGAACGGGAAGGGAAGCTGTACGCATGGCCGGGCGGATTTGAGTCTCAGGAAAAGCTGCAGGATGTGATACAGCAGATCGTAGCGGGCTGCAACCGGACGGTCAATGAGACTTCTCCGATTGTGGATGCCAGACTTTCCAACGGTTCCAGGGTCAATGTGGTCTTAAATCCAGTGGCATTAAACGGACCGGTGGTTACAATCAGAAGATTTCCGGATCAGCCTATCGGCATGAAGGAATTGATGCGTATCGGTTCTCTCACGGAAGAAGCGGGGGTATTTCTGGAAAAGCTGGTGAAGGCACGATACAACATTTTCATCAGCGGGGGAACCGGAAGCGGGAAGACCACGTTCTTAAACGCCCTGTCCGAATACATCCCGTCGGACGAACGGCTGATCACGATCGAAGACAGCGCAGAGCTGCAGATACGGGGGATACCGAATCTGGTCCGTCTGGAAACGCGCAATGCGAATACAGAAGGCTGCCGTCCGATTACGATACGGGATCTGATTCGGACCGCACTGCGCATGAGGCCGGATCGGGTGATCATTGGAGAAGTCAGGGGAGCGGAAGCGGTGGATCTGATCGGAGGGGCGCTGAACTGCGGACACGACGGCTCCATGTCCACGGGACATGCCAACAGCGCCAGGGATATGCTCACACGTCTTGAGACCATGATGCTGATGGGAGTGGAAATTCCTCTGTCCGCCATACGAAGACAGATCTGTTCGGGTGTGGATATTATTGTCCATCTGGGCAGGCTGCGCGATAAGACACGCAAGGTGCTTCAAATCGCGGAGGTGACAGGATTTGAAAACGGAGAGATCGTCCTTTCCCCGTTGTTCGCCTTTGAAGAGGAAGAGGGAGGCGGAAGCAGGGTAAAGGGAAAGTTGGTGAGAAAGGGGGATTTAATGCATGTGGAGAAACTCAAGATGGCGGGGATTGCTTCCGCATAGCAGAAAGAGGGAAGCAGGGGAGAAGGAACGCGCTCCTGATTACAGGTTTTACCGCTTCGGCAGAAGGCAATTCCTGGTCTATGGATTGGAAGGGCTTCTTTTAATAGGGCTTTTGGCCTGGTTTTTCTACCGTTCCCTTTGGGCGATGCTGCCATTAAGCTTTCTGCTTCCGTTTTTTTTATCCGAGGTGCAGCGAGGGCTTGCAAAGCAGAGGCGCCAGGAACTTTCCATTCAGTTCCGGGATATGATTCTTTCCGTGGCGGCAGGACTGCAGGCGGGATATTCTGTGGAGAACGCCTTTCTGGAAGCGGGAGGAGATGTGGAGCGGCTGTATGGAAAAGAGAGCCTCATGGCGCAGGAAGCGGTCATCCTGAAACGCGGCATCCAGAACAATGTGCCTCTGGAAAAGCTGCTGTCCGATCTGGGCCGGAGGAGCGGGCAGGAGGATATGGAAGATTTTGCTGAAGTTTTTTCCATTGCGAAACGCTCTGGCGGCAATATGAACGCCATCATCCGCCGCAGCGCTGCGGTGACCGGGGATAAGATAGAGGTGAAGCGTGAGATGAATACGCTTCTGTCCTCTAAAAAATACGAACAGAAAATCATGAATCTGGTGCCATTTCTCATAGTAGCCTATCTTCAGATTACTTCCAAAGGGTTCTTTGATGTTCTTTATGGGAATCCGGTGGGGATCGCGATCATGACGGCCTGCCTGGCGCTCTATCTGGCGGCTTTCTGGATGTCGCGCAGAATCGTGGAAATTGAAGTCTGAAACAGAACGGTTTGAAAATATATCGGGAATAAGAGAGGTAGATGGCGATGTGGCTGGTTTATATATTGCTGATAGCGGCGGCAGCTGTTCTTCTGATACTGTCCGCGAAAGAGAAGATACGGGCGGATCCGGATACGGAAACGATGAACCGGATGTTCCTGAAGAGCGCGGCCTTTCTGGACAGGATTCTCAGAAAGGCCTTTGGAAAAGGGGGAAGGAAAAAGGCAGGGGAATCCGCTCATATACACGAAGACATGAAACTTTTGTATCCCTCAGGGGCAGAGCACAGGGCTTACAGATATCGGGTGGAGAAGCTGAGCGGCCTGCTGTTCTTCTGCTTTGTGGGAGCAGCCGTTTCCCTTCTGATCCTTCTCTCCGGCAGAATGGAGGGCAGATTAACCGAGGATGGAAGAATTCTGAGGAATCCCTATGGAGGCGGTGAAGTATGGGTGGAATTGAAGGCGGATACAGGAACGGAAGAAAAGGATATACAGCTTCAGGTGGAGGAACGCCAGTTTACAAGGGAAGAGCTGGAAGAGATGATCGCAAAGATCACGGCTGCGCTGGAAGAAGAGATAAAAGGAGAGAATGAAAGCCTGGACGAGATCCGTACCTCCCTTGTCCTGCCCGATTCCGTGGATGGTTACCCCTTCTCCATTGCCTGGCTCAGCGGAGACTATGAACGGATTCAGGCGGACGGAAGCGTGAACAATGCAGAGATAGAGCAGAAGGGGGAGCTGGTTGAACTGACGGCCACGCTTACCTATCTGGATCAGACCTGGGAAGAGGAATTCATGGTGCGGGTCTGTCCTCCAATACTGACACCGGAAGAGGAAAGCAGACGGCAGTTGGAGAAGGAGGCACAGGAGAATGAGAAAGAGGCGGTGCATGAAGAGAGTTTTCCGCTTCCGGAGCAGCTCGGAGGGCAGAAGATTGTCTGGAAGGAGAAGGCCGAAGACAACAGCCCATGGTTTTTTGCGATCATTCTTCTGGCGGGCGCGGTACAATATCGCTTTTCAGATGAAGCGCTGAAAAAAAAGCTGGTCAGGAGGGAGGAAGAACTTCTGCGTTCCTATCCGGAATTCGTCAGCAAACTGGTGCTTCTGATGGGAGCCGGACTTCCGGTGCGCGCAGCATTTATGCGGATGGCGGCGGATTATCAGAAAAAACAGAAGAAAGCGCGCAGCTATGTGTATGAAGAACTTTTGCTTGCCTGCCACGAGATGGAAAGCGGCGTCACAGAACTGCAGGCGTATGAACACTTCGGGCAAAGGTGCCGACTGCCTCAGTACAGGAAATGTATGGCGCTTCTGTCACAGAATTTAAAGAGGGGGGCTTCCGGGCTGCTTCCCGCGCTTTTGGAAGAATCAGAACGTTCTTTTGAAGAGAGGAAGCGCAGCGCCAGGGAGGAAGGGGAGAAAGCTGGGACCAAGCTCCTGCTTCCCATGATGATGATGTTGGTGGTCGTGATGATTCTGATTATGGTGCCTGCCTGTTTTTCCTTTGCAGGGATGTAAAAGCTTCGCGAGAACTGATGATGGGGATGCAGGCGGCATTCCCAAATGAAACAAACGTATGGATGGCCCAGAGGGCAGAAGGAGGATGCTTATGAAAAAGATGTTTTGGAAAACGGTTTGCAGGGCGGAGGAACTTAAGAGGAGAGTCAGGGAAATGCTCAGCAACGACGAAGGGATGGGAACGGTAGAAGTGATCCTGATTATACTGGTTCTTATTGGCCTGGTCATTATTTTTAAGAGTCAGCTGACCAATCTTGTGAACACGATTTTCAGGAAAATCACTTCCAAGGCGGGATCGATTTGAAAAGGGAAGGAAAAGGTGTGCGGGGAGGATATATAACCATTTATCTGTCTCTTGTGACGGGAATCCTGCTGTCTTTCCTGCTGGTTGTAATAGAGGGTGTACGGATGCATACCATCCGTACACAGACAGAATGCGTGATGGATATGGCGATGGATTCCGCCCTGGCGGAATATCACAGAGAACTTCTGGAGCAGTACGATCTGTTTTTTATCGATATGTCTTATGGGGGAGGAAGCCCTTCATACGGCAATACAGAAACACACATCCAGCAGTATATGAATATGAATTTTCAGCCGGCAAAACTGTTTGAGATTCCGGTTGGAAAAGATCTGACAGGGCTGTATGCACAGGATGTGGTGCTGCTTAAGGCTTCAGTGGCATCAGACGATGGAGGAGCGGTCTTAAGAAGGCAGGCTGTGGACTATATCAAACACAGATGGGGGCTGACTTATCTGAATCAGGCGGCGGTAAATGCAGGGCTGCTGGAAGGAAAAGGCCTTCTTGACAGCGATGTGGAAAAACGGCGGCAGGAGACGGAGAGGGAAGTAAAGGATAAGATCTTACAAAAACAGTCCGAGGAAGAAGAAGACTGGGAGGGGCAGTCGGTGGAACTGCCGTCGGATGTGGTGAACCAGGCCAGAGGAGAAGGGATCCTGGGACTGGCTGCTGCGAATCCCGGAAGGCTTTCGCGTACGTCCATAGCGGTGGATGGATTATATTCGCACCGGGATAGGAGGATAGAAGGAACAGGCCTTCCGGATGGAAAGGAGGCCCCGGCCGGAATCCCGGGCGCCTGTCTGTTTCAGAAGTATATTATGGAGAAATGCGGCTGTTATGGAAAAGAAAAGGAACGCGCTTCTTTCTCCTATCAAGTGGAATATCTGCTGGAGGGGAAGGGGAATGACCTGGACAATCTGCGCGGGGTGGCAAATAAGATCCTATTGGTCCGGGAAGCGGCCAACATGGCGTATTTACTGCAGGATGGGGCAAAACGAAACCAGGCGGGAGCCACTGCTTCGCTGATAGCGGCCGTTCTTGGACTTCCGGAGCTTGCGGATCCGCTTGAACTGCTGATTCTTTTTGCCTGGGCCTATGCAGAAAGCGTACAGGATCTTCGGATCCTGTTTGATGGGAAAAAGGTTCCTATTATAAAGACCGCAGAAAGCTGGAACACCCCGTACAGCCAACTGCTGACTTTCCGAAACCATCTGGGAGACTATCATGGCGGACAGGAAGGAATGACTTATCAGGAATATCTGGAGGCCTTCCTCTATCTGCAGCCCATCGAACGGACGAGCGAGAGACTGATGGATGTCATAGAGTCGGATATACGGATGACGCCGGGAAATGGCAGCTTCCGAATGGACGGATGTGTGGATGCAATGACGGCAGAAGCATATGTAGAGAGCGGATATGGATATAGTTATCAGATAAAACGCGCTTATCAATATGAATGAAAAGGAGGTGAACCGGGATGCCCTTTTTCCCGCCGCATATAGTAGATAACAGCGACTATACTCAGAGAAAGGCCAATGATTTCCGAACGCATGATCACGCATGTCTTCATCCCTGCGGTCAGCAAGTCCGGACAGAATCGGGCGTTCTGCTGTCTGGCTGCAGGGTTTCCTGCTTAAAGAGACGTTATAAATATCCCCGAACCGGACGGGCAAAAAGGGTGTCCTGGTTCATCTCCTATTTTATTCCCGCGGAAGCGGCCGGTTCCATGACGGTGGAAGCCAGTCTGGCAGTTCCCATCTTCTTCTTTTTTACGGTTAATGTACTTTCCATGATCCTATTTTTCCATACCTATGCGACCAATCTGGAGGAACTGCACCAGCAGGGCAGGCAGCTGTCCATGGCGGCCTATGCAGCTGGAGATATCCTGCCGGAGAATGAAATCATACAGCTGATGAAGCCTGCCAGACTGCAGCCGGCGGTGCCGGTTATCGGTTATTCCGGCACTACGATTGTAAGCTGCTGTTATATGCGGGCTTGGACGGGCTATGACGTGGAACATAAGGCGCCGGCGGAGGATGGAGAGGAATACGTCTATATCACGGAATATGGGGAAGTATACCACAGGGCCAGAAACTGCACGCATCTTGCGCTTTCCATAGAACTGGCCGGAGAAGAGGAAGTGGAGGGGAAGAGAAATCAGTCAGGAGAACGGTACAGGCCCTGTGAGAAATGTGGAGGAGAAGGATTGGGGATCGTATATATCACCAAAGAAGGCAACCGATATCATAATACGATTCACTGCAGCGGCCTGAAACGTTCTGTGCGCTGTGTGCCTCTGTCCGAGGCCGGATCAAGAACCGCATGCGGAAGGTGCGGATGAGCGGCAGCGGGGGAAGAACATGGGAAATGTATGTGGAATGGAAAAGGATGAAGGAAGAGACAGGATAGACGGTGTGAGAAAGGAGAACGCATATGGCGGAGAACATCATTATGTGCGGCTATTTGGGAATTTGTTCCTGCTATGACTGTAAAAGCAGACGTATTCCCCTATGGTTGCTGTATGTGGGAATTCTGCTGGGAACAGCCTATGCCGGCCTGATGTTTCTATCAGGGAGACTGACCTGGCAGGCGATTCTGACAGGGCTGGTTCCGGGAGGGATTATGCTTTTATACAGCCATCTGACGGAGGGAAAACTGGGAGGCGGGGATGGGCTGATGGTTATCTTTGCAGGGCTGTTTTGGCAATGGGAAAGCTGTACGGCGGCAGTGCTGGTGGCCTGCTTTCTGACGTTTTGGGCGGCGCTTTTGCTGATACTGTCTGGAAAAGGGCACAGGAATACGCAGCTTCCTTTTGCACCGTTTTTGCTCGCTGGAATTGTGATTGTGTGGATAATCCAGAGTTTTTCGGGGGATGTATGTGCATAAATGGAAGATTACATAGAAAAAGAAAAGGGACGGACAGAAAAATATCTGAGAATGGAAGAAGCGGATTGTACTATAGATCTGCGGAAACAGCATATATGACGCTGGAAGCCTGTCTGATCGTGCCGCTGGCGGTGATTTTGATTGCCTGTCTGATGATTCTGGCCTTTTATCTGTATACAGTCAGTTTCCTGAATCAGGCGGCATATCTTTCCGCTTTCAGAGCCAGTCTGGAGGATACAGGGAGGGCGGACATTGCGCGGCAGGAAGTGGAGGCGCTTCTTGAAGAAGGCCTTATCCCGTTTCAGAATCTGGAAAAGGAAGTATCCGCCTCGCTGACCGTGGTTACGGTCAGAGTTGAAGCGGAATTTACGGTTCCGGGAGCAGGAATCCTGCCTGTTTGGGACGGAAAATGGAAGATTGAGGCGGAGAAAAAAGCGCAGATCAGAGATGCAGTTGCGTTCATCCGTGCCCTGAGGAGGATTTCTTCATAAAAAGCGCTGATTTTTAAACCGATTGTTTCATCACTACATTTACAGAGGAAGGAAACGGAATGAAAAAGCCTGTTTATAAACGAGAGTTAAGCCATAGCTATCTGATTATGGAGGAGCTGCCCGAGGAAAAAAGGGGGCAGTACCAATACAGGATGATTCTGAAGAACAGAGTTCCGGGGCTGCTTCCGTGCAGCGAACGCTTTATGGAGGGAAAGACTTGCCTGTATTATGATATCAGTTCCCGGCAGTCCCTGGAACAGTTATATGTGTCGGCTGGCATCGGCCTGAATGAAATCAGAGGGATGATCGACAACCTGGCCCAGGTGCTGGATGCCATGGCGGAATATCTTTTGGAAGAACGCTGCTTGATCCTGAAACCGGAATATATTTATATGGATTTGGAAACGGAACAGCTTTTTTTTCTGTATTATCCATTTGCAGAAGAAGAGGGATCGGAAAGCCAGTATTTGAAAATTGCGGAATTTTTTCTGGAACATGTGGATCATAAACAGGAAATGGCGGTGAGCGCTGCCTATCAATTCTATAAGATGTCCAAAGCGAAAAATTTTACTGTGGTGAGCTTTCGCACTTATCTGGAAAAAGGAATGCAGGGAAAAAAGGACGCTGACAGAAATGAACAGGGTGGTATGGAAAAGGAATATGCAAGAGAATGGTACTTGGAAGAAGCGGAAAAGAAGGGCGAAACAGGAAACTTTTATGGAAAAGCGGTAGCGGAAGAAGGGATGAAGCCGGATTATGCATATCCATATGGCCGTGGAGAAACGGATTATGGGGAAGCAGAAGGAAACATCGCGTTGTTTCGGGATACGGCAGGCATCTACGAGTATCAGCTTAAGGAAGAAGAGGATACGGCAGGCAGAAAGGAAAATAGGATAAAAGGAAAAGCCGGAAAGAGGAAGGAACGAAAGGGAGAAATAAAAAAAGAAGGCGGAGAGAAAGGGAAAAATGGGAAAAAGGGAAGAATCGGGGGGATGATTGGCTTGGCTGTTACAGCCATAATTTTTCTGGGATTATGTGTCGTTATATGGTATCTGAAACCGGTGGAAGAACAGAAAGTTTTGTTTTTTGCAGGGCTGGCAGCGGATGGCGCCTGCCTGCTTCTGTTCCTATGGAAGGTAACTTCGGCAAAAGAAAATGAGAAGGCGGAAGAGGGGCGGAAAGAATGGGAAGAGGAGGAGAAAGGGAGCGCTTCGGCTTTCTGGGAAGAGTATACGCCGGTGGTCAGGGAGGAACTGGACGGCCCTACCGTATATCTGAGAGAGACAGGAAGCGGCAGGGAGGCGGATGATGGGGGAAAAATAAGGCCCAGATTAACGGGAAGCCCCGATGGCAGGGAGATGGAATATTCATTAGATCGGCTTCCGGTGATGGTGGGAAAGATGAAGAGCAGGGTTCAGCTGCTTCTGTCTGACGCATCTGTCAGCCGCATTCATGCCAGATTTGTGGAGAAGGATGGGAGAGTGGCTCTGATCGACCTGAATTCCACAAACGGAACCTTCGTAAACGGGATCCGGTTAGAACAGGAAGAGACGGTCATCTTGGAAAAGGGAGATGAAATCCTGTTTGGGAATGTGAGCATGCTTTATCAAGAATGAATTGGTCGGAGGCTGTCCGCCTGGGTTTTTATCTGCGTCTGAATGAAGGGCCCTGCAATGGAATGAAAGGCCCGGAATTGACAAGGGAGAAGGGAAGTGATAATCTGTTAATTATTGAGGGATAAAGCACCAAAGGGTAATGGGGGTGTCTATGCTGGCACAGCGTTATGATCAGGGAAAAAGGCGGAAAGCAGCAGGAATTCCATGGTGCAGCGCGGTTCTGACCGGAATAAATATCCTCGTTTTTCTGGCCTGTTACATATGGGGTGACTGGCTTTACGGGGAAGGCGCTTTCAGCGTACTGTATTTGATACATAATGGAGAATATTACCGCCTGGTTACATCGATGTTTCTTCATGCGGATATCAACCATCTGGTAAACAATATGCTTCTCCTATACTTCGGCGGAGAACTGGTGGAGAAGTCGATCGGCAGAATCCGTTATCTGATCCTGTTTTTTCTGTCAGGTATCTGCGGCAACCTCATGTCTGCAGGATATGAATTGTCCACGGGAGGGTTCTATGAATCCGTGGGAGCCAGCGGCGCGGTTTTTGGCCTGATCGGCGGTCTCCTTTATCTTGTGATTGCCAAGAAGGGATATGGAGCCCGGATTTCTATACAAAGGATGGTTTTGATGATCGCGCTGTCCCTGTATTCTGGTTTCCAGAGCCCGGTCGTGAATAATGCGGCGCATTTGGGCGGGCTGCTCAGCGGATTTTTACTGACCTTTATGTTGTGCCATATCGGAAAGAGATTCCGAATATAGAGAACCTGATGCTGAAAGGAGTGGAATGAGATGAAGGATGAGACTTGTATTTTCTGTAAGATTGCGAACGGTGAGATTCCTTCCAGAACGTTATATGAGGATGAAGAATATCGGGTGATTCTGGATCTGAATCCTGTGACCAGGGGGCATGCCCTGATCCTGCCGAAATGCCATTATGCGAATCTATATGAACTGCCGGAAGAGAAATGCGCCGGCGTGATGAAGCTGGCGAAGAAAATGGCTGTTCTGATGACGGAAAAGCTTTCCTGCAGCGGATTTAATCTGATGCAGAATAATGGGGAGTCCGCAGGACAGACTGTAAACCATTTCCACTTGCATTTGATTCCGCGCTATGATGATGATAATCAGAAGCTTGAGATGAGGCCAATGGGAGCAACACCGGAAGATCTGGATGAAGTCAGAACGATCATCTGCGGTTAATAGAACATAACGCTGTGATAGAATATGGTACCATGATAGAATAGAACGCCAGAGCAGGACGGATGTAACAGGGCTGAGCCCTGCGAATGATTCTTAACTGGATGCAGAAAGCTTCCCGGAACGATTCCAAACAGTCAGAAAGCGGCCGCATACATCAAGGACGCGGGCTGTTTGAAATCCTTCCGGGAAGCTTTGTTTCTGTAAATGCCATATTTTAAAAATGGCAGGGCAGGCTCTATTTTTGAGCTACAATGCTGTCCAGCAATTCCGTAATCGTTTTTGCAGCATTCATCTGCTGGCTGCTGTTCATGGCGCTGATATAAAGCTGCCGGTTAAAATAAAGTTCCTGTACTTTTTCAACGAGCAGTTCCGGACTCAGATAATCTTCGTCAATAACCATGCTGAACCCCTGGGATTCAAAGGAACGGGCGTTCAGAATCTGGTCTCCGCGGCTACCTGCTGAAAGAGGGATCAGCAGATTGGGCTTTTTGAGGGCGAGCAGTTCGCAGATTGCATTTGCACCGGCTCTGGAGACAACCACATCAGCCATAGCGAACACATCCTTTAATTCCGATTTCAGATATTCAAACTGCATATAGCCAGGACAGTTCAGGAGCAGATTATCAATCTTCTCATGTCCGCACAGATGCACCACCTGAAAATCTTCGAGAAGTTTGGGAAGGGCTTCGCGGACGGTCTGATTGATGGAAGCGGCCCCGAGAGAACCTCCGATGACCATGAGTACAGGCTTATTCGCGCTGAAATGGCACAGATCAAGGCCTGCCAGTTTGTTGCCCTTGGCCAGCTCTTCCCGAATGGGAGAACCGGTCAGCACGGCTTTCTCCGGAGGAAGGCTCTGCATGGTCTCCGGGAAATTGCAGCATACCTTACGCGCTACAGGAATACATAATTTATTCGCAAGCCCGGGCGTCATATCGGACTCATGTATCACGCAGGGAATTTTCAGGGAAGCGGCGGCGCGTACCACGGGAACAGCGACAAAGCCGCCCTTTGAAAAGACAATATCGGGCTGAATGTTCTTCAGAATCCGCCGGGCTTCTCCATAACCCTTTATAACCCGAAACGGATCTGTGAAATTTTTGAGGTCAAAATAACGGCGGAATTTACCTGTGGCGATGCCATAATAGGGAATCTCATAATCCTCTATCAGCTTTTTTTCCATTCCTTCATAGGAACCGATATAAGTGATCTCATAACCGAGCTGTCTCAGTCTGGGCAGCAGGGCGATGTTAGGTGTGATATGCCCGGCGGTTCCTCCGCCGGTGAGAACGATTTTTTTAGGCATAGCGGCTCCCCCGGCGTAATTACATCATATTCGCGTTCTGATCTCCTGCTTCCTGTGCGGATGCATCATTCGCAACCATGGATTCCAGGGCGACAGCCAGCTGATCCGGGCAGGATGTTGGCTTGAATCCGCAGCGGATGCCTCTGAGCCTGGAAATGGCATCTTTCGCATGCATTCCTTCCACGAGCCTTGAAATGCCCTGGAGATTGCCGTTGCAGCCTCCTGTAAATGCGACCGATTTAATGATATCGCCATCCATTTCGATGTCGATAAAGCTGGAGCAGGTTCCCTTCGTTTTGTATCTCATAATCTTTCTAACCTCCTGCCTGCGTATTTCCACAGGCGTAATCATGCAAGAACTGCAGAATATACTTCATTCCGCAGCTGCAAGGACTTCTAAAACCAATATACGAATTATATCAAATATCCCCTTTTGTTGCCAGTATTTTCACAAGAAATATCGTTCCATGCCGCTTTTGGAAGAAAAGGCGCGCAATTTCGCGGCGAGATCCCGTCCTGCCGGTATTGTGAGCGCCAAAAGGGGCTTCTATAATAGGACGTATCAAAAGCTGCAGCAGGCAGAAACGGAGGGTATTATGACAGCGCTTCTTGAGAATAAAGAATTGGTGGCTATGACAATTATATTGCTGGCATTGAGCATCTTATGCAGATTTGTTACAGGAATTTTTTTGAATTCCCTGATTCGGGAATCTGAGAATATGTCCACGACGCAGAACCGGCTTCTGAAACAATGCAAAGTGAAGTTCCGGAATTGTTATAAACTCAATGATGGGGTTCCCAATATCCCTGTTTTTGTGGACAAGTTTATGGGAAAAATCCGAGTGGGAAGATTCTCGCTAGATGGGCTGTCGCATCTGTCAGGTCAGCTGATGCTTCTGTCCATTCTGGCGGCCGGAATTGGAGCCTGCCTGGGCATTATCAATGGAAAGGGACTGGGTGAGATCCTTCCATACTATCTGATCAGCTTTTTGGGGCTGTATCTGTATTTCAGCATATCAGGCCTTGTGGATCTGGAGGGAAAGAAAGAACTGCTGAAAGTGAGCCTGACGGATTATCTGGAAAATCACATGGCTGCACGGCTTTCTGTTTTAGAAGAATCTGAGTTGGCTGCGGAAGGCAGAAGTTCCAAGTCCGCGGAAAAAACCGAAGCGCATGCCGGACGGAAAACATCCAGGCGGGCGAAGATGCAGGCAGATGAGACGGAAGGAGGCCGGAAGGAAGGCGCGCAGGGGCAGGAACAGGCCGCGGCGCAGGCAGTGATGGCGCAGGCATCTTCACAGACCGCTGCAGGCGGGGAAGCAATGGTCCAAAAGGGGATGATGTCCCAGACGAAGAGTGCAGCGGAGAAGAGGATGGAAGAGCAGGTCTTTACCAAGAATCAGGAGAAAGAACTGGAAGAACTGCTGAAGGAGTTCTTTGCATAAAACAGCATCCGCAGGAAGCCCTTGCCGTATCCCGTGCGAAGCGGGAAGGAGCAAGGAGGCAGGATGAGGGGGACATAGTGGCTGCTGCTTTATGCAATTTTTTCAGATAAGCTTGAAAAGCCGGCGGGACTTTGCTACACTGGAAACGGTTTTATAGCGATTGTTTGCCGCAGATGCGGCAGAATTGGAGGAAAAAGATGAGCAAAGTGACGTTTGACTATTCCAAAGCGGCGCCTTTTATCAGCGCGCATGAAGTGGAATTTATGAAGAAACAGGTATGCGATGCCAAAGAACTCCTGGTATCCAAGACGGGGGCGGGCAATGATTTCCTGGGATGGATCGATCTTCCTGTTGCCTATGATAAAGAAGAGTTCGCCAGGATCAAAAAAGCTGCCCAGAAGATTCAGAGCGATTCAGAAGTGCTGCTTGTAATCGGTATTGGTGGCTCCTATCTGGGAGCAAGGGCGGCGATTGAATTTTTAAGGCATAGTTTCTATAACTGTGTGAGCAAAGAGGTCAGAAAGACCCCTGAGATTTATTTCGTAGGGAATTCCATCAGTTCCACTTATATCAGACATCTGATCGATGTGATCGGGGATCGGGATTTCTCCATCAACATGATTTCCAAATCCGGAACGACGACGGAGCCTGCTATTGCGTTCCGCGTATTCAAGGAATTGATGGAAAAGAAATACGGCAAAGAAGAAGCGGCCAAGAGAATCTATGCGACCACGGACCGTGCGAAGGGATCCCTGAAGGGGCTGGCTACTGAGGAAGGTTATGAGACCTTTGTGGTGCCGGATGATGTGGGCGGACGCTTCTCCGTGCTGACAGCAGTGGGCTTGCTTCCGATCGCGGTGAGCGGAGCGGATATCGATAAGCTGATGGAAGGCGCGGCAGAAGGACGCAGACTGGCGCTGGAGTCTGAATATGAGTCGAATGATGCGCTTCTGTATGCTGCCATCCGCAATATCCTTCTGAGAAAAGGAAAATCTGTGGAGATCCTGGCTAACTACGAGCCCAGCGTACATTATGTATCCGAATGGTGGAAGCAGCTTTACGGTGAGAGTGAAGGCAAGGATCAGAAGGGAATTTTCCCGGCCAGTGTGGATCTGACGACGGATCTGCATTCCATGGGACAGTTCATCCAGGACGGCGCGCGCATCATGTTTGAGACGGTGATCAATGTGGAGACTTCCAGAGAAGAGATCATCATAAATGAGGAAAGCGTGGATCTGGACGGACTGAACTATCTGGCAGGAAAGAGCGTGGATTTCGTGAATAAGAGCGCCATGAACGGAACGATCCTGGCACATACGGACGGGCAGGTTCCGAACCTGATGGTGAACGTTCCGGAAGTGAATGAATTCTATCTGGGAGAACTGTTCTACTTCTTCGAGTTCGCCTGCGGCGTGAGCGGATATCTGCTGGGCGTGAATCCGTTTAATCAGCCTGGCGTAGAAAGCTATAAGAAGAATATGTTCGCCCTTCTTGGAAAGCCCGGATATGAGGCGCAGAGAGAAGAGCTGTTAAAGAGACTGCAGTAATGAAAAGTGTCCCATGGCAGACGATGGGGTAGCTGGTTTGCTTCGCAGTAGAAAAAGGCATCCGCAGAGGATGCCTTTTTTATACGGCGGGGAGGAATGTTTCCGCTTCTTAGGATTGTGTTAGTTTCAGATAGTTTTAGGCTAGAATCCCATGGAAGTTCCCGGGTATAATAGAGAAAATAACTGGAAAGGAATCAGGAGATGGAGGGCTGCTATATGCTAAACAATTACAAACTTCCGGCAAATCCGGCGGCAAGGGAAGAAAATATCGTGAGAGGGGAAACGTATCGGTTCACGTTTCTGACAGAAGGCTTGGTGAGGCTGGAATACAGCGAGGATGGCTGCTTTGAGGATCGTGCGACGCAGACGGTGCTGAACCGGGATTTTCCCTGTGTGGATTATCAGGTAAAGGAGACGGAGGAAGAATTGACGCTCGTCACCCGCCGGATGAGAATCAGTTATGATAAGGGGCCTTTCACGCCCAGAGGGCTGAAGATTCAGGTGTATGGGACGACGGCAGGATGGGGAAACGTGTGGCATTATGGGGATGAGCTGCGGGATCTGCGCGGTACGGCAAGAACTCTGGATACAGTAGATGGAGCATGCGAACTGGGCCATGGCCTGATTTCCAGGGATGGCTTCTCGGTGTTGGATGATTCCGTTTCATTGGCTCTGACGGAAGAGGGATGGGTGGTCCCCAGGAAGAAGGGAAGCTTGGATCTGTATTTCTGGGGATATGGCGGAGATTATCTGGAATGCCTGAAGGATTTCTACTATCTGTGCGGCAAGACACCCATGCTGCCCAGATTTGCCCTTGGAAACTGGTGGAGCCGTTATTACGAATACACGGAGGAAAGTTATCTGGAACTGATGCGCCGGTTTGATGAGGAAGGGATCCCCTTTTCTGTGGCCGTGATCGATATGGACTGGCATCTCGTGGATATCGATCCCAAGTATGGGAGCGGCTGGACCGGATATACCTGGAATAGGGAATTGTTCCCCGATCCGAAGCGTTTTATGGACAAGCTCCATGAGCGCGGGATGAAGATCACGCTGAACGTGCATCCGGCGGATGGGATCCGTGCGCATGAGGAAATGTATGAGGCCATGGCCAGAGAACTCGGAAAGGATATCTCCAAAGAGGAGCCGGTGGCGTTTGAGATTGAGAATCCGGCGTTTCTGTCGGCTTATATGAAATACGTCCATCATCCGCTCGAGGAACAGGGCGTGGATTTCTGGTGGCTCGACTGGCAGCAGGGGGGCATTACCAAGGTGGAAGGCCTGGATCCGCTTTGGATGCTGAACCATTTCCACTTTCTGGACAGCGCGCGGGATGGAAAACGTCCCATGACCTTCTCCAGATATGCAGGGCCCGGTTCACACAGATATCCCGTTGGATTCTCAGGGGACACGGTGATTACCTGGGAATCTTTAAAGTTCCAGCCGTATTTTACCAGTACGGCATCCAATATCGGTTATGGCTGGTGGAGCCATGATATCGGCGGACACATGAACGGGTATAAGGATGATGAACTGGAGGGACGCTGGTATCAGCTTGGCGTTTTCTCGCCTATCAATCGTTTGCACAGCACCAAAAATGAATTCAACGGAAAAGAACCCTGGAGGTTCAAGACGGAGATCCGTTATATGATGGATGCCTTCCTGCGTCTGCGCCATGCCCTTGTGCCCTATTTATACACGATGAATTACAGGGCATATGCCCAGGATACGCCGCTGATTCTGCCAATGTACTATCAGGAACCGCTGAAGGCGGAGTCCTATGAGGTTCCGAATGAGTATACTTTTGGTTCGGAATTGATCGTAGCGCCCATCACTTCGCCCCGCATCGCGAAGCTGAATGTGGCAAAGGAGAAGGTATGGCTGCCCGAGGGGCTTTACATTGACTTTTTCAACGGAAGGATCTATGAGGGAGGCCGGATGCTGGATATGTACCGCGGAATAGATTCCCTGCCGGTGCTGGCGAAGGCGGGAGGCATCGTTCCCATGCAGGAGGAGACGGATACCCGGTCGATCAATCGGAACCCGGAAAAACTGCGGATCAGGATGTTCGCCGGGGCTGACGGAAGTTTTGTCCTTTATGAAGATGACAATACGACCTGCGATTACGAGAAAGGAATCTGCGTCAGAACCAGGATGGAGCTGATATGGGAAGGAGAGCAGAAGATCCTTCTGCACGCGCCGGAAGGAAATACGGAATTGCTTCCTGAGAAGAGATCCTATACAATAGAATTGTACGGCTGCACACAGGCAGGCGTCCACTGCAGGGCGGGAAGCGAGGAGCTGGATGCGGAATGCGCATATGATGACCGGAAGAACTGTCTGAGGATTTCGCTTCCGGAAGAAGAGAGCGGGAAGGAAATCGTTCTGACCTTTGACAGGCCGCTTCTTTTGGCGGAGAATAAAACGGCAGAGGATATTTATGATTTCCTGGATCAGGCGGAAATCGAGTTCGACTGCAAGACGCGCATCAATGAATTGGTGCGAAGCGGCAGGTCGGAACTGGTAATCATAAGCCAGCTGCAGTCCATGGGTCTTGCAGAGGATCTGGTAAAGTGCATTTCAGAGATGCTCACAGCCTGCAGCCTGCACAGATAAAACAGGAAAGATAGGAGATTGATATGAAAATCGTAGTGCTGGACAGAAGCAGTGTGGGTGTGGATGTTTCCATAGAACCGTTTGAAAAATACGGAGATGTGACGTACTATATGACAACCAGGAATGAAGAGGCCGCTGAACGGGTGAAGGATGCGGATATCATCATCGTGAACAAAACGCCGATGAATGCGGAAATCCTGGATGGCGCGCCGCATGTGAAGCTCATTTGTGAATTTGCCACGGGCTATGACAATATCGATCTGGATTATTGTACGAAAAGAGGGATCACGGCGGTGAATGTGGTCAATTATTCCACCGCTGCCGTGGCCCAGCATACGGCGGCTTTGGCGTTGTATCTCATGGAGAAGCTGCGTTACTATGACGATTATGTGAAGAGCGGCGCCTATGCTGCGCAGCCCTCTTTCGCCCATTTTGGGATGCCGTTTGGCGAATTGGACGGAAAAGTATGGGGAATTGTGGGAATGGGAAATATCGGACGGCGGGTGGCCGCGATTGCGGAATCCTTTGGGTGCCATGTGATTTTCTATTCCGCTTCCGGAAAGAGCAGCTGCACGGAATACGAACGGGTGGATTTTGATGAGCTTTTGTCCCGGGCGGATGTGCTCAGCCTCCATTGCCCGCTGAGCGACCGCACGAGAGGTTTGATCGACTATGAAGCTTTAAAGAAAATGAAACGTTCAGCGATCCTGATTAATGTGGCCAGAGGCGCGGTGGTTCAGGAGGACGATCTGTACAGAGCGCTGCAGGAAGGGCTGATTATGGGAGCTGGTCTGGATGTGCTCGGCAGAGAACCGATCGCACAGGACAGCCCGCTTCTTCAGATCCAGGACAGCTCCAGGCTGGTGATCACGCCCCATATGGCCTGGGCGAGCGTGGAAGCCAGAACCCGGCTGGTCACGGAGACCTGCCGCAACATCGAAGCTTTCCTGAGGGGAGAGGCGAGGAATGTGCTGAATCCCCGCTGAACCGGAGCAGATTTCCAGTGCAGCCCCGCGGCCTGAGAAGCGAAAAGCGATTCAGGCTGCGGGGCTGCAGTGAGGATAGGCTCTTTATTCTGCTATGAAACAGTCTGCATAAAACGCCGTATTCCGGTCAATTTCCCCTGTGTCGAGGATCACTTCTTCGCCCACGCGTTCAAAAGGAATTTCCTGGCCGGTGCGCATCAGACGGATGCGGGAAACGTTCCCCGGGAGGGTCAGATGCAGCTTCAGAGGAAGGCGGGCGCATTCTTCATAGAGATAGAATGCATAGCGGACGTTCCCTTTGGCCGTATAGCGGACATTCCGAATAAAATAAGGCTCTGCAATCGAAGTATTATAAATTCCTTCTCCATGTATACGCATCCATCTGCCCAGGTCGCGCAGGGAAGCAACTGCCGGTGCAGGAAGCTCACCATCTGGCTGGGGCGCGATATTCAGAGCCAGATTTCCGCCCCTGGAGACTATATCCAACAGGAGGTGAATCAGCTGTCTGCCTGTTTTGAATGTGTCGGTGTAGTGGAAGGAAAAACGTTCCCCGATTGTCGTGCAGGTTTCCCAGGGAATGGAAAGCGGATTCTCCGGGATCTGTTTTTCGGGTGTGACGATGTTTTCAAATTCTCCGCCCACGGTGCAGTCACAGACGATCAGATGGGGCTGCGGGCCGCTTCTTAGGCGTTTTACGATTTCTCCGAGGCGAATATCCTGATCCAGGTTATCTTTGTTTACCCAGCCTCCATCCAGCCACAGGCAGTCGATCTTTCCATAATTGGTTCCCAGTTCTTCCAGCTGCCTGTGCGTATAGGCGACGAAGCGTTCCCACAGTTCAGGATGTTCCTGGATGGAATAGTTCACGTTTCTGGTGGGAGCTGTTCCGAATTCCCTGTGCCAGTAATCGTCGCTGTGCCAGTCCGGTTTAGAGAAATAGACGGAAATAGCCATTCCTCTTTCGCGGAAAGCGTCATACAGGCTACGGGTGATATCCGCATAGGGGCTGGTGTGGAAAGGACAGGAAGGATCCGTGATTTTATAATCGGTCGTATCCGTGTCAAACATGCAGAAGCCGTCGTGGTGCTTGGTGGTGAACAGAAGGTATTTGAAACCGCATTCTTCCGCGAGGGCGGCCCATTTATCCGGGCGGAATTTGACCGGATTAAATGTTTTGTTCGCATCAATATACTGCTGCTTGAAGGTCTCGATGTCTGTCCAGTCCACGTCCGCCTGGGACCAGGAGCCGTCTCCGTCTGAAAGAGGCCAGGATTCCAGCGTGCCGAGCTGGCAGCCGGGGGCCCAATGCATCATCAGGCCCAGTTTAAGGCCCATGAACCATTCCAGATGCTTCTGAACCGCTTCTTCTTTTGGAGGAATGTATTGTTCTTCTGTGGTGTAGTCGTGTACGCCGTCTTTTAACATCTCTTTTTTCATTGACTGTTCTCCTTTTCCTTTGCTGAGAGGTATTGATTCCGTATCATACATCTGCCTGTGCATCCTCTTCTATCAGGATACAGGCGGTAAGGCTGCCGTCCGCTTCGCAGCGGTAGGACAGGCCGCTTGATTTGCCGAAGCGCAGGGTGATGCGCTCGTTTACATTGCGTATGCCGAAGCCGCTGGAGATCTTCAGAGAGGTATCTTCATAATGAATGTGGCGGTTTAATTCGGAGGCATCGCAGCCCTTGCCGTTGTCATGCACTTCGATTACGGTTTTGCCATCTTTTCTCCATGCCCGAACATGGATGCACAGGTCTTCCATGTCTGAAGGTCTGGCATGCCGGACAGAATTTTCCACCAGCGGCTGCAGGGTAAACTTGGGGATCTGAATCTCGTTCTCCTGAATATCCGTGTTCAGTACCAGCCGGTTGTTATGGCGCAGCTGATAGATGGAGATGAATTCATGGATGTTCTCAATTTCCTGCCGGACGGATACCATGCTGTCCGCGTCGGTGATGCTGTAGCGCATCAGGTTGGCAATGGAGGAGACGATTCCTGCGATATCGTCACAGTTGCGGGACAGGGCAAGCCAGTTCACCATATCCATGGCATTGAAAATAAAATGTGGGTTGATCTGCGCCTGAAGAGCGCGCAGCTGAGAACGTTTCTCCTTTTCGTTCTGAATATGGATATCTTCAATCAGCCCGTTCACATTCTCAAGCAGCTTGCGGAAGCTGTTTTCAAGAATGACGAGTTCCCTTTCATCGGATACATGCAGCCTGGCCGGATCGTAATTTCTGGTATCTTTTATTTCTTCCACAGCGTTGGAGAATCGGATGATGGGCCTGCTCATCCGTCCGGTCAGGATATAGATGACAAAAAGGAAAAGAAGGGAAATTCCGGCAAATATCAGGCTGTAGGTGACCAGAACGGGCTGAAGGCTATCTAGGATATCGCTGTTCGGGGTTAAGAAAAGAAGCTGGATACCGTATAGGGCCTTGCTGTAGTTTACAAGATAGATCTTTCCGCTGTCGTCCATGGTGAACTCATCCATTTTTCCATAACCGGAGGTCTCCCAGGCTTTATCATAGATATCTGCCTCAATGGGAGAATCGCTGCGATAAAGGATTAAGCCTTGCGGTATATAAGAATTTTGCGGCAGATGATGATACCAATGTACCCATTTTTCTGATCCGTGCGATGGAAAATTGTAATACGGTATATGACCTAACCTGTCGGGAGGTGGCGGAAGAACTGTTGAATGCATCTCCTTTTGAGCACGGCTTTTTTTGGTGGGGAGGCTATGGTATTTCTTCAGAACATACGGCGTATCTTAATCTGATGAATGGGATAGAAGCGCCGAGAAGCGGTTCATGGCAGCAGAATGGAAGCGTGGTGGCAGAACAGATAGGAGGTCAGATTTTCATAGACGTTTGGGGGCTGATCTGTCCTGGACGGCCGGATGATGCCGCATATCTGGCCAAAGAAGCGGCAAGCGTTACCCATGATGGAAATGCGGTATACGGAGGTGTATTCATCGCATGCTGTATCAGTATCGCTTATGAAGAAAATGATATCCGTAGGATCATTGAAAAAGCGCTGGCTTATATCCCGCATGATTGTACCTATGCGAAGGTTGTCCGTGCGGTTATGGAATATCATAACCGACAGCCGCATGATTGGGAAGCGTGTTACCAATATATCCTGGAAAATTATGGATATGACAAGTACCCTGGCAACTGCCACATCATACCCAATGCGGCGGTGATGATTCTTGCCCTTCTGTACGGGGATGGAGATTATGATGCTACCCTAAATATCGGCGTGATGTGTGGCTGGGATACGGACTGTAATGTTGGAAACATCGCAACTATTATGGGAGTTAGGGGAGGAACTGCCGCCATAAATTATGAAAAATGGCGCGCCCCGATTCGTGATCTAATGATCTGTTCCGGCACGATGGGTAGCTTGAATATTCAGGACAATGCGCAGATTACGGATTCTCTTCTGTGGCAGATGGAGAAAGTGACCGGGCTGGCGGCGCCGGAACCGCTTCATAGCATGATCCATTCCGGAAGAAACAGGAACCATTTTGAGTACAGCGGTTCCATACAGGCTATGCGGGAAAGAGTGAGAGGAGACGGTTTTTGCATTCTGACAAATACAGAAGAGGAGGCTTTTGGCGGGAAGCGGTCGTTGAAGATTCGATTGGAAGCAAAAGAAGCTGCCGGCTGTGAAATCTATAAAAAAACGTATTATTTCCCAAAGGATTTTGATGACAGCCGTTATGACCCTTCCTTTTCACCGACCACTTATCCCGGACAGACAGTTCATGCAGCAATCAAGATTATGGCGGGAGATGTGGAGGATGTTGCTTTGTTTGTAAGGGACAGCAGACAGGGGATGAAGCTAGAGAGTGAAGGCTGGCATCCGAATAAGGGGGAATGGAATGAACTTTGTTGGAAAATTCCGGCGGATAAAGGACTGAGATTGATTGATGAAGTAGGACTTTCCATAAGAAAGGGAAATGGAGAAAAAAGATGCGACATTTACCTGGATGACTTTTACTGGGAAGGGGAGGCGGATTATTGTATTGATTTTGCAGATGAGAATCTGGAGGATTGGCGCATCGGTAGGAATTCGGCGCCGCATTTTGAGATTTCCCAGTTTACAAGATGGAAAGGGATCACATTCTTGGAAAACGGCTGTCTGCATGTGACAGGGACGGATGTAGCAGCCGCTTATACGGGCGACGAGGCCTGGAAGGACTATGAAGTGGAAGCGCGGATCACGCCGCTTATAGGGAAGGAACATTATTTACAGTTTCGCGTTCAGGGAGCCATGCGTTCCTATGCTTTTGGTTTGTGCGGACAGGAGGTTGTTCTTATGAAAAATAGGAATGGTTTCCGGACTCTGTGTAAGAAGGCATTTCTATGGGAAAAAGAGCAAACATATTTGTTCAAAGTTACTGTGAAAGGCAATCGGATCCGGGCGTTCATAGACGGACAGCCGATTCTGGAATATGAGGAGGAGAATGCTTATCTGAATGGCAGTATCGGTTTGATGACAAAAGGAAACAGCCATTTGAAATGCCGGTTTATGCGGGTGAAAGGAATGGATTAAAGAAGCTACAAGACAATGTTCTGTAAGAACAATGGTGCGATGGCTTATGCTGTAAGGCTTGGCCATCGCACCATTGTTTATTATTAAGGTTTTGGATAGAGTCTCTTCATTTCTTATAGGCATTCGGCGTTTCACATATCATTTGATAGAGGCTTGTCAAGGGCAGGGCCCCAAAGAGCGTGCGCGCCTGGCTCCTTCCGACCAGGTTGCCTGAACTGTTACAAATATATCAAGTATAACTGATAAAAATAGAATAATCATTTGATATTCAGATATACTTATATTATTATAAAATTAATTGTTGCAGTTCAGATCTATATGAATTGTTGTATTGTAAAAGAAGGAGGGGAATTGCCATGATCAAGCGGGAAACATATATGAGCCGCATCCGCCCTTTTATCGGAAAGGATTTGATAAAAGTTCTGACAGGCATTCGGCGCAGCGGGAAATCGGTTATGTTGGAGTTGATTAAAGAAGAACTTTGTTCCTCGGGTATAGATAGCGGTCAATTTATCTCCATCAATTTTGAAAATATGAGTAATGCCCATCTCTGTACGGCAGCCGCACTTCACGACGAGATTGTTCATAGAGCTTCCGAAAGTCAGGGAAAGGTATATCTTTTTTTTGATGAAATTCAGGAGGTGGATTCTTGGGAAAAATGCATCAACTCTCTTCGGGTGGAATTGGACTGTGATATCTATATCACTGGCTCTAATGCCAAGCTCCTTTCCGGAGAACTGGCCACATATCTGGCAGGGAGGTATGTAGAGTTTGTAATCTATCCCTTTTCTTTTGGGGAATTTGTCGAGTTATATCATACAATCTGCCCGGATGCCGATCTTCATCGGTGTTTCAGCAAGTATCTGACCGCCGGAGGCATGCCTTATCTTGCCAATCTGTGTTATGAGGAGACAGCCTGCCGCCTATATCTGCATGACCTGTTCAATTCAGTGGAACTGAAGGATATTGTCAGGCGCAACAATATCCGGGATGTGGATATGTTGGAGCGGATCGTTGCGTATATCACTGCCAACATCGGAACCACCTTTTCCTCTACGGCTATTTCTAAGTATCTGAAAAGCGAGGGACGGTCAGTGGCCCCGGAAACTGTGCTGAATTATATCAAAGCCTGTACGGATGCTTTTTTATTCTACCGGGTGAAACGCCAGGATCTGCAGGGAAAGAGGCTTCTTTCTGTTAATGAGAAATATTATGTGGCCGATCATGGTATACGGGAAGCGGTGTTCGGCGGGAACAGGAAGGATATCAACCTGGTTTTGGAGAATGTTGTTTATATGGAGCTGCTGCGCCGCGGCTATACCGTCACCATCGGGAAGGTGGGAGATAAAGAGATCGACTTCGTATGTGAAAAACAAGGGAACAAGCTGTATGTCCAGGTCGCCTATCTTCTGGCTTTGGAGGATACGATTCAAAGGGAATTCGGCGTATATGACCACATTCGGGATAACTTCCCCAAATATGTGGTTACCCTGGATGAGTTCGATATGAGCCGGAACGGGATCAAGCACCGCAATATCCGGGACTTCTTACTGGAGAAGGAATGGAATTGAGGCGATCAGCCCTTAGAGATCAAGCGCTCCCGCCCGCCTGGCCGCCGCCTCCATCAACAAACAGAAGGCCTGCCCTTCAGGCGAGGTCCCTGGGCTGCTGAAATCAGGAGCTCCGCAGACCTGCCAGACATAACCGTCCGCATCCACCCATTGATTGGCAGCAGCGCGCATCTTTTCGGCAAGATGTCTGTATGTATCGGGCAGCCAGCCGTCCGCAATGCCTGTAAAGAGGGCATAGGCATACATCTGAGAGAAATTCACTTCCACAAAGGTATCCGGGCGGTCGAGGACGTCATGTGCCAGTCCGTCCTGGCGCACGACTCCCTCAAGCGCCTGGATGAGCGGCAGTTCCATGGCCAGAATCCGCTGCCTGAAGGGATTCTCCGTCCCTGGAAGGCGCCGCAGCATCCGGGCCATGGCGGCTACAGCCCAGCCGCTGGCGCCTCCCCAATAATCGGCCCGGTCAAAGCGGCCGGTGTCTTCATTCCAGATATGATGGAACAGGCCTGTACGGGGATCACATAGGAGCCTGTGATAGCCTTCCATTTGTTCAACGGCTTCACGGATATATCCGGCAGCGGCTAGGAAGGGAGGGAGCATATAGCAGGAATCCGCCCACACCTGCCGCGTATTGACGACATGACATATCACGCCGCAGGAAGTTCTGGGAGCCCGATTCAGCGCCCAGTCCAGGAGCCGCTCCAGGGAATCTTTAAAGAAAGGATCGTTCGTAAGACGCCAGGCTTCCACAATCGCTTCGCCGGGAGCGCAGGGGTCAGTTGCAGCGTCAGAAGATCCGATTACGCCGGCCCGGCCGTCTTCGGTCTGCCTGAGAGCAGCACTTTTGGCCAGCGCGATGGCCGTTTCCTCTTCGCCGAGATCAAGAAAAGCATGGGAAGCGACGCCCTGCTCCCAGGAATAACGCTGCATGGACAGAAGAGCGAGTTTCACCTTTCTGATTTTTTCATCATTCATACAAATCCCCCATTTCCCGCTCATCCGTTTCCGCTTTGCTTTTCGGGAGTGCGCAAGACCGCTTCCTCTTATGCGCCGCTTCTTGATATCGGATGACCATTGTTTCTTTGCAGTATGATAATTTATATGGCTTTATTATAACATACTTTTGAGGGATAACAGTCCTTATATTCCCCAGGTTATATCCTGCGGATTCTACTCCGCAGCGTTACTGCTTCTGCGCCCTGCGTCTGCCCCGGCTCCTGGACTTTTTCTTTTTGGCAGTTCCTGCATGGCTGCCCGGATGGGAGAAAAACAGGATCGCCATGGCCGCAATTATGGTGGCCGTCATTCCTATGAGAGCCAGAGGAATGCTGGGTTCCTGCGTTGCACCGTTATATTCCTGCATATCAAACCCAGCCAGAACCAGGGCGGCGGAGAAGGGATAGGCAGAAAGCAGGAAACCGCTTTTGAAGAACAGAATGCAGTATCCCAGGAAAAAAGTCAGGATAGAGCCGCCCAAATATGCTCCGCGTACCTGGCCGAAAATCAGGATCATGGGCATACAGACCAAAAAGGTGGTCAGGGACGCAGCGATGACCTGCCCGCCCTGGCGAAGGAGAACGGAAGGAGCAAATCCGGGAAGTCCGGCCAGTGTTCCGGTCAGCAGGGTTACGATTACGCTGTAAATTCCGAACAGAAAGGCCAGCGTTCCGGTCACTGCCAGCTTTCCCGCGAGGAGCCTGGGATAGGATACAGGGACGGGGAGCAGATTTTTCAGGGTATCATGGGTGGTCTCCCGGTCGATGAGCCATCCGCCTATCATTACCAGGCTGATGGGAAGAAATACCTGCGTATTTCCCCAGATAACGCTGGCAAAGAGGTGGGAGAAATCATAGTTGGGCTCCCGGATTGCCGGATCTACGATGAGCTGGCTGCCGTATTGTACCACGGGGCATAAAGCCAAAGAGACAATGCCCACCAGCAGGATCTGGCATCGCCGAAGCTTCAGCCATTCCGTTTTGATAATTGTCCACATTTTTTTCACCTCCTCAGACACCCTGACGCTTATAGACCAATGCGATCAGGGATACAAAGATCACAGCCTCTGCGCCTGTCACAAGGAAGGCCTGGGCGGTGTTCACAAAATAGGGGCTGATCCGTTCCAGAAGCGCAGCCATCTGGGCGCCGGAATTGGTAAAATCCAGATATTGAAAATACCAGCGGAACGTCAGCGGCCCGGGAAGCAGCGTACCTGGATTCAGCCCGAAGGGCTGAGTGATGAAAAAGTCGTTCATGCTGAAAATATAGTTGACGGAGGTATAGAAGAAAGTGATGATGACCGAGATGATATAGCTGCGGTTCAGAAGCACTACCAGCAGAATGCAGGGCAGCGCCCCGGCCCACATCATGATCCCTTGTCCGATGCCTACAAAAAACAGTTTTCCGAACCCCACCGGTTCCCATCCGGCGGCAATCACAATCCCCAGATTTACAAGGCCTCCAACGGCCATGAAAGCAATAGAAAACATAAGCAGCAGGAATAATTTTGCGATGGCCAGAAAGGATTTGCTCACAGGTACGGTGATCAGATTTTTCAGCGTGTCGTTGTCCTGTTCTTCAAAGAGCAGATTGGAGGCCAGCACCACCAGAGCCGGCATGAGAAGCAGATAGGCGCTCATCTGAAACAGGGTGGACATCATGCCGTCTATTGCTTCTGCGCCGTTGGTAAATTCTCGGAAGTCGGGAAGAAACAGGGCACAGCCTAAAGGGATCAGTCCGGAGATGGCCGCTGCGGCGAAGAACAGGGGCTTGCGCCGCAGTTTGGCAAATTCACATTGGATGAGTCTAAGCAATGCCTTCACCTCCTGTAATGCGTTTGAAGTAATCCTCCAGCGTATCCTCATAAAGATGGGCATCAGACACCTCAAGTCCTGCTTCCACGAACAGCCGTATTGCAGCGCCCATATCCAGTCTGAGATCCCGGACGGTCAGTTCGTGGTCATTCTTTACGGTGATAGCCCGGATGTCCAGGGCGTTTTGGAGCAGCCGGGCAGCGGCGGGAGCGCTGGACACGATGAAGGAGAGATATTTGCCGTTTTGGCGTTCCAGTTCTTCCAGGCTTTCTTCCTCCAGCAAAATGCCGTGATCAATGATGCCGATATCGTCAGCCAGCAGGGCAATTTCAGAAAGAATGTGGCTGGAGATCAGGATGGTCTTGCCGCGCTCGTCACACAGCGTGCGGATAAATTCGCGCACCTCGGCGATGCCGATGGGATCCAGGCCATTGATGGGCTCGTCCAGGATTAGCAGTTTGGGATCATGCATAACGGCCAGAGCAATGGCCAGACGCTGTTTCATTCCAAGGGAATATTGAGAATAGAGCTTCTTGTCTCTGTAAGGCAGATTCACCAGTTCCAGGGCGGACCGAACAGAATTGGAACCCTGAAGTCCTCGCAGTTTGGCGAAAATCCTCAGATTTTCCGTTCCGGTTAAGTTGGGATAAAACCCGGGCGATTCGATGAGGCTGCCCACACGGGGATAGATCCATTTCTCATTGCCGCGCAGGGGACGGCCGAAAAGAGTCAGGGTACCTGATGTGGGGGCGGTCAGGCCCAGCAGCATCCGCATGGTGGTGGTTTTACCCGCGCCGTTGCGCCCCAGCAGGCCGTAGATGCGGCCCCTTCGCACATGCAGATTCAGATTGGACACGCTGGTTTGGCTCCCATATTGTTTGGTCAGACCATGGGTTTCAATGATGATAGGATCGCTCATAAAGCGGATATCTCCTTTCTTCTTTTCCTTTGGACGGCGGGACGGCTGAAAGGGAAAGAGCCCTCTCCATGAAACATACCGGCAAAAGCCGCTTTGGCATATCCGTCCATCCCACCGTCCGCAGGGAATTTGGTTTGATGGAAACAGGATAGCATACGAACCTTAAGACAACGCTGAGCCAACCTTAAGTTATCTCTGAGATTTCCCGGGCAGAATAGGAAAAAGACGGTTTGGGGGGTATAATGAGTGGAAAGGAAAGGGGAATGGCTTATGACGGATAAGAAAATCCTGCTGGTGGATGATGACCGGGATATGCTGGAAATGCTGCGTTCTATATTCCTTCGTGCCGGATATACGCGCCTGCTTACAGCATCCTCCGGAATGGAGGCACTTTGGCAGTGGAAAGAACATGGGCCGGATTTGATCGTTTTGGATGTGATGATGCCTGGAATGGACGGGTTTACGGTGCTGCAGGAGATCCGGCGTACCAGCCGCGTTCCCGTTCTCGTGCTCACGGCGCGCAGCGAGGCGGAAGACCGGATTACGGGATTGGAGTACGGAGCGGATGATTATCTGGCCAAGCCTTTTGGGCCAAAGGAGCTGCTCCTGCGGGTTGGCGCGATTCTGTACCGGGCTTATCCCAAGCAGAACCGCATGGCGCAGCTGGCGGCTTCTCGGGTGGATCTGGAAAAAGCGGAGGTGATAAAAGAAGGGAAGCGTATTCCCCTGACGGCAAAGGAACTGCAGCTGTTTGAAAAACTATATGAAAATGCCGGAAGGATCGTCACTACTGGTACTCTGTGTGAGACCATCTGCGGTGAGTTCTGGCAGGGATATGAGAGCACGCTTTCCACCCATATTCGTCATCTGCGTGAGAAAATCGAAGAGGATCCGTCCAAGCCGGTTTCCCTTCTTACGGCCAGAGGGCTGGGATATCGGCTCAATCTGAAGGAGGCGAATGCATGAATTTGGTTCAGCGTTTTTTCCGGCGGTATATCTTTTCCATGATTGGAATCCTTGTTCTGTTTTTGGCAGTAAATTTCGTGTTGGTGGTGGCAATAGTAATCGCAGGATATATGAGCGGTTCGGATGAAGCTTTCTCGGTTCAGGTGTTTTCCGAGCATCTGAGACAGCAGGGAGGTATATGGAGCGCCGATGAGGCGGCGTTGACTATGCTGCGGGAAAATGATGTATGGGCCATGGTTCTGGATGAAGACGGGAGGGTGGTCTGGGAGCATGGCTTGCCAAAGGAGCTGCCTCGATCCTATACCAGCGCTGAGGTGGCGGCATTCAGCCGATGGTATCTGCAGGAGTATCCGGTAAAGGTCTGGGGACGGGAAGACGGCTGCCTGACCGTGGTCGGATGGCCGCAGGGTACCTGGATTAAATATTGTTTTTCCTTTGAATGGCCTTATATGACAATTATGATTGTCGGGTGCATTGCTGTCTTTTTTATCAATCTTGCCCTGACAGGCTTTCTGATCCTGCAAAATACCCGTAGGGTGGAAAAAGCCATGACCCCCATCCTGCAGGGACTCTGGGCTTTGGGACGCGGAAAACCGATCCATCTGGAGGAGAGCGGACAGCTTGCCAGGATCAAGGCGGGAGTGAACCGGGCCGGGGACTACCTGACACAGAAAGACAATACACGGGCCGAGTGGATCCGCGGCGTATCCCATGATATCCGCACGCCTCTGTCCATGGTGCTTGGCTATGCGAGCGAACTGGAAGATAACGATGCGCTGCCGGCCAAAGCCCGGCAGCAGGCAGGGATCATTCGGCGCCAGGGAGAGCGGATGAAAGCGCTTGTGGAAGACCTGAATCTGACGACCAAGCTGGAATATGGCCTTTGGCCTATCCAGAAGAAAAGAACGGATTTCGTGGAGATCTGCCGGCAGGCGGTCAGCGGAGTGCTGAATGACGGGCTGCCGGAACAATATGAGATCACATTTGAAAAGGAACATCTGAACCGGAACGTCTGTGTTGACGGGGATGCCGCTCTGCTTCGGCGGGCCTTGGACAATTTGATCCGAAACAGCATTGTCCACAATTTCTCTGGCTGCCGGATTGACGTATCGATCAAAGAAGAAAATGGAATCTGTATATGTACCGTATCGGATGACGGGACTGGGGTCCAGGCAGAACTCCTGAAAGCGCTGAACCAGGGGAAAGAACTTTCTGATAGCAGCGTACGCGACGGAACGGAACATGGATTGGGGCTGAAGCTGGTACGGCAGATCGTGAAGGCACATGGCGGGACAGTGCTGTTTGAACCCGCCAGCCCTCACGGCCTTCGCGTATGCATGACCCTTCCTGAGATCGGGATGGATTAAGATACGGGAGGATATAAAATGTGGGGCTATGCTCCAAGAGAGAGCTATAACCCTTCTTTTTTCTTGCGCAGTAATTCCACCAGCTGAGAGACGAACAGGATCTCTTCTTCATCCAGGCCGGTGACATCGATTTCGCGTCTGGAACTGATGCCGAGAAGATAGTCGGTGGAGACGTGATAGATCCGGGCCAGGGTAATCAGCGTGTCATAGGTCGGATAACGATCGCCGGATTCATAGGCGGATACAGCGCTGATCGCCAGGCCGAGCCTGTCCGCAATCTGTTTCTGTGTCATTTTTCTTTCTAAACGCAGTTCTTTCAGACGTTTCCCCAATTTTACCATTTGTGCCTCCTTCTTTCGCAGATAGTGTAACAGCATAGATTTCTGTATAGGTGAAAAGTATTTCGTTATAACAGAAATTACAACCAAAGGTTGAGAAACCTTTTTCCACTCTCACAACCGGTTCTTTTTCATATAGTGAATCTTTGCTACAATGAGTCTGTAGAAAAATGTAAACGAGAGGAAGCCTTCATGAAAAATACACTTTCTGAAAATATCGCGCGCCTGAGAAAAGCAAAAGGTTATACGCAGGAAGAACTGGCGGGTAAGCTGAATATCTCACCACAGGCCGTATCAAAATGGGAAAATGCCCAGTCCTCACCTGATATATTCCTTCTGCCCGGGCTGGCGACACTGCTGGAGACGGACATTGATACACTTATGGGATACGTTCCGAAAAAGGCGAATCCATTTTATGAGGAACGTTATGGAACAGAAGGCTACTATTGGGGAACCAGGCCGAACGACCTGTGCATGGAACTGCTGCGGCGCTATTATCCCATCCGGCCTCTGCGCCTTCTGGAAATTGGCTGCGGGGAGGGCAGAGATGCTGTGTTCCTCGCTAAATGCGGCTACCAGGTAACTGCCTTTGACGTGACGGAGACAGGAATCGAGAAGGCGAGACGCCTGGCGGATATCCATCGGGTCCCGGTTCAATTTTTTCGGGCGGATCTGCGGGATTTCCGGCCCGAAGAAAACTATGACATTATCTACAGTTCGGGGGTGTTTCACCATATTCTGCCTGAATTCAGGAAGGAATTGATGGAGTGCTACCTGGAACATACTGTGCCTGGAGGAATGCATGCGGTGAATGTGTTTGTGGAAAAGCCATTTATCCTTCCCCCACCTGATCCCGATGTGGATGCGCGCAACTGGATATCGGGTGAACTGTTCACTTATTATAAAGACTGGCTGATCGAGGCGTGCAGGGAAGAAATTTTCGACTGCAACAGCGGCAATATCCCTCATCAGCACTGCATGGATACGGTCTTTGCCAGAAAGCCCCTGCAATCGCAATAATCGTGTGAGATGTGCAGGAAAGAAAGGAGAAAACGATGGGGTACTCGAATCAGGAAGAGACAAAAGGCTATGAGAGAGGCATTCGCCTGGAAACAAAGAGAATGCTCCTGCAGGATCTGGTATGGGAAGATCTGGAAGCGCATCATCTTTTGATTTCGGATCCGGAGGTGATGTATTATCTTCCGGATATCATGACGCACAACCGCGAGGAGTCAGAAGCGGATCTGCGCACTGCGGTCCGCGCTGCAGGGGATCCGAAACGAAGGGAATATTTTCTGAAAATGGTGGATAAATGCACGGGAGAGCTGATAGGAGAGATCGGGTATACCGTGCTGCAGGTGACGCCATGGGGAAAACTGGTTCATGCCGGTTATTTCAGCCACCGGAAATTTTGGGGAAAAGGGTATATGACGGAGGCGTTTCAGGAGATCCTGCGTTTCGCATTTGAGGAAAACGGAGTGTTCCGGCTGACCACAGGCTGCGATCCGGAAAACGTTGGTTCTGAACGGGTGATGATGAAATGCGGGCTTATAAAAGAAGCGGAGATGAAGCAGAAGGTCTGGATGGACGGCAGAATGCATGACAGGGTAGAATACCGGCTGTTGAGACCGGAATGGGAAAGGCGGCCTGCGTAATGGCTTTGCAAGTATAGCAGCCTACACATCCCCTTGCATTCCGTGCTCATTTTTGCTACCATGGGAACAGATATTGATAGCGGCGCCGGATGGGGATTCGGCGCGTTTCTTGGCGCAAAAACGCTTCAGAATGGAGGAAAACATGAGCAGTGAAATCAGAGATTTAAGCCTGGCGGAATCCGGGGAGCAGAAGATCGAATGGGTAAAGAGAAACTGTGACCTTCTTCGCATGCTGGAAGAAGAATTTAGCCGGACGAAGCCGTTTGCCGGAAAGAAAATCACGCTTTCCGTGCATCTGGAAGCGAAAACGGCATATCTGTGCAAGGTGCTGGCTGCCGGCGGGGCGGAAATGTATGTGACGGGTTCCAATCCGCTGTCCACGCAGGATGATGTGGCGGCCGCGTTGGTGAAAGCAGGCCTGGAAGTTCATGCCTGGTACGGAGCTACAGAAGAGGAGTACAATTCGCACATCCGCGCAGTGCTTTCTGCAGGGCCCAACATCATTATTGATGATGGGGGAGATCTGGTGCACATGGTTCACACGCAGATGCAGGATCTGATCCCGGCGATCCTGGGAGGCTGTGAAGAGACTACCACCGGCATCATTCGTCTGGAAGCGATGAATCGGGCAGGCGATCTGAAGTTCCCCATGATTCGGGTAAATAACGCGCAGTGCAAGCACTTCTTTGATAACAGGTACGGTACGGGCCAGTCCGTATGGGATGGAATTATGCGCACAACGAATCTGATCGTGGCAGGCAAAAACGTGGTTGTAGCCGGATACGGCTGGTGCGGCAAGGGCGTTGCCATGAGAGCGAAGGGACTTGGGGCAAAAGTGATCGTGACGGAGATCGATCCTGTCAAGGCCATTGAAGCGGTGATGGACGGCTTTGAGGTTATGCCGATGAAGGAAGCGGCCAAGATCGGAGATTTCTTCGTGACGGTTACGGGCTGCGATAAGGTGATCGATGCAGAGGACTTTGTGGAGATGAAGGAAGGCGCAATTCTCTGCAATGCGGGACATTTTGACTGTGAGATCGACATGGCAGGTCTGCGCGCTATGGCGGTTGAAACGAAGGAGATGCGCAGGAACATTCAGGGATACAAGCTGCCCACAGGCCAGTGGATCTTCGTGCTTGCAGAAGGCCGTTTGGTGAATCTGGCTGCAGGAGACGGACATCCGGCGGAAATTATGGATATGAGTTTTGCGATTCAGGCGCTGTCCGCCAAGTATCTGGTGGAGCATGGCGGAGAGCTGAAAGAGATGCTGATCGATGTTCCGGAAGAGATAGACCGGGATGTGGCGGCAAGAAAGCTCCGCT
>OGPH01000575.1_pt1 | contig 36865 bp, 33 predicted proteins | sample 1552891 | NCBI WGS metagenome assembly OGPH01 (sample SAMEA2580272, study PRJEB22360) | human gut metagenome | biome: human gut; feature: human-associated habitat; material: faeces | place: Denmark | collected 2008/2010 | reverse complement strand
GCACGTACGGTTTTGTGTAGGGATATGGGGAGTAATCCCCATATCTACTAGAGAACTTTATTATGACAGAAAATCCAAAGATCCTACCTGCTTCATCCAACACGGATTCCGCAATGGGGAAAAAACATCTACCCGAAATGTAAAACGGATCGGGAAGCACTCGGAGCTGCTCGCCATTACCGATGACCCTCTGGCTTATGCCATGGAACAGGTGGCGAAATTTAATGAGGAAAAAACAGCAGGGTTTCTATGGATATCACCATAAACTTTGATGAAAAGATCAGGGCTTCCGATGATGTCGTTTCCTCATCCACTCTCGCAAATATTGGCTACTTCTATCTTCAGCAGATGACCTGAAGATCGGCCTGTTTTTTAAAAAGATTTCCGGCAGCAGAAAGATCACCTTCGACCCCAACCTTGTGAACCGTTTCCTTACCTGCGCAAGGATCCTTGACCCCGGATCCAGGCTCTACATCCTGAAACATCTGGCTGACTATTATGAGGCCCCGGATTTTGATTATGTCTATATCCTCCGAACGATGGATCTCATGCAGGAGCATTACGATGCCTATATCAGCCATCTCTATGAACACAGCGGGGCAGTTATAAAAAGAAATACCTCTGTCTGTTATTATGACTGTTCCAACTTCTACTTTGAGATCGAATCCCCGGATGACGATTACGTGGATGAAGTGACCGGAGAAACCACCCTAGGGCTGCGCAGATACGGCATCAGCAAGGAACACCGGCCAAACCCCATCGTGGAAATGGGGCTGTTTATGGACGCTGACGGGATCCCCCTGTCCATGTGCATCGTCCCTCGCAGCCGGAGCGAACAGACTACCGCCGTCCCGCTTGAGGAAAAGCTGGTGAAGGCCCTCAAAAACAGGCCTTTTATCTATTGCGCGGATGCAGGTCTCGGTTCTTACCACGTCCGGAACTTTAACTCCATGGGAGGCCGGGCATTTGTGGTCACCCAGTCCATTAAAAAACTTTCTGCCCCTTTGCAGCAGGCAGTCTTTAACGACTGTGGTTACAGGCTGCTTTCCTCCGGAGCTGCGGTCTCTCTTGAGGAAATGAAGGAGTTTGACAAAAAACGCAGAGAGGAACCGGGATTTATATCTTGATAAGGCGTATAAGACAGTCCCCGCAGACAACCTGGTCGATCTGGGGCTGTATGAAGAGAAGCTTTGCAGCAACGGGAAGATAAGGCAGGTCAAAGCCAAAGGGATCCTGAAGCAGAGCCTGGTAGTAACTTTTTCCCGGAAAACAATGGAATACCAGCGGTTCATCAGGAACCGCCAGATCGAACGGGCAAGGAAGCTCCTGAAAGACATCGACCCCGAGACATACAAAAAAGGCCCTCACGATGCGACCCGGTTTATCAAACGTGTCTCCAAAGGAAGATCAGGAGAAAAAGCGTCTGACAGATATTTCCTGGATGAGGAATTGATCAGAGAAGAAGAAAAATATGATGGGTTCTATGCCATCGCAACGAACCTGGAGATCAGGAAGGAGGTGCCACTCATGCGTGATGATGTGGAGAGGATCCTACAGATCAGTGCACAGCGCTATAAAATAGAAGATTGTTTCCGGCTTCTCAAGACCAACTTTTCTTCCCGTCCGGTCTTTCACCAGCTGGAGCAGCGGATCACGGCACATTTCATGATCTGCTACACTGCGTTGATGATCTTTCGGATCCTGCAGAAAAAGTTTGAACTTGCAGGCTTCCACTTTTCCCAGAGCGATATCGTGGAGACTCTGAAGAACATGCAGGTGAATGATGTGGGAGGTTTTTGCTGTCAGGCTACCTACAAAGGTTCCCGGATCCTGACCGCCCTGAATACCATTTATCCACTCTCCGGATTGGATCATAAATACTATCTTCCCAAAGTACTCAACGAAAAATTTAAAAAAATTTCAGAATGATATTTCCATACAACATTTTTGCCATACTACAAAAGCCAGAAGATGCGAAAACTAAGCATTCCTCTGGCTTTTATCTCTTCCTAACTGTCAAAGACGGGAGTATAATTCAGGGGTTATTTTAAGTCAACATATTTTAGTTATACAAATAATGTAAATTAATGGAATATTAAATTCTGGGAAACATTTTATACCATATAATTCCCAGAATGTTGATATGAAAGTTAATATGTGCTAAAATACAGTCGTAAAAAGCTTGGAGGTAGTTAAGGTGGCAAAACAGATACATATTCGCCTGGAAGACAGCCTTTTTGAGGCTCTTTCAGAATATGCAGATAAAACGGGTCAATCCGTTCAGGATACAATTATCAGATCAATAATGCAAATGTTAAGTAATCAGTCTCATCCCTCTACAAAAAAGGCGGCTTTCACATTTATCGATCTGTTTGCGGGAATCGGTGGAATGAGACTGGCATTTGAAAATAATGGAGGGGACTGTGTTTATTCCAATGAATGGAATAAATACAGCCAACAGACGTATTTTGCCAATTTTGGAGAACAGCCGGATGGGGATATAACTAAAGTAGACGCAAGAATTATTCCAAATCATGATATTCTTGTTGCCGGCTTCCCGTGTCAGCCTTTCAGCATAGCAGGGGTTTCAAAAAAGCAGAGTTTGGGACGTGAAACAGGTTTTGAAGACAAGACCCAGGGAACGCTGTTTTTTGACGTATGCAGAATTTTGAAAGTCAAAAGACCAAAGGCCTTTATGCTTGAAAATGTTAAAAATTTGAAGAGTCATGACCATGGGAATACATTCAGAGTTATAATGGAGTCTCTGGATGAACTGGATTATGAAATTTTTCATGCGGTTTTGGATGGACAGTATTATGTTCCTCAACACAGAGAACGTATATTGATAGTGGGGTTTGACCGTAAAAGATATGGGAAGGATATCAGGTTTGAATTTGATATAACTCCTGTGAAACCAAAACCGCTTATAAAAGACATACTGGAAGAGAATCCGGATGAGAAGTATACTCTTTCAGATAAGTTATGGGGGTATCTGCAAAATTATGCGGAAAAGCATAAGGCGGCAGGAAATGGCTTTGGATTCGGTATTGCAGATCCGGATGGAGTGGCAAGAACATTAAGTGCCAGATATTACAAAGATGGATCAGAAATATTGATCGCGCAGGAAGGAAAAAATCCCAGAAGACTGACACCCAGGGAATGCGCAAGAATACAGGGGTTTCCTGATACATTCAAAATTGTAGTATCTGATACTCAGGCATACAAACAGTTCGGTAATTCGGTTGTTGTACCGCTGATGACTGATGTGGCAGGGCTGATTGTAAGAAAAGTTGCAGAGCTTGACAGGAGAGAAAAACAATGAAAATTGTATCCTATGCAATAGAAAAAACAATGACAGGAAAAGAAACGTTTTGTAAACTGTTATCGCCTAATGACAGTGGGGAAACTGGCGGACATCAGTCAGGTTTCCTGATTTCGAAATCAGCCGGAAAAATGCTTTTTTCAGAGGAAGAGCTCAAACAGCATATAGCCAAGCGGGAAATAAAAATAAAATGGCAGGAAGATTTCATTACGGATGCCTGTTTCACATGGTATCAAAGTAAAAATGAATTAAGACTGACAAGATTTACCAGAGGATTTCCCTTCATGGGACCTGAATATACTGGTGCATTGTTTGTCCTGATTAAAAACACCTCTGAAGACTATGATGGATATATTTTTAACACGGAAGAGGAGATTAATGAATATCTGGACAATTTTGGCTTAACGCCGGCAGAAACAAACAGGCTTATAGAATTGAGCAATGTAGATGCTTCGCTGAGAGAACAGCAGGCAATAGATTCTTTCATTAACAGTCTTGCATTCGGCTTCCCAAGTTCTGAGGAAATGTCTTTCGCAGCAAGAATGATATCATATGATGTTTTTGCGGAAAGAGAATTGGTGCGTTCCAACCCGGACAAAGTCCTGATAGATTGGACAGAAGAAGAATATAAACTTTTCAGAGAGTTTGAACGTGTAAGATATGGAAATATTGTAGCAAAAGGATTCGGCTCAGTTGATGAATTTGTTGCACTTGCGAATCAGGTGCTTAACAGGAGAAAAAGTCGGGCGGGGAAGAGTCTTGAACATCATCTGGCAGCCATATTCGATGAAAATAGAATTCATTATACGGCGCAGGCAGTAACAGAAGGGAATAAGAGGCCTGATTTCCTTTTCCCGTCACAGGAGGCTTACCATGACAGTATGTTTCCAATTGACAAAATTACTATGCTGGCAGCAAAAACTACATGCAAGGACAGATGGCGACAGATTCTGAATGAAGCTGACCGATTAAAAGATGGAGTAAAGTATTTATGCACCCTTCAGCAGGGAATATCCGCAAGACAGATGGATGAAATGGCTGCTGAACAGGTTGTGTTGGTGGTCCCTAAGGCATATATTTCTACCTATCCAAGAGACAGACAGGATCATATATGGACTATTTCCAAATTTGTAAATTATCTGAAAGAAAAAGAAGGTAAATAAATGTCTGATATTGTAAGCAAAGAGCAGAGAAGCAGAAATATGTCTGCAATCAGGAGTAAGGATACAAAGCCGGAGCTTTATATTCGAAAATTGTTGTATGCAGATGGTTATAGATATCGAAAGAACGATGCTTCTGTTTATGGTCATCCGGATATGTTCCTGTCAAAATATAATACGGCAATATTTGTACATGGTTGTTTCTGGCATCGACATATGAATTGTCGGTTCGCATATACACCGAAAACAAGAATAGATTTCTGGTCAAAGAAATTTCAGGTTAATGTGGAAAGAGATTTAGTAGTTAAAGAAGAATTAAATCGGGAACATATTCGTATTCTTGTTATTTGGGAGTGCACTGTAAAGCAAATGCAGAAAAGTGAGATAAAAGAGGAAGAAACTTTAAGACAGATTGAGACATTTTTGACATCTGACGAACAGTACAGGGAACTTTAAGAAAGAATGAAGAGGGATCATCAGGATAAAATTCACTGATACAAAGGAGGCCCCATCATGTCCCTATACGCACTAGGCGACCTGCACCTGAGTTTCCAGGCCAACAAACCCATGGACGCCTTCGGCAGGGTCTGGAAACATCACGAGCGCAAAATAGAAAAATATGTGAATCAGATCGTAAAGCCGGAAGACACGCTGGTGCTTACCGGAGACCACTCCTGGGGCAGAAAGCTTTCGGAGTGCCGGGAGGATCTGGCCTTTATTGAACGGCTGCCCGGCTGTAAGATCCTGCTGCGGGGAAATCATGATATGTTCTGGGACGCGAAGAAGACGGAACGGCTGAATGAGGAATTTCAGGGCAGGCTGTTTTTCCTGCAGAATAATTTTGCCGCTTATGAGGATTATGCGCTGGTCGGAACGAAGGGCTACACCTTCGAAGGCCCCTTTTATCTGGACGGCAGGGGCCGGATCATGGGATGGGATGAGGAAAGGGAGGAGCAGGCGAAGAAGCTGGTGGACAGAGAGATGGCCCGGCTTCGGGAGTCCTTTCAGAAGGCGGAGCAGGCCGGATACCGGAAGTTCGTCATGTTTCTGCATTATCCGCCCACGAATATTCTGGAGAAAACCTCGCCCTTTACCCGGATTGCGGAGGAGTACGGCGTGAAGGCGGTGGTCTATTCCCATTGCCATGGGGAAAGGCGGTTCGGGGACAGCATCCGGGGGAGCTTTCATGGCGTGGAGTATATGCTGGTGTCGGGAGACTATCTGAATTTCCATCCGGCGCTGGTGCTGGCGTAATTGTGTTAAGAAAGGGTAGGGGACTGATATGAGTGCTAAGAAAAAAGAACTGACGATTTCTGCGTTGAAAAAGCGGCTGGAGGGGCTGGAACATAAAGAGCTGGAACGTCTGCTCTGTGAATTGTATAAATCCAACGAAGCCGCGGAACAGATGATAAATCTCAGGTTATTGGACGAAGCGTATGCACAGAAGCTGCTGGAGCAGTATGAGGAGAGACTGTATAACATTTTCTTCCCTGATAACCTTATGCGTGCCGGATTTTCGCTGCGGATGGCGAAAAGTGTTGTATCAGATTTTAAAAAGATATGCCGGAATGATGAACTGGTGTTAGAACTGAAGCTGTATTTCGCTGAGTGCGGGACAGAGTTTACCAATATGTTTGGGGATATCGACGAGGCGTTTTATAATGCTGTTTGCAGTGCCTTTCATGATGTGGCGGCAGCAGCGGCAGAGGATGAAAGGCTATTTCTGAAATGGGGAGACAGGCTTAAGAATATAATAGGTGATATGGGAGGAATTGGATGGGGCGTCTATGATTATATGGAAGAAGAGTATATGAAAATCCCGTGGGTGAAGAATAAAAAGCAATAGCGAGGAGAAAAAACATGAACAGACAATGGAAAAAATACGATCAGCTTATGGAGAAATGTTATCAGGGTATGGCTGTTGGAGAAACGAATGCAAACGATTGGAACGATTGTTTTGATGTTTTAATCCGGATTATTGAAAATGAGCGGGAGAGCAATCCGGATTTCGGCAAGGAACTGGAACTTCTGGACGATGAGACAGATTACCGGCATGATGTGCGGGGATGGCTGGAAGATTATCTGGACGAACTCGATATGAGGCAGATGTATCCCCGGCTGGAAGAAGTCTGTCGGAAACTTTTGAAAATTTTTGAGTGGAAGGAAGAATATCCGTTTTATGCTGGCGTCTGCGCTGGGAAACCAGGGCAGGGTGGAAGAGGCAAGGAAATACTGCGAGGACTGGGAAGCGCAGGAGAAGGACAATCCGTTGGCGGCAGCCGCCCTGATCTATTCGTTGATCAGGATGAATGATTATAAGAATGCGGAAGAAACAGTAAGACAGTATATAGCGGAAAATACGGTCTGCTCAGAAGAGAACGATGTGATTTTCACGGCAGCGCTCCAGCTTTATAAAGCGAATGGAAATAAAAAAATGGAAAAGAAAATGGATAATGCCCTTAAGGAATATGACAAAGCGCTGGAAAAGTATCTTATGGGGCTGGATGGTGAGGAACTGGAATTTGGAGACATGGACTGGGAAATGGATGAGGACGATTGACCATTTGATTAACAGGAAAAAGAGGGATAGCAACAAAATCAGGGAGGGCATACCATGTCAATCACAGGAGCAGTAATGGTTCCCCATCCGCCTCTGATCATACCGGAGGTGGGGCGCGGGCAGGAAAAGGCAATTCAGGCCACCATTGACGCGTATCATCAGGCGGCGCGCCGTCTGGCCGCCTGGAAGCCGGACACGGTGGTGGTTCTGTCGCCCCATTCGGTCATGTATGCGGATTATTTTCACATCTCGCCGGGAACGGGAGCAGAGGGGGATTTTGGCCGCTTCCGTGCGCCGCATGCAAAAGTACGGGTGACCTATGACAGGGAGCTGGTCCGTCTGATCTGTCAGGAGGCGGACAGGGCGGATGTTCCCGCCGGGACCATGGGCGAGGAGGACAGGCAGCTGGATCACGGAACCATGATTCCGCTGTGGTTTCTGAATCAGTATGACCGAAATTATCAGGTGGTCCGGATCGGTCTTTCCGGGCTTCCTTTTTCCACGCACTATCGGCTGGGGCAGTGCATCCAGCGGGCGGCGGAGCGGTCCGAAAAGAGGATTGCGGTCATCGCCAGCGGCGACCTGTCCCATCGGCTGACGAAGGACGGGCCCTATGGTTTTCAGGAGGAAGGCCCGGCGTATGACAGGCGCATCATGGACGTGATGGGAAGCGGGGAGTTCGGCGGTCTTTTCGATTTTTCAGAGGAATTCTGTGAAAAGGCGGCGGAGTGCGGCCACCGTTCCTTCGTCATCATGGCGGGAGCGCTGGACTCCCTGGCGGTAAAGGCAGAGCGGCTCTCTCACGAAGGCCCGTTCGGAGTAGGTTACGGCATCTGTACCTATGAGGCGGGCGGACCGGCGCCCGGCCGTGACTTCCTGCGGCAGCGGGAAGAAAGGGAGAGAGAAGCGCTGGAGGAACGGAAACGGAAGGAAGATCCTTACGTGCACCTGGCGCGGCAGACCATAGAGGCCTGGGTGCGCGGGTGTGCGGGGCGCACGAAAAAAAGGATTGCCGTTCCGGAAGGCCTGCCGGAGGAAATGCTTGCCCGGCGTGCCGGAGTGTTCGTTTCCCTGAAGGTGGATGGGAGGCTGCGCGGCTGTATCGGCACCATTTCTCCGGTGAGAGGAAGCATTGCGGAGGAGATCATGGAAAATGCCATCAGCGCAGCATGCCGGGATCCACGGTTTCATCCCGTGGAGCCGGAGGAGCTGGACCGGCTGGTTTACAGCGTGGATGTGCTGGGAAAAACGGAGGAGATTTCCTCAAAGGAGGAGCTGGATGTGAAGCGCTACGGCGTCATCGTGAGCAGAGGAGCCAGAAGGGGCCTGCTCCTTCCCAATCTGGAGGGCGTGGACACCGTGGAGGAGCAGATCGACATCGCGAGACAGAAGGCCGGAATCCCGGAGGATGCGGAGAACATCCGGCTGGAGCGCTTTGAGGTGGTGAGGCATTTTTGAGCATGGAAAAAGAAAAAAGCCTGCAAAAGAGGGAGGCTGTCTGTCCCGTCTGTCCTCATCACTGCCTGCTGGCGGAGGGGCAGACCGGGCGCTGCCGGGTCAGAAAAAACAGAGAGGGAAAAATTGTCAGCATCAATTACGGAAAACTCACATCCCTGATGCTTGATCCGATAGAAAAGAAGCCTCTGCGCCGTTTTTTCCCCGGAAGCAGGATTCTTTCCGTGGGGAGCTTCGGCTGTAACCTGGCCTGTCCCTTTTGCCAGAATTATGAGATTTCCATGGCGGACAGCGGACAGGCGCACTGGCAGGAGGCTGCGCCGGAAGCGCTTGCCGGACTGGCGCAGGAGTATCAAGACCGTGGGAATATCGGCGTGGCTTTCACCTATAACGAGCCTCTGGTTGGGTATGAATTTGTCCGGGATACGGCCCGGCTGGTACGGGAGCGGGGCATGAAAAATGTGCTTGTCACCAATGGCTGCGCGGAACTTTCGGTTCTGGAGGAGCTTCTGCCTTATGTGGACGCCATGAACATCGATCTCAAGGGCTTCGCCGGTGAATGGTATGAAAGGCTGGGAGGAGATCTGGAGACGGTGAAGCGCTTCATCGCGCGGGCTGCGCAGGACTGTCATGTGGAGTTGACCACGCTGATCGTTCCTGGTGAAAACGATTCCGAAGAGGAGATGGAGCGGGAGGCCAGATGGATCGCGTCGCTGGATTGGGAGATTCCGCTTCACGTGACCCGTTTTTTCCCGCAGTATCGGATGGCGGATAAGGCGCCCACACCTGTGGAGAGGGTGTACCGTCTCAGGAACACAGCGGCACAATGGCTGCGGTATGTGTATGTGGGGAACTGCTGAAAAAAGACGGGTTTGACATCCCTTTTGAAACCTTCCTCGGGTTCAAGGGAGATAAGGAACCGGATATTGACCTGAATTTCTCGGGCGAGTATCAGAGTAAGGCGCATAAATACACGGAAGTGATTTTCGGCGCCGGTCAGACGTTCCGTGCGGGAACCATCGGCACGCTGGCGGATAAGACGGCCTTCGGCTATGTGAAAAACTATTACGAAGAACGTGGCACGAAGAAACGCGCCTGTGAGATCAACCGGATCGTGACCGGCTGCACAGGGATCCGCAGGAGCACCGGCCAGCATCCGGGCGGCATCATCGTGCTCCCGCTGGGGGAGGAGATCAATTCCTTTACCCCGGTGCAGCATCCCGCCAACGATATGACAACGGACATCGTGACCACCCATTTTGATTATCATTCCATCGACCATAACCTGCTGAAGCTGGACATTCTGGGACACGATGATCCGACCATGATCCGCATGCTTCAGGATTTGACCGGGCTGGATCCCACCAAGATCCCGTTGGACGACAAGCAGGTCATGTCTCTGTTCCAGAATACGAGCGCCCTTGGGATCATGCCGGAGGATATTGATGGATGTCCGCTGGGAGCGCTGGGAATTCCGGAGTTTGGAACAGAATTCGCCATGCAGATGCTTCTGGATACCAAACCGACCTCTTTTTCCGATCTGGTCCGTATCGCAGGGCTGGCCCATGGAACGGATGTGTGGCTTGGAAATGCCCAGACCCTGATTAAGGAAGGAAAGGCGACGATTTCCACGGCGATCTGTACCCGTGACGATATCATGATCTATCTGATCGGAATGGGGGTGGAGAGCAGCCTGGCCTTCTCCATCATGGAAAGTGTCCGAAAAGGAAAAGGGCTGAAGCCTGAGATGGAAGAAGCCATGGTGGCGGCCGGCGTTCCGGATTGGTATATCTGGTCCTGTAAAAAGATTAAATACATGTTTCCTAAGGCCCATGCGGCGGCATATGTGATGATGGCCTGGAGAATCGCCTACTGTAAGGTGAATTACCCGCTGGCATATTATGCGGCGTATTTCAGCATCCGCGCATCCGCCTTTTCCTATGAGCTGATGTGTCAGGGAAGGGCGCATCTGGAAAGCGTGATTGCGGATTATAAGCGGCGTGCGGACAGCCTTTCCAAGAAAGAACAGGATACGGCAAAGGATATGAAGGTGGTGCAGGAAATGTATGCCAGGGGCTTTGAATTCGTGCCCATAGATATCTTCCGCGCCCATTCAAGGAACTTTCAGATCGAAGGGGACAAAATTATGCCCTCTTTAAGCAGCATTGACGGGCTTGGGGAGAAGGCGGCGGACGCGATCGTAGAGGCGGCGAAGGACGGTCCCTTCCTGTCCAAAGATGACTTCCGGGAAAGGACGAAGGTCTCCAAGACGGTGGTAGATCTGATGGCTTCTTTGAATCTGCTGGGAGATCTGCCGGAATCCAACCAAATTAGCCTGTTTGATTTCGCAATTTAAGCAAAACTAATAAGGACAAATGTTTATATGAAGACGGAAAGGTCAATATTTTATAGAATCAGGTAAAAAAATGGGAAGAAATAGAGCATAATTATTCTTATAATTAAATTATAGTGGGTAAATTATCCTCGTGTTTGGAGATGGATGTAAATCTGCTTTACAGAATTAAAAAGAAGGAGGAAGAACGCAATGATTTGGGTGACTGGGAATAAGATTTATCGCAGGCAGGACAAGGAACTGCTCTTAATCGAGCCGTGGGGGAAGAACAGCCTGCGCGTGCGTGCAACGCAGAACCATGCGTTTATGGAGGACGGGGATCAGAATGCGCTGCTTCCGGCGAAGGAAGTGGAGGCGAAGGCGGAGACGGACGGGAAAAGCGCCGTACTCGTCAACGGAAACATTCGCTGTGAACTGATGGTGACAGGCAAGCTGAAATTTTATAACCAGAAGGGAGAATTGCTTCTGGAGGAATATGACCGGAACCGGTTCCGCGAAGAGGTGGAAGGAGAGTTCAACAGCGCGCTGGAGATCTCGCCGCGTACTTTTACGCCGATTTCCGGAACGGATAATTACAAGCTGACGGTGCGGTTCGAGCCCAAGGATGGGGAGAAAATCTATGGTATGGGCCAGTATCAGCAGCCTTATCTGGATATGAAGGGCTGTGTGGTGGAACTGGCGCACAGGAATTCCCAGGCCAGCGTTCCCTTTGCCCTGTCCAATAAGGGCTATGGAATGCTCTGGAACAATCCGGCGATCGGAAGCGTCACCTTTGGAAAGAACCTGACGGAATGGATCGCACATTCCACCAGACAGATGGATTATTGGATCACCGCAGGGGATACGCCTGCCGAGATCGAAGAGGCATATGCCGATGCCACGGGCAAGGTGCCTATGATGCCAGATTATGGAATGGGATTCTGGCAGTGCAAGCTTCGCTATCAGACCCAGGAAGAACTGTTGGAGGTGGCGAGGGAATACAAGCGCAGAGGCCTTCCGATTGATGTGATCGTGGCGGACTATTTCCATTGGCCGCATCAAGGCGACTGGAAATTCGATAAGGATTACTGGCCGGATCTGAAAGCCATGGTGGAGGAACTGGAGGGGATGGGAATCAAACTGATGGTATCCATCTGGCCCACCGTGGATCAGGAGAGCGAGAATTATAAAGAGATGGAAGAACTGGGGTATCTTACCCGGAACGACTTCGGCAAGCGGATGTACCAGCTGGGCGAGGCGGCTTTTATTGACACCACAAATCCGGATGCGAGAGCCTTTGTCTGGGATAAGATCAGGAAGAATTATTATGAGGACGGCGTACGCATTTTCTGGCTGGATGAGGCGGAACCGGAACTGACCAATTATGAATACAGCAACCATCGTTTCTTCCTTGGCTCCGACCTGGAGATCGGGAATATCTATCCCAAGGAATATGCCAGGATGGCCTATGAGGGAATGGAGGCAGCTGGGCAGAAGAATATCGTGAACCTGCTGCGCTGCGCATGGGCAGGAAGCCAGAGATATGGAGCCCTCGTATGGTCCGGGGATATTGATTCCAGCTTCCGCGCGCTCAGAAACCAGCTGGCGGCCGGCCTGAACATGGGGCTTGCCGGAATACCCTGGTGGACCACGGATATCGGCGGCTTCCATGGAGGCAATATATATGATGAAAATTTCAAGGAAGTGCTCGTCAGATGGTTTGAATTCGGCGCGTTCTGCCCCGTATTCCGTCTGCACGGCTTCCGCGAACCGTTCAAGGAGCCTTTGGGAACCACGGGAGGCGGCAAAGCCATCAGCGGAGCGGAGAACGAGGTTTGGAGCTACGGAGAAGAGGTCTATGAGATCTGCAAGAAGTATCTGTTCCTGCGTGAGAAGATGCGCCCTTATGTAAAAGAACTGATGACGCAGGCTCATGAAAAAGGCACGCCCCTGATGCGCCCGCTGTTCTATGATTTCCCGGAAGATGCGCGCTGCTGGGAAGTTGAGGATGAGTACATGTTCGGGCCGGATATTCTGGTTGCGCCGATCCTGTATGAGAAGCAGCGTTCCAGAAAGGTTTATCTGCCGGCTGGAAAATGGCGCGTTCTGAACGGGACAGAGGTCTACGAAGGAGGCAGACAGATCGACTGCGAGGCGCCGATTGATTTCATCCCTGTTTTTGTAAGAGATGGACATCTTGCGGACCTTGTGCTGTAAGGCCATGCGGCGCGGAAGGCGCGCCGCATGAGAAGTGCAGCGATGAAAGAATGACATAGAGAGGAACTTTGTAACGATGGATTTTGTGGGAGTAGAAGGAAAAGAATTTATTTTCAGGAACGAGCCGATCCTTTTCTCCGGCCTGGGAGTGGGAAGCTGGCTGAACATGGAGCATTTCATGGTGGGCATGCCTGGAACGGATAAGCAGATCCGGGATACCTTTGCCCAGGTATTGGGAGAGGAAGATGCCGCAGCTTTTTTTGAATCCTTTGTGATGAATTTCATGACGGATGCGGATTTTGTGTTCCTGAAAGAAGCGGGCGTGAACCTGATCCGGGTGCCCTTTAATTACAGGCTGTTTATTGATGACGAGAATCCGGGCGAATATAAGCAGGAAGGATTCAGGTATCTGGACAGGCTGCTGGAATTCTGCCATAAGCATGAGATTTTCCTCTTGCCGGATCTGCATACGACGCCGGGCGGACAGAACCCGGATTGGCATTCCGATAATCTGACCGGGATCCCGCAATTCTGGCATTACGGGGTTTTCCTCGATCAGATTGCGGAACTGTGGAAGGCGATTGCGGCAAGATACCGGGAGGAAACCTATCTGCTGGGATATGATCTGCTCAACGAGCCGTTTTTGATGCCGAAGAGAGAGGGGATGCTGAACCGTTTCTATGAGAAGGTGACGGAAGCGATCCGGCAGGTAGATCCGAATCACATTCTTTTCATAGAGGGTGATTTCTTTTCCATGGATTTCACGGATATACAGCTGCCGGATGATGAGCAGACGGCCCTGACTTTCCATTTCTATCCCACGGTATGGGATGAAAGCCTGATGGAAAAGGATTATGATGCAGCTAAGAGGGTACGCATAGAAGAAGAACAGCTGTCCAAATTTGACAAGCTGCGGGAACGCTTTGGGAGGCCTGCCCTGTGCGGAGAAGCGGGCATTGATATCAGGCGGGATGACATTCCTTTTTCCATGCAGCTGATCGAAGAGAACCTGGAACTGTTCCGGAAGTACAGGCTGTCCTGGACGCTGTGGAGTTATAAGGATTCCCAGTGGATGGGAGTGGCTTTCCCGAAAAACGACACGCCCTGGATCCGCTTTACGAATAAGATCCGTTCCGTGTGGTCTCATCGCAGCCAGATGAAGCTTGCGGATGAACTCATGGACGAGATCGGCAGCAAATATACGGACAACCTGTCCAAAGATCTGAAATATGAATTGCAGTTCCAGCTGCGCGGCCTGCTGTACCGGCTGGAGGAAGAATATATCCTGAAGCCAGCCCTGCAGGAACTGAGCCGCGAGGAAATTCTCAGCTTGCCGGAATCGTTCCGGTTTGAAAATTGTGATTTCTTTGAGCCCTACCAGGAACTGCTGAAAAAGTATAGCTGGAGAAAGAACGCTGAGTGATGGGGGGCTACCCTCCTGAAGGGGACAGCGATAAAAAGCAAATCCAAAGGGGAGTGCAGGCGGTATACAGGCTGCGCTCCCTTTTCCATTCAACAGAAAAATATTGTTTAGAAATAAAAAAACAAGGGCTCCACACCCTTGCCGTTTTCGCTCACCAACAGTATTCAAACCACCGTACAAGCTAAATATGAGCAGCTCGTAGGGGAATCGAACCCCTGATTCCGCCGTGAGAGGGCGGCGTCTTAACCTCTTGACCAACGAGCCATCTTTATCCTCTGCCACGCGTTTCCCGCGTGGCACTCGTATATAATATAACAGCTTTACAAAAAATGCAAGTACTTTTTAAAAAAAAATTACGCAAACTGGAAAAAGGAACAGATTACTGTAAATTCGGCGGAAAATGCTGCTATTTCAGCTTTAATTCTTTCAGCATCTGCGCACAGTCAATCATACCTTGCTTATAAGCGAGATCAATTAATCTCCCGGAACAGCAATTCTGGGCATCCATCAAGTTCTCAATCAGGTCATGATATTCCTCCGGAACATTGTGGTAACATTCCAAAGACGCCTTTTTCTGTTCTTCGCTTAATTCCTGATAATCAGGATCCTCCAGAAAAATATCCTGCAGTTTTCCGGATACGATAAAATCAGCGATCTCGTCTAACATGCTTATTTCCTCCTCATTCCGCTTACCTGGTATGTCATTTCAGATAGTATTAGTTTAGCATAATATGGTAAAATAGTCTACATATTTATGGTAAAGTGGCTACGGATAGTTGCAGCTGCATCCTTTGTGCCGCTTTTTGGCGGTTCCCCTTTATTCCGCTTGTCAATAGAGGACGGTTTAGAGCAGAACATTTCTGTGTCTGCTGCCCGTGCGGTTAAACTATGCCCTGCCGAGCGTCGAACAATACAGGCAAAGCCAAACAATACAAACAACGTCGAACGGGTTGACTTTATAGCGGAATGATTATACAATAGTTGCGCAAAATATTATTGATTTTGCAATACTAAAAGCTCCTTCCTGGATGCTGGCTGAATATTCGTATAGGAAGAGAAATGAAGAATGGCAGGAAGGGCTGAACAAACAGGAGATGACATGAAGAGATTGCTGTCTTATATGCGGCCATACAGAGCGGCCGCGATTCTCGCTATATTCTGCATTGTGACGGAGGCGGTGCTGGAACTGATCATACCGCTGATTATGGCGGATATGGTGGATATCGGTGTTGCGAATGGGGATAGGGCGTACATATTTGCGAAAGGCGCGCAGATGGCTGTCTGCGCGGTGATTGCCATGATCCTCGGAACCGGAAGCGCCCGGTTTGCCGCGATCTGCGGGCAGGGAGTGGGCGCGCAGATCAGAAAGGAAGAGTACCGCAAGCTGCAGCAGTTTTCCTTTGCCAATACGGATCATTTCCGTACCTCTTCCCTGGTGACAAGGCTGACGGGAGATGTGACAAATATACAGAATTCTATTTCTTCAGGAATGCGTCCTGCCTTTCGTGCTCCGGTGATGATGATCACCGCCCTGGCGGTATCGTTTCATATTAACCGGGAACTGGCGGTTGTTTTTCTCATTGCGGCGCCCATTCTGGCGATCCTGCTGATACTCATCATCTCGCATGTCAGGCCGCTCTATTCGCGGATGCAGAAGGCAGTGGATCTAGTGAACCGTATCGTACAGGAGAACCTGACCGCGATCCGTGTGGTGAAAGCCTATGTGCGCGGGGACTATGAATTGGATAAGTTCACACAGGTCAATCAGGAACTGCTTACCACCTCGGAGCGGGCCTTCCGGGTCGCTTCCCTGAACATGCCTGCTATGCAGATGGTGATGTACACCACGATCCTGTGTATCCTTTGGTTTGGAGGGAGGCTGCTTCAGGTCGGCGGGATGCAGGTGGGAGAACTGACCGGCTTTCTCAGTTATGTGCTTCAGGTGCTCAACTCCCTGATGATGCTGTCCAATGTGTTTATGATGTTCACCCGTTCGCTCACTTCCTGGAGGCGTATCTGTGAAGTGATGGATGAAAAAATCGATATCACGGAGGAAGATGCGAAGGACATCAGCGTGGAGAGGGGGGACATCGTATTCGACCATGTTTCCTTTAAATATAGTAAGAACGCGCAGGAATATGTGCTTGCGGACATCTGCCTGCATATCGGCGCGGGAGAGACGGTGGGGATCATCGGCAGGACGGGCAGTGCCAAATCCACGCTGATCCAGCTGATACCCAGGTTGTATGATGCCACAGAAGGACAGGTGCTGATAGACGGAAGGAGGGTGCAGGAGTATCCGCTCAGGCCCCTGCGGGATGCCATCGCAGTGGTGCTTCAGAAGAATACGCTTTTTTCGGGCACTGTGAAAGAAAATCTCAGATGGGGAAAAGCGGACGCTACGGACGAAGAGATCGAACAGGTCTGCCGTATTGCCTGTGTGGATGAATTTATAGACCGGCTGGAAAAAGGGTATGACACCGATCTGGGGCAGGGCGGCGTGAACGTGTCCGGAGGACAGAAGCAGAGGCTGTGCATCGCGAGGGCGCTCCTTAAAAAGCCGAAGGTTCTCATCCTGGACGATTCCACCAGCGCGGTGGACACGGCAACAGAGGCCAGGATTCGGGAGGGGCTGGCGGCCTATCTTCCCGGAATGACCAAAATCATCATCGCACAGAGGGTGTCCTCCGTGCTTCATGCAGATAAGATTGTCATTCTGGAGGATGGGAGGATACATGCCGTGGGAACCCATGAAGAACTGTTGGCAAAAGATTCCATTTATCAGGAGATTTATTATTCACAGCAGGAAGGAGCGGGATTATAATGGCCAGATACAGCGGATATGCGAGACCGAAGGATGGGAAAAAGACCATCCGGCAGCTTCTTCACTATATGGGATTCTACAAATGGTCGATGGCGCTGGTGGCGCTGCTTGTGTGCATCAGCAGCCTGGCCAATATCATGGGAACCTATATGCTCAAGCCGGTGATCAATCAGTTCATCCTTCCGAATGATACGGACGGGCTGATCCGGGCTCTTATACGGATGGCTGTCATGTATGGGGCGGGCGTGCTCGCCACGTTTGGTTATAATCAGCTCATGGTGATCACCTGCCAGAAGATTGTCGGAAGGATCCGGCGGGATCTGTTTGAACATACGCAGAAACTCCCCCTTTCCTATTTTGATACCCATACGCACGGGGAACTGATGAGCCGTTTTACCAATGATGTGGATACGCTGACAGAGGCGCTGAACAACAGCTTTACCCTGCTGGTGCAGAGCTTTATCATGGTGAGCGGGACGATCATCATGCTGATCGTGCTGAATTTCCGCCTCTCCCTGATCGTGATCGCTTTTCTGGCGGCCATGTTCGTATTTATCCAATATAATGGAAAGAAGAGCAAAAAATACTATATTCAGCAGCAGAAATGCCTTGGCAGCATCAATGGATTTGTGGAAGAGATGGTGGCGGGGCAGAAGGTGGAAAAGGTGTTCAACCATGAGGAAAAGGATTTTGAAGAATTCTGCAGGCGGAATGAAGAGCTGAGACAGGCATCCACCAAAGCACTGTCCTATTCCGGAATGATGGTGCCCACCATAGTCAGCCTTTCTTACTTTAATTATGCTGTTTCAGCCTGTGTGGGCGGCCTGTTTGTGCTGGGCGGGCTGATGGATATCGGAAGCCTCGCTTCCTACCTGGTGTATGTCCGCCAGAGCGCCATGCCCATGAACCAGTTCACGCAGCAGATCAATTTCCTTTTGGCAGCCCTTTCGGGTGCGGAGCGGATTTTTGAGATGATGGGGGAAGAACCCGAGCCGGACGAAGGGCAGATAACATTGGTGGACGGACAGGACGGCACTTTCTCGTGGAAGGTGCCGATGCAGGATGGTTCCTTCTCGATGGTTCCGCTGAAAGGGGACGTGCGGTTCAATGATGTGGTATTCGGTTACACGCCGGAAAAGAAGGTGCTCTGCGGTATCAGCCTGTATGCGAAGCCGGGACAGAAAATCGCGTTTGTGGGTTCCACCGGGGCGGGAAAGACGACGATCATCAACCTGATCAATCGTTTCTATGAGATTCAGGGCGGAAGCATCACTTATGACGGCCTCGATATCCGCAATATCAGGAAGGATGACCTGCGCCGCTCACTGTCCATGGTGATTCAGGACACCCATCTGTTTACCGGAACGATTGCGGACAATATCAGGTATGGAAGGCTGGACGCGAAGGAGGAAGACGTGGTGGAAGCGGCACGGATCGCCAATGCGGATTCCTTTATCAGGCGTCTGCCGGAAGGATATCAAACCATGCTACACAGCGACGGAAGCAACCTGTCCCAGGGACAGAGGCAGCTTTTGGCCATCGCAAGAGCGGCGATCTCCAGGCCGCCAGTTCTGATTCTGGATGAAGCCACCAGTTCCATAGATACGCGCACGGAACGCCTGATCGAGAAGGGCATGGATAAACTGATGGAGGGGAGAACCGTGTTCGTGATCGCGCACAGGCTTTCTACGGTGCGCAATGCGAAAGCGATCATGGTGCTGGAAAAGGGAGAAGTGATCGAGCGGGGAGACCACGAAGATCTGATTGGGCAGAAGGGACGCTATTATCAGCTTTATACAGGCCAGTTTGAACTGGAATAATGAAAAAAACCGTGATAGAATAAAAAAGAACGGGTAAGATTGGAGGCGAGAGAATGGAGAAAAAAGAGATTCGGGAAGCGATGCTCGCAATGGAAGGTGCCAGGAAGCGGCTTTTGCATCCGTATTTCCAGAAATTGGGCCTGACTCCCGGTCAGCCTCGCATATTGAATAAGCTTTATGAACAGGATGGAATCACGCAGAAGAAGCTGGCGGATCGATGCGGCATGGATGTGGCAACGGTGTCAAGAAGCCTGGATAAGCTGGAAGAGGCTGGGTGGCTCGTCCGGCAGAAGGATCCGGACTGCAGGAGATCCTTTCTCATCGTGCTGACGGAGACCGGCAGGCAGAAGGCGGGAGAGGTGCATGAGAATTTCAGGCGGATCGACGAACAGATATGGAAGGACATTGATGAGAAAGAGATGATGGATTTTCTGGCCTGTGCGGAAAAAATCATCAGAAATTTGGAATCTTGAGAAAAATCCCCTTGCGTTCTGTATATAAAGGTGATATACTGTCCTATGGTTAATAAGATGATTAGACTAGAGTGGGCTTTCGGTCCACTCTTATTTATTCGATGGAAAAATTCGTTTTCTGTCGGATAAAAAGACGTGGATGCGCAAAGCGCGCACTTTTTAACATAAGAAAGGAATGGGTGAACGCATGTCAAAGGGCAAGACGGTGGAGAACCGTGCAGAAGAATTGCTCATCCCCATCGCGGAACGGCACGGAGTGGAGATCTACGACGTGGAATATGTGAAGGAAGGCGGAGAATGGTATCTGCGCGCCTATATCGATAAGGAAGGCGGGGTGAACATTCAGGACTGCGAGGATGTGAGCAGGGCGTTTTCAGATCGGTTGGACGAAGAAGACTTCATTGAGGACGCTTATATCCTGGAAGTGAGCAGTCCCGGTCTGGGCCGGGCGCTGAAGAAGGATCGGCATTTTGAGAAAAGCCTGGGTGAGAAGGTGGAAATTCGTCTGTACCAGCCTCAGGATGGAAAGAAAGAATATGAAGGCGTGCTGAAGGCATATGATGGCACTACGGTGACGATCGACATGGACGGGGAAGAAAAGCAATTTGCGAGGCCGGATATCGCTTTGGTCAGGCTCGCGTTTGACTGGACATAAGTACCTGTATATAGAGTTCTTACTAATTTATTAATTAAGGCCGCCGGTGCCACTTGAGCAAACGGCCATGCGGCAGAATGAGAGGAAGCAATGAATAAGGAATTAATGGAAGCGCTGGATATCCTGGAAAAGGAAAAGGAGATCAGCAAGGAGACTCTGTTCGATGCGATTGAGAATTCTCTGCTCACCGCCTGCAAGAACCATTTTGGCAAGGCTGATAATGTGAAGGTGGAGATTAACAGGGAAACCTGTGATTTCCTGGTATATGCGGAGAAAGAAGTTGTGGAAACCGCGGATGATGTGGAAGATGACTGCCTGCAGATCTGCCTGGAAGATGCGCAGGAGATCTCCAAACGTGCCAAAGTGGGTGATGTCATCCATGTGGAGATCAAATCCAAAGAATTCGGGCGCATTGCCACACAGAACGCCAAGAATGTGATCCTGCAGAAAATCCGTGAAGAAGAAAGAAGCGTGATCTACAATCAGTACTATGAGAAGGAAAAGGATGTGGTCACAGGCGTTGTGCAGCGTTATGTGGGAAGGAACATCAGCATTAACCTGGGCAAGGCGGATGCCCTGTTAAATGAGAGCGAACAGGTGAAAGGCGAGGTTTTCCGGCCTACGGAGCGAATCAAGGTCTACATCCTGGAAGTGAAGAATACACCAAAGGGGCCCCGCATCCTCGTCAGCCGTACCCATCCGGAACTGGTGAAGCGTCTGTTTGAGGCGGAAGTGACGGAGATTAAGGACGGCACCGTGGAGATCAAGAGCATTGCGAGGGAAGCGGGAAGCCGCACCAAGATGGCGGTATGGTCCAATGATCCGAATGTGGATGCGGTAGGCGCCTGCGTGGGAATGAATGGCGCGCGCGTGAACGCGATCGTGGATGAACTGCGCGGCGAGAAGATCGATATCGTAAACTGGGATGAGAATCCGGGCAACCTGATTCAGAATGCGCTTTCTCCGGCCAAGATCGTGGCTGTTTTTGCGGATCCGGATGAGAAGACCGCTAAGGTGGTGGTTCCGGACTATCAGCTGTCCTTGGCGATCGGTAAAGAGGGACAGAACGCCAGGCTGGCTGCCAGGCTGACGGGATATAAGATCGATATTAAGAGCGAAACCCAGGCCAAGGATGCTCCGGGCTTCCGTTATGAAGACTATCTGGAAGACTTTGAAGAGGAAGAAGAGTACGAGGAGTACGAAGAGGAAGGATATACGGAAGAAGGATACGCTGAAGATGGCACAGAGGATGCCGAAGAGGCGGAAGCCTGGGAGGCAGAACCCCTGGAGGAGCCTGAGGGAACAGAAGAGCCGGACGAAGAAGAGACGTTTGAAGAAGAACTGGATGAGGAACAGACCGAAGGGCTGGACGAAGAATAAGGCGGCATAGTAGAATGCGGAGAAGCGTATGAGCAAGAAAATTCCATTAAGACAGTGTGTCGGCTGCGGGCAGATGAAAGGGAAAAAGGAAATGATGCGCGTCCTGAAGACCGCAGAAGGGGATATCCTGTTGGACATGACGGGAAAGAAGAACGGAAGAGGCGCGTATCTGTGCAAATCCATGGAGTGCCTCAGAAAGGCCAGAAAGAGCAAAGGCCTGGAACGTTCCTTTAAGATGAGCATTCCCGGCGAGATATATGACAATCTGGAAAAGGAGTTTGAGGAGTTTGAAGCAGAATAAGATTCTCTCCCTGCTCGGCCTTGCCGCTAGGGCCCGCGTGGTGGTAAGCGGCGGATTTATGACAGAGAAAGCCGTTAAGGACGGCAAGGCCCGCCTGGTAATTGTGAGCGGCGACGCCTCTGATAATACAAAGAAAGACTTCAAGAACATGTGTGAATTTTATCATGTCCCCATGTTTGTCTATTCCACAAAGGAAGAACTGGGGCATGCGATAGGAAAGGAGCTGAGGTCGTCCCTGGCGGTAACGGACGCGGGGTTTGCAAAAAATCTGATCGGTCATTTGGAAGCGGCCGGGTAAAGGAGGCGCAGCATGGCAAAAACGAAGATTTTTGAACTGGCGAAAGAGCTGGGCGTACCGAGCAGGGATGTGATCACATTTCTGCAGGAGAAAGGGATAGAAGCGAAAGCGGCCCAAAGTTCTGTTGAAGAGGAAGCGGCAGCAGTTGTAAAGAAACATTTTGGTAAAGACGAAGGAGATAGACGCATAGTGGAAGAGGGATCCATCAAGACTACGGATAAGGTATCTGAAGAAAAGAAAGAGACGCAGCAGGCGGCAAAGACGCAGAAGGATGATGCGGCAGGTGTGCAGGCGGAAAAGAGCGCAGGCATGCCGAAGGCGGATGCGCCTAAAAACGCAGGAGAGAAAAGCGCAGAGGCGCCTGTGAAAAAGAAAAAGAATATTATTTTTGTGAGCAATCCGCATAACAGCAAGATGCAGTCCGGCTCACAGAGAGGCCATCAGAACGGGGCAGGCAACAGGAACGCGGCTCCCGCAGGCGAAAAGAGAAATGCGCCCGGAACCGGCAATAGAAACGGCGCGCAGCAGCAAAATACAAGGAATGCAAACGGGCGCGGCCAGAACCGTCCTGCGAGCAGGATCGGATATGAGCAGCCCAAGCTGATTAAGCCTTTGACAAAGCCTTCCCAGCCGCAGATGCCGGATGAGAGGCTTGAAGAACAGAAACGGCGGAAGGAAGCGGCGGAGCGCGCTGCAAGAGAACAGAGGGCCAGAGAAGAGCGGGCAGCCAAGGAGGCGGCAGAACGTGCTGAAGCGGAAAAAGCAGCAGCTTCGGCTCCTTCCAGGGAGGCCACTCAGGGCAGGGAGCAGGGAAATGAGAGAACGCAGGCGAAAGGAAGAACGGATGGAAGGCAGCCGGGCTTCAGGCAGCAGGAACGCGACGGACGCAGACAGCCGGGCAGAACGGAAGGCGGCAGGAGCGCAGATGGTGCGAACCGCTCCGATGGAAACCGTTCCTATAACGGTGGGAACCGTACTGGCGGCGGCCAGAGGAGCGCGCAGGGCTTTGGGCGCGCTGCAGGCGGCGGCAGACCTGGCGGCAATTTTGAACGTTCTGGCAACGAGCGTGGCCAGGGCCAGGGAGGAAGGCAGGACAATCGATTCAGAAAGCCTGCTCCGGGCAAAGGATTCGCTGCGGATGCCCCGATTAAAGAGAATGAAAAGCATAGAGAGGAAGAGAAACGCCGTAACAGCCAGGAAAGGGATCGGCGTTCCAAGAAGGATCACATCTACGAAGAAGACAATGAAGCGAAGAGCAAGCTGAAGAACAAGCCCGGCAGATTCATAAAGCCGGAGCCTGTAAAAGCGCAGCCGGAAGAAGAACAGATCAAGGTGATCACGCTGCCTGAAAACATCACCATCAAGGAATTGGCGGATAAGATGAAAGTACAGGCGGCTGCCATTATCAAGAAGCTGTTCATGGAAGGCAAGATCGTGACCCTCAACCAGGAGATATCCTATGAAGATGCGGAGAGCATTGCGATCGAATATGATATCATCTGCGAGAAGGAAGTGAAAGTGGATGTGATCGAAGAGCTGCTGCGTGAGGATGAGGAAAATGAGGAAGATATGGTTCCCAGACCGCCGGTTATCTGCGTGATGGGGCATGTTGACCACGGTAAGACTTCCCTTCTGGATGCGATCCGTAAGACGAATGTTACGGATCGTGAGGCGGGCGGCATCACACAGCATATCGGTGCATATACTGTGCAGATCAACGGTCAGACGATCACCTTCCTGGATACGCCGGGACATGAAGCGTTCACGGCCATGCGTATGAGAGGCGCCAATGCCACAGATATCGCAGTGCTGGTGGTGGCGGCGGATGACGGCGTGATGCCTCAGACCGTGGAAGCGATCAACCACGCGAAAGCGGCGGGAATCGAAATCATCGTGGCGGTCAATAAGATCGATAAGCCGAATGCCAATGTGGACAGGGTGAAACAGGAACTGGCAGAATATGAACTCATTCCTGAGGAATGGGGAGGCAGCACGGTGTTCGCCCCTGTTTCAGCCAAGACCGGAGAAGGCATCAATCAGCTGCTGGAAATGATCCTGCTGACAGCGGAAATCCTGGAACTGAAGGCCAATCCGAACCGTCAGGCGAGAGGTTTGGTCATTGAAGCGCAGCTGGACAAAGGCCGCGGCCCGGTGGCTACTGTGCTGGTACAGAAGGGTACCCTGCATGTGGGAGACTTCATCTCCGCAGGAGCCAGCCACGGCAAAGTGAGAGCGATGATCGACGATAAAGGAAAACGTGTGAAGGAAGCGGGGCCGTCTACGCCCGTGGAAATCCTGGGGCTTTCCGACGTGCCTGGTGCAGGAGAAGTATTCCTCGCGCATGAGAACGATAAGGAAGCCAGGAACTATGCGGAGACCTTTATCGCACAGAATAAAGAAAAGAAACTGGAAGAGACGAAATCCAAGATGTCCCTGGATGATCTGTTCAACCAGATCCAGGAAGGCAATCTGAAGGAACTGAACCTGATTATTAAAGCAGATGTGCAGGGCAGTGTGGAAGCGGTGAAACAGAGCCTGATGAAGCTGTCCAATGAGGAAGTGGTGGTGAAGTGCATCCACGGAGGCGTGGGCGCGATCAATGAATCCGATGTAACCCTGGCGGCCACTTCCAATGCGATCATCATCGGCTTTAATGTACGCCCGGATGCCACCGCGAAAGCGACCGCGGAGCGGGAAGGCGTGGATATCAGGCTGTATAAGGTTATCTATCAGGCGATCGAGGATATTGAGGCGGCCATGAAGGGCATGCTGGATCCTGTCTTCGAGGAAAAGGTGATCGGACACGCAGAAGTGCGGCAGATCTTCAAAGCTTCTGCCATCGGCAATATCGCCGGTTCCTATGTGCTTGACGGAGAATTCAAGAGAGACTGCAAGATCCGCCTGACAAGAGACGGAGAGCAGATTTATGAAGGCTCTCTTGCCAGCCTGAAGCGCTTCAAGGATGATGTGAAGGAAGTGCGCGCCGGCTTTGAATGCGGTCTGGTATTCGATGGATTTGACCAGATTCAGGAGGGAGACATCGCGGAAGCCTATATTATGGTGGAAGTGCCCAGATAAGGGACGGCCGCCGGAAAGGTGCCGAATAAGAATGAGAAAAAATAGTGTAAAAAATACCCGGATCAATGCGCAGGTGCAGAAGGTGCTTGCGGAAACGATCCGGGGAGAGATCAAAGATCCGAGAATTGCTCCCCTCACCTCCGTGGTGGCGGTGGAGGTTTCTCCGGATCTGAAGACCTGTAAAGCATGGATCAGCGTATTGGGCGACGAACAGGCACAGGCGGATACGCTTGCAGGGCTGAAGAGCGCGGCGGGATTTATTAAGAACCGCCTGGCGAAGGAAGTGAATCTGCGTATCACGCCGGAGATCCATTTCGTGATGGATCAGTCGATTGCCTATGGCGTGAATATGTCGCATAAGATTGAAGAAGTGATGGAGCAGCAGAAGGAGGAGCAGGATGGCGATGAATCTTCTGGAAGTGTGTAAGGATGCCAAAAGGATCGGAATTGGCGGCCATGTCCGGCCGGATGGAGACTGTGTCGGTTCCTGCATGGGCCTGTACCTTTATCTGAAGAAAATGTGCCCGGACGCGCTGATTCAGGTTTTTCTGGAGAAGCCCTCTGCCATCTTTGACTGCATCGATCAGATTGAGGAGATTGACAGCAAGTTCGGTCCGCAGGAAACGTTCGATGTGTTTTTTGCCCTGGACGGCGAGGCCGGAAGGCTGGGTGAGGCTGAGGGTTATTTCCGGAATGCACAGAAGAAGATCAATATAGACCATCATATCAGCAACGTTCCCGGGTGTGGGGACATGAATTATGTGGATCCGGACGCGAGTTCCACGTCGGAACTTGTATTCCGGCTGATCGGAGAAGACGGATTGGATGAGCGGATAGCGAAAGCGCTTTATCTGGGGATTGTTCATGATACGGGCGTGTTCCGCTACTCCAATACCTCGCCGGATACGCTGCGGGCTGCGGCCAGCCTGGTGTCCTTTGGATTCGATTTTACGAATCTGATTGACGAGACCTTCTATGAGAAGACGTATTTGCAGACGCAGATTCTGGGAAGGGCGCTGTTAGAGAGCATTCTTTTTATGGATGGAATGTGCGCGGTCAGCGTTCTGAACCGCAAAACCCTGGAATTCTATGGAGCCTGCCCGCATGACCTGGATGGAATTGTGAGTCAGCTGCGCAGCATACGCGGCGTGGAGTGCGCAATCTTTCTGTATGAGACGGGCGTGCAGGAGTATAAGGTGAGCCTTCGTTCAGGCGGCCGCGTGAATGTGGCGGCTGTGGCTTCCTTTTTCGGGGGAGGCGGCCATGTGCGGGCTGCGGGTTGCACCATGACAGGAACGGCTTATGATGTGATCAACAATCTGTCCTTACATATTGAAAAGCAGCTGCGGGACGGAGAGAGGAACGGATGATCAACGGTATTTTAAATGTATATAAAGAAGCCGGCTTTACCTCCCACGATGTGGTGGCAAAGCTGCGCGGCATATGCGGGCAGAAGAAAATCGGCCATACAGGTACCCTGGATCCGGATGCGGTCGGGGTACTTCCTGTATGCCTGGGCAGCGCCACCCGCCTGTGCGATATGCTTACGGATCGGAGCAAGGCGTATGAAGCGGTGCTGCTTTTGGGAAAGGTGACGGACACGCAGGACATTTCAGGAAACGTTCTGGAAGAACATCCGGTGGATGTCACGCCGAAGCAGGCGGAGGAGGCGATCCGTTCTTTCATCGGCGAGCAGGAGCAGATTCCGCCCATGTATTCGGCATTGAAAGTAAACGGCAAAAAACTGTACGAACTGGCGCGCGCCGGCAAAGAGGTGGAACGGAAGGCCAGAAGGATTCGGATAACGGACATCCGGATCGACAGAATAGAACTTCCCAGGATCGCGATTCATGTGGAGTGTTCCAAAGGAACTTATATCCGGACATTGTGCCATGATATCGGCCAGATGCTGGGCTGCGGAGGAACAATGGAGAGCCTGAAGAGAACCCGGGTGGGCTCTTTTTACGAAAAGGAGGCCTTGACGCTTGGCCAGATTGAGGTGCTGGCCCGGGAAGGAAGACTGATGGAGAAAGTGATACCTGTGGAGCGGATGTTTGTATCCTGCCCCAAACTCATCATTCAGCCCAGGTTTGAACATCTGCTGGAAAACGGCAATGCATTTTATCCGAATCAGATCCTGCGGCGTATGGAAGGAGAAGCTGTCCGGGAGAAAGATGATTCCGATGAAGCACCCCTTCCGGACGGCGATGGCGGAGCGAAGCAGGTCCGAGTGGGAAGCGAGGCAGGACGGTTTTACGGCATTTACGCATTCCGCGAGGCCGCAGGAAGATATGAACCGGTCAAAATGTTTTTTACCTAATGAACAGAAAAGAAGCGTATACGGGGCCAAGGGCGCCGGCGTTTACAGGAAAGGAACGGCATGCGAATCATCTCGGGGACAACAGAATTTGAATGTGACCAGCCTACGGCGGTTGCGATCGGCAAGTTTGACGGAGTTCATCTGGGGCATAGAAAGCTGTTGTCTCAGATTGTGAAAGCCAAGGAGGATGGCTTGGAAGCCGCCGTTTTTACCTTTGATCCGCCGCCCGGCGTTTTCTTTTCGGGAAAACCTCAGGCGGAACTGACGACGAAAGAGGAGAAACGGAAGCTGTTTGAAAAGATGGGGATCGATCTGCTCATTGAATTCCCCATGAACGAGCGTACCGCAGCCATCCCGGCGGAAGAATTTGTGCAGGAAATTCTGTGCAGAAGAATGAACACGAAATTCCTGGCGGCAGGAACGGATCTGTCTTTCGGGGATAAGGGAAAAGGGGACTGGCATCTTCTGAAGGCGCTTTCAGGAAAGCTTGGATACCAGGTCCGTGTGATTGATAAGATTCTCTATGAAGGAAGGGAGATCAGCTCCACCTATGTGCGGGAAGAAGTGGCCAAGGGAAACATGGAAACGGTGACCAGGCTTCTGGGTTCTCCCTATCTCATCTGCGGGCAGGTCATGCACGGCAAACGGCTGGGGCGCACCCTGGGCATGCCTACGGTGAATCTGCTTCCGCCCCGGGACAAGCTCCTTCCGCCAAACGGCGTCTATCTGTCCCGAATGGAATTCGGCGGCATGAATTTTGCGGGAATCACCAATATCGGCTGTAAACCTACGGTAAGCGACAGCGGGCAGATGGGGGCGGAAACCTATCTGTACCATTTTCAGGATGAAATCTATGGGGAATATGTGGAGCTTTCCCTCTATGCCTTCCGCCGTCCGGAACAGAAATTCGCGGATGTGGAGGATCTGAAGAAACACATGGCCGCCGATATCGCGGCCGGACGTGAATACTGGAAAGATCAGATCTGAGAAGCCTCCCCCTGTCCGGGCTGTATGGAAATATTCCAGAAGACCTTGCCCAGGCCGCCGCCCTTCTTTGCGCAGGGCGGGCTGTGACCTTCCCGGGCCGGCTTCCTCTCTGAAGGAACTTGCAGGGCCTCGACGGCTTTCTTTTCCTGCAAATCACTTCAAAAATTGACTGTTTCTAAGCATTCGCATGGAACCAGTTCACCCGCCTGGCGGCTAAACTCGCCTTGTCAGGCGTCGAACAACGCCGCCAGGACGTGCGGGTGAACTCGCTCCGTGCAAATGCTAAGAAACAGTGCAATTTTTTCATAGGTTTGCAGGAAAAGAAAGCCGTCGGGGCCCTGCAAGCTCTTTCAGAGAGGAAGCCGGCCCGGGAAGATCACAGCCCGTCCTGCGTAAAGAAGGGCAGCGGCCTGGGCAAGGTCTTCTGGAATATTTCCGTGAAAAGTGATTGACAGTGGGAGGTTCTTTCTCTATAATGGATAATAGGTTGTAATATATTTGTAATAATTTGAAAGAGAACTGTAAAACTTACGAAGGCGTTGCCCGAAGGCAGCTGCTGGGGATGGTTATTGTTAAGGGAGTACGGTTATATTATGAAGAAAGAGACGAAAGCGATTGGAATAGTGGCGTCAGGAATGTTGTTGTGTCTCGGCCTTTCGCTGGGAGTTCCGTCAAGCGCTTTAGCCGCGGAGAATGGCGGTGTGGCGGTGCCTTCGGCTGGTGTGGGGCAGATCTTGGAAGCCAATGTGGCGGAAGAAGAATACCTGGCGGCTGCAGAGGAAGCCAAGAATGAGAGAAAAGCGATCTACGGCTTCAGCAATCTGGGAATCGCGAACGTTTCCAATTATCTGAATGTGCGGGAAGAACCTTCAGAAGACGGCAAGCTGGTCGGCAAGATGAGCAAAAACAGCGGCTGGGAAGGGATGGATATAAGCGAAGGCTGGCACATACTCAAGTCCGGCAAAGTGACCGGTTATGTGAAGGCGGAATTCCTTCTGACCGGCAAGGAAGCGCGTGCGCGTGCGGATGAGGTCGCTACGGATATGGCTGTCTGCAATTCGGGTGGACTGCGCGTGAGGGAAGAGCCCAGCACGGAAAGCCCTGTAATCACCTTGGTAGCTGAAGGGGAAGAACTGGAAGTTGTGGAACAGCTGGACGGCTGGGTGAAGATCATGTTGGATGATGAAGAAGCCTATGTGTCCGCTGAGTATGTGAATATTGCGAAGAAGCTGGAACGCGCAGTGACGCAGACAGAACTGATCTATGGAAAAGGCGTGTCTGATGTGCGTGTGGATCTGGTTAATTATGCGAAGCAGTTCCTTGGAAACCCTTATGTATGGGGCGGCACCAGCCTTACTAACGGCGCAGACTGCTCAGGATTTGTGCAGAGCGTATTCAAGAATTACGGCGTATCTCTGCCGAGAACATCTGCGGCTCAGAGTGCGGTAGGAACGAAGGTGAGCCTTTCTGAGGCACAGCCAGGCGATTTGATCTTCTACGCCAACAATGGAAGGGTAAACCATGTGGCGATTTATATTGGAGGAGGTCAGGTTATCCATGCCAGCAATGCGCGTACCGGCATTAAGATTTCCAATGCTTCCTACAGAACGCCCTATGCTGTAAAGAGAGTGCTCAGTTCATAAGTGAAACGGATGCTGCTGCATAAATGATTGAAAGAATCATGGTTGCAGCAGCATTTTTGTTATTTTAGAGAAGGGAAGGTTGAGTTATAATTGGCAGCTGTTACTACCCAGCCCTCCGCATATGCCGTTCCATCTCACTCGTTTGTGACGCCTGGTTCCCCAAGCACAGGCATCCGGCTTCTGCGGCGCGGGGCTCGGCTGCATTCTTTTTCCGCAAACCTGTGAGAAAATTGTGCTGTTTCTTGGCCTTGCACGCGGGAAGTTCACCCGCTTCCAGATTTTCTTTCCATATCCGTAACCTCTTTGGGTTTCACGCATATCTTTTCTATATCGGAGTATTGCACTCCTTCTTCTATAAAACACGCATCTTTCATTTTGGGGAGGAAAATGCCATGCCTGACACCACTACGCTCGCCAGACTAAAACCTGGCTTCTCCGCCGTCATTCTGGAATTGACCGCCGCAGAACCCCTGCGCCGGCAGCTTCAGGAAGCCGGCTTCACGGCTGGAACAAAGGTCAGCTGTCTCCTGAGGAGCCCCCTACAGGATCCCACCGCTTATCTGGTGCGCGGCGGGGCCATCGCCCTGCGCAGGGAGGATGCTGATACAATCATCTTGTCCGAACCTTATAAGGAGGGAACACATGAATAGTCCCCTCTCCGCTGCCCCACTTCCAACCATCATTCTGGCAGGAAATCCAAATGTGGGAAAAAGCACGATTTTCAACGCGCTTACAGGTATGCGCCAGCATACCGGAAACTGGGCCGGCAAGACCGTGGAATGCGCAGAAGGCATCTGCCGGCTCTCTAAAAAGACTTTTCGGCTGGTGGACATTCCCGGCTGCTATTCCCTCTTCTCCAATACCGCAGAGGAAGCTGCGGCAAGCGAATATCTTCGCCTCCATAAGCCGGATGCAGTCATCATTGTCTGCGATGCCACCCGTCTGGAACGCACGCTTCCTCTCGCACTCCAGATTCTGGAATCAGGGCTTCCTTCCATTCTCTGCATCAATCTGATGGACGAAGCGAAAAAGAAAGGAATCCATCTGGATCTGCAGCAGCTTTCTGAAAGGCTGCAGATTCCGGTCGTAGCTTCCTTTGCCCGGACACGCGGCGGGCTTTCCTCCCTCATCCGCACGCTGCAGACATTCCCTGCCCTATCCTGTCAGCCTGAAAAGGAAGCGGAGACACCACACCTGACATACCGTATTCCCTATCCGGAATATCTGGAAGAGACCCTGTCCCTTCTCATATCCGCCCTGTCGCTTTCTCGTCAAAACAAAATTGGCTTCCCAAGCGCGCGCTGGAGAGGAATTGAATGGCTGTCTTGCGTGGAGCAAAAAAAAGATAGGCCCGAAATATGCGAGGTAAAAACCAGCCTTGCAGGGGACATCCCCCTTCCGGCGCGTTCAGAATGCGACGCCCTGCTCTCCAGACGCAGGATCACCAGCCAACAGCTTCGGGATGACTTGGCTGCCGCCCCCATCCGGGAAGCAGAACGGCTCTGCCGGAATGTGATTGCCTATGGCAAAGACACCGGCCTGTCCGATCACCGTCTGGATCGGCTTTTCACAGGAAAGTATACCGCCTTTCCCATCATGTTTCTTCTGCTGTTCCTTCTGCTGTGGCTTACGATCAGCGGCGCCAACTATCCTTCTGCCCTTCTTTCCTCCCTGCTCTTTTCTATAGAAGCAAAACTGAAATCCCTTTTTGCCGGCCTGCATGTCCCGGCGCTGTTTTCCTCTCTCCTTCTGGACGGCGCATATCATGTGACCGCCTGGGTAGTCTCCGTCATGCTGCCTCCCATGGCTTTGTTCTTTCCTCTGTTCACGCTGCTGGAGGATTCAGGATACCTGCCCAGGATCGCCTTCAACCTGGATCGCTGTTTCAAAGGCTGCGCTTCCTGCGGGAAACAAGCGCTGACAATGGCCATGGGGTTTGGATGCAACGCTGTCGGTGTTACGGGCTGCCGCATTATCCATTCCAAAAGAGAACGGCTCACCGCCATTCTTACCAACAGTTTTGTTCCCTGCAACGGACGTTTTCCCACTCTTCTTTCTCTCATCACGCTTTTCCTGGTCCAGGAAGACGGCGGGCTGTGGCATACAATGCAATCCGCTTTTCTTCTCCTGTGCGTCCTGCTGCTGGGCGTATGCATGACCTTTGCCGCATCCAGGCTTCTTACCGCTACCATACTAAAAGGTCTTCCCTCCGCCGTCGTACTGGAGTTGCCCGCTTACCGCAAACCGCAGATCCTCAAAACACTGGCAAGAAGCCTGCTGGACCGCACCGCCAAAGTGCTCTGCCGCGCTGTTCTGACTGCCGTTCCTGCCGGGCTGCTGATCTGGCTTCTGGCCAACCTGCCTGGAGCATACAACGCCTCCCTTCTCTCCTGTCTCACTCGCTTTTTGGATCCGCTGGGCAGACTGCTTGGAATGGATGGAACGATTCTGACCGGATTTCTGCTCGGCCTGCCCGCCAATGAGATCGTTCTTCCCATCATCATCATGGCTTATACCGCACAGGGAAATCTGAGTGAACTGTCCGGCCCCCAACTGTACCTTCTCCTTTCCTCCAACGGCTGGACACAGACCACCGCCATCTGCACCATCCTGTTTTCTCTGCTGCATTGGCCCTGCGCCACCACAATTCTGACCATCCGCCGAGAAACGGGAAGCCTGAAATGGACACTGCTCTCCATCCTCCTCCCCACCGCCTGCGGTATGCTGCTCTGCTTCCTGGCCAGGCTGATTCTGGGCTGCTTGGCATAACAGCCCCGGCCTCATTGCTACAGGGGCTTCCTCGCTTTATCACCTGTCTGCGTATATTCGCCCTCTGCCGCACAGGCCGGGCGAACTGGGCATTTTATTCAAAAAAAGCAAAAAAATTCTTAAGTTTTTAAAAAGGTTTTCGGTGTTTTTTTATTTTTTCTTATGAATCCGTACATATTCTTGTCACATTTTTCAGGTATGATAAATGCAGGTTGAAGGAAATACGGAATTGTACCGGTCAGATCAAATGCGTTGCAGTTCTGCTTATAAAACTTCATACAACAAAGAGGAGGCCTCGTTTGAAACGAGCCCTTCCGCTATTGTAAAGATCTTCAAATATTTTTCTTTGCATCTTCTGCAGGAATCATTCCGGCTTTACGGAGAACCGGAAATGACAGCCCTCTTCCGCCCTGATCCGGAACTCTTCATGAGGTCTGGCGTTCTGACTCCAGGTATCATCTCCGCCCACACCCGTCTGGCGATAATTGATCCGCACCACCGTCTTATCAGAAACAGGCAGATCCTTCTGATGCTGCGCGATTTCCATCTCCTCCGGCGTATAGGGCAGCACGTTCGCCTCCACCGTAGGAATGCCCGTGAACGTCAGGCAGCCTCCCGTCCTTCCCATGATGGACAGACGCCTTACGTCAAGCATGTTGCCGCACTCCTGCGGAATGAGGTATGGAACCATCCGATCCGCAACCCTGGACTGCCAGAGGCCCACGAATGCGGATGCCTTTCTGTCCGCATAGTTTTCATGTTCCCCTCTGCCGAACCACTCAAACCGGTCAAATTCTTCCGGCAGGGTGAACAGAAGCCCGATCTCGGGAATGTCCGGCAGCCCTTCCGCTCCCGAAAACGTGTTGTCAAACACAATCGTTCCGTCCGCATAGATGGAAAGCTTCGTCTCCAGCACCACTTCCTTCGGAAGGGGCGGAAGGAACTTCATGGACACCTCCACATGATCTTCCTTGCTGTCGGCTCCCGTCGTCCATTTGGCGGCCTGCGCTCCTGCATATCTCCATACCATGGAACGGTAACTCTGTTTGCTTCCCCGGTCATTATCCGTGCTTGCCCTCCAGAAATTGCACTCCAGAGGCGCTTTGAGATATTCTCTGCCGCCCTTTTTCATGCTGTAGAAATCCCCGCTTCTCTTAGAGAAACGGTATTCAAAATCTCTTCCCGTCAAAATCAGCGTGCCAAAGGTCTCCGTCACGCGGATCCCGGACGCTTCTTCACAGGGGGCCTTCTCCGCTCTTTCCCCCATGATGAACTGTCCTTTTGCCACCGCATAGCCCGCCTTCGCCCAGGAGGTATCCTGCACAAGAACCGCTTCCAGATTCAGGAATGCTTCTTTTCCAGGGCCAAATCCGCCTTGGGCCAATCCTTCCTCAAGCGGCAGCGCAACCGTCACCGTATTTCCAGGCGCACAATCTGCCGTAAAGCTTCCTGATGCACACTTGCATTCGTCCACAGAAAGTTCCCACAGGAACCGGTATTCAGAAAGCGCCGTAAACAGGCTTCTGTTCTTCAGCGTCACTTCGCCCGTCTCCCAGTCCACATGTTCAAAGCCGACATTCTGATAGCAGATCCGCACTTCCTTCATCTTGGGCGTCTCCGTCCGATCTGCGAACATGAGGCCATTGCCGCTGAAGTTGCCGTCATGATAACCCTCGTTAAAATCTCCGCCATAGCCCAGATAAGACGTTCCATTCTCATCCTTCGTCAAAATTGCCTGATCCACATAGTCCCAGATAAAGCCGCCCTGAAGCTTTGGATAGCGTTCAAAAATCTCCGTATATTTCACCAGGCTCCCACAGGAATTGCCCATCGCATGTGCATATTCACACAGAATTGCTGGCTTGCCCAGCGGGTTCTTATCATATTCCACCCACTGCGGCGCTGGCGTATACATCATGGAGATCATGTCCGTCACATCCTCATATCCCGGGCAATGGGTTTCTCCTTCATAATGCACCAGCCTGGTCTTATCCCGTTCTCTCAGGAAGCCCGCCATCTTGCGGAAATTCTCCCCACAATAGGACTCATTCCCCAAAGACCAGATGAGCACACACGGATGATTCCGATCCCGGTAATACATGTCGGACACCCGATCCAACACCGCAGCCGTCCATCTGGGATTGCTTCCGGGCAGCGCATCCGGCTGTTCTGACTCCGGCGCCGCATAGGTCCAGGTTCCGTGTGTCTCCAGGTTCGTTTCATCTATCACATATAAACCGTATTCATCACAAAGCTCATACCAGTAGGGATGGTTTGGATAATGGGAAGTCCGCACCGCATTGATGTTGTTTCTCTTCATGCTGATCACGTCCGCCAGCATGGCTTCCCGGGTGATGGCACGACCGAACTGCGCGCCGAACTCATGCCGGTTGGTCCCCTTGAACACAATGCGCTTGTTGTTGAGCATCATCAGCCCATCCTTCAATTCAAAGGTGCGGAATCCGCAGCGGGCCGCCAGGATCGTTTCCCGCTCTCCGTCCACCAGGGTGAGCACCGCAGTATAAAGAATGGGAGACTCTGCGCTCCACTGCCAGGGCGTTTCCACCACTTCCTCGAACGCCGCCCTGCCGTCTTTCACCTCAGCCTGTATGCCTGAGAGGATTTCCTTTCCCTTCGGATTGAACAGGTCCAGCTGTACAAGGCAGCCGTCCGCTTCGCCTTCTACACAGACCTCTACCCGAAGCACGCCATCCTGGTAATTCTCATCCAGCAGCGCGTCAACACGGTAATCGCTGATATGTACCTGAGGAAGCGCATAAAGATATACGTCCCGGAAGATTCCGGACAGCCGGAAGAAGTCCTGATCCTCCAGCCAGCTTCCGTCACACCAGCGCAGCACCTTCACAACGAGCTGATTCTCTCCCTCACAGGCCAGCTGTGTGATATCAAACTCTGACTGATTAAAGCTTCCCTCCGTATATCCTGCAAACTGCCCGTTCACATAGATCTCGCCGCAGGATTCTATGCCGTCAAAATGCAGGATGAGCTTCTCCCCTTCCTTCCTATTGGAAACAAAGGTACGGCAATAGATGCCGACCGGATTATATTTTCTGGGTATCTGAGGAGGCATGATATCCTCCGTCATCTCCCATGGATATTTCACATTCACATACTGCGGATAATCATATCCTTCCAGCTGCCAGTTCGCCGGAACCCGTATCTGCCCCCAGGCATGGGTATCAAGGATCTGTTCCAGCCCATCTGGAAACGCTGCATCGCAGGCATCCGGATTTTCAAAAAACAAAAACTTCCACATGCCGTTCAGATCCGTAACCGCCCTCGCTTCCTTATTCCAGGAAACCGCATCCTCCAGCGTTGGAAACGGAATAATGTCACTATGAGGCGCCCTTTTGTTGATTTTAAAGCACTCCGGATTCTGCTCCCATGGCATCAATCCGTTTTCCTGAAGCAATCTGTCATTCATGACTTGTCTTCCTCCATTCGGGTAGAAAATATTTGCAGCCCTATTGTACCTTTTTTAGGCCTAAAAAGGAAGAGCGAACTTCATTTTCTTTCTTCCGCATCATCCCCCAATCACGCCGGGCCGCAGACAGCCGTCCATTTCCCGCCCACGCATCTGAACCTTTCCGGCTCCTGTGTGTCCCTAACGTCCCCGGGCCTGCCGGGCGGCCATCTGAGCGGGAACGGATTCCTTTTGCCGCAGGCCGTTTCAAAAATCGGCTGTTTCCAGGCTTTCGCATCCGCACAGTTCTCCCGCCTGGCGGCTAAACTCCGCCCTGTCGGGCGTCAGACAACGCCGCCAGGGCGTGCGGGAGAACTGCGCGGATGCAAAAGCGGGAAATAGCCCGATTTTCTCAAAGGCCTGC
>OGPH01000542.1_pt1 | contig 38555 bp, 30 predicted proteins | sample 1552891 | NCBI WGS metagenome assembly OGPH01 (sample SAMEA2580272, study PRJEB22360) | human gut metagenome | biome: human gut; feature: human-associated habitat; material: faeces | place: Denmark | collected 2008/2010 | reverse complement strand
GTGCTCCTTTTCCCCAAAAGTACAAAGTATCTTTTGGGGTCCCCGGATTTGCGATGTCGCGCTGTCATTTAACAAAGCAATGCTGCGACAAATCCTTATTTTGCGACGTTTTGTCCGATATTTTTTTGTTCAGGGGAAACTGCATAAAAAAATGTCTTAGTTTCCCTTTACATTTATAATTATACTTTATAAAATATGCCTCGTCAATACTTTTTTTGAAAATATTTAAATACTATAATAGTACTATATTGTATAATAGTCCAAAAAAATCCCATTTTTGTGCAACTTTCGCCCGTTCAATGCACATATTCAAATATTTTCATACGTTTTTTTAAATTTTTCCCAGCAAATACTAACATTTACCAAATTTCATACAGTGTAATCGGCGTGCTGTGCGGCTTACGCGTGGATTGCTCTTCCGATATAATCAAAAACTCATTTCTTTATTTCGATTTCGATTGAATCTACTTCCGAGCATGCTACTTCTTCTTGTATGCTGTTATAAACCGTTGTTTTTTGTTCTTGTTCTATGTAGCGGGCAATTTGTTTCTTTATCTGTTTTGACAACGGAAAAGATAACAATCCTTTTTCTTTACACTTGCCAGACAAGTGGACAAGTGTTAAATAATTGTTTTCTTTTGTGTTTTTTACAAAAACCGCATCTATTGGATACGCTTTGCCAATATGGTCTTTTATATTGCCATCTAAAAGTGTGTTGGGAACATAGTATTTATATGCGGTGTTCTTATCTTTTACAAATCCTAAGGCAAATCTTTCGTTCCCAAGCAAAATTTCCGTATTGAGATTTTTTGCAAAACGCGGAAAAAAATATCCGGTCATCTTTGCGGTGTATGGGAAAGAAACAGCGTTGCCAAGCACTTTCATTTTTTTATCGACATTGTTTTGTTTATCAATGAATATCTCGCTTTCCGACAACCTTGACGAAATTGCTTTGTCAAAAAATTCATTTTTAGAAAGCGTTGTTTTAACCCCCGTCAAATGCAAATAATTTGATTTATAAGCGATTGTTTCTACTGACCGATATGCGTTTGTATCATCTTTATAAATAATCAAATAGTTTTTATCTAAAAATACCTCTTCAAACCCTTTGGCACAATCGGTTATTATAGAAATATACTCTTTTATCTTGTCAGCCATTCCTTCTCCTTAGTACAAAAAAAAGCTGCTATCGCATTCAACAATAGCAGCAAAATTCACTAATTGAATGATTTTTACGTTGTCCGCCAACGTCCGAGTATAACTGCGGAAATAATCACGAGTTTTTCCGTTGCTCGCCAACTATCGGCGCATTCGTCCGATAACGCTTCGGATTATTGTGGTGTCATTCCACCAAAGAGTCAATACAAAATGATATACCAAAAGGTATACCTCTTGATTTTCTCTTCACTTATATTATATGCGATATATTTTCATTGTCAATAGTTTTATGACAAATAGTTACATTTTTTAAATAGTTTTACAACAGTTTTTCTTTAATTTGTCACTATTATTTCGCTCCTTCACCTTACCTTTATACATTTATTTTTTATAATCGTACTTGTTATATTGTAGCAAGAGTGTCCTTTTGACAGTTTGATAAAAACCACCATATTATTAACAATGTTACCCTTCCGGGAGATTGCCACGTCGCGTTGCTCCTCGCAATGACATAAAGTGCGTTGCGCGGAATGACACAGTATCCGCAAAACCACCATTTCAAGCGCGGTTTTTGACTTACTAATCGCAAAATAAGGATTTTTTGCCCTGTATGCTCAAACATTGAAATAATTATAGTGGAGGATTAACATAAATGTTAAAACTTAGAAAAAACAAAAAGGGCTTTACGCTCGTTGAACTTATCGTCGTAATCGCAATCATGGCAGTCCTTGCAGGCACGGTCGCCGGTGTTACGGTAACCCAGTTGAACAAAAATACTGATAAAACAAACGTAATGACAAATTTGAACAGCCTTGCTTCTGCTCTTGTGACCGAAATTGTTGAAAATGAAGGTGCAGCATTAAAAACTAGTGAGACTGCAACCACATATGATTACGCAAAGGTTGTAGAGTTCTTAACGAAAAAAGCATCGGGTATAACCATTTATGACGCTACAAATAAGAATGCGATGGTAACCACACAAGCCTTAGCCGAAGCTGTTGCAAAAGGACAATTCTTTGTTTATATTAAAACAGGCACTGGTGCCGGTCCTCTTGGTGATATTTATATCGGATATAATGGAAAATCAAATAGTGAATACAAAAGAGGATACATCTCTGTTTCAGATGGTTCATTAGGTGAATTGAAGAAAGGTAATATAACTTTTGATTTTATTACTGACCCGACACCTGTCGTCACGCCCCAACCTATATTAACAACAAAACATTAAGCGAGGCAAACGCCTCGCTTTTTTTTATTAAAAAACTCTGCAAGTTTTTGCAGAGTTTTGTTTTGGTTTGTTCCATATGGATTCCCTTCCGGGAGATTGCCACAGCACCGCAAAGCGGTGCTTCGCAATGACATAAAGTGCGTTTATTAAATGCTGTAAATAAGGCGGTAAAACTCGGACATGGACGTCGTGCCGTTGCCGATGAGCGTGCGGATGCTGTCTTCCAAAAACGTTGCGCCGTGCTCTTTGGCGAAGTCGCGGATTTCCTCGGTTGTCCTGCCCTCGGATATCATGCGGCGAAGGTCGCTGTCGATTTCGATAATTTCGTAAATTGCGGTACGTCCCTTGTAGCCGGTGTTGCCGCAGCGGGGGCAGCCGACAGGCTCATAAATATGAGTGATTGACGGGTCTTTCAAAAGTGCAGCCTCTTCCGCCTTGATTTCGCGCTTTCTCTTGCATTCCGGGCAAAGTTTTTTGACAAGCCTTTGCGCGACAACGCAGTTCACGGACGACGCGACCATGTATGACGCAACGCCCATGTCGATAAGACGGACGATACTTGACGCGGCGTCGTTGGTGTGCAGCGTGGACAAAACCAAGTGGCCTGTGATAGCGGCGCGGATTGCGATTTCGGCGGTTTCGGTATCACGAATTTCACCGATCATGACGATGTCCGGGTCCTGACGCAGGATTGCGCGAAGTCCGCTTGCGAACGTTAAGCCCGCCTTTGCATTGGTTTGCACCTGATTGACGCCGAAGATTTGCTTTTCGACAGGGTCTTCAACCGTCGTTATATTGACGTTCGGTTTGTTGAGTTCGCTAAGGACGGCGTACAACGTCGTCGACTTACCTGAACCCGTAGGCCCTGTGACAAGAATGATCCCGTTCGGCGCTTTGATGATGCGGGAGAACTGATTAAACAGTTTGTCGGGCATGCCAAGGTCGGGAAGCGTGATGAGCGCGGCGTCCTCGGTTGCAAGAAGACGCATGTTGACCTTTTCACCGTAAATCGTGGGCAGCGTGTTGACACGAAGGTCGATGTTGATGTCGCCGTTGTTGAAGTCGATACGGCCGTCCTGCGGGATTCGCTTTTCAGCAATGTTGATGCCCGCAAGGATTTTACAACGCGAAACGATACTGTTAAGCGTGGAAATGTCCAAGCGCATACATTCGACAAGCTCGCCGTCGATACGCATGCGGACAAGGATTTGCTCCTCAAACGGCTCAATATGAATATCAGACGCGCGGCGCATGTACGCCTGCGTGATAAGGCTGTTGATAAGTTTGACGACAGGAGTGTTGTCAACGCGGCTTTCGATTTCGGACAACTTTTGCTGGGTTGCCGCCGAAGTCTGCTGGACAACCTTTTGCGTCGCTTCGTCCGACACGAAGAAGTTGCCGGCGTTGGTGTAGTACTTTTCAATCGCGCTTTCGATGATACGCTGCGGCGCAAGGACAAAACCGACGTCCATACGCGTGACCATCTTTACGTCCTCGAACGCGCCGATGTCGTGCGGATCGTGCGTGGCGATTATTATCTGCCCCGCCTTCACGTCAAGCGGCATTATGCAGTGCTTTTTGACGATTTGCTCCGGGACGTTTTTCAGAATTTCGGGACGACGGACGACAAGCTCCGTATTTATATAGGTCGTGTTGAAACGCTCCGCCATTGCAGAGAGCATCGCGTCCTCGGTGATAATGCCGCGCGACAATAATATCGCGCTGATTTTTTCGTTGGGATGGGTTTTTTGCCAACGTTTCGCGTCATCCAGTTGCGCCTGCTTGACATAGCCTTTCTCCAACAGGATGTCGCCTAAACTTGCTCCTCTTTGCATCTCTTCTCCTTATGATATATAAATATTATATTCCGAATAAGTTTTTTATGCCGTCGATTATGGGCGTGCCCGCAAAAACCGTGACCACCGCACCAAGCGCGATAAACGGACCAAGCGGAAGCTCGTACCCCTTTCTGACCTTTTTCGTCAGCAATAGCGCGCCTCCGATAAGCCCCGCCGACACTATCGCGATAAACGCCGACACAAGCGTCGGGTAAAGCCCCAACACAAGCCCCAGCGCAAAATAAAGTTTTATGTCGCCGCCGCCGATGCCGCCCGTCACGAGCGCGATTACGTAAAGCGGCACGCTGATAACCACCGCGCCAACAAGACGGTGCCACCACACAACGTCCTTCGCCGTGAAAAACAGCGGGATCGACAAAATTATGATGAACACGACGATGCCGTTCGGGATCTCTTTCGTGTCGATATCTATGAACGTCATCACGATAAGCGCCGAAAACAGCGCGTCGTATATGAACGCGTTGGCGTTAAGCCCGATAAAATATGCCGACAACGTCCACAATACGGCGTTGAGCGACTCCACAATCGGGTACCTTGCGGAGATTTTTTCCTTGCAATTCCTGCACTTTCCGCCAAGAAAAATCCAACTGAAAACCGGCACCATATCGTACCATTTCAGCGGCTGCCCGCACTTCGGACAATAACTGTGCTTTTCGGTGAAAAACGTGCCTTTGGGAATGCGGTAAATGCAAACGTTCAGAAAACTGCCGACCGCAAGCCCGAAAAATGCGGAAAATATCGTGAATAACAGATGGCCAAGTTCCATTTTATCAACCGCCTGTCACGGTTCGGAAATAAAAATTCTTGAACCCTTTCTCGTTTTCCGGCTTGTAATTTTCAACCAGCAGCATGTTTTTGTAGGCGTCTTCGCTGTCCGTGATTGCCCCGATATCGCCCTGCTTGAAACTGAAAATACCTTTGAAACGTTTAGTTTCCGTCGACTGGCTGTAATCCGCCTCGATAAAGTCGATTTCAAGCCCCGGGGAGTCGAATTTTTTTTGCCTTTTGGCGTTATAGACGTCGCAGAACACCTTGACGGACGTAATCTCACCAAAGGTGTTGACAATCGCACGGAAGTAAACCTTAATCGTGAAACTGCCGTAAAACGCGCGTCGTTCCGCCTCCCGATTAGGATCAGTAAAGTATTCCTGCGTGGTGTTGCCGCTGTCCGTCGAATACACAAGCCTGCCGTCTTCGGACGACGAGAACATCTTGTACTCGCCCGTCGGCGCGTTTTTCATTGTATAAGTGGTCTGATTATCGTCAATCCCGATTATGTTGGTATCTCTCGGGAGCTCGCCGTCCTGCAAATATACCTCAACCGACGACCTTGCCGCCCGCTTGATTTCGTTCTGGACGATTGTGCCAAGGTCTTTTGCGGCGGCGTTTTCTTTCTGGCGCATATAAGCCGTCGTGCCCGCCGTGACCAGCCCGCCGATAACCGTTGCGAGAATACCCATAATGGCGACGACCGCGATCGCTTCGACCAAGGTGAAGCCTTTTTTATTTTTTAAGATTTTTGCGAGTTTTCTCATGTCAGTTCTTATAGTTGGTTGTTACCCAGTCTTTGGATAGCGAGTAGTTTTCAAGTTGTTGCGTGTTTTTAAGGTCGTAAGACACGGTATCGTCGTTGAAAATGAAAATCCAGCGTTTCGTACCCTTGTCCGACGTCACCTGATACCTTGTGAAAGCATAGCTCCAAGGGGTGTTCGTCGTCTGCACTTTGGTGGGTTCGATTGAAATCGCAAACGGTACCGAGCCGTAATCGGTGTCGTAATTAAGCACCGCCGCGTACTGCGCCACGTTGCCCTTCGACGTGCTGATGTACGATACCTGCAAAATACTGTGCGGATACACGATGTATTTGTCGTTGTACATAAACGTGTTCAAAAGAGCCTGCTCCTGCGCCTGCGACCTTTTGGCTTCTTCCTTTTTCGCCTTGGACATATAGCGCGTCGCCGTGTTGAACATGGTGAACGCCAACGTGCCGACGATCGCAAACAACGCGATTGCAACGATACATTCGGCAAAGGTAAAGCCTTTTTTATTCAGTTTTAAGCGTTTCAAAACCTTTCTCATCTTAGCCGTAATAGTAATCGCCCGCAACCCATTTCGTGTCGTGCGACACCGTGTCGGGGCTAATCAAACCGTCCATAACCAAGCCTGAACTATTATTGTTCTTGCTGCCGATTTTTGCCGCGTCGTAGCTTGAAAAAATCAGTTGTCCGCGGCTACTTCCGCCGATATAAATATCTTTTGCAACAATGGACGCCTCGTTATTGCCCGAGTTTCCGATCGGGATTGAGTTGAAAAGACCCGACGATTCGTTGGAATACATGCCGTTGGGGATATAAACCATCGCGTTGACCGAGCCGCCACGTCCGAACTTGACGTAGTTTCTGCCCATACCGATTATGAACATATTGCCGACTTTTGCCGGATCGCCGTCAGGCAATGCTTTCATTTGTATTGCATTCGTAAGAGCAACTAAATTAAATGCGGACACAGTGCCCCCATGCTCCTTGAATCGTGCAACATATTTTTGGTATGTGTTCGACTTGAAATGCGTGCCGACTTTTTCGTCCGTCTTGTCCTCGGAAAGCATTGTGTTGCTTATTTCCAGGCTGTACGCATTTGCGGCAAAGGAAGTGTCGTCCACAAGCATAAGGTATGCATTGTTTTTACCCGTCACCTGGAACGAACATTTCTGGAACAAGAACCTTGTTTGTTCACTCTTGTCTTTTGATTTATCAAGCGCCTTGCAATGGAAAAACACATAAATGTCTTTTTCCGACGTGTCGATAAGGAAGTTCATACGAGTTCGGGCGTCAACACCGTCTGTGGACGCCGCAAACACGACTTGCGTATTGCTTAATTCAAAATTGAAGTACGTATTTTGCTTTATCGTATATTGCACTTCCGAACGCACCGCAACACGATCAAAGCCGTCCAGTTCCTTATCTTTCAATCCCGTGAACGTTTGATTGTATTTTTCGTCGATGGCAAAAGTGCTGTCCGCACGAAGGTGCGCACCATTTTCCTTGGCTTTTGTATTGTAAAAATCCATCAACCTTAAACCACTGTCATCCTCAACCTTATCAGAATGTTCTACAAAATACCATCTTTCGATATTCCACCATTTTTCAGGATCAGAATCCGGGAATGTAAGCGTCTGCAAGTAAGTCATCACGTTATTTATATCAGGCTTTTTGAAAGATGATCTTACATATTTTTTTGTCAGTTTATCGTTATTTGCGCATATATAATCTTTGACAGGTTTCCCACTTGTAATGCCCAGAAGATATCTATCATACTCGTTGATTGAGCCATAAATATCGAAGGTATTGTACTCTTCGATATCGCCCTTTTCTTTCAAATCTGCCAGGATTTTCTTGACATTCTCTTTGGCTTGTTCCTGATTGGCGTTCGCTTCCACGACGGTTGCAAATTTCGACGACTTGATTTCATCAAAAATCGCCTTTACGGTCGCGGCGTTGTCAACCAAGGAATATCTATTATCCACGACAAGATACATGCCGTATAAGCCTTCGTTGAACGCCTTTGTAGTGCCTTTCATTGCGTCAAACTGATTTGACGTACTGCCTACGCCAAACGTCTTTAACTTGCCGCCGTTGATTGCCGAGCCGACAAGTCCGTTTGCCGCCGCGCCCAACAAGGCGTTGAGATCGATGCCGTCAAAGTCGTTCGCGCCGTTGCTGAACATCGTGATAAGGTAATCGGTATTAAGGAACGCACTTGTCAGAATATCGTTTCCGTTCAGCACGTAAGACAGTTTGTCATAACCTGCAAGTCCTTTTCCTCCGGTAATACTCGCAAACGGTTTCAGTGTAAAGTCATATCTTGCCGTTATAACTCTTTTCGCCGATTCATAATATTTAATTTTTTTAGGCTCTTTATGATTTTTTCCCAACGAAATTTCGCATTTCCTATCTATAACTTTTTCGGATAGTTCAATACCTGTAACATTTGTTGGATTATCCGGCACGGTATTGAACCCATTTGTCTTATTTGCAATAAAGTACTCCTTGAAGTTTTTATAACCTGCCGGGGCTGCCTCAAAATCGATAAATGCATCTTTCACAAGACTTAATGCATATTTGTATTGCGCCTCATTTTCCTTGAGATCTTTTGTGCTGTAAAGATACTCGACAAGCGCACTCTCGTTGTCATTCAAGCCTAAACTTCCCCAGTCTTTGCGTTCAACAATAGTGCCGTCCGACTTGACAATCTTATCGGTTGCATTTTTCTTGTTTTCATATTTTTTTGGCGGATTTTCGACTGTATCTTCAATGCAATATACCAAATCTGCCACGAATTTGCCATTCGAGTACACCGGGTCAGTGTGCGACCAACTTTCTCCTATTATCTCTTTGTACTCCGAATGGTACTGCTCGCCTGTTTCACCTGGTCCCCAAATTGTACCCCAGTAACAGTACCCCGGGGCTTCTCTCTCATATTTTTGTGCATTTGTCCAAGTTACCGTTTCGGTCATTTCGTAATGCGCGCGAATAACAACAACCTTTCTATTGTGGGTTATATCATAATCTTTAAATTCTTCTTCATAAGTAAACTTGTTGTCGTCCAAAACATCAAAAACAAAGTTGGTTTCGCCCTTGAAATTGTTTTTGTTGCCGTCAATGCCGAAATACTCTTTCAAAATCTCTTCGTCAGTCAACTGTGCATTGTTTTTTTGCAGAACTTTTTTCAAAAAGTCTATGATTGAGGCTTTTTTAAGTTCATTTTTCACAAAGTCGCTGCCGAAATAATTGTTTTTCACGTTGACCGCCGCCGAGTTTTCAAAGCCGGGCAGTTTGCTTTCAAGCACGCTGATTGTGCCGTCGCAAAATACGTTGTTGACGGTAATTTCGCAATATCTGACAGAAAGTGCGGCAGTGTAAAATATGCCGTTCACTTTCGTACGGGTTGTCACGGGTTTGCCGTACTCGTCTTTTTCGTCAACGTTTTCGACAACGCGGTATTTGTCCTCGGACGCGTACTTTTCAAGTGTGCACGGGTCAATGTTGTTGCTGTTTTTGTGTTCAATATCACCGCACGACGTTCCTTTTCTTATCGGCGAGTTCTGGATATAAAGGTTGGAAGTCTCGCTGAATTCGGGCTTGCGGAAATCATACCACTTTGTCTTGTCTTTCTCTTTAATATTGGCACCGTTCAGGTTGTTTCCGTTGCCAAACTGCGTGTAATCGTTGCCCAAAAGGTATGAATACCCGTCTTTCCCGAGTTCTTCAAACTTTTCTTTAAGGCGTTTTATCGACTCGCTATTGCTTAATTTTTCCTTGCCATAAGCCTGCTTATATGCCTCGATAAACGACGCCATATTTCCGCTGTATTCTGCAAGCGTATTGTCGTCATCATCAACCAGCTCATTGGTATAAAATCTGTTCAATGTCACATCAAGTTTTACCGTGCCGAAGTCAAACGCATCGCCCCATTTCTTGCCCGTGACTTGCTGCCATTTGTCTTTGATTTGGCTCAAAAATGCGCCGCTGTCCTTTAAGACAAAGTCGTCGCTTGCAACAACCTTCCCGTTTATGTATTTTTCTTTGTTTGAAAGGTCTGATGCTATGCCAAGCCATTGTTCTTCTTTATAGTTTATATAAGACTTTTGTGTTTCGGGCGCGATAATCATGCGTCCCTGACAAAATACGTCGCCCTCAATCTTTGTGTGGACGGGAATTGTGCCGTCGCCTTTGCCGTCAAGGTTGTAGGCATAACTGTAATACGGGAACCTTGGGTTAACAAGGTCGATACCAAGATGTTCGCTTAACCACTTGTTGATTTTATCAAGGGCGGAAGGATCGGGTTTTTCGTCCTGATCTTCATGGCCTGCGTCGGTGGAACCGGTATTGAAAACACCTGCGTCAAACGAGAAAACGTTGCCGACGTTGACGGTGTCAAAGATAATGTCGCCGCTGCAATAAATATTGCCGCCCTGCGGATATTGCATGATGGGGGTGCCGTCCCCTTCTGTGTTGGAGTACATCGACGCGCCGAGATATTGCGCGTTATTGATGCCACCCTGGTTATATTCCGCATCGATATTCTGCCAGATTCCGTTTTTGTCTTTTACCCTGAGCGTAATCGTGACTTGTTCCCACGTATAATTGCCGGTGGTATTGTTTTCACCGTAGTTTTTCGTCCAGAAAGTATATTCGTTTGCGTCGCCCGCAAGATCCATCAGTGTGAAGTGCGAAAGCTTGTCATACGTTTGAATAGGTCTGTACGTGCCGTCGCTCAACTTTTCGTACATCGCCTCGCCAAGTTTTGTCGTACTCGAATTTTTATATCCGGCATTATTGTTTGGCGGAACCGCAATGCTTCCAAATTCACCATACGCGTAGGTGTAATAATAAAGGTATTTCTTTGCGTAGTATTTTTTCGTCAGCGCGGGAAGATTTACGCCAAGCGCAAGCCCCCTGATTGTAAGGTTGCCGTCAACGTACACGTTGCCCTGCACCCTCAGCATATTGTCGGGCGCGCCGATGATAAGGTCGCCGTTGGCATAAACACTGCCTGTCACGCCTTCCAGAACAACGGGGTTGAATATACGCGTCTTCATCACGCGTTCACCGTTTTCAGTATCAAAACAGTTGATTGATACGTCGCCTTCGATACGCTTATAAATCTGATACGGCGACGTAACCGACGAGCCCATATTGTTGCTGACAACAAACGAGTTGCCAAACGTGTCCTGAATCGTGGTCGAGGTCCCGTCAGGTACAGAGTCCGCCTCAAAACTTACCGTGCTTTCCTGCGAGCCTTTGACGCCTTTTATGTCGACAAGAACTTTGTCGATTTTGTTTGCGCTGCTGCTTGGCGATTTCGACAACGTGACGTAAACTTTCACGCCGTTGACTATCGTATAATTCACCGCTTGGTTATCAAAATCGGTATCGTTGTAAAACTGAACCTCGGCAGAGCCGTTTTCTTTGATTTTGGTAAAGTAGGTTTCGATAATCGTGTTGAGTTGCGTCGAGCCTTTCAACGTGTCCGAAACCGTGAGTGCGGCGTTGTACGCGCGTTCCTGCTGGGTGTCCGCAATACTGTTCGAGAAGGAGGAAAGCGTCACAAAGAGCATAGAAGTGCCTACGACGATAATAATCGCCATAGTCATAAGTACCATAAGCATCGCGCTGCCGCGTTTTTTATTGTATCGCTTGTTAAACCTTTCTATATTTTTTAATAACGTCAGCATAATTGACCTCCTTCCGTCAATCGTACTTTTTTATTTTTCCCGTCTTATCTTTGCGACTGCGCTTTCGCGCGTTTTTGTAACTTTTTGTTATATTTATATAATATAATATCCTTTATTTTAAGGTGCCGCTTCCGCACAAGTAATGTCGTGCTATTCGTTCAGAATGTACGTGATCGTCATCGAGAACGTGCCCGAAACGTTGTTTCCGTCCGGCGTCATCGAAAGATACGTCAGATTGTACGACTTCACGCGCGCGATCGCGTCGGTCACCTTGTAAAGCGTCTGCATGTCCGTCTTGTATGCGCTCGATATGGTGTAAACCTTTTTGGTGGACGTCGTGACGGGCCTGCCAAGGCTTATCTCAACGTCGAAACCAAGGTCGCCAAAGAATTTGTACAGCGTTTCCGCAATCGCCACAGAGTCCTGATGTCCTGGCATATTGCTGGGTATAAGTTCTTCATTAAGGTTGTTGCTCGGACTGGTAAGTTGTTTCAACGCCGCCTCGTTTTGTCTGATTTCTTCAACGAGCTTGTTGTACCTTGCCGGGCTCACCGCGTCGATTTGCTTTTTGACCTTCGCGATGTCGCCTTCGACCGTCTGCAACTCTTCCTGAGCGGTTTTTTTGTCGTTGTTTTTCGGCATGATGCCAAGAGTGTACGTGCCGCCTACAAGCAGGAACAGGATAAGCACGAAAATCAATATTTTTTCTTTTCTGTTAATCGTCATTTTCCCGTCCTCCTTATTTGTCGCTGCCGCCGAAAAGTTTATCGTTCACGACGTCGAAACTTACCGAAAAATCGGTGGCGGTGTCCATCGACGGCTCAACGCTCTGAATATAGCCGCTGCCGTTTTCCTTAATCGCCGAAACATAGTTTCGCATCGACTGGGAACCCTTGCCCGTAAGTTTTAACGTGATCCTTCCGTTGGTGAAAGTGAACTGCGTCACCTTGCACTCCGTCTTGTTCGCGCTTGTGAAGATTATGTCGAAAATCGTGCCGGTAAGGTTTATCGCGGCGTCGGCTTCTTTCGACGTTGCCTGCGCGCCCGCAAGTGCGTTTGCAACGCGCGTCGCGACTTCCGTCAACGACTCGTATTGGTAAATCGTGTTGCCGTATTTGTCGGTGCCTTTCGTCACGGGGTTGCCGTTTTTGTCAAGCACCACCGTGAAGTTTTTGAACTTGTCTTCGTTCTTGGCAAGCGTGTTTTTCTGGTTGGTGAGTTCCGTCTTGGCAGATTCAAGGTCGGACACGGCAGTGTTGTACTGCGAACGCGCCACAAGATACCACCCGACCATCGCGCATGCCACCACGACGACCGTAACGACAAGAATAAACTCAAACGAGGTGCTTTGCCCCGATTTTCCAATCGCCTTTTGCGCGGCGATAAAATCTATGTTTCTCTTTCTCTTTGCCATAATCCACCTCGTTATTTGAGCATTGTGCCGATAAGCGGTGAAAGCGCGTTGAAATCAAGCTGCTCGACGCCCGATACGCTTTCGGGTACGGGAAGCATCTTGACGTTAAGCCCCATGAAACCGTAAAGGTCGCTTTCAACCGACTGGAACCTGTCAAGGTCGCCCGTGATGAACACGTCGTCGAATTTGTAATCGGTATATTTCGAGCGGAAGAACTGAATCGCCTCGCTCACGATGCCGGAAAAGTCGTTGATGAAAAACGCCATTTCGTTCGCATAGTTTTCGTTGGGCATCGAATAAATGGGTTTCGACAGCGAAAAGACGTGCTTGTAATCCGCGAAAAGATACGACGTAATCGTCGTCATGCGATAGTCGACAAGCACGAAATATTGCGGCAGGTCTTCTTTCATAAAATCGACGAGTTTCGACAGCGCGCTTTGCGAAATATCGATTGCCGTAAGTTTCATGCCGACTTCGCGGCAGCACTTTTTCAGGTTTTCGATGACAAGGTTGTCTATGTACGTGATCATAAGACGCGCCTTTTTCGCTTTCTTTTTCTTTTCGCTCTTCTCTTCCTGTTCTTCCTCGCCCTCTTCGGGGGAGTTCAGCGCGGCTTCCTGCATCTCTTCGTCGGGATCTTCGATATTTCTGTCAATCTCGACAAAGTCGACGGTGTGACTTTCCGCAAGTTTTTTATCCGTGAAAAGTTCCGCCGAAATTATCGGATACAGAATCGACGGCTTTGCGTAAGGCAAAATCATCTCGCGGAACGGTATCTTGTTGTTTTCAAGGACGAATTTCGCCGCTTTCGACTTGATATCGTTTTTGCGGATCATATCGAGCATCGCTTCGGTAAGTTGAAGGTCGATATTGGTTGCGCTCGGGTCGTTCAGAAATTCACTGGGGAAATCCATATCGTAAAATTCTTTCACGGTAATTCTCTTTCCGCCCGCCGTCGCAAACATCGCTTTGAGTTTGTCGTTGTTCAAGTAGTAGTAAATCATAATTTTGCTCCAAATCTGCCCTTTATTCGGTATCCGTGCCTATCGAGTCGTACATCGAGAACATAGGCATAAGTATTGCGATAAGTATTACGCCGATGACAACCGCCATTACAACCATAAGGGCGGGGTTTATCATTGCGGTAAGACTCTTGATTGCAGTGTCCGCTTCGTCTTCGAAATAAGCGGCAGTCTGCCCGAGAACCTCGTCCAGAGAACTGGATTCTTCACCGACGAATATCATTGTCGTAAGCAGCGGGTCGAACGCGTCGACCGTCTGCAACGCGGCGGATATCGACTCGCCGCGACGGATTGCTTCGACAGCGTCGTCGATCTGCCTTGATACGTAAGTGTTGTCCATCATCTCCGACACCATCGTCAGCGCGTCGAGAAGATGTACGCCCGAACTCGTCAGCGTGCAAAGCGAGCTTGCAAAACGCGACGTATAAATCATTTTTTGCAATTTTCCGATGCCCGGCATTTTGACTTTCATTTTGGAAACGAAAAGGTCAACCGCCTCGATTCGCTTAACGATCGGGATGAAAATAATAAGCGAGGCGACGATGCCGATAATCAGTATGTAGTCCTTCATGATGAAGTCCTTGATTTTCAGCAGGATTTTCGTGACCAGCGGCAACTTATCTTCGGACACCATCGAAATCATCTTCGGCATAATCCAGATAAGCAAAACCACAACGACGACAAGACAAATCGCCAGAACGATTTTCGGATATGACGTTGCCGATTTGATTTGCCCTTTTCTCTTTTTTTCCTTTTCGTAATAGTCCGCCATTCGGATAAGAGTCTCTTCCAGTTTACCGCTCATTTCGCCCGCCTTGACCATGCTCACGAGAAGGTTGGGGAATACGCCCGGAAGCGCACCCATCGACTCCGCAAGAGAGTTACCTTTCTGAACCTCTTCAAACAATGCGGCAAGCACGTTTTTGAGCTTCGGTTTCTCGGTGCGTTCGTAAAGCATTTCCAGCGACTTAATAAGAGGCAAGCCGGCGTTCAGCATCGACGCGAGCTGTCGGCAAAACTGCAACACCAGCGCGGTGTCGAGTTTTGAAAGTTTGCTTGCGTCGCCCTTTCCCGTGGCATGGACGTAATAGCATTTCAGACCGCGCGACGAAATGACCTGATTGAAGTCGTCTTCGCTCGTGGCGGTGATCGTGCCGCTTACGCGTTTTCCTTCCGGCGAAAGTGCCTTGTAAGAATACTTGTACATATTACCTCGCAATTATTTTGTCAAAACAAAAAATATTCTTTTGCTAATTTATTATAACATACGACTTGTTAAAATTCAAGACTAAAAAAAATTTCGGCGCAAAATATTGCAAAAACATAAAAAAATCAGGCGGAATTACGGCGGTTTAAGGTATTTTTCAAATTTTTCGGAAAATTATTTTGATTTTTTTGGCACGAGTTTTCAACACTTTCGTACGAAATTATACAGTCGTACAATAAAATTCCGCCGTGCGTTTGCTTTCCGAATTTTTCAAAAAATCGACGTTTTTTCGTAAAAATTCGCCAAAAATACGCAATTTTTTACACGCAAAATAATATACTTTATCGTTCAATTTTGCATTATAAAATCGCTTTTATGTCAGTCAAAAAAAATTCCGCCGTGCAAATTCATAATTTTTTCCGACGCGACCGAAAAAGCATTGACAATATTTTTTTCCTTTATTATAATTTATGGTACAACATACAGTTTTTTGTTCAAAATTTTAAGGAGATATACTATGGCAACAAAAAAGAATGTCAATGTCGACGACGCTTTGGAAACGGCCGAAAACGTGACGGAAACCGTTACCGATAACGTGACGGAAAATGCGGAAAACGTTACCGAAAACGTGGCAAACAGCACGACGGAAAATGCTGAAATCGCCGCGGACGAAACGCCTTCCGTAAGTCCCGAAACCGTTGACGAAACCGAAAAAGCAAAGCAGCCTCTGAGTCTCGAAGACGCCCTTGCCGCGGCTGAATTTGCGGCAGGTCAGTATGAGTCTTTCGCCGCCGAGGAAAAGGCGGAAAAAGAAAGCGTCAGCCTGTCCGAACCGGAACCTGCGGCGGACGAATTGCCCGAAATCGGCGCGGCAACCTTCGATCCTTCGATGTTCGACGAAGGCGAAATCACGATGCCGGAAACCCCTGCGGAACCCGCCGATGAACTCCCTGTCGAAGATGCCGAAACCCCCGTCAAAACAGCCGAAATACCCGTTGAAGAAAGCGCGCCAGAAGCGGCTGAAAACGTTGAATCCGAGGCAGTCCCCCTGCCCGATTTGTCAGAAGAACGCCCTGTTATGGGCGGCGAAACGCCGGTTGAAAAGGTTGAAAAAACCGAAAAACAAGCCGCGAAAAAACCGTCGAAACCGCGCGAAAAAAATGCCGCTACGGCAAAAAAAGCGGCGGAAAAATCCGAACCCGCAACCGAAGAAAAACAGGAAGAAACGCCCGCGGAAGAAACGCCCGCAGCCGTTACCGAAAATGAAGAACAGCCGGTGACGGAAGACAAAAAAGTCGTCGCGAAAAAAGGCAAACCCGACAAAAAATCGAAGGATAAAGCCGCCGACGCGGAAGCAGAAAAACCCAAAAAGGAAGAACTTACGCTCGCGCAGCGTTCCGAAAGGTTGAGAGCGAAACTTTCGCCCGAAAAGAACTTCCGTCTGCTGAAAATCCTCATCATCGTTTTGTCGGTAATTTGCGCCGCTATCTCCGCATATGTTTATATTTTCGTGATTTACGACAAGACAACGCCTTTCTCGATTGCGAAAATCGTGCCGATAATCCCGTTCATCGCGCAACTTCTGTTGCTTCTCATCACGTTACTCACGGCAGGCACGTCAAAGAGAAGACCTATCGGCGCCGCGCTGAAAGAAAATATGCAGATTAAGCAGGAAGTTAAAGAAAAGGAAAAGGACGAAAAGATTTCCAAGGAAATCAGCGATCACCTTCTTGAACCCGAAGTCGCGCTCAATACGACCAAAAGAACGGTGGAGCTTTCCAGCTTCCAGATTGACAACTTCTATAAGAAGAATATCGAAGAAATCAACGGAAAATACTACATGCAGGTCGCGAAATTCGACGACAGCGTCAAAGTTTACAACGCCTTGGGCGCAACCGATATGGAATTGTGCGCGGTGAATATGGTCGGCAGTGCGAAATTCGACGAGATCCTCAATCAGCCCCGTACGAAAACCCTGTCTTCGCAGGAACTTGCGACGTATTTCATGAGCAAACCCAACGTCTTCACCATCAAAAAACGCGGCTCGCTTGACTGGACGTTCAAATACAGCAGCAAATCTTTCGGTATTATCCGTGAAAACGACGACAGTTACAAGGTTTCCATCAAGTGCTATCCCGACGCCGCGCAACGCATCAACGACGTCTATAAAGCCCTTGAAGACAGCAACTTCCCCAGCGGTCCGTTGTGGTATTGCTTCAACGAATTGAGAAACCTGCCCCCGCGCGTATGCAAATGGCTTGTCGATACGTCCTGCCAGATTTCGCAATTCCAGCAAATCAAGACGGATAAACTCAAAGACACCATCAAAACGGCGAAAGATTACGATATCGATATCGCGGATATCCGCACGAAGTTCCAGGCAGGCGAAAAAGTGCTGAAATTCCCGAAGTTCACGATGATTTTCTCAAAGGGTAACGACGCGGATATGACGACCTATCTCACGCGCGAATGCGAAGGCGTCGACGCTTCCGCCTATACGAAGGAATACTACTACAAATTCGCGGACGGCGTAAATTCGGTCAGCATTCTCTGCCCGACGAAAGGTCTTTCCGAAGACGTCATAATCGCAATTTTCGACGAAATCGAAAAAATCGCAAAATAGTTTTTCACAACGAAAAGCGGGTTAAGTTCGACTTAACCCGCTTATTTTTTTGTCGTTTTTTTGTTTGTAATTGCCCGGAAAGTCATTTCGGGCGCGACGGCGTAAGAAGCCCTTAGACGTACTTATTATCGACGTTTATTATGTAATAATAAGTTTTGTCGGACTTTATCTTTTCGTTTAATTCGCGCCTTATTTCGCGCGCGCCGAGCTTCACCCCGTACGGCACGACGACGTCGAACAAAACGTTTGTGTGAGTATTGCCCTTCACAAGCCTGAAATCGTGAATGGTGACATCTTCGTTCATCGAGCGGACGACGTCCTGTACTTCATTTTTCAAAAGATCGGTTTCGGGATCGCCCACCGTAATCGGGTCCATATGTATGACGAGATGCACGTTCATATCCCGCATAAAATCCCTTTCGATATTGTCGATCTGGTCGTGCGTTTCGATAAAGTTTTTGCCACCGTCAACCTCGACGTGAACCGACGCATAAGTTATCGCCGGGCCGTAACTGTGAATCATAAGGTCGTGGAAACCCAGAACCTCGTCGTACTGCCTGAGTTTTTCGGAGATTTTCGCGACAAGTTCCTTGTCGGGCACAGTGCCGAGAAGCGGATTTATCGTTTCTTTCAGAAGTTTTATGCTGAAAATAATAATGACCACCGACACGACAAGCCCCGCGTATCCGTCGATATTTACGCCCGTAACGTCGATGACAATCGTCGAAATCAGGACGGCAATCGTCGTAAACACGTCGTTTCTGCTGTCTGCGGCAGACGCCTTCAACGCCTCGGAATTGATTGTTTTGCCGAAGTTTCTGTAAATCAGCCCCTGCAAAATCTTCAAGACTATCGAAACGGCAAGCACGACGTAGGTGTACGCTGAAATATTGACGCTTTCGGGCGTGATGATTTTTTCAATGCTCTGCTTCAACAGCAACACGCCGATAAGCACGACCGCAAACGCAATGATAAACGCCGCGATGTATTCGTACCTTGCGTGTCCGAACGGGTGTTCCCTGTCGGCAGGTCTGTTGGAAAGTTTGAACCCGAAAACGGTAACGACGGATGACGCTGCGTCGGACAGGTTGTTGATTGCGTCGGCAACGATTGCGACGGAACCCGAAAATACGCCGACGAAAATTTTGAAAACGCATAATATAACGTTGGAAATAATCCCGAAAATTCCCGCGACGATACCGTAACGAAAACGCACTTCCTGATCGGAAGTGTTTTCATAATCTTTGATAAAAAGTTTTTTGAATAATTTCATTTTCAGATGCTGAAATCGCCGCTGTCGTCGGACTTCTCCGCGGCGGACGAAAGGTTATCGTCGTCCTTGATTTCAGCTTGTTCCGTAGTTTTTACGGACACGGATATATCTTCTTCTGTTTCTGTTTTTTCGTCAGAAACTTCAACGATTTCTTCCTTGACAATTTCGCCGTCCGTCTCAGGCGGGGCAGACGGAACAAAATCTGTGTTTTCGACAGAAATGGCGTTTACTCTGTCGTTTTCGTCCTGTAAAGTGCGTTCCTTGATGGATTCCGTAATGCTGTCGATAAACTCGTGGTCGCGCGATTTCCTGTCGTAAACGCCCAGAAGATTGTCCTTTTCCTTTAAGGAATTGAACTCCTTCACTGCAAGGTACGCGACGTAAATCAGCACCAGCAGCATAAGCACGACGTACAATATCCAGCTTTTTGAAAAGTACGTCAGAAACGCGATTATCGCCGCAATTCCGAGTGCCAGCCCGAACACGAGCCACACCTGAACTTTGGGTTGCGCGCCGGGCATCATTTTGTCCATATTCGTATAAAAAACGTATCCAAGACTCACGCCCGTGAACATCGCCGAAACGACGACGCCGACGATACGCCACTCTTTCGTACCGGCGTTTGCACAATACCCGCCGAACACAAGCGCAACGATGAACAAGAAAGCGATTATTATGTATTTCCTGACGAATTTATCGCGGGATTTTCTGTTTTCTTCCACCATGCAGTCGCGGCATTTGTTTTCAAAAACAACCCTTTCAAGGCTCGATAAAGTCTTGCCGCAGCGTTTGCAACGGGTGTTGAGCGCAATGTTTGCCTGCGCTTTTTTGAAGTCGTACGAGACGTTTGCGCGCTTTAATATTTCAGCGACTTTTTCTTCTTTCGTAAGTTCTCTCGGTTGTTCTTTCTTGTGTGCCATAACCCACCTTTTACTATATTCTATCATATAGGTTGTAAAAAAACAATAAGTTTTTTAATTGCCTTGAAAATATAGTTTGAATATGGTATAATTCCGTCAGAAAACATACGAGGTGTATTATGTCAAAAATTCAGATTCAGCTTTCGGACGGCAGAAACATAAACCTTGATCTTTACGAAGACGTCGCGCCGATTACGGTCAAAAACTTCAAAAAACTCATCAAAGAAAACTTCTTCGACGGGCTTTGTTTCCACCGCACGATAAAAGATTTTATGATTCAAGGCGGCGGTTTCGTCGCGGACGGTCGCGCGATTAAGGAAAAAGGCGGCGCGGACACGATAAAAGGCGAATTCTTGTCAAACGGTGTGAAAAACGACCTGCACCACGGCGAAGGCGTGATTTCGATGGCGCGCACCAACGTCAAAGACAGCGCGTCCAGTCAGTTTTTCATCTGCTCTGCCGATTGCGCGTTTCTGGACGGACAATATGCGGCCTTTGGGAAAACTTCGGACGAGGAAAGTCTTGCGGTCGTGAAAAGCATTTCAAAAGTCCCGACTCACAGTTTCATGTACTTTGACGATATTCCGAACGAGCCTGTTGTCATAAAAACTGTTATTTTGACACAAGAATGATTTTCTCGACAATTTTTGCAAACAAAAAACCCGACGCGGCGCGTCGGGTTTTAATTTGTATTTTTTATTCTTTACGCATTTTTTGCACCGCGGCGTCAACCGCGCCCTGCATCATACGTCCGATTCGTTTTATGAAACTGTCGATTTCTTCGGTCATGCCATGCTGCAACCATTGCACCATCAACGCGACGTAAGTAATCGTGAAGTAGTTTGCGATAAATTCAATATCCTCGTTGTCGATGATGACGTACACGGATTTCTGGATAACCTGATCGTGAACGGCGTCGTAAATCGACTCGTAAATAAACTTTTCGATATATTCGCGCCCAAGACTGTTGAAAGCCGAAAGCGTCATCGCGCGGTTGTCGTAAAGATAACGCATGATAACGTCGATTGCGTTGGACGTCGAAAGTTTTCTTATGTCGCCGACGACTTGTTGCGTTTCAAACTTATACAGCCACTCGAACAGTTCCTTGATATCCTTGAAGTGATAATAAAAGGTCTGACGGTTATAGCCGCAGTTTGTGACGATTTTGTCGATTGTGATTTTTGAGAAAGGCATTTCCTGAATAAGTTCTTTCAGGGAGTTTGCCATCATTTTTTTCGTGTTCAACGAGTTGCCCATAATTAAGTATTTCTCCTGTTTTTCGACGCTTCGCAGCCGCAGTAGTCCTGTCTGTAAAGCCCGAATTCTTTTGATATATTCACGGATTCCTGAAATCCGTTTTCTTTTTTGAAGTCGTTGACGAGATATTTCACGCCGTACGTTTTCGCAAGTTCCTCGCCGATGTCGTTGATGACGGCGGCGTTTTTCTTCGGACTTACGGAAAGCGTGGACGCAAAGTATTCAAAGCCGTGTTCTTTTGCGTATTCAGCGGTTTTCGTCAACCTTGTTCTTATGCAGACGGCGCAGCGCGGGCCGCCTTCCGTCGTGTCGGAAAAGCCCGAGACCGCCGCAAGGTAATCTTTGTCGCGATAACCGATTTCAACGATATTGAGCCCGAGTTCCGCCTTATCGACGTAAACTTTTAGCGTTTCAAAGCGTTTCTGATATTCGCTTTCCGGAAACGTGTTTGGGTTGTAATAAAACAAAGTAACGTCAAAATCTTTCAGACGATTTATGACGGCGGTCGCGCACGGCGCGCAACAGCACTGCAACAGCATCGACGGTTTCCGACAGCCTATCGACGAAATCTCGTCCTGCATTTCTTTGTTGTAATTACGTTTATTCATAATTCAACAACAATTTTAATAAGTTAAAAAAAATTTGTCAAACGTATAAACGGTTTTTTACAATAAAAATTCAATGTAATAAAATTTCGTTACAAAATTGCTTTTTTGTATAATGTAATCGTTAATTTTACTAAACAAATGTAAAAAACGATAAAAAACAAAAAGTTTCCTCGGAAAAACCGCGGAAACCTTGAAAATTCGTTACTTTTTTTCTTTTCTCTTTTTGTTGCAGGCCTCGCAATCGCCGTTGCAATAAGTTTTTGAGCCGCACGACGTCTTTCCTTTTTTACGGTTTACGACGACGTACGCAATCGAAAACACAACCCACAACGAAAGCGCGACTATTAAAATTATATCAATCGTTTTCATGTCAGCAAGCCGCCGCGATCTGATAAACTATGCACGAGCAAACCCACGCAAGCGCGCACTGATAAACGACGACAACGGCGGTTTTCCATACGGAACCCAACTCTTTTCGCATCGTTGCGACGGTCGCGACGCACGGCGTATACAAAAGCACGAACGTCAAAAACGACAAAAACGCCGGTACCGAAGTGAACAACGCCGTCATTCCGCCGCTTCCCGCAAGCATCTCGATCGTGCTTACAACCGCTTCTTTTGCCGTAAATCCCGCAATGAGCGCGGAAACGATTTTACCGTCGTTCATACCGAGCGGCTTAAACACCGGCGCAAGGAAATTGCCGATATGTTCCAATAAACTCACGTTGTCCTCAACGCCGTCGGTGATGAAAATAATGCGGCTGTTGTACGCCTGCAAAAACCATACGACAAGCGTGGCAAGGAAGATGACCGTAAACGCGCGCGTCAGAAAGTCTTTCGACTTCTCCCACATAAGAAGAAGCACGCTTTTTGCGGACGGCAGACGATAATTCGGAAGTTCCATAACGAACGGTACGGGCTTCCCCTTGAAAATAAGTCTCCCGGACACAAACGCCGTCAGAATCCCCAAAACGATGCCGAATACGTACAGCCCGACGATAATCAGCGACTGCTGCCACCACTTGAACACGCCGCAATTTACGACCGCGTAATACACGACCGCCTTTGCCGAACAACTGATGAACGGAATAAGTCCGATCGTCATTTTTCTGTCGCGCTCGGACGCAAGGGTACGGGTGCTCATAATCGCGGGGACGGAACAGCCGAATCCTACGATGATAGGAACGAAACTGCGCCCCGATAAGCCCAGTTTTCTGAGCGGTTTATCCATAATAAACGCAACGCGTGCCATATATCCGCTGTCTTCAAGGAGCGACAGGAACATAAACATAACGACTATGTACGGCAAAAGCGATACGACCGCGCCAAGCCCGCCGAACAATCCTTTGTCCAGAAAGTCGATAATTGCAGGATTCGTGCCGAATTTCGTGAGCCCTTTTACGACAACTTTGTCAAGCGCGTCGATGCCCATCTCGATGCCGAGCCCGATATATTTGCCGATAACCTGAAACGTGAGCAGGTAAATCGCCGCCATAATAAGTATAAACAGCGGTATCGCGCCATATTTATTCGTCAGTACTTTGTCGATTTTTTCGCTTTTCAGGCGTTCTTTCGACTCGTGCGGTTTCACGACGCATTCACGCGAGACCTTTTCGATGAAGTCGTACGTCATCGACGCCATCGCCGCGTCGCGGTCAAGCCCGGTGTCGTTTTCCATCTCGACGACGCTGTGTTCCAGAAGTTCCTTTTCGTTTTCGTCAAGGTTCAGACGTTTGTCAAAGTCGCCGCCCGTCGTGATAAGGTTCATCGCGGCAAATCTTCCCGAAATGCCCGCGCTTTTCGCGTGGTCTTCGATAAGGTGGATTGCCGAGTGCAGACATCTGTGCACGGGACTGTCGCTTTCGCAAATATCTTTTACTTTGGGTTTGATCTGTTCTTTTGCGGTTTTGATAACGACGTCGATAAGTTCGTCGACGCCCTCGTTTTTCGCGGCGGATATCGGCACGACGGGACAGCCCATCATATCCGACATTTTCTGAATATCGACGGTGCCGCCGTTTCCGCGCACTTCGTCCATCATATTCAACGCAATGACCATAGGAATATCCATTGTCATAAGTTGCGTCGTGAGATAAAGATTTCGCTCGATCGTGGTGGCGTCGACAATGTTTATTATGCCGTCGGGTTTTTCGTTCAGAATAAAGTCGCGAGTGACGATTTCTTCCGTCGTGTACGGGCGCAACGAATAAATGCCCGGAAGATCGACGATAACGCAGTCGTCGTGCTTCTTCACAACGCCCAACTTTGAATCGACCGTAACCCCCGGGAAATTGCCGACGTGCTGATTCGACCCCGTCAGTTGATTGAACAACGTGGTTTTTCCGCAATTCTGATTGCCGACAAGCGCGAATTTCATAAGGCGTTTACCTCAATCATTTTCGCGTCGTCTTTGCGGATTGTCAGTTCGTATCCGCGCAGGCGAATCTCGATAGGATCGCCCATCGGCGCATATTTTATCACCGTAACGGCGGTTTTCGGGATAAGCCCCATGTCAAGAAGACGACCGCGCAAAACGCCTTCGCCCCCGACTTTCGTTATTACCGCGCTTTGATTAACGTGTACCTCGTCAAGCGTCATTGTACAAATATCTCCCTAGAATATGAAAATAATATCACTTTCGCCTTTACGTGTCAATTTTATTTGTTTTTATTTGCATATCTTATGCCAACAGATAGTAATACGAACTTAGGTTTTCCGCCGTGTTTTTGACTAATACTGCGTTACGCTCACGGCTTATACGGTAAAGTATTAAGCCGCTCGCGTGCCTTGTCTTATCCTAAAAACACGACGGAAAACTTGTTCACAACCGAAAACGCCGAGATTCCAGATGATTTTTGGAAAAGGCGAACGCGGTTGTACTCTTCGTACTACAAGCGAGCATTTTTCATAAAAGCGTTGAAATATCGGCGTTTTGGCAACGTTCGTATTATTATCTGTTGGCATTACAAAACCGACCTTAACTTTGGCGACAGCCAAAATATAACTTTGACGAAGTCAAAAAAAACGGCGAAGCAAATATAACTCCTAAAACGCCCAGTTCCCTTTTTCAAAGATTTTTACGGTTTTTCCGTCGCGGGTGACCGCCTCGATTTCCAGATCTTCGCTGCCGATCATAAAGTCGACGTGAATGAGCGAGTCGTTTATGCCCTTTTCCTTGCATTCGTCAAACGAAAGATTTGCGTATCCTTCCAGACATTCGTTAAAGCCTCTGCCGAGCGCGAGATGGCAGCATGCGTTTTCGTCGAACAGCGTGTTGTAAAAAGTGATGCCCGAGTTTCTGATGGGAGAGTCGTAAGGCACGAGCGCGCATTCGCCGAGATATGCCGCGCCTTCGTCCATCGAAATCATGGAGCGCAACAAATCTTCGTTCTTTTCCGCACTGACGTCAACGACTTTTCCGTCCTTGAAAGTCACGCTGAAATTCTCGATAAGTTCCCCGCGATAAGACAACGGTCTTGTTGCGACGACTTTTCCGTCGGCGTTGCCGCGCATGGGCGACGTGAACACTTCCTCGCTTGGGATATTCGGGTTGTATTCGATTCCTTCAAGCGTGTCTTCTTTGCCGCCAAGGAAATTACAGCCGTCAATAAGCCCTACTCTGAAATCGGTGCCGTTTGACGATTTATATTTCAGTTCTTTTATTTTCAGGGAGTTTAAGTAGTCGCAGCGTTCCTTAATGTCCTTGTTGTGCTCGTTCCACGCTTCCACGGGGTTTTCGCCGTCGGCGCGGGACGTGAACAAAATCGCCTGCCACAACTTTTCGACAGCCTTATTTTTCGTGTCACCAGGGAACACCTTTTTTGCCCACTCGACGCCCGGCACCGCCGCTATGCACCACTGATAATGGTTGTCAAGTTGGTCGCGGTACGGCTTGAACGCCATTGCCCTTGCCTGCTGCGCTTTCGCGACTTTTTCCTGATTTACGCCTTTCAACGCGTCGGGATCGTCGGACTCTATAAATATCCGTGCGGGACGGGTTTCGACAAAGTGTTTATACTTCTCTTCTTCCCACTTTTCGGTACGGGAAAGCGCGTCGAGTTTGCAGTATTTATAGGTCGCTTTCGTCACGGGATTGTATTCCCATTCGACGGTGACCTTGCCCGCGCCCGCCTTATAACATTCTTCCACGACCATTCTCACAAAGTCGAGTTGGTCGGGACACGCTCTCACGCGGACGTCTTGTCCTTTTTGAACGTTGACGCCCTTTCTTGCGATAAGTTTCGCATATTTTTGCAGTTGACTTTTTTTCATAAATCACCTCAGCTGTTTCTTTGTATGTAATTTTACCAAATTATCTTCTAAATGTAAATTTTTATTCGCGGTTTACAGTAAATTTGCAGAAAAGAAAACTATATATTATTGAAGACACCGTTTATAAGTGATATAATATTTTTGATAAAAATATTAAGGAGCAAATATGTATAAATTCGACAATCGTTTTTATGCCGACGTCCGCATCGAGGACAGGTTTTCAACCGGCATTATGTATCGGAACGGAATACTCGAATCATCGAAAACACGCAACGAAAAACGCGCGTTTATCAGAGTTTTCGACGGCAATATCTGGTACTATGCTTCGACAAGCGAGGTTAAAAACGTCCAGACGGAACTCAACAACCTTTACAAACAGGCAACCCCTTCAAAAAACATTCTCGACAACCCGATAGTAAAGAAATTTCAGGTGAACAAAGACGTTTTAATGAAGTTTGAAAATAACTCTGTCCGAAACGTTTCTCTTAACGAAAAACAGGCTTTGGTAAATCGTATGCTCCCTGTGCTTTACGACTCGGGCGCGGCGATGTCGGTTGCGCTTTACAGCGACAGCAACAGCGTTTATGAGTTTTATTCGTCAAAAGGCGCGGATATTAAATACGATTATCAGCTTGCCGGCGTCGTTGCGGTTGTCGCGTTTGCGACCGAAAACGATTTCGTGCAAAATATGTTTTACAACACAAGTCCGTTTTTCAACGAAATCAACGACGTGGAAGACGGATTAAAAGACGTAATCAAGGAGTCGCAGGAGTTCGTCAAAAACGCAAAATCTTGCGAAAAAGGCAACTTCCCCGTCGTATTATCTCCCCTTGCGGCAGGCATTTTCGCACATGAATCCTTCGGCCATAAATCGGAATCCGACTTCATGCTTGGCGACGAAACCATGGCAAAGGAATGGAAACTCGGCAAAAAAGTCGGCTCCGATTTGCTGTCGATTGTCGACTGTGGCGCGGATTTCGGCAGCGGATACGTCCCTTACGACGACGAAGGCACAAAATGTGAAAAGACTTATCTCATTAAAAACGGTATCCTTACGGGAAGGCTTCATTCCGCAACGACTGCCGCCACGCTTAACGAAGAACTTACGGGCAACGCTCGCGCAATGGATTGCAAGTTCGAGCCTATCGTAAGAATGACAAATACCTATATCGAAGGCGGCAACGACACCTTTAAAGAACTTGTCGCCGGCATTAAAAAAGGTTATTTCATCAAAGGCGTAAACCACGGCTCGGGCATGAGCACGTTTACAATCGCCCCGTCGATCGCTTATGAAATCGTCGACGGCAAAATCGGCGCGCCCGTTAAAATTTCCGTCATCACGGGCAACGTTTTTGAAACACTCGGACTCATCGACGGTGTGACTAAAGACGTTGAAATCAACAACAGCGTTACCGGCGGTTGCGGGAAAATGGAACAATTCCCCCTGCACGTCGCACACGGCGGCCCGTACGTCAGAGTCAAAGAAATGAACGTACAATAAGGAGAACTATATGAATAAAGAATATATTTATAAAAAATCTTCCTCGCTTTCGGTCAACGTTGCCGCAAGCAAAGTCGAATCGTTAAGAAAGGTCGTCGAAACAACCTCGACCGTCCGTATTTACGACAACGGGTTTATCGGCGTTGCCGGACAAATCGGCGACTGCGACATGAAAAAACTCGAAGCGGAAGCAATAAAAAATCTTGAAAACAAGATTCCTTATCCCTGCGTCCCCTCGCCCGTTATCGTAAAAAGCGAAAACACGATAAAAAATATCGTCGACACCGATAATTTCATCGACGTTTCGAAACGCCTTCTTGCAAAACTTGAAAAAGAAACGCCCGACTTTTTGTTCAACAACAAGATTCAATATTACGAGGACGAAGTAAATTATATCAACGACAGCGGCAGCAATCTTTCGTACAAAGGTAACGAGTTTGTAATCGCCCTGTCGATAAAGCATAAGTCCACGGCAAACCTTATGGATCTGACCTACATCAGCGAAACGAACGAGTACGACGAAGACAAAGCGGTGCAAGACGTAAAAAAACTTTACGACGCATTCAACACGCCCACATCAATCGAAAACGGCAAATATAAAGTCATCGCGTCACCCGCGGTATTTGTAGAAACCGCGCTCGGAAACTTCATGGCGCATATGTACGCATCGGGCGCAACAGTGTTCAAAGACGGACTTAATAAAAAGATTTTGAGCGATAAACTTTCGATTTATGCCGATTACACCGATGACGCAATAAACGTTCCTTTCTTTGACGACGAGGGCGACGTTGCCGAAAACGGCAAATCTTATCTTATCGAAAACGGGGTGTTGAAAGCACTTTTCGCAAACAAAAACGCGGCTGCGCTTTACAACATACCGCGCGTCGTTTCATCGTCCGCTTCATACGACGGAGTGCCTTCCACGGGTTTCGGCAGCCTCAGGTTTGAAGAAACCGCAACCGACGTAAAAGAACTTATCGGGGACGACGCGGCGGTGTTCGTCATGATGGTCGGCGGCGGCGACACGACGTCAAGCGGCGATTACGCCTGCCCCGTGCATCTCGCTTTCCTTGTAAAAAACGGCGAAATCGTCGGCAAACTTCCCCCGCTCAGTGTGACTGGCAATATCAAGGATTACCTAAACGGCGGGTACGTCGGAACGGCAGAAAAAGGTTTTCTCAACAGGCGCGGTCAGTTGTCTGTCTGCGAAATGGACGTAACGAATATTTAAGATTTTTGCATCAAAAAAGCCCGACGATTGTCGGGCTTTTTTCTTATATCGAATGATAAATTAAATCGTCTCATAAATTATCAGGCATATTATCGCGCCGATCATAAACACGCCGCCGATAATCGCCGTTATCGATACGTTTTTCTTTTTCTTCTCGTCGGAATGTATCCTTTCTTTATATTCCTGAAAACTTTCCTTTTCTTTCCAGTCATAGCGGTGCGTCGAAAAGTGCAGCCTGAAAAACGACGTGAACGAGAATTTCAAGCCGTCGAACGCGCCTTTATCGGACGCCCAGTAAAGCGCGGCGAAACCAAGCAATACTACGCCGGCAACGAAAAACCCGTCGCACAAAAACCTTGCGACTTCGACGTCGGAAAGTTTTCCGCCATAAACGCCGTTCACTCCCGTTATGACAAAAAACAGCGTCAACCCTATTATCAGGGATACAATCGTTTCTGTTACGTGCCTTTTAGTCAACCGTCTTTTCCTCTTGCGCGGCGTTTTCTACGTCCAGACCGAGTTGTTTTTTGTATTCCGCCTCTTCTTGGTCGTTGCAGGACACGAAATGCCCTTTTGAAACTTCGCGAAGAGTAGGTTTGTCCACCGAATAATCGTGATCGGCAAGCGGATTATACACGATACGCACTCTTTGTTTCTCGTACACGGGATCGGGCAAAGGAATTGCCGACAAAAGCGAACGGGTGTAAGGATGTAAAGGATGCTTGAAAAGTTCGTCGGAATCGGCAAGTTCGACCATGTTACCAAAGTACATAACTGCGATTCTGTCCGAGAAATACTTGACGACCGACAGGTCGTGCGCGATAAACAATATCGTAAGCCCCAACTCTTTTCTTAAATCGTTGAGAAGGTTAATAACCTGCGCCTGAATGGACACGTCGAGCGCCGAGATGGGTTCGTCCGCGATAATAAGTTCGGGGCGCATAATGATTGCCCTTGCAACGCCGATACGCTGACGCTGACCGCCCGAAAACTCATGCGGATAACGTCCCGCGTGTTCTTTGACAAGCCCGACTTTTTCAAGCACTTCGTAAACTTTTTCGTTGATTTCTTCCTTGTTTCTGATGCCCCTGATTTTAAGTCCTTCCGCAATGATTTCGCGGACGGTCATACGGGGATCGAGCGAGGCAATGGGATCCTGGAAAACCATCTGGATTTTCGTGACGATTCTTTCCTTTCTCGCAAGCCTGCGCTTTCCAAGATATTCCAAAAGCAGCTTCTTGAATTCGGGGGATTTCTTGTCAAGCTCTTTAAGCTTCGGCAGATATTCCGCATTGACTTCCCCGACCTTTTCCTTTGCGTACTTTTTATCGCAACGTTTCTGGTCGCTTTTCGCGCTTCTGATATTTTTGATTTCGACTTTCAATACGCCGGCAAGTTCCAAAAATGCGCCTTTGAAATCCTTTTTATCTTCGGGCGGATTCTTTTTTGAAAAGTTTTTGAAAAACTTTTTCCACGCATCTTTGATTGCGTTTTTGTACGTCAACGTGCCCGCGCAGATACGTCTTCCTTCAAAATAAACGTTGCCGTCGGTGCAGTTATAAAGTTTGATAATACTTCTTCCCGTCGTGGTTTTGCCGCAACCCGACTCGCCGACAAGCCCGAAAACTTCGCCTTTTTTGATGTCGAAACTGACGTCGTTGACGGCTTTCAGCGTGGACTGTCCGAGCTTGAAATATTGCGAAAGATGCTCGACTTTCAGAAGGACTTCTTTATCGTTAAAATTATTGCTCATTTTGTCCTCCTTCGTTGCCGTTTTCGGTTTCTTCCGCTTTTTCTTTCGCCAGATTTTTCATTCTTTCGATTCTGTCCGCAACAATCTTCGGCATATCGATTTTCGGTGCGTCGGGATGCAACAGCCACGTTGCCGCTTTGTGCGTGGGCGAAATCTCAAACATAGGCGGTTGTAATTCAAAGTCGATTTTCATCGCGTATTTGTTTCGCGCGGCGAAAGCGTCGCCCTTCGGCGGATAAATCATATTCGGCGGGGTGCCGGGAATCGCTTCAAGTTTTTCATCGGTGTCGAGGTCGGGCATCGAAGACAGCAACGCCCAGGTATACGGGTGCGCCGGCGAATAGAAAATATCTTCCGCTGTGCCCGTTTCGACGATTTTGCCGGCATACATGACGGCGATTCTGTCCGCCATATTCGCAACGACGCCGAGATCGTGCGTAATAAAGATAATGGAAAGGTTTCTTTCCTTTTTAAGTTTATTGATAAGTTCGAGTATCTGCGCCTGAATCGTAACGTCCAACGCGGTCGTAGGTTCGTCGCAGATAAGGATGTCGGGGTTTGCCGCAAGAGCGATTGCGATAACTATACGCTGACGCATACCGCCCGAGAACTGGAACGGATATTGACGATATCTCTTTCTCGGCTCGGGAATGCCGACTTCTTCCATCAATTTCAACGCCTTGTTTTTCGCAACCATTCTGGTGACGCGATACGCGACAGCCTGTGCTTTTTCTTTCAAAAAGTCGATGGTTGCAATGGTTTCCTTTTCGGCGTCGAAGTTTTCGGCAGTTGCGATTGCTTTTTCGTAGCTTTCGACGATCTTGTCCAGAATCGCGACGATATTTTGCCTTGCAAGGTCCAGATCGATGATTTTTGCAGGAACAACCTTATAATCCGGGGTTTTTCCGCGAGCGGTGATTTTATCGATCTTTTTCGACTCCTTATCGTAACGTTTTTGTTCTTTAACGTTGTTGGGGATTGCCGAAAAATATGTGTCGATTGCGCGGTAAAGGCTCGGCTCGAAGGTATAAGCGGTGCTGTCTTTTATGATAGCGAGCTTATCGATTGAGTCTTTCACGGCATCCGAAAGCACTTTTGCGGTGGCTTTATAAAGTTTTTTATTGGGTTCGCCCTCGACGTACGCCGCGCGGTTCGCCCTGATGAGCTCTATGACGTCCTTTTTCTTCTCGATCGATTTTTCAAACGAATAAACGACGCCTTTCTTGACGTCTTCGATGAACGAAAGCATAAAGTTATCATCAAGGTATTTTCTCAAAAACGCGTTCAATTCGTCGATATCGCCGTCGGGGAGCATTTCGTTGTGGCCGAACGTTTTATAGTACGCTAACGCAAAGAAGTTGGGCATTTTCTTATCGACCGCTTCCTTAAACTTATCGCGAAGCGCGGTAAGCGGAGCGACGACTTTTGAATAATCTTTTTCTTTGCCCCTTGTTTTTCTTACGTTGTCCGCCTCGATTCTGAACGCTTTTGCGAATTCGACGATGTCGCTGTCCGAAACATATTCGTTGACCGATTTTTCGGCGTTTGCAACGATTTCGCGCACGGAACGGGCAAATTCGGACACGGCGTTCTTTTCGATATGGAAAAGCAAGTCGTCCGCGCTTTCCAAGCCGTTTTCGGCGTTTTCGTATGCGACGTTATATGCGCCTTCGAGTTTAAGGTGCAAGCACTCAAACGTATCGAAATCCTTGCAGAGTTTTGCGTTTTCGACGCCGCGCGGGGACTTTTCGTCAACGCCCATTGCGTCGTTCATGGCGGCGCACAGCAGTTTCATGCGGGTGTTGAACGCTTTCCTCGACTCTCTGCGGTTGGCGCGATTTTTCAGAATCATCGCTTCGGTAAGTTGCATACCGATGCGGTTGATGGGGTCGAGTGCCGACAGCGGATCCTGGAAAATCATTGCGATTTTGTCGCCGCGAAGTTTATGGAACTCTTCCTCGTTGATCTGCAAAAGATCCATGCCGTCATAGATAATCTCGCCGCTTTCGACAATGGCGTTGGGGGCGGAGATACCGATTATTGCTTTGTTCGTGACGGATTTGCCGCTGCCCGACTCGCCGACGATTGCCAAGGTTTCTCCCTTGTACAAATCGAAGTCGATGCCGCGTACTGCCTGAACTTTGCCCGCGTCGGTACGGAACGAAATTCTCAGATTTTTAACTTCAAGTTTCTTTTCCATATCATTCCTCCGATCCTCTGAGCGACGGGTTGAACGCGTCGCGAAGTCCGTTGCCGAACAAGTTGAAACTCAACAATAATAATGCAAGGAACAGTGACGGCATAAGAGCAACGTGCGGCGCGGTTAACAATGCGCTCTGACCGCTTGAAAGAAGCGTGCCGACGCTTGTAAGATTGCCCGACGTTAAGCTGATAATTCCGAGATAGCTCAGATTGACTTCCGAATAAATCATCGACGGGATCACCAACGCGCAACTTGTAACGAGTGTGCCGACGGCATTCGGGAAGATGTGTTTCACTATAATCCTTGCGTCGCTTGCGCCGAGCGTGCGGGCTGCAAGAACATATTCCTGATTTTTATAACGATAAAACTGCATTCTTGTTGTAGAAGCCATTCCTATCCAGCCTGTCAGGAAGAAGGAAATGAACAAAACAAGAACAGCGCCGGAAGTGCCCATATGCAGTTTAAGCAAAGTAACGACAATCATCATCGGCACTGCGGACAAAATATCCGAAAATCTTTCCATGAACAAGTCGACTTTGCCGCCGTAATAGCCCTCGATCGCGCCGTAGATTGCGCCGACTATAAGGTTGACAAGCGCAACAGCTATTGCGAAACCGAACGAGAATAACGCGCCCGCGGCAAGACACGTGAAAATGTCCTGACCTTCTTCGTTTGCGCCAAACAGGAACGACGGTTTTTCTATGCCGTCTTTAAGCACGTACGAGTGATTGAAAATATAATATTCGTAATAATTTACACGCACCTCATAGCCTGCGTCGTTTGGACGAGCATATTCGTATTCTATGCCGTTTTCGCCGTCGCCCGCAATACGCAATGATTTGTAATTGTCATTCGAAACTTGACCGACCGTGTGCGTTTTGTAATCCGGCACAATTTCGCCTTTTGCGTTAAACACCGGCTCCATCGTGTTTTCATTAAATTTGTAGTAATAATTCGCGGCTGTATCAACGGAAACGTTTCCTTTCGTCTTAATTTGATAAGTGTCAACCATTCTCTTCATCGAGAGTCTGAGCGCAGGATATATTACTTGTTTCCCCGTTTCGTTTTGATATTGTTGAAGAGTTTCATATTCTTCTTTTGACATTTTCAGATAAACGCATCCAGTTTTTTGATACGAATCCAGACGGAAGTCATAGAATTCTCCGTTTTCAGTGAATTCTTGATTTTTGATTGCATAATGCCCCGTTTCTTCTCCCATATAGTAATAGTAATAAAACGTTGCCCTGGACAGTGTCTTTTTCTCGCATCCGTCCCAGAAATTCGTTTTTGCAAACAGTTCGCTACGCGGACGTGTGTAACGGAAATACGTATCTCTGTGAGAAACAGAATACTGTGAGAAAATCGTGCCTAAAATTGCATACAAAACCAAAACTAAAATAATGACCGCTCCTACAATTGAGCCCTTATTTTTGCAAAACCGCGAAAACGCGTCCGCAAGGAAACTGCGAGGTTTTGTTTCAAGCACCTTTTCGTGAACCAAGTCTTGTTTTTCAACAAACTGGAATTTTTCTGCGGGTATATTTTTATAGATATCTTCCATATTACTTCGCCCCCATTCTGATTCTCGGATCGATCATGCCATAGCTGATATCGACAATGATACCTGCAAGAAGACCAACCAGAGTGTAAAAGCCCGAAAGCAACATAAAGAAGTCATAGTCGAGTGCATTAATTGAGTTCAAATATAAGCTGCCGACGCCCGGTATCGAGAAGAACTTTTCAATGATAAGCGACCCGCTAAGAACGGAAATAAATTCGCCCAAAATCATCGGGAAAATCGGCACCATTGCATTTCTTAACGCATGGCGCACAATCGCCTGCCCTTTCGTAAGACCTTTTGTCCTTGCAAGCAACATGAACTCGTTTGTCAGAACTTCGGTAAGTTCCGCGCGAGTATAACGAGCATACCCCGCAATCGAACCCAGACACAGTGCAAGCACCGCCGGCATCATACTGTGAAACATTTTCCATGTTAAATAATTAGTTCCACTTGCCATCGTTAGCGGGAATAGATTCGCCTTAAAGCACAGAAAATACTGAATTAAAAAAGCATAAACAATCGATGGCACCGAAATAAGCACCATAACGCCTGTGGAAATAATCTGATCTTGCCACTTATTCTTTTTCAGCGCGGCAAAAATTCCAAGCGCCAGACCGATCGGCACACCTATAATAGACGAGTAAACATTTATAAGTATTGTGGGGGGCATGCTTTTTATAAACGAATCCCACACCGGTTTGTTTATAAACCCGGACATTGTCGTACCAATGCCGAAGTCGCCTTTTGTAAAAATACGCTCTAAATAACGTCCCAACTGAACCATAATCGGGTCGTAATATCCCCTTGCGCGTAAATTTGCTTCAAGCAATTCTTTGTCCTTTCCTAAGCCGTCATTAAGCGGTATAGGAAGGGATTTTATCAAAACGAAACAGATAAGCATAATCACCGAAAAAGTGAACAGCATTAGTCCGATACGTTTGAGTATGTATTTGAACATATACATAAGAAATCCTCTTATATGTAATTATCCTTAAACAATGCGAAGTGAGGACAATATGCATTGCCCTCAACTCCGGATTGTTAAAGACTTATTGTTTCACAACAATTTAATTTTTATTTGTAGTTCAGAATATTGTTGTTTGAAGCTACAAATTCAGCCCATGCGGTGTCGTCATAATTGAATGTCATATAACGGATTCCGCCATATCCCATAAAGGTGTTGTATTCATAGGATATGTAATCGACCTTATATCCCATCAAGCTTGCAGAATATCTGCTGAAAACAGGAATGGAATAATACTCTTTCAGGATTGCAGTTTCGACTGCGCCAAGCGCGGTGAGTTGATCTTCCATCGGGAAGTTCTTGAAGTTGACCGGGCAACCGTCTTTGCCTTGAAGAATAAGTCTCCATTGTTCAAGGTTGTAGGTATAAATGCCGTCTTTGTGGTCTGCATCGGGCGTTGCCTTGACCGTAACGCTGACAGTCTTCGGATCCCACTTTTTAGCATATCTGTTGTCTTCGCTTATTTGAGTTTCGCAAAGGAGATACGCAGGGTTGAACGGAGCGTTGCCCCATGCGCTGAAGCACAGATCGTATTCGCCGTCTTCAAATTGTTTGGACCATGTCGCACTAGAAAACATAAAGTATTCGATCTTAACTTTTCCTTCGATTGAAGTGCCTTTGGTCATATTGTCAAATGCAGCCTGGAACCAGTTTTTAACCCTATCGGTATTAGCGGTTTGCGTTTCAATGCCGTATGTTAAAATAATTTCATCGCCATCGCTATATTTGCCGTCCTTCTTCGCTTGTGCTACTGCGTTCTCAACAAGCTGACGAGCAAGCGTAAGGTTGTAACCGGTCGTTGCGTCAAGAGCATCTTCGATGTCCGTGTAAGTGGTTTCGCCGACTTTCCAGGAACCATCCGCATTCTTTGTTGCGCCATACGCATTGAGAATAGCTTCTTTTGCCTGGATGCTATCACGATACACTTTGCCGTTTTCTACGTCATTGTAGTACATGCTGTTGAGCAGTCCAAGTGCAGCTTGCGAGCTCGGATTGTTCTTTGCGCAGTAATCGTCACGATCAAGAGAAAGCGAAATTGCTTTTCTGAAATCTGCATAGTTAAGAAGCAGGTTGTTTCTCTTATCGGTTTTGCTGGTTGCATTCGATTGAATGTTAAGGTCGAAAGTATAGGTTTCCGGCGTGAAATAAGCACGCTTCGACGTTCTGTAATCCGCAGCAATCTTAACGTCCATACCAATGCCGTCAAGGTTACCCTTTTGGAAAGCAAGCCATGCGGTATCCCACTCTTCGATCTTTTCCGTCACGATAGCGTCTGTTTGATATTGGTTCGCATATTGCGGAAGGCCATATCCAAACCATTTGTCATTACGCGAAACGGTATAGGTTTTTTGATCCTGATAATTCGTGAGTTTGTAGGGACCCCAGCTTGCGCTCTTTTCCAAGGTCGTGCAGTAGCTGTTGGCATACGGAGTTTTGCTTTGGTCTTCGCATCTTTCCCACAAATCTTTCTTGACAAGGGGCCATCCGCTGAAATAGTAACCTGCCTCATAAGTCAGATTGCCTTCTGCATCGAGCGGATTCAAAGTTCCGTCAATGACCATAACGAGTTCATATTCGTTGTCGCCAACGAAATAACCGACTTCGGAGAAGTCCATTGCGGGATATTCATATTCGGTTTCGAAGAAATCGAGTTCTTCATTAGGGTCGGTTTTCCATGCTCCGAGCAAAGCTTCCCATGTTTCATTGAGAGCTGCGTCTTTTTTGATGTCTGCCAAAGATTTGCCGTTCAATGCATTAATTTTTTCAACAGTCATTCCCTCAATTCCAAACGCCGCAACAATGACTTCGGGTGTAAAGCCTTTTTCTGCAACTCTGCTATTCGTAGTCGAATAGATAAGTTTTGCATCATCCGCTACGTTATACTCTTTCATTACGCTGTATGCGGGGAACATTCCCTTTTGTCCTTGTTTAACGTAGTTTTGAGCATTGTGAATGACGTAGTTGCCCGAATAGTAGTTGGACGCGGTTGCAAAAAGGTACTTCGGCGAAAGTTGTTGGCTCATCGAGTAAACGAAGTCAGTAGCTTTGATAGGTGTGCCGTCATCCCATTTAAGATCGTTACGAAGCGTCATTGCAAAAGCCTGACCTTTTTCAGCGTCGGCAGCAAGACCATATTGACCTGCATATTTTTTCGTTACGTCTTCAAGTTTAGTTGCCGCAGAGTATTCAACGGTGTATGCGCCGGGAACGATCTTGCCGTTTGCATCGAATTTGTAGTTGAACTCATAGAATGCACTCGTGAAATAAGATTCCATCTCGTTGTTGACGTTGTCACTTGACAAAATCGTGCACCACTGACTCGGCATTTGAGAAGTGTACTCACGCATGGTGTACATTTTGGGGTCTTCCCAACCTGTGCCGGGCTTTGTTACATTTCTGTCGTCATTGCCCTTATCCTTCTTGCAAGCAGTAAGGACAGAGGCGCAAAGCACTACGACAAGTACCATCGCGATGAGCATAAGTAATTTCTTTTGCTTCATTTTGTTACCTCCTAAAAAATTTAGTCAATTAAAGCACTACTTTGATAAAATAGTTATTGAAATTATACATTACGCTACTTTTAATTAGCGTGCGATTTAGAAATCAAAACTAATATGGATTGTTTTTTTGAATTTTATGCACGATTTTGGCATAATCGCATATTTTTATGCATAAAAAACTTTACGGATGTAATAAATGTCCGTATACAAAATATAAATAATTGGAATTAAACAATGCTTATCTTTAATTAAGTGCGCGCAGCGCGTGCACGCGCGAATCGCGAATGTATCAAATACACAAAAAAATTTGTTCCGAAACATTTCACCCACTTGTTCAAATGCAGTTGACAAAACGACGTAAAAATAGTATATTTACGTTTGTTATCCGCCTTGGGGGTGTAGCTCAACTGGTAGAGCGCTTGAATGGCATTCAAGAGGTAAGGGGTTCGACCCCCCTCATCTCCACCACAACTGAAAAAAATGAACCCGATTTTATCGGGTTCTTTTTCTTTTCGGGGGCTCTGCACGGCGATGCCGTGCCGCCTGCGGCGTGAACCCCTTCGGGCTGACCGCAAGCGAAGAGAGAAGCAAGCGCTTGCATTTGCGGAAATCGAGCGCAGCGGACATAGCCAACGATTGTGCGATTTGTCGCACGAATGCGTAGCATTGTTGCTTGCAACAAATCGTTGAGCGTAGACGATCGCTT
>OGPH01000539.1_pt1 | contig 38740 bp, 31 predicted proteins | sample 1552891 | NCBI WGS metagenome assembly OGPH01 (sample SAMEA2580272, study PRJEB22360) | human gut metagenome | biome: human gut; feature: human-associated habitat; material: faeces | place: Denmark | collected 2008/2010 | reverse complement strand
CACGAATGCGTAGCATTGTTGCTTGCAACAAATCGTTGAGCGTAGACGATCGCTTATGCGATATTCCGGGGACCCCGCGGGATACTGTGTACCCGTGGGGAAAAGGAGCACACAAGCAAACGAGTGAGCATTATCGCTTGCGACAATGCGATTTAAAAAGCACTGTGTGCGACGTTGCTCCGTTATTACGCAAACTATGTTTGCTACAAATCCCGCATCTCCACCATCTTTGTAGTACGAAAAAGCTACAACAGACAAAAAAGCACAAGTTACCCGCGTATCTTGTGCTTTTTTGTTACTATATCTTGTGTTTTTGTCGTTGGACAAAATCTTTGAATTTAACAGCTGCATTTCGGCGCTTTTTTCAAAAAACAGGTCTTGAACTTACGGCATATCGTTTTTGCTCGATAGGGCACTACAATTTTATAATAATTTTTAAGAGAGAACAAGTTTTTAGGTTCTCTCTTTTTTGTTGCTGTTTGAGTGTAGTTTTCCAAAGGTGATAAGAAAAATTATAATTATAGTAATAACGAAAAGGAGAACAATATGAAATATGGAATGTGGTTGGACGAATGGTTTCGTAATTACATACAGCCGTCGCCGAAGATAAAAACTTGCGAATTGCTGAACAGATTGAACCAAGGGATAGATTATAGCGTGACTTTATGTCAAACGCAGGAATTTATGCTCCGGCGTTTTTCTGTTTTGAAACGATACGAGAGTTTTAGAGAAAATATATAAACAAAGGGACAGAGCTTCTATGCCTTTTGTATTTTCTTTGGGAATGAATCGCATCTTTATAAGAGATTTTATAAAATCAAAGAGATAACCTATTGTCTTTATAGAAAAGATGTGTTATAATCAATATGGCATAAACTACTTAAACGAAAAGCAGAAGGAGCGAATCGATGCGTAAAATTTGTTATTCAAAGTTATGGAAATTGTTGATTGATAAAAGGATGAACGGCTCTGAACTCAGGAAGGCGGTTGAACTTGCGCCGAATACGCTTACGAAACTATATAAAGAAGAACCTGTTTCTGTGGAAACGCTGCTTCGTATTTGCGAATATCTCAACTGTGACATAGGCGACATAGTGGAATTCTCGTGCATAGGCGACAAGGCGGCAACATATAAAGGAGTGTAATAGAATGAATCTGACAAGGTCGAAGAAAAAAGATTTATTATATGTCGCAGTTGCCGCGTTCTTCTTCCTTACTGCTTGTGTACTGCAAACGGTAGACGATTATATTTCCGATTGGTCCGTTAAAACAACGATTGCGTTATTGACGCAATATATTTTCTTCGGTCTCCTCGCGTATTGGACGGCGTCCGTGATCAGCCGCATTTCCGACAAAAGCATTTGCTCGGGGATTATCGTGGCGATAGCGCAGATGGGGGGGATCCTTTTTGTCAGACTTCTCAAATATCACGTTTTTTACGACGGAACGGTGATGCGGTATTTATGGTATTCCTATTATATCCCGCACTGCCTTGCTCCTGCGGTTCTGCTTATTACGCTGCTGGGTATGGGACGCAAAGACGGAAAACCGCTTGCAAAAGGATGGTATCTGCTGTTTCTGCCTGCGGCGGCGCTGATTCTATTGGTTTTTACGAACGATCTCCACGAGCAGGTGTTTTCTTTTGCAAAAGGGCTCAAATATTCCAACGAAATATATAAATGGGAATGGGGGTACTATTTTATTCTGTCGTGGATTGCCGTATTGTATCTTTCCATCGGCGTATTGCTCTATATCAAATGCCGCGTTTCGGGGTGCAGAAAAAAGGCGTGGATTCCCCTCGTTTTGTTTATTGTTTGTATCGTGCTCTGCGTTTTGAGAGAAGTGTTCGATCCCGTCTTTATCAGAATGCCGGAAGCGGTTGTTTTCAGCGTGGTTGTGGTTTTTGAAAGCCTTATCCGAATAGGATTTATCCCATCGAACGTCAATCACGAAGAACTTTTTTACGTGGCGGACGTTTCCGCAGGCATTGCCGATAAAGACCTGAACGTCGTTTTAACCTCGAAAAACGCGCCCGAAATCACGCGCGAACAGGCGATGAAAGCGGCAAACGGAAGCAAAACCGAATTGAGAGAAGACCTTGTTCTGCGCGCAAAAGCAATACGAGGCGGAGAGGTGTTCTGGACGGAGGATTATTCGGTCATCAATAAAATAAACGAATCTCTTGCGGAAATAAACGAAACGCTTGCGGAGGAGAGCGACCTGATTGCCGCAGAAAACAAACTGAAAGAACAGCGCTCTAAAATCGAAGAACAGAACAACCTGTACAAAGGGATATTCGCCGTGTTTCGCCCGCATCTGAAAAAGATAAAAAAATGCTTTGCCAAGGCGATAAGCGAAGAAGAGAAAGAAGGAGCACTACGCCTTGCCGTCGTTTACGGCGTGTATCTGAAACGGCGCAGTAATTTTGCAATGCTTGCAAAAAACGGGCAGGTGCAATTATCTGAACTTTTATACGCTATACGCGAATCTACGGACGCGCTTTCTTTCTACGGCGCGGCGGCGTCGGTGATTTTTGAGGGCGACGGCACAGCCCTTATCGGGCAGGTTACTTTTCTGTACGAATTTTTCGAGGACTGCATAGAGAGCGCGCTTCCCGATCTTTCCGCGTGTCTTGTACGGCTGTCGGTTAATAACGGGTTATTGCATTGCCGTATAGCCCTCGATAACGCAAGAGAAAGCATACCGGAGAATTGGCGAAGCCGTGAATGCGAAAAACTCGGAGCGTCGGTTCGTTTGCAGATACAGGACGAAACGCTGTATGCAACGCTGTCGTTCGGCGAAAGTGAGGCTATTGTATGATACCGTTCGTCGATTGCAACGAAGCCGTTTTTCGCGGCACGCTTATCCTGCTGTTGCTTGCGGCGTTTGTCGGGGTGGTATGTTTTGCGATAAGCCTTTCGTACCGGCTGAAATTGCGGTATATTCTGCCGGAATTACTTTGTACGGTATGCGCAGTTCTGACGTTCTGCTTTTTGGCGGACGGCATTCAGATTCGCGATTTAGGTAAAAATCGAAGCGACTTTTCGGGTTCGTTTTGTTTTTTGCCCGCGTGGTGCGTTGTTACGGCGGCTTTTTTACTGCTTGCGTCGGTCTGTTTGTGCCTGGCGCTCGTCATAAAAAAGCGGTTGTCGTCTCTTACCGCTATGTCCGTAAAAGACGCGATTTCCGTATTGCCCGCAGGGCTGTGCTTTTACGACGAAACGGGGCGGCTGCTTTTAACGAACGGAAAAATAGGCGACGAATGCAGAGAAATTACGGGAATGCCGCTTTCGGACGGCGCGGCGTTCTGGTCGGCTATGTGCGAAGGCAAAGTAGCGAACGGTATCGTTTGCAGCCGGGAAGGCGATTCGGTGCTCGTCGAGAAAAAAGACGGGAGGGCATGTTGTTACAAGCGGATCAACCATATTTTAGACGGCAAGACCGTTTACGAGTTGTCCGGTTCGGACATCAGCCGTGAATTCGCACTCAAAAAGAAAGTCGAAGAACAGAACGAGGAACTCCGGAAAATGAACGTAAGACTGCGCAAGTACGGCGAAACGGTAACCGAGGTGACCAAAGAGCGGGAAACGCTTGCGGCGCGGGTGAAGGTGCATGACGGTATGGGTTCTCTGATTCTGAAAACCAAAAGAGCGCTTTTGCAGGGGGAAGGCGACAAAGAGGCGTTGATACGCGAATGGAACGGCGTCGTTTCGTTTGTTTCCTCGCCCGAAACGGAAGAGGACAGGGCGGAAGAAATTAAAAAAACGGCGGAAAGCGTAGGCGTGAAAATATTGTACACGGGCGTGCGCCCGCCGAAAGGGAGCGTCGCCGAAAAAATTCTTGCAAACGCCGTGTTCGAGTGTATCACCAACACCGCAAGGCACGCAGACGGCGACGAACTTTATATAACGATATCGGACGAAGGGGCATTTTTTACGGCAAGAATCGGTAATAACGGCAGACCGCCGAAAGCGGAAATCGTAGAGGGAGGAGGACTTTCCTCTTTGCGTAGAATAACGGAAATGGCGGGCGGTAGTATGAAAACGGAAAGTTTTCCGCGGTTTCTGCTTTCCGTGAGTATTCCGAAAGGAGAAAAAGAAGATGAGCGATAAAATAAACGTGATGATCGTGGAAGATCAGGCGATGCCGCGGCAACTTTTCGAGGTGATTATAAAGGCGCAACCTAAATTTAATCTTACCGTATCCATCGACAACGCCGCCATTGCGGACATCTGCTGCGCAAGGCACGCCGTAGACCTTGTGTTGATGGACGTGGTAACCAAAAACGGGGCGAGCGGTCTCGTCGCGGCGGAAAAAATAAAGGCGCAGAATAAAAAAGTAAAAATAATCATCGTTACGAGTATGCCCGAATGTTCTTACGTAGAACGGGCGAAAAAGATCGGCGTAGAGGGCTTTTGGTATAAGGATTTCAGCCCGGAACCGATTTTAACGATTATCGAACGCGTGCTGAGCGGCGAATCCGTTTATCCCGACGACGTGCCCGAAATTCAACTCGGACTTGCGAAAAGCGGAGAGTTGACGGAGAGAGAACTTGAAATTTTACGCGAGATGACGGGTGGATTTACGAATGCGGAAATCGCGGAAAAACTGGGCATATCCGAAAAACGCGTGCGCAATCACGTTGCCAATATGCTTGAAAAAACGGGATTCAGAAGCCGCACCGAACTTGCCGTGCGCGCAAGAGAATCGGGGCTTACCATACTTGATAGGACGGAAGACGATATCTAAGTGAACAAAAGCATATGCGGACAATCCGTGACAAAAAACCAAAACGTAATCAATCGACTGCGATTTGCAGTCGATTTTTCTTTATATGCGACGCGATTTTTTAAAAGAATCGTCAAAAGGGTGTCATTTGACACTCCCCGCGCAAAAAGAAAAATTATAAAATATTATAAAGTCAACTTATACGGCTTGCATATCGTCCGTCCCCGTCGGGTGACGTCGGCAAGTCATGGAGAAAAAAGAAGAATGAAAAAAGTGATTGTCGCAATCCAAAACACTCTCGTGTGCGAAGCAGTGACGTGCGCATTGAAAAAGGCGGGCTTCTTTGTGGAGCAATCGCTTTCGCAAGACCCCGACAAGATTGCGACGGCGTGCGAAACGTTTTTTGCTGACGTTCTTTTGATGGACGTCGGTCGTCCGACGGAGAAATCTTTAGATCGCCGTATGGAAGCGATTTTGCGCTCAAAAAAGAAAAATACGACTATGAAAGCTGGGTTATTGTGCGACAATGCTTCCGACCCCGAAATTGCTCAAAAAGTAAAACAAGCAAAGGAGAATGGGTTTATAGACGTATTCTTCTACGAGTCCGTGCAGACCGATTACCTTTGCGACGTTGTGGATTCTCTTTGAGCAAATTGCAAAATGGTTTTGACGGGTGCTAACGCCCCGAAAAAATAAAAAATTATAGGAGTGTTATCTTATGAAAAAATCAATCAGAGCAATTTTGAGCGTTGTGTTCGTGCTCGTTTTGGGAGCGACTATGCTTGTTGCTTGCAACAAAGACAAAGGCGAAGAAACTCCCGAAACGCATACTTATTCTCAAGCTTGGTCGCACGACGCAAGCGAGCATTGGCATCAATGCACGCAGGACGGTCACACGGACGTTGCCGACAAAGCGGCGCATACGTATGACAACGACGCCGACACAACATGCAACGTGTGCGGATACGTAAGAGCGGCGCACACCCATGCCGCATCTGCCGAGTGGAGCAAAGACGCAACCAACCACTGGCACGAATGCACCGTGAGCGGTTGCAACGAGCAGCTTGACAAAGCGGCGCATACCTGGGACGAAGGCACCGTCACAACGAAAGCCACCTTTACGAGCGACGGCGAGAAGACCTACACCTGCACAGTTTGTGAAAAAACGAAAACGGAAACCGTCACCATGGAGTATATCGACGTCAACTTCGTGAAATCGGATGCCGAAGTGCAGACGAAAGTCAGATTTACCGTGGCCGAGGCAGGCACCTATTACTTCCGCTACGAAGTGCAGGACTGCGGTTTTGCCAACGGCTACTATTGGATCAATATGAACAAGGTTGACGGCACTCTGCAACAGACCGACACCAACCATGCGCAAGCAAAGATTTACGACGCAAACAAACAACTTGTCAAAGAAGGCCTTCAAACGCAAGCGGCAGGTCAATTTATGGCGGTGAGCGATGAAGACGCGCAAACCCGCAAAGGATTGATGGACAACGGCGTCAAATATCTTGAAATGCCTTTCGTCACTCCGGGCGAGTACGAGATGATCGTCACACACTTTGCCGAAATCGACTTTACTGCTCTCGATTACAGTGACGGAACCTTCTCGAAAACAAACGTAACGTTGTGGGACAACTCTTACAAATATTACTCGATTACGTTGACGGATGACATTCTGCACGGAGATTACGGTCATGATTTGCAACTCGATGCGTCTCCCGCAACCGGTCTGACCTGGCAATTTGTTGACGCAGACGGCAACCCTGTCGAAAAGAAAGAAGGCGACACCGACACCTATTACAGCACACCTGCGGCAGGAACGTATTATATCGTCATCTATTCCGCAACCAAGCAAACGGGAGTGACGGTCAGCGCAAGTCTTTGCTGACGGAACGAAACGATTTGCAAACAGAATTGATAAAAACGACAAAACTTAATAATCTGCGCAAACGCCCGAATAGGCGTTTGCGCATACATTTTTGCGGGAGGATAGAAATATGAAAATTCGCACTCGATGGATATTTACAATTATTCTGTGTTTGCTTATAGCTATTTCGTTAGCTGCGTGCGACGGTTCGCCTGCCGCGCCGAACGGCACGCTTGAAAGCAAAAACGGCGTTACCGTTGAAGGAACGTTTGCGGACGGCGCGGCGTTACAGGTATCCGTTCTGTCTGGGGGCGTATAAAGAAGTGTTGCAAGGCTACGGCGACAATTATTGCCCGTATTGGTTACGCGACGGAATCGAAAAATGGGAAGACGGCAAAAACTACGTTACGTGCGTCACTTCCTGCCCGCCGTTCGACCAAACAACTAAATATCTTGCCACCAAGACCTTTGTCGGTGTCGTACCCGCAATCATCATCGAGTTGTAATCGAAACGAATGCAAAATAACTTACGCGCACACCGAAATGTGAGCGCAACGGTAATAAATTTACGAGGTAAAATATGAATACAAAATCAAAGAAAAACGTAATAGCGGGCTTGCTTTTGCTTGTCTGTATGATTGCCTGCATTGCAATCGCGACGGCAATAATGCCTACCGTCGTTTATGCGGAGTCGGCAAGCCCGTACCTGCAAGTCACTTGCGGTTCGATTGACAAATCCGGCGCTGGCTGGACTTGGGATACCGACGAGAGTTATAACGGTACGCTTACTCTCAACGGCTACGACGGTGAAGAAATCGCAATCGGCGGAGTCGATAACGGCAAAGTGGATATCGTGCTTGTCGGCGATAACAAAATCACCGTCACCGCGCCGTACGGAAACAGGGCGATTTACACGTACAACGTTTCCACCCTTACGTTCAAGGGGAACGGTTCGCTTACCATTGACTATCAAGTAGTAGCATCAAACAAAGTGTCTATGCATGGTATTTTAATGGAAGGCGAAAGCAGTTCTAAAAACAACGGCAATCTGACGTTTGACGAAAGTTGCACCGTCACCGTAAAAGTTTACGGCGAAGTGGCAGAAAAAAACGGTTCGGTTGACGCAATTTACATGATGACGAACGACATCTATTCGGGCAACGTGACCGTGGGCGAGAACGCCACGCTCAATATCGACCTGGAATGTGACAGCGACAGTCAGACCTACGGCATTTTCGCCAAAGGCAACGTTGCTCTCAACGGCACGGTTGATATCAAAATGGAATATACGGGCTCGGGTGCGGCTAGCAACACGTGGAAAGACGTATTTACGTATGCTTCGTACACAACCTGCTCGATCGGAACGAATGCAAAAATCACTTCCGTATGCCCCGGAAGTTCGGGCTCGTCGCTGACCGCGTTTCCACTTGTTGCCAACGGCGCTGAAATGATTTCTTCCTGGACAAAGGTGTTGACAAGCGAACAGTATTTTGAAAACGACGACTGCCTCGTCCACGTTTGGGATAAGTGCGCCAATGGCGTAAGTTTCAAAAATTACTCTTACAACAAAATCGCACCGCCCCTTACGTTTGAAGACAAGGCGGAGTACGACGTTCCCTCCACCGTTTACGGCGGAGACGTTGCTTATTCTTCCGTTGCGCTTTCGGCAAGCGGCGGCAGCGGAGAATACGTCTTCTCTATCGTGAGCGCGGCAGACGGTAATACAAAAGGCGTCGGTATTATTTCGACTGAAACCGATTTGAATAAGATATACGTCAATCCAAACATCAGAGGCGTAAGCGAAGCCACGGAAATCACCGTCAGGGTGAAGGACAAAGGCGGATATTCAAAGGACGTCACCGTACGTATCGGCGAGGTTGCCGCCCCCACGTACAGCGCAACCGTGGATCCCGTGGATTTCGGCACGGTGAGAGTGGGATATTCTCCGGTCACGCAAGTTCCCCTACGCGTTGTCAACACGGGTACGGGGAAAATCAACTGCAACCTTACTTCCATTACTCTCGAAGGGGAAAACGCAAGTTCTTTCACGTTAGGTTACTATTCTAGCCCCTATTACGTCGGAGCGGGCGCTGAAAATACTTCGAGTTGGAGCATAAAACCAAACAACGGTTTGCCGGTGGGCACATACGTCGCCACGATAAAGTTCAGCGGAACACCTGAATATTCCAAGTACGGCGGATCGAGCGTGGAAGCAACCGCAACCGTCAGGTTTGTCGTCACCGAGCACGATTTTGACACCACCACGTGGCAATACGACGAGCATACGCACTGGAATCCCTGCAAAGATACGGGCTGTGCCGTCCACGGCAACGAAGCCGCGCACGACACCAAGGGTGAGTTGAAAAATGCCACCGCAGCCACTTTTGACACGAACGGATACACCGGCGACAAATACTGCTCGGTGTGCGGTGCCTTGGCAGAAGAAGGCACGGTTATCCCCGCAGGCAAGTACATCAGAGTGAGTCAGGCAACCATGACTCCCGCCGCGATCACGGACAAAATGACGGCAAACGACCTTGTTTTCACGTCGCAAGACGAAGAAAAATACACGGTTGCGCTCTGGCGCGTGTTCGATCTCACGGATAACGCTTTGAACACCGCCAGCGGACAATATCCCAAAGACAGCAAGTTTATCGCGGGGCACGAGTATGCGATTGAAATCGAGTTTGAAGCAGTCGGTTCTTACGTTTACAATGAGATGGATAGCAAGTATTGGTCCACGTTTACGGTTAACGGAAATGCAACCGGATTGTCGGCGGCAACCACTCTCGGCGGTTCGCCCTTGCGCAGAATCGTTCTCGTTGCGCAGGACACCACCATCCCCGTCGCCGTGACGGACGTTCAAGTGGATTTTGCATCGGGCGAAACCACAGTTGTCAGAGACAGCACCTACACGTTCAAAGCAACCGTTTCGGGCACCGGCGCGTTTGACAACACGGTCACATGGAGCGTCATAGGCGGCTCGGCAGGCACGAGCATTTCAAGCGACGGCGTTCTCACCGTCGCGGCGAACGAAGCCGCTTCCACTCTCACCATAAAAGCGGTTGCCAACGGAGATCCCGAAAAGGTTGCAACCAAGACGTTGGAGATCTATTCCAAAGTGACGATCAAGCAAGGCACAAATACCGAAGACCTTTACAAAAAGGCAGGAGAAACCGTCCATCTCACGGCGATTGCCGCGCCCGCAGGCTATCACTTCAAAGACTGGACCAAGACGGGAGAAGGCACCTTTGCGGATAGCACCGCAACCAAAACCGACTTTACCGTGCCCGCATCCAATGTGACGATAGGGTCCAACTTCGAGTTGCACTCCGCAACTTCGGCAACCTGGCAATCGGACGGCACAAGACATTGGCACGAATGCTCTTGCGGCACTAAAGTTGACGTCGCTCCCCACACGCCCGACCGCTCCGAAGCCACCGAAACCGAAGCCGTCAAATGCACCGTCTGCGGATATATCATTACCCCTGCTCTCGGACACGACACGCACGCCCCGGATGCAGAATGGCACTTTGACGCAACCAAACATTGGCACAACTGCACGGGTTGCAGTCAAAAACTCGATGAAGGGGCGCACGCGTTCGGGGATTGGACGATCACCGTTAAACCCGAGGTGGGAGTTGCCGGCGAAAAGGAGCGCGAATGCTCCGTCTGCGGATTCAAGGAAAACGCGCCCGTAGAGGCTCTTGGCGACGAACAACCCGGCGGTGAGCAACCCGAAAAGACGGGACTTTCGGGCGGCGCGATTGCGGGTATCGCGGTTGGCTCTGTTGCAGTAGCGGGTGTCGGAGGTTTTTCGGTGTTCTGGTTCGTAATCAAGAAAAAGAAGTTCGCAGACCTCATTGCCATCTTCAAAAAGAAGTAAAACGGGAGAAAAAATGAGCGCAATCAAGAAACTGATTATCAGTCTTATCGTAATTATCGGAATTTTAGCCGTGGCGCTGATCAGCGTGTATATCGTAGCGCGGGTGAATTTAGGCGTAGACTTGTTCCGCACCGTAGGACAGTTGAAAACATTAAGTCAACCTGTAAACGAGCAGGAATCTTTCCCTGCGGCGTATCGAAGCGAAGATCTTGCCGATCTGAAATCGCAGACGGACAGTCAGTTGGGCGACGTCGTGCTTTACGAGGAAGGCAAAGGCTACGAGGGGTACACCGTCGATTTTACGGCGCTTGCATTGTCGGGCGCTACGGCAAAGCCCGTTTTCCTCTCCGAACGGCAGGCGGGTGCTCTTGCCGAAATCGTATTTCATCAGCAGACGGGCGGAGAACTGACGATAGCGGATAAAGAAATTTCCGTATGCGTTTTGCAAATTGCCTTTACCGAAATCGACGCAGAAACGGGCAACGCCGACCTGAACGTGACGGTGAAACTGGATCTTACTCCGTTCAAAAACGATATGGAAGGTTTTCCTTTCAATCTGCTTAAAGGTATCGTCCCGGACGCGTTGTATGTGACTTCCGTCGTTCGCATTGAAAAAGGAGAAGGGATTTCCTACACTGTCGTTCCTAAGTATCTTACGCTCAACAACCTTTCGGGTGACGATACCTCGGATTTCTTCCATACGCTGGACGTCGTCTTAAAAATTGGCAGCGCGGAAGAACTGAACGCGAAAATCGGAACAACCGCCGCAAACGCCCTCATCGGTACGGAGCAAAATCCCGGTTTTGTCTATGCGCTGAAAGCAACGGGCGGCTCGGGCAGTTTCGCATTCGTTTCGTTTGAAAACGATGGCAAGCAGATAAACGCACTGGCGTTTTAACAAATAAGAGCCGGCTCTTTTCTATAAAAACGAGGAAGGAGGAAAACGAATTGGCAAACGAAAGGTAATAAAATTAAATTATTTATTCTGTGGGATATTTTGTACAGATATAATATGAGAATAAGCCCGGGTAATACTCCTGGTTTTTCTTGCGCTTTTTATAAAAACATAGCATAATGGCAATATCTTTGGTGTAGCTTTTTCGTATGTTAAAGACAAACGAGAAACAAGTTGAACTTCCTGTTCAACTTGTTTTTCTATGTCGTCAATGCGGTGATTTTGCACGGCAAAATCAGTTCCGTTGCTTTGCAAGGCAGGATGGGGGGAGAAGTCGTGTTTTTTAGGGCGGTTTTTTGTTGTAGAACGTGAATAATTGCATAAATATGCGAGAAAAGAATTAATTTGCAATGAAAAACGATTATTTATGCAATATTTCTTGCGTTTTTATGAATATAGTGATATAGTAAACTCATTAAATTTTTTCGGATAAAATTATGAAAGGAAAAAAGAAAAACGAAACATTTTCGGAAGATTCGGCAGGCGTGAACCCCGTCGAAGAAAGCGGAAAAGTTGCGGAAACAATTGAAGAAAACACCCCTGTCGGGGACGAGTTTGCGATACTCGACGGCAAAGACGCGATTGCGATTCAGCAAAAGAAGCCGAAAATCCTTGCGATAAGCAAAGCGTCGGTGATTATATCCGTCGTGGTTGTCGTGCTGCTTATTATTGCGTCGATTGTGCTTGCCTACACGTTGCCGCTCGGTCAGTACGAAAGAAGCACGGACGCAGATGGCAACGTTTATATCAGCGGCGATTATCACGAAGACCCGTCGCTTGGGCGGCTTCCCTGGTGGAAAGTACTGCTTTCGCCGTTTCTGGTGCTTGGCGGCAGCGGCACGCTGACGCTTGTCGCGATATTGTTCATGCTTGTCGTAATCGGCGCGGTATTCAACGCGTTGGACAAAACCGACGTGCTTGTTTACATGGTGGAATCCATACGTCATAATTACGGCCATAAGCGATATCTTTTGTTGTTTTTGTTGCCGCTGGCGTTTATGTTTCTCGGCACGACGTCGGGCATGAGCGAGGAAGTGATACCCATCGTGCCGGTTGCGGTGATTTTAAGCTACGGTCTCGGCTGGGACGCGCTGATAGGGCTTGGGTTTTCGGTGCTTGCGGCGGGGCTCGGTTTTATGGCGGGCGTGGTAAACCCGTTCAACGTCGGTATCGCTCAGTCGATTGTCGGCGTGCCCATGTTCAGCGGAATCGGTATAAGGATTCTGACGTTTGTGCTGTGTTACGTCATACTTATGGCGTTTATGTTCCCGTATGCGAAAATGCTTGACAAAAAGCCGCAGCGTTCGCCCGTATATAAGGAAGATCTGAAAAGGAAAGAAAATTTCGATTTTGAAAATCGTCCGTTCGTATACGACGCGGGAAAATCAAAGGCTCTCAAATTCTTTGCGGGCTGTATGATTGCAATCGTGTTTTTTGCGGTGCTTTCGATATTTTTACAGGGGGCGTATATACCCGCGCTCGGCAGTTTCAAACTTGCGGATTATATATTGTATATCACCGTCGTGATTTACATAATCGGCGGCGTGGTGGCGTGCGTTTACAGCGGACTTAAAGGCAAAGCCCTTGCAAAAGAAATGCTGAAAGGTGCGCTGACGCTGCTGCCCGTAACGGGAATGGTGCTTATCGCCAGCAGCGTACGCTATATTATCGAGGAGGGACACGTCATGGATACCATATTGTATCACACGATAAACGCGGCGAAAGGGCAAAACCCCGCGGTGCTGATTCTGATAATATACCTTGTCGTTCTGATTTTCGAGCTGTTCATTACGTCGGGAAGCGCAAAGGCGTTTCTGCTTATGCCGATGATAGGCGCGATATGTTCGCAACTTGGCATCAATCCGCAGGTTGCGGTGCTGGCGTTCACTTTCGGCGACGGTATCGTCAACGTATTCATGCCTACCAACGCGACGCTTTTACTGACGCTCGGACTCACGACGGTAACTTATCCGAAATGGTTCAGGTGGGCGGGTCCGATACTTCTCACGGTGTTCGGCATGACAATCGGAATATTGATGCTTGCACAATTCGTCATATTCACATAAAAACAAACAAGAATACTTTTTGACAAGATTCCGCCCGAAAAGGCGGTTTTTTGTTGCGGGAAATCCTAATTATAATTAAATATATTGTTTTGTTATCTTTACGCTCGCAAACGCCGCGTGCAGTGTGGTATAATCTCAAAGTATGTTTAAGTTGCTTCGTCTGTTAAAGCCCGACGCGGGCAGAATAGTGCTTGTCGTATTTCTGACGCTGATAACCTCGGCGGCAAGTCTTGTGCTGCCGTATCTTATGAGTTATATCGTGGAATACGGTATCGGCGGGCAGAATATGACGGTTACGCTTGCGTGTTCCGGGATAATGCTCGGCGTGTCGATAATGGGGCTTGTCGTGGGCATTTTGTCCTACAAAATCTCGGCGGGCGTCGTCAGCAGATATTCAAAGACCTTGCGCGAAGTAATTTTCAAAAAGGTAAACACGCTCAATCCCGACCAGCTCAATCACTGGGGCACGGGCGCGCTCATAACGAGAAGCACAAACGATATCTGGCTTCTGGAAGAGTGCGCGAGTATGCTTATGCAGGGCGTCATCAGTATTCCCATTCTGGTGCTTGGCGGAAGCGCGCTGGCGTTTCTTGCCGATCCGTGGCTTGCGCTTATCATGTTCACGTTCGTGCCGGTCGTCGTGACGGTGCTGTATTTCGTCGTGCGTCGCATTATGCCTCTTTGGGAAAAGAGCGACGAATACATCGACAAACAGAACAGCATTATCCGCGAAAGGTTGACGGGTATCCGCGTTATCCGCGCGTTCAACAGGGAAGACCGCGAGTGCGACCGCGCCAACGAAGCCACGCTCGTCATGGCGAAAAACATCATAAAAGCCAACGTCAATATGGGGCTTCTTACGCCGGTTATCATGCTGGGGCTTAACCTTGTCACGATTCTTATCCTGTACGTCGGCGCAAAGCTTATGCAGGGCGGAAAGTCGGCGGTTACGGGGGCGGATATTATCGCGATCGTGCAGTACGTCGCGCTTGTCATGAACGGCATTATGATGTTTGCGATGATGCTTGCGTTTTTGCCGAAAGTCGCCGTAAACAGCAGACGTATCAACGAGATTCTGGAAACGGAAGTTCAAAAAGAACCCGACGACGAAAACCTGCCCGCTTTTTCGGGCGCACTTAAATTTTCGCACGTCGATTTCAGATACGAAGGGGCGTCGGAGAACGCGTTGAGCGACGTGTCTTTCGATATTGCGCCCGGCGAAAAGGTTGCGTTCATCGGTGGTACGGGCAGCGGAAAAAGCAGCATAGTCAAACTTATTATGAAGTTTTTTAACCCGACTTCGGGCGAAATATCCTACGACGGAAAATCCGTGTCGGAAATCAGCGGAAAACGCGTCAGAAACAACGTGACGTGCGTGCTTCAAAACGCCACGATATTTTCGGGTACGATCGGCAGCAACGTCAGAATGTCGGCGGCGGACGCTTCCGACGAGCAGGTGTACGACGCGCTGAAAGTCGCGGAACTGAAAGGATTTGTCGAAAACCTCGAAACGGGGCTCGACTACGAAATACTAAGCGGCGGCAGTAATCTGTCGGGCGGACAAAAACAACGTCTGTCGATTGCGCGCGCAATGCTTAAAAATGGTTCGATTTATCTTTTCGACGACAGTTTCTCGGCACTTGATTTCCTGACCGAAGCGCACGTCAAGGAAAACCTCGATAAAACCCTTTCGGGGAAAACGAAAATCGTTATGACGCAACGCGCGTCAACGGCGGCGTCGGCGGACAAAATATTCGTCCTGGACGAAGGGCGCATCGTCGGGCGCGGAACGCACAAAGACCTGCTTTCGTCGTGCAGACAATATCGTGAAATTTACGAGTCGCAGACGGGGCAAAAGGTCGAAGGAGGCGCAGTATGAAACGGTTTCGAAGCGGCGACAAAATGACGAAAAACGAAACGAAAAGCATAATTCTGCGCCTTGTCCGAGAAATCGGCAGAATCAAATGGGGCATGGTGTTGGTGTGCGTATTAAGCGCGCTTACGATGGCGGCAAACATCGCCGCGCCCAAGTTCTTGTCGGATGCTCTGGACGTCCTGAACGCATATAACGGGACGGGCGATCTTGTCGGACAAATCAAAAACACGCTCATACTTCTTATCATCATATATACGGCGTATTCGGTGCTGAGTTACGTCGAAATGCTGTCGTCGAACAAGATTGTCAGCATGCACTTTACGGCGGGACTTCGCATGGATATGTCCACGAAAATCAAGTACCTGCCCGTGTCTTACGTCGACAGGACGGAAGCGGGGCAACTTCTTGACAGAATGACGGGCGACGTGTCGCAAATGGGCAACAGTATACATAGTATTGTCGAAACGCTTTTAATGGGCATTTTGCAACTTCTGACGATTATCGTTATGATTTTCACGATAAACTGGGTGTTTGCGCTGATTGTTATCGCGTTTGTGCCTGCTTCGGTTGTCGTGTCGTACGTCATCGCAAAGAAGAGCGAACCGTATTTCGATAAGATGTTCAAATCGTCCGGCGAGATTTATCAGGTTGTCGAAGAAACGTATTCAGGGTATCAGACGATAAAAAGCTACAACGTGGAAAACCGCCAGGAAGAAAAGCACGCGCGCGTCAACGACGAAATGTGCAAGGCGGAAGAAAGGGCGACGTTCCTGTCGTCGATAATCACGCCCGTCGTGTCGCTCACGAACAATATCGCCTACGTCGCGATATGTTTAATCGGCGCGTATTTCGCAATCGAAGGTATGAAAATCGGCGGCGACGTAGTCAGTGTCGCGGACATTATCGCCGTCGTCATTTACGCAAAAATGTTTTCGTCCCCGCTTGAAAGAATCGCTGGCGCGATAAGCAGTATTCAAAGGGTTGCATCGGCGTCGAAAAGGGTATACGAGGTGCTTGATGAACCCGAAATGGACGTAAGGGACGGGGAGATGCCCGAAAATGTTCAGGGCGTCGTCGACTTCAACCACGTCGCGTTTTCTTATAATCCCGAAAACCCGCTTATCAAAGACATGAATATCCACGTCGAAAAAGGGCAAAAGGTGGCGATCGTCGGGCCTACGGGCGCGGGCAAAACCACAATCGTCAATCTTCTTATGCGATTTTATGATCCGAACTCCGGCGAAATAATAATCGACGGCACGGACACGGGCAAAGTCTCACGCGAAAGCGTAAGGGGCTGTTTCTCGATGGTGCTGCAGGATACCTGGCTTTTCGGCGGCACGATTTACGACAATATCGCTTATGGAAAAGACAACGTTTCGCGCGAAGAAGTTATCGCCGCCGCCAAATCCGCGCACGCCGACGGCTTTATAAGGATGCTGCCCGACGGCTACGACACCGTCGTCAACGAATCGCTCACAAACCTTTCGGGCGGACAAAAGCAGCTGCTGACGATCGCAAGGGCGTTTTTGTCGGACAGACCTTTGCTGATTCTGGACGAAGCGACAAGCTCGGTCGATACCCGCACGGAACTTCTGATACAGGGCGCAATGGACAAACTCATGCGTAAGAAAACCAGTTTCGTCATCGCCCACAGGCTTTCGACAATCGTCAACGCCGACGTGATTCTTGTCATCAAAAACGGCGACGTCGTGGAATCGGGCACTCACGAAGAACTGCTTAAAAAGAACGGCTTCTATGCCGAAATCTACAACGCCCAGTACAATTTCTCATAAATCAACCGGACAAGCAATTCTTACGGTGACGGAAATTTAATTCAAAAAGCAGACGAAACGGCAATTCCTAAACGGCGGGATTGCCGTTTTTCGTTGTCGGTTTTTAATGGTTTCGGGCAAAAAATGTAAACGAAAGTTGTTGTTATTTTCACAAAGTAATGTTATTATAGTAATGTATAAGGGTCAGTGTTCCCTTTTTCAGGAGGAAAATATGAAGGCGAAGAAGAAACTTATCGGCATTCTGCTTGTAATAGTGGTGATTGTTTTGAGCCTTGGCGTGCTTACCGCATGCGGCGAAACCCCGGGCGAAACGTCGAAGAATAAAAAGGCTGTCGTTATTTGTACGGCGTTGCTTTCGGGCGGGCTGTACGACACGAAGACGAACGAGGCAATCTGGGATCCCGTTGCCGAGGGCGTTTATTTCCAGCAGGTGTTCCCCGGCGGGGATATGATGGGACTTGTCATGGCGGTGCTTACCGACAAGACGACGTACGACTTAATCGACGGCATTATGAAGTACAAGGACGAATCCGTCGAAAACTTATTATGGCAAATCACGCTTGACGAGCAGGGTAAAAGCAACAATCCGAATCTGCGCCCCGCAAACGTTCGCCCCACAACCGCGGACGGCACGTTCAAGTCAACGCTGTATAACGATTCCGGCGAAGTCGTCGACGGATACGGCGCATACACGGCAGGCGAAAAAATTCAATACGGTGCAATCGCCGCGTATCGTCAGCAATGTCTGGACCTGAAAGCCAGATACGAAAAGCAGGGTTGGGACGTCGTCGTTTTCAACTACGACTGGCGCATCGACAACAGAGTCAATTCCGAACTTCTTGAACAATTCATTCAGACCAACGGCTGGGAAGAAGTAATTCTCACGTCGCACAGTATGGGCGGCCCCGTCGTTGCGGGATATATCGCAAGACTTCAAGACAAATGGTTGAAAGCGGAAGCAGAAGCACAAAAGAATCATACGACACAAACTGCTGTTAAAAAACCCAGTGATATCATTCGCGCTTATCGCGCGTTCTCGCCTGCAACGGCGGGCTCTCTTGACGCGATTTATTATCTTGACGATCCCGTCGGAGCGATTGCCGACGTTGTAAACGGAACGGTCGGCGACACCCTCGGCGGCGTTGTTCTGGGCGTCGACGCGATTTCGGAAGGCATAAAGAAACTTGCAGGGCCGCTTGCACAGAACCTTACTTCCGTAATGCAACTTCTGCCGTTCCAGACCTTTGCGGATTCCGATTATTACGGCGAGAACGAAAGCCCCGTTTACGTTGACGGCGTACCCGTGAAAGATATGTACGAATGGTACTGCTCGCGTCCCTGGGCGCACACCAGCGACTGGAAACCGGACGTCGACGGCAGATACGACAAACTTAAACCCGGCATGAAAAACCTGCCGGCATACTGGGATTCCTTCTACGTCAAAGAAAGCGTGCACAGCAAAGAAGCCAACGTTTACGCGCCCGAACTCGTGAACACGACTTATTGCCTGGGCGTCGGATACAACACCAAAAAGAGCGTTCAAATCGTGACGAAAGACACCGACACCGTTAAGGTCAACAAGGTTACTTACGAAATGTGGGACACCAGAAACCATAAGTACGACACGCCGCTTACCAGCATCGAGTATTATTCCTACGACCACAAAGCGATACTTTTTGGCGACGGCGACGGAACGATGCCCACCAACGCATGCCTCGGCGGACTTAACTACAATGGCGACAAGACGATAAGCAACACGAAAGGCAGCCGCGCGATTTATCCCTTGCCGGAAGCGCGCCAGACCACGACGATCTGCTACTATAACACGGATCACGGCACCGTCGGCGGATACTGGGACGTCCTGAAATGGGACTTCTACGAGATGATTGACAAGATTATCGTCGAAGACGAAATAAATCCTTTCTTTTAAGCCTTGATTATCAATGAAAGCACGCGCTCGCCGCGTGCTTTTTTGTTGCTCTTTTTCAAAAACCAAATCTTCTTACAAGTGTATAAAATTTAGGTAAATAATAAGTAATAATTATATTCTTGCAATAAAGACTATATTTATGTATAATAAGAAACGTAATGAAAAAGAAGGAAGTAAAAAAACTCAATAAAATCGACGCGCAGGCAGTGCATAAGAAGCGCGCCCTTATCACGGAAAAAATAAGGGAATCTTTCGTATCGACCTTGCCGATAATCATCATAGTTGCGATAATGTGTCTGTCGATACAACCTGTGCCGACGGGCTTATTGTTGTCGTTCCTTATCGGCGCGTTGCTGATAATCGTGGGAATGGGGCTGTTCACGCTTGGTGCGGACACGTCCATGACGCCGATCGGCAGCCGCATCGGCACGACTCTTACGAAGTCGAAAAACCTGCCGCTTATTTTGTTTGTGAGCTTTATTCTGGGCGTTGCGATAACGATTGCGGAGCCCGACCTTCAAGTTCTTGCGGAAACCGTGCCGCACATCGACGGCAAAGTCCTGCTGATTACGGTGGGCGTCGGCGTCGGGTTGTTCCTTGCGGTGTGCATGCTCAGGACGATTCTAGGCATAAGGCTCAAATGGCTTATTCTTGCGTTTTACATAATCGTATTCGTGCTTGCGGCGTTTGCCGACAAAAACTTTTTGTCGATTGCTTTCGACTCGGGCGGGGTAACGACGGGTCCGATGACGGTGCCGTTTATCCTTGCGCTCGGCATAGGCGTCGCGAATATCCGAAGCGATAAAAAGGCGGAAGCGGACAGTTTCGGTCTTGTCGCGTTATGTTCGATAGGGCCGGTGCTTGCGGTGCTGATTTTGGGGTTCTTTTACAAGGGACAGGGCGTTGCGGACGTGAACCTTCCGTTCATCCCGGAAACGACGACCGAAATGGGGCTGGAATACCTGAAAGCGTTCCCCGCATATATGAAAGAAATGGCGATTGCACTGTCGCCGATTATCGTACTGTTTTTGATTTTCCAGATGGCTGCTTTCAAGATGAGCAAAAAGAGTTTTTTGAAAACGCTCATCGGTATTCTTTACACATACGTGGGTTTAGTGTTGTTTTTGACGGGTGTAAACGTCGGTTTCTCGCCGCTGGGGTTATATCTCGGTCAGCAACTGTACAGCGGCTGGACGCAATATATTCTCATTCCCGTGGCAATGCTTATGGGCTGGTTCATTATTTCCGCCGAGCCCGCGGTATTCGTCCTTGAAAAGCAAATCGAAGACGTGAGTTCGGGCGCAATCCCCGGAAAAGCGATTAAGCTGAGTCTGTCGATTGCAATCGCGTTGGCGATGGGGCTTTCGATGATCCGCGTCCTTACGGGGATATCGATACTCTGGTTTATCGTGCCGGGTTATCTCGTCGCGCTTATACTGATGTTTTTCGTCCCCGACATATTCACGGCAATCGCGTTCGACTCGGGCGGGGTTGCGTCGGGACCGATGACTGCGACGTTCATGCTGCAATTTTTCATCGGCGTATGTTCGGCGCGCGGCGGCAATATATTAAGCGACGCTTTCGGTGCGGTCGCACTCGTTGCGATGATGCCGCTTATTTCCATTCAGATCACCGGTCTTGTTTACAAGAAGAAGAAACAACGCGCGGAACGCGTAGCCGAAGTCGTTTACGGCGACGACGATATTATCGAACTGTGGGGGAACTGATATGTACTTTGTAATCTCGGTAATCAATCCCAACGGATTGTCGATTCTGAATAACATTTGTCAACGGCTGGAAATCCCCGTGATTCTGTCGCTTATCGGCCACGGCACCGCGTCGCAGAAGATACGCGATTTGTGGGGGATCGAGTCCACTGATAAAAGAATCCTTTTTGCGGTCGCGGACGAAAACAAAACGAAGTCGCTCATCACGGAAGAACGACGCCGTCTTTACATCGACGCACCCGGCAACGGTATTGTGGTTTCCGTCCCGATTAAAAGCGTCGGCGGCGGCAGCACCCTCAATTTTTTGAACGGAGGAAACAAGGATATGAAAGCACCCGATATAAATTTTGAATACGAACTCATTCTCGTGATTGCAAACGAAGGGCATACCGACGCAGTTATGGACGCCGCAAGGGCAGCCGGCGCGGGCGGCGGCACCGTTATCCACGCAAAGGGTACGGGCGGCATGGGCACCGAGAAATTCTTCAACGTGTCGATTGCAAGCGAAAAAGAAATCATTATCATCGTTGCGAAAAAGGAAAAGAAAGCGGACATTATGCGCTCCATCGTAACGACGGCGGGCGCGGGCACAGATGCAGGCGCGATAGTTTTCTCTCTTCCCGTTTCCGACGTCGAAGGGTTCAGACGGGACGACGATAACGCCGAAATTCCAAAATCCGAACAAAAAACAGAACAAGCAGAATAAGTTAAGGCCCTCCTATTTTGCGGGAGGGCTTGATTATTTTCTTATTCGGTGGTAAAATATAGACATAATTTACGGTAGGTGGGATATGTTGGATTTCGAAAAACACAAACAGGCAGGGGAAAATTATTTATCTTTCGACGTTGAAAAGAACTTATGCTTCCCGATGCATTGCAACGAAACGTACGAGTTTTTATACTGCAACGACGGGCTTGCAAACGTTACCGTGCTGGACAGAATTTATCGTCTTCGCGCGGGGAAGTGCATGGTAATTCCGCCAAAGTTCGCGCACGCTTACGAAACGCCCGATTACAGCAACGTTTTCATCTGCAAGTTTTCAAAGGATTGGGTTCCCGACTTTTACGAAAAGCACGATGGCTACATCGCGACTTTTCCCGTTTTCTCGATAGATTTTGCGGAATCGCTGACAAGGAAAATGCCCCTTGTTACCAACACGTTCAAGCAAAAAGCCGTTTTGTATCATATTCTTGCGGAGTTCGAGACGCACACGGCGTTTATCCCCGTCGACAAAAAGAAGGTGGACGTCCTGAACGCAATCGCGAAATACGTTTCGCACAACTTCACGGAAGACATAAGCCTGAAAGACCTGTCCGACAAAATGGGATATTCTTACAATTATCTTTCGGCTGTTTTCAACGAATATTTCGGCGCGAATTTTTCCGACGTCGTGAATATTTACCGCATAAATTACGCAACCGATCTGTTGTATTCGACCACGCTTTCCGTCGCGGAAATCTCAAAAAAGGCGGGTTACGACAGCGTGCGTAGTTTCAACCGCAACTTCCAGAAATACAAAGGAAAGTCGCCGCGCGACGCCCGCGAGTTCGTGAAAGAAGGCATTATCGTTGATGTCTGACGGGTTTTTGCGGTTTTTACTGTATATTTTTGGTTGTTTGTATAGTAAAAAAAATAAAGACGTCGTTTGTTTGAAAAGAGCGTCGTTTTTATGATATGATTATCATATAAATATAAAAAATAAGAGGAGAACATTATGGCAAATTTTTCAAAATTGATTGAAAAAAAGGCAGATGCCGCGCAATATATGGTTGACGAAATCACCCATATCTGCAAGGATATGCCCAAACGTACTCCCGGCGAAGAAGGCGAAAGAATCGCTTGCGAGTATATGGCTGACGTCCTTAAAAAAGACTGCGGATGCGAACGCTCCGACGTTGAATCGTTTAAGGAAAATCCCGGCAGCTTTTTCGGCTGGATTTATATCACGATCACCTGTGTTCTTGCGGGGCTTATCGCATACTTCTTCCTGCCGATTTTAGGCTTTGCGCTTATCGTTTTCGGTTTCTACGTAATGATAATGCAATTCGGTCTTTACAAAAAGACTTTCGACTTCCTGTTCCCCGAAAAGACGGGCACGAACGTTACCGCAATCAAGAAATGCACGGGCGAAGTCAAAGGTCGCGTATTTTTCAACGGTCACCCCGACGCAGCGTGGAACTGGCCCGTCAACAATAAGTTCGGCGGTAAGGTTTACGAAGCGAACATCGTTATCGTTGTCCTTGGCGCGTTGTTCCTTATGGGATGCAACCTTGCGGCGGCTATACTCACCGGTTTCAAACCCATGATTCTTAAACCCGAAAACGGCGTTCTGTTCTGGCTTGGCATCGCGAACCTTGCATTCGTACCTTTCTATTTCGGTATGTACCGCATGTGGGATCCGAACACGACGGTTGACGGCGCAAACGACAACCTTACGGCTTGCCTTATGGGCATCGCGATCCTTAAAGCGATGAAAGACGAGGGTATCGAACTTGAACACACCGAAGTCGGCGTTATCCTGTCCGGCTCCGAAGAAGCGGGGCTCCGCGGAGCGAAAGCGTGGTGCGAACAACACAAAGGCGAATTTGACGACGTTCCCACCTGGATTTATTCTTTCGACACCATTCACGATCCGAAATTCCTGGGCGTCAACTACCGCGACCTCAACGCAACCGTCAAAGCCGACAAGGAAGTTTCCGACAGCTTTATGGAAGCGGCAAAAGAACTGGGCATTCCCTGCAACAAAACTCTTGTTCCTCCCTTCGGCGGAGCAACCGACAGCGCAGCGTTCGCACAGGCAGGTTTCAGGGCAACGGGTATCACCGCTCTGAACCACGTTCTGGAAGATTATTACCACACGCTTAAAGACAGTTACGACAACCTTAACAAAGATTGTCTTGCGGATTGCTATGCAATTTCTGTCCGCGCGCTTGAAAACTTTGACAAAAAGATTTCAAACAAATAAGTAAAACAAACACGATAATGAAGGATAGCGAGTTTTCGCTATCCTTTTTCGTTGAAAAAAAATCGGTAAAGTCGGCGGATATTTTTTCATTTCTTGACAACAACGTATATTTAATGCAATAATAAAATTAATTTAACGCAACGTGGAAAGTATGGAAGAAATCAAAAACACCGACTGCAATCTCATAACGGGACTCACGTCCGAAGAAGTCGAAACGCGCGTCAAGAGCGGGCTCGTCAACGGATTGCAAACAATAAAAACCAAAAGCGTACTCAGAATACTTATCGACAACACCTTCACGTTTTTCAACTTCGTGTTTTTCGTGATGGCAATCATCGTCGCGGCGTTTTCGGGATTCGACGAGGACGGCATGGGCAATTACGGCTTCGTGATACTGTGCGTCTGCAATACGCTTATCGGTATCGTGCAGGAACTTCGCGCAAAGCACACGATGGATAAACTGTCGCTCATTTCCGCACCGAAAGTCAGGGTTATCCGCGACGGAGAAGAAAAGGAAATCGCCGTGAAAAACGTCGTTATGGACGACGTTACGATATTGCAGGCGGGACACCAGATTTGCGCGGATTCGGTCGTTGTCGAAGGCAGTATCGAGGTCAACGAAAGCCTTATCACCGGAGAGCCCGACGCAATCGTGAAAAACGCGGGCGACAGCCTTATGTCGGGAAGTTACGTCGTATCGGGACGCGCAAAAGCAAAAGTCGTGCACGTCGGCATGGATAACTTCGCAATGAAAATATCCGCCGGCGCGAAGTATTTCAAAAAACCCGTTTCGGTCATCAAAAATTCGTTAAATAAAATCATAAAAACGATGTCGGTGGTCATTGTGCCGCTGGGCATCGCTCTTTTTTCAGTCAAATATTACATTCAGGGCAACGATATGAACAGTACGGTGCTGACGACAATCGGCTCGTTGGTCGGCATGATTCCGAGCGGTCTTGTCGCGCTTACGTCGGTCGTGTTCTGTCTGAGCGTAATAAGGCTTGCAAGACACCACACCCTTGCACAGGATAGGTACTGCGTCGAAACGCTTGCAAGGGTTGACGTGCTGTGTCTTGATAAAACGGGCACGATTACCGAAGGCAGTATGGAAATCCACGGCATAAAAACCGTCGATTTGTCGGAAGACGAGTTCTGCCGCCACCTTAAAAACCTGTCGGACGCCGTCAAGGACGAAAACGCAACGGCGGCGGCGGTCAAAAATTACGTCGGGCAGTACGAGGCGGCGGGCGAAGTCAGTGTTGTCGTGCCGTTTTCGTCGGACAGAAAGTGGAGCGGCGCGGTTATCGACGGCAGAAGTTACGTTCTGGGCGCGCCCGAATTCGTTTTCCCTAATACCGCGGAAGAAATAAAAGCAATCACGCGCGAAAAGGCGGAAGAAGGACTCAGGGTGCTTGTCCTTGCGTCGTCGGACGTCGAAATTATCGGGCACAGCCTTCCCGACGGACTGAAAGCGGAAGGGTTTATATTCATCGCCGATAAAATAAGAAAGGAAGCCCCCGATACGCTGCAATATTTCAGGGATCAGGGTGTTACCGTTAAAATCATTTCGGGCGACAACCCCGTTACCGTGCGCGCCGTCGCAAAACGCGCAGGGCTTTCCGATTGCGACAGTATCATTGATATGTCAACCCTGAAAACCGACGAGGAAGTCATCGACGCGGCGGAAAAATACACGATATTCGGCAGGGTTCTGCCCGATCAGAAATTGTTGCTTGTAAAAGCCCTGAAAGCAAACGGACACACCGTTGCAATGACGGGCGACGGCGTCAACGACGTGCTTGCATTAAAGGAATCCGACTGTTCGATCGCGATGGCTTCGGGTTCGGATGCCGCGAAGAACGTGAGCAGTCTGGTGCTTCTTGACAGCAATTTCGCGTCGATGCCGAAAGTCGTTGCGGAAGGCAGACGTTCCATAAACAACCTTGAAAGGTCGGCGTCGTTGTTCCTTGTGAAGACGGGATACAACTTGCTTATCGCGCTGTTGTTCCTTATCGTGCCGTCGATTCTGCCGTTCGAGCCAAGACACCTTACGCTGCTTGGCGGCGTGACGATCGGGATTCCGTCGGGAATACTCGCGCTCGAACCCAATAAAAACAGGGTGGAAGGCAGGTTTTTGCCAAAAGTCATTATGAACGCGGTGCCCGGCATAGTAACCGTAATGGCGGGTATTATCGCAATCGTAATCACAACGCAGACGATACTCACGGGGCTTTCTCCGGACGAACAGCACGCGCTGTATTTCCTTGCGACCGTGTTTGCGGGATATCTGTTCGTGTTCAAATCGTGCTGGCCGTTCAATCTGTTGCACGCGGTGCTTTTCGTGGGCGTAATCGCGCTTCTGGTGCTGTGTTACTTCGTACAGCTGTCGTTTATCGACATACAGTCGTTCTTCGGTCTGTACCGCGGAATAACGCCCGCAATGTGGAAAGTGCTTGCGGTGGTATGGTCGATACTTGTCGTCGTATTTGCGGCGATGTGGGCGCTTGATAAAAAGTATAACGTGCGCTTCCAGACGACCGTCGGCGACATCGAAGACAAAATCGATTTAAGACACGAAGAAGTCCTCAAAAAAAGAGAAGCGAAAAAGGCAGAAAGAAAAGCCAAAAAATCCCTTTAAAAAAAGACAAAACAAAACCCGCAATCTGCGGGTTTTTTTAAATGCGTTTTTCAGAAGAACGAGTGCAAAACAAGCATCACTATGCCAAGAATTAAAAGCACCACGCCGACGGTAATATTAAGCGTTTTGGGCTTTGCCTTGTTTGCGATAAGTGCGGCAAGTTGCGCCGTAACGAGCGTGCTGAATATGCAGGTTATCATTGCCGTAGTGTCGGGCAAACCGCCGATTCCGAAATGCGATACCGCCCCGACAAGCGCGGTAAACGTCATGATAAACACGCTTGTGCCGACCGCCTTTTTAAGCGGAAATCCCATAAACGACGTGAGTACAAGGAGCATCATCATGCCACCGCCCGCGCCGACGAATCCGCAAATCATACCAATCGTTGCCGACAGCGCGAACGTTTGCACCGCGTCGCACCATTTGTTTTTGTACAAGCGGTCCTTTAAGGGATCTCTGCCGTTGACGGGAACGAGTATGAATTTAAGCCCGAGTAGTGACGTTGCGAAAATGGAAAAGTTTCCCATAAGGTGATTGTCGATTTTTGACGCAAGAAAACTCCCGAGAACCGTAAAGCACAAAACGACGACAAGCATTTTCGAGCCTTTTTTCACGTCAATGTTTTTATCGACGGCGTAAGCGGTTGCGGACACGGCGGACGCCAGAACGTCGGAAATCAGCGCGATACCGATGGCGTCGTACGACGGGAAGTCCAGAAATGCGACAAGCATCGGTGCGATAAACGCGGCGGCGGACAATCCCGCAAATCCCGTGCCTATGCCTGCGCCAATGCCTGCAAAAATATATACGATAATTTTAATATATTCTTCCATACAATCGTAATAAATTATATCACCGCGCGCTTTTATGTCAACCGTTCGCCGTTGACTTTCCGATATTAAAGTGGTATCATATACTTTATGAAAATAATGTTTGTGTGCCTTGGAAACATCTGCCGCAGCGCAATGGCGGAATTTATGATGAAAGACGCCTTGAAAAAGCGGGGGATATCAGAAAAATACGTTATCGACTCCGCCGCGACGTGCGGGCTCGAAGCGGGCAATCCCGTTTATCCCGACGCGCTGAAAAAACTGAAAGAGCACGATGTCCCGACGTTCCCGCATTATTCGAAACAGGTCAGAAAAACCGATTACGACAAATACGATTTGTTTTTGGGAATGGATGACAAAAACGTTGCGTATCTCAAAAATCTTTTTGCGCCCGACGAAAAAAATAAGGTAAAAAAGTTTCTGGAATATGCAGGGCAATCCCGCGACGTCGCGGATCCGTATTATACCGGCAATTTTGACGATACTTATGACGATTTGAAAATCGGTATCGAATTTTTGATAAATAATATTGAAAACAGGAAGTGAATTTATGAGTGAATGTACGCACGATTGCAGCTCCTGCGAAAGCCACGGAAGTTGCAGCGAAAAAACCGACTTTACCGTCCCCGTAAACGCATTGTCGAAGGTCAAACACGTTATCGGCATCGTGTCGGGAAAAGGCGGCGTGGGCAAATCTCTCGTAACGGGGCTTATGGCGTCGATTACGGCAAAACAAGGGTTTAAGACGGCGATTCTGGACGCTGATATTACCGGTCCGTCGATTCCGCGCATGTTTAACGTGAACGGTCCCATCGACAGCGACGGCAGTTTCTTTTATCCCGTGAAATCGAAAGGCGGCATTGAAATTATGTCGGCAAACCTTTTGCTGGAACACAGTAACGATCCCGTCGTATGGCGCGGTCCCGTCATCGCGGGTATGGTGAAACAGTTCTGGACGGATTGCGTCTGGGGCGACGTGGACTTTATGTACGTCGATATGCCTCCCGGAACGGGCGACGTGCCTCTTACGGTTTTCCAAAGCCTGAACGTCGACGGTATCATCGTCGTGACAAGCCCGCAGGAACTCGTGTCGATGATTGTCGGCAAAGCCGTGAAGATGGCAAATATGATGAATATCCCCGTGCTGGGCGTCGTTGAGAATATGAGTTACGTCAAATGCCCGGACTGCGGCAAAGAGTTTTCGATTTTCGGCGACAGCAAGGTCGACGAAGTCGCAACCGAATTCGACCTGAAAGTTCTCGGACGGATTCCGTTTGACACAAACATCGCAAAAGCCTGCGACGAAGGCAACGTCGAGTCGCTTGACGCGGACTTCCTTGACAGCGCGAAAGAGGCGATAAAACGCCTTGCAAAATAAACGAAGAAAAAAAGAAGCGCCCCGAAAAATCGGGGCGTTTCTTAAATATATAAGGGGGAAGGAAATTATCTTGCGTTTAAGCGGTCGAATTCTTTCACGTTTTCCACGATAAGGTCAAAGAATTTTTCAACGATTTTTTTGTCGTCGTCGTTGCCGCGGATTGCAATCGTCATCGTTACGACGTCGTTTAAGGTTGTGAGCGCAAGCTGCATAAAGGGTTTGTACTTGACCGCGCCCGTCATAAATCCGTCAACGGGTTTCGCATTGCCGAAAGTCAGTTTATCGACGGGAAGAAGCCCGATGTTGCTCATACCGATAAGCGGGTTGTCGTACCCGATTTTGATTGCGAATTCCGAAATCGAAAAGGGCAGTATGGTATAGGCGAGTTTCAGAAGAGGCAGACTGTAAAGCCCCATATATTTGTCGCGCTTGCTTTTCTTTGTGGAACGCATGACGTTGATAAGCGTATCGTTGATCGTTTCGCCCTTATTATGCACCGTGCAAAGCATAAATCCCGTGTGATTCGCAAGCCCGCCGGCTTCGTCGCCGCCTTCGATATGACGGCGCAAATCGACCATGCAGGGGATTGAAAGGGTTTCGTCGTCGCGCATGCCCGAAATATCGTAAAGCGCGCGCACGTACGCCGCAAGCAGCATATCGTTGACGGTAACGCCCAGACGTTTTCCCGCGTTTTTCATATTAAGGAAAGTGTCGCGGTCGATTTTTCTGATGTTGATCATCGTGTGGTCGTCGGGACGGGGTTCGGTCAGCGGAAATACGTGTTTGTCTTTCACCGCGCTGATGTTTTTGAAAAGACCTTTCGCGACCTTTTTGTCGGCTGCGTCGAGTTTCGTATAAACCTGTTCCGCGCTTCTCGTACCTTGTTTAAGGTCGGTGGGGTTTTCGCCGCTTAAAATCGCGTTGTAGTTTTTTGCAAGCTTTTTCAAAAAGTATTTGAAGTCGCCGCCGTCAAAGCACATATGGTTGACGATCATTGCGAAAGTCGATTTTCCGTCCTTGTTCAGGACAATCACCTTAAACTGTACGTTGCTTGAAACGGGGATACTCTGACACAGAAAATCGTACGCTTCTTTTTCGGGATCGTCGCTGTCTTTTATTGTCAGGATATCGTCGACGGTGTAAGGCTCCACCTTCCAGTAAGGATTGACGGGATTCTCGTGAAAACTACTGTGAAGCACGGGGGCTTTTTCGCACATTATGACCAGCACGTTTTTAAGAGCGTCGGCGTCCAGCAGCCCGTCGAAAGTCAGGGTTGCGTGCACCATACGGTCGTAATAGTTTCGGAAAAGATATTGCATCTTATCCCACATTTCGGCTTTTATAGTCTTGCTCATAGTTTCAAAATCAGTATTTTATCGTATCGTTTTTACGATATAAAGATGTTATTTGTTTTCGTCGTTCCACATTGTGTAGTACGCTTCGTCGATGCGCGCTTTCTTTTCGGCTGCCGCCTTATCCTTTTTCTTTGAATAACTCACAAGAGATGCGATAAGGATAACGACGTCGAGAAGGGCTGCGCCGACGGGAAGAAGCCACGACGGATGCCACGGGATAACGTGCGCCACGCCAAGCATTACGTACACCATAACGGCGGTTACTTCAACGGTTGCAAGCAGGTCGAAAAGCCTTGATTTGCTGTTGTAAGAATACGCCTCGGCGGTGTCGGTGATAAGCATTGCGACCACCATTACAAGGAAGGTCATCCAGCTGTACTTGAAGTGCACGAGTATTTGCAGAATAAGGAAAATAAACGTGAACGTAAGCGCGATGATGACGTGCGACAGACCGCGGATTGCAAGGCGTCTTTTCTTTTTCGCAAGGACGATAATACCGAAAATCGCGCCTGCGATAACGCCCATAAACGCGCCGCCCACAAGAATGAGCCAGGTTTTGTCCCAGGCGCGGGTTGCGAAGCTGACCGAAAGATATCCGATCACGACAAACAGCGCGATTGCGATGCCGGTGAGCACTCTTGCGCCGATGCGGGGCACAGCGTGCTTTACGTTGTCCAGACGGTTTTCAAAATCGACGAGCGTGTCTTTGAAGTTTCCGAGACTGTCGATGCACAGATCGTAGATGGCGTTTTCGTCCGTCATACCTTTTATCTTGTATTCCTGCGCGCGGTCGAGAAGGTTTTGCAAAACTTCTTCGCGGTATTCCATTGCCTCTTTTGTGGGAGAGATGGCGCGGAATTGTTGTTCGAGATACTTTTTGAAGCGGTCGATTAACATATTATTTTGTTCCTCCGTTGATTAAGTCTTTCATTATTTTTATGGTGTCAAACCAGTTGGTTTTGTTGAAGTTGTAAAAGGCGCGGCCTTTTTTGGTGATGCGGTAATACCTGCGTCTTGCGCCGGCGTCGCTTTCGCCCCAGTAACTTTCGATAAACCCGTCGTGTTCCATACGGCGGAAGGCAGTGTAAAGGGTGGCGTCTTTGAGAATTAGTTCGCCGTGGCTAAGGTCTTCGATCGCCTTGCTTATTTCATAGCCGTAACTGTCGTTTTTGATAAGCTGTGCAAGAATTATCGTTTCGGTGTGACCGCGCAGCATATCGGCGCTTATTGCCATTTTATTTCGCCTCCTTATGTATATCGCCTGACGATATATATCATAGCACAAAAAACGACGAAGTCAATAGTTTTTGATAGAAAAATGAAAAAAATCCCAAAAATATTTTTCCGCCGAAAAAACGTGTTTACAAACCCGCATTTTATATGGTAAATTATTTATATAAGAATAGTTTTGGGTGGATATGTTATGGACAAAAAAGAAAGAACGAAAAAACCGATGAAAAAGGGCGCAAAATGGGCGCTTGTCATTTTTATATGGGGCTTTTCGGCGTATTTTCTCGTTGCGCTGTCGGGATTTATCGCGGCAACCGTTTCGGCAAAGGACGCGAAAAGCGTCTGGGCGGACTGGCAGAACGAATACGTCGCGCTTCTTGAACAGCGTTACGCTGCCGACGAAAACTTTTCAAAGGTGAACGACGAGAATTTCCTTACCCGCACCGATATGGCAGAAGTCCTCGGCGCAAAGCTTAACGAGATAAGGTATATCGCGTCGCACAACAGTTACAAAACGGGGCTCACTCCCGAAACGAAGTATTTTTATCACGGCCCGCTTGCGGCGATAATGGGAAAGCAATACGATTATATCTTCGACACGATTACCGAACAGCTCAACGCCGGTATCCGAAGTATCGAACTTGACGCGAATAAGGTGAAAACCGCCGACGGGTTCAGAATCGAGTGTCTGCACAGCGATATGCTGGAAACGAACAGCACGATGATCGACTTCGACAAAGGTCTTAAAGAAATCAGAATATGGATGGACAGAAACGAAAACGCTTTGCCGATTATCGTCCTTGTGGAGCCGAAAGGCGGCAAAAAATTCGACCTCGAAGCCTTTGATAAATTCGACGAAATGCTGTTTGAGAACTTCGGCGAAAAACTCGTTACTCCCAAAAAACTGCTTGACGCGGCGGGCGTTTCCGACTTTGACGAATTCCGCGCGAAAAACGCTTATCCAACCGTTGAAAGTCTGAAAGGAAAAATCCTTTTTCTGCTGCACGAAAAGGACAGTCTGGAAACGTACATGCAGCGCGATCCCGATATGCAAAAAAGCGCGATGAATATCGCCCTTGAATACGCTACCGTCCTGAAAAAAGGCAAGGATTATTCCCGTTTCTCGTTCACCGTGGTTCTGAACGATCCGACAAAACACAAAGATCGTATAGCGCAGGCGATAAACCGCGATAATTTTATGGTCAGAACAAGGCTGGACAGATACGCCGTCGTGAAAGACCACTGGTACAACAACGGAATCGAGTCCGGCGCGAATATTTTAAGCACCGATTACACCCCGCACGCCAAGGAAAGAATAATGGAATATCCGACGAAAGGGAAGTGGACGGATACCTATTACGCAATATTGCACGAGGCGGACAAAACGGTAACCTTGCGCGGCAAATAACGAAAACGAAACGGTCGGCGACGGCCGTTTTTTCGTGCGCCCGCGACGTTGTATCGTAATATTTTGAATGATATTGAAATTTTTTGTTATTTTTGGGGTTTTCCGAAAAAAATTTTGTTACAAGAACGCTTTTCCGTAAAAAATTCGGAAAAAAATCAATAATTTCGTTTACACCGCATATAACGTATGTTAAAATCGAATAGTAAGGAAAAAGGAGATAACCGTGGATAACACCGACGTAAAAATTTTGCAGTGTCTTATGAAAAACGCTCGTGCGAATTCGTCCGAAATTGCCGAGAAGGTTAAGCTGTCCACGTCCACCGTTATCGAACGCATCAAAAAACTTGAAAACTCGGGCGTTATCAAAGGCTATGCCGCGATCATCGTCCCCGAAAAACTCGGCAAAGACGTTACCGCGCTCATAAGCGTCGCAATCGATCATCCGAAGTTCAACGACGGTTTCGTCGCAGCGGTCAAGGACAACCGCCACATTGCGGAATGTCTGTATATCGCGGGGGAATTCGATTACTTTTTGAAAGTCGTCACCGACAATACGAAAACGCTTGAAAGCGTGCTGAACGAAATCAAGAGTATCCCCGGCGTTTCAAAGACGCAGACGAGCATCGTTTTAAGCAGTCCGAAGAACGAATACAGCGTCCCCATAAAGGCGAAAAAAGAAAAGTAAAATATGCGCGAAAGCGCGAAATTATAAAATAAGGGCGAAAGCCGAAAATTAAGGAGAAATAATAATGATAGTTGGTATCCCCAAGGAAATTATGCACGACGAAGCGCGTGTTGCTGCAATCCCCGACACCGTAAAGAAAATGGTCGCCGCAGGCATGACCGTTCTTTTTGAAAAAGGCGCAGGCGAAGGCTCGCACTACCATGACAAGGATTATCTTGCCGCAGGCGCAACCATTCTTGAAGATTGCGAAGAAATTTTTGCAAAATCCGACGTTATCCTGAAAGTTAAGGAACCTCTCTTCAACGAAGAAAAGGGCAAACACGAAATCGAGATGATGCACAAAGGTCAATATATTATTACGTTCATTCACCCCGCGTCTCCCGTAAACCACCAGATGGTCAAAGATATGGCGGCGGCAGGCGTTATCGGTCTTACCCTTGACGGCGTACCTCGTATCTCCCGCGCACAATCCATGGACGCTTTGTCCTCGATGAGCACCTGTGCAGGCTATAAGGGCATGCTCATGGGCGCAAACGACATCTCCAAATTCATGCCTTTGATCGGCTCGGCAGTCGGCGTTATCCAACCCGCAAACGTTCTCGTCATCGGTACCGGTGTTGCAGGTCTTCGTGCGGTCGCAACCGCAAAAGGTCTCGGCGCGAAAGTATATTCTGCCGATATCCGTCCTTCCGCAAACGAACAGGCAATGTCGCTCGGCGCGAAAATCGTCCCGACCGGTGTTCCCGAAGAAATCGCGGTACGTCGCGTAGGCGTTGTCGAATATGCAAAACGTCTTCCCGAAGAATGGCTTGAAAAAGAGCGCGCGGCACTTGCAGACGCGGTCAAAAACGCCGACATCATCTTCTGCTCGGCACTCCTTCAAGGACAACTCGCTCCCACGCTCCTTACCGATGAAATGGTCGCTTCCATGAAGCCCGGCTCTGCAATTATCGATATTTCCATCGACCAGGGCGGCAACTGTGCAATCACCACTCCCGGTATCCGCGACATCAAACACAACGTCATTATCGAAGGTATCAAGAATATCCCCGGTCAACTTCCCACCAGCTCGACCTGGCTCTTCGCATACAACATCTACAATCTGCTTGCGTTCCTCGCGAAAGACGGCAGCATTAAACTCGATATGAACGACGAAATCGTACAAAGCATTCTCGTAACGATTGACGGTGAAATCGTACATAAAGGTGCTCGCGAGGCGATGGGACTTTAAGCATCGACATTTAGCGAATTTCTGAGTTTTTTTAAGAACCCGAGTTTTCGTGTACGCAATAGTACACTGGAAAACCCGGAACCTTAAAAGAAACGTCAGAACTTCATCTGAATCTCGCCGCTTAATGAATGTAAATTTTGATATTAACGCGATGCTGAAATCTGTTATTGAGAATTTTCAGAACATCGCAAGAAACGTCAAAATCTCATTCAAAATCCGCCGCTTAAACGATGATAATCACCGCTTCAACGGCGAATATGGCGAAAACCGCTTCACAGCATTAACTTTTATCAACAAAAGGCAATCCCCTGCCTGCTTTCGGGCAGGGGGTATTTTTAATAATGATACAGGCAGGAATTTAATATGTTATCAACGTTAAACTCTGTTATTACCGGCGCGCTCGCAATGGGCAATTTCGGCCTTGAAAAAGCGATTTACTTTCAGCTGATTCTTCTTGGCGTATTCGTCGTAGCGACGCTTGTCGGTTACAAACTTATTTCAAACGTTCCGACGCTTTTGCACACCCCGCTTATGTCGGGTATGAACGCTTTGTCGGGCGTTACGGTGCTTGGCGCGTTGTCGGCAAGTGCCTCGCTTTTCAAACTCGGTACGGCGGGCATCGTGCTTTCCGCGATATTCGGTTCACTTGCAATCGCTCTCGCGATGGTCAACGTCGTCGGCGGCTTTATGGTTACCGACCGTATGCTCGGCATGATTGCGAAAAAGAAGGCGAAAGGGCAAACCGTGATTTACGCGGCGTCGGCAGTTGCGGGCGCAGGACTCCTTGCGGTAATCTGCTGCATGGACGTCATCGCAAAAGGCGCGGGCACGTCGGCGCGCGATTGGGTTTACCTTGCAATGGCAATCGTATTGTCGCTTGGCGTGCTTTTGGGCATCGCGATGATGGGCAAAGTCGCTTACAGCAAAATCGGCAATCGTTTCAGCGCGATTTGCATGCTCCTTGCGATTATCCTTATTATCGTGTACGGCAACGGCACAAGCCACATTGCGGCGGTATGGACGCTCTATATCGGTCTTGCGCTCGGCGCGGTTGCGGGTATTGTCCTTGCAAAGAAAGTCAAAATGATTCAGATGCCGCAGATGGTCGCTCTTCTTAACGGTCTGGGCGGCGCGGCTTCGGCAATCGTCGGCGCGTTTGCGATGCTCGGCGTAGGCACGGGCTTTGACGCGTTCTCGACAACGACGTCGGTTCTTGCGTTTGCGGTCGGTATGATTACCCTTATCGGCAGCCTTGTCGCAGCCGGCAAACTTCACAAGATTCTTCCGCAAAAACCCGTCGTTTACAAAGGACATCAGGCGATGACCGTCGGCAGCCTTTGCCTGACGCTTGCGCTTATCGTTGTCTTTGCGGCAATTGCGGCTCTTTCGGGCAGCGGCAAAATTGCTCTCGGTATCGACCTGAAAGCGTTTTGCGGGATTATGATCGCATTGCTGTTCGTAATTTCGGGATTCTTCGGATACATTTTCGCGATTCGCGTAGGCGGCGCGGATATGCCCATTACGATTTCGCTGCTTAACAGCCTTTCTGGTGTTGCCGGCGCAATCGCAGGTCTTGCAATCAACGACTTGTTGCTCGTTGCGGTCGGCGGTATCGTCGGCGCGTCGGGACTTCTCTTGACGCAAATCATGTGCAAGGCGATGAACAGAAAACTCGGCGCAATCCTTCTCGGCGGCACGTCGTCCAACGACAATGCTCAAAAAACCGCCCCCGAAAAGGTCGAAGTCAAGGCGGAAGCGAAACCCGCCGAAGTGAAAAAGGAAGTCAAGGCGGAAGAAAAGCCCGTTGTCAAGACGGAAATCAACTATGCCGCAACTTTGAACAACGCGAAAGAAGTTATTATCGTTCCCGGATACGGCATGGCTATCGCGCAGGCGCAACACCTTGTAAAGCAACTTGCGGATAAACTCACGGCAAACGGAACGAAAGTAAAATACGCTATCCACCCCGTCGCGGGGCGCATGCCGGGGCATATGAACGTTCTTTTGTGCGAAGCCAACGTTGAGTACGAAGACTTGTTTGAAATGGACGACATTAACCCCGAATTCAAGACGGCGGACGCAACGATAGTCATCGGCGCAAACGACGTTCTGAACCCCGCCGCAAACACTGCGGAAGGCACGCCCATTTACGGAATGCCTGTTCTGGACGTTGCGGATTGCAAAAACATCTTCATCTTCAACTATGACTTAAAACCCGGCTATGCGGGCGTAGATAACCCCATTTATACCCGCGAAAACGGCGTGCATCTGTATCTCGGCAACGCACAGGAAACCCTGCAAAAGTTTATCGCAGATATGGATAAGCCCGTTGAAACCACGACGGAAGTCAAGGCCGAAAAGACGGAGGCAAAACCTGTCGAAGTCAAGACCGAAACCAACTACGCTGCAAGCCTTAACGGCGCAAAAGAAGTCATTATCGTTCCCGGATACGGCATGGCTATCGCGCAGGCGCAACACCTTGTAAAACAACTTGCGGATAAACTCACGGCAAACGGAACGAAAGTGAAATATGCAATTCACCCCGTTGCGGGACGTATGCCCGGGCACATGAACGTATTGCTTTGCGAGGCGGACGTCGACTACGAAGATTTGTACGAAATGGACGATATCAACCCCGAGTTCAAGACTGCGGACGCAACGATTGTCATCGGCGCAAACGACGTTCTGAATCCTGCCGCAAACACCGCGGAAGGCACGCCCATTTACGGAATGCCCGTACTTGACGTTGCGGATTGCAAAAACATCTTCATCTTCAACTACGACCTTAAACCCGGTTACGCCGGCGTTGACAACCCCTTGTATTCACGCGAAAAGGGCGTTCACCTGTATCTCGGAAACGCACAGGATACCCTTCAAAAGTTTATCGCCGACATGGACAAACCGTCGGAAATAACGCTTGAAAAGGCGGAAGAAGAAAAACCTGCGACCGTTGAAGAAAAGGCGGAAGAAAAACCCGCTGAAAAGGTTGAAAACCCCGCAAAACTTTTGCGTGACGCGAAAGAAGTCATCATCGTTCCCGGATACGGAATGGCTATCGCGCAGGCGCAGCACCTTGTAAAACAACTTGCGGATAAGCTCGCTGCGGGCGGCACGAAAGTAAAATACGCAATTCACCCTGTTGCGGGACGTATGCCCGGGCACATGAACGTATTGCTTTGCGAGGCGGACGTCGACTACGAAGATTTGTACGAAATGGACGATATCAACCCCGAGTTCAAGACTGCGGACGCAACGATTGTCATCGGCGCAAACGACGTTCTGAATCCTGCCGCAAACACCGCGGAAGGCACGCCCATTTACGGAATGCCCGTACTTGACGTTGCGGATTGCAAAAACATCTTCATCTTCAACTACGACTTAAAACCCGGTTACGCCGGCGTTGACAACCCCTTGTACACTCGCGACAGCGGCGTGTATCTGTATCTCGGCAACGCGCAGGAAACGCTGCAAAAGTTCATTACCGACATCGACGCGTAACAATCAAAACAACCGAAATCTGCCACCGTGTAATGCGGTGGCATTTTTTCGCATAAGTTTTCCGGCTTTGCACAAACTCCGATAAGGAGGCAAATATGAATCTTTTGAAAGAAGTAATAAAAAACTGCAACGTCGGCGTTGACGCAATCGACAACATCTGGAAAAACGTCAAGGACACGAAACTGCGCGAAACCATCTGGAAACAAAAAGTCAAGATAATGGATTTGTCCGACAGGGCGTCCAAAGAACTCGGGGACGAGCCGTCCGCAAAAGACGGTACGTATCCCAACAAAATGGAAAGGGCAATGATGAAGGCCGCTGTAAAGATGAAATCGGGGCTTGACAAGTCCACGACGAACATTGCCGAAATGCTTATCGAAGGCAACAACATGGGCATTAACGACGTCGTTAAAATGTCGCATCTTTATCGTGAAGAAGACACGCCTTTTGCCGGCGAACTTATCAAACTTTACGATGCCAACGTCAAAGAGCTGCGCCGCTTTTTGTAAAAATTCAAAAAATACAAACCGCGCCGCAACACACAAAACAACGCGATAAAACATTGTTTTGAGCAGATAAAGCAAGGATAATGGAAAATTATTATTATTTGTGCTTTCGCGCTAATGCCCTGCATTTGACACGCCGTGTCCGGTTGTTGGCTATGTCCGCTGCGTTCGATTTCCG